>Ga0129298_10000031_pt1 | contig 42760 bp, 30 predicted proteins | sample I19B2metaG_FD_94707 | JGI IMG/M metagenome (GOLD analysis project Ga0129298, IMG submission 94707) | Lake sediment bacterial and archeal communities from Gulf of Boni, Indonesia to study Microbial Dark Matter (Phase II) - ​I19B2 metaG | ecosystem: Environmental > Aquatic > Freshwater > Lake >... | reverse complement strand
GCGGAGCTTACCGGCGGAAAGCTAATGCTGAACATGCGGAATTATGACCGTACCCAGAAGACACGTAAGGTTTCCGTGAGTAATGACGGAGGCTTAACCTGGAGCAACCTCTGGTCTGATCCGGTGCTTATTGAACCAATATGTCAGGCCAGCCTTTTCAATCATCCGAAAAAGAAAATGCTTTTCTTTACAAATCCTGCAAGTGAAGATTCGAGAGAAAAAATGACTCTCAGAATAAGTTATGATGAAGGAAAGACCTGGGCCGTAACAAAGTTATTACACACAGGACCATCTGCATATTCTGATATAACATTATTAAAGACCGGAGAACTGGGCCTTTTATTTGAGGCGGGCGTAAAGTCTCCCTATGAAGGGATAGTCTTTAAAACGATTAATAACATTAAGTAAATAGAACAAACCATTGCTATGATAAAAAAAGTGATAATCATTACCCTGGCTGTATCGCTGCTGATCTTAGCAACAGGGTGTACCGTTACGAAAAAGGTTTCAACAGGCGACCCTTCGGGGCGTACCCCGTGCGCTGAGAGAGAATTCAGGGCTGCCTGGGTCGCAACTGTGGCGAATATCAACTGGCCAAGCAAACCAGGACTTTCTGTCGACCAGCAGAAGAAAGAGGCAATCGAACTTCTTGACCTGCTTTATAATAACAACTTCAATGCTGTTATTTTCCAGGTAAGACCCCAGTGTGATGCCCTGTATCAGAGCGGGCTGGAACCATGGTCATATTATCTCACCGGTATTCAGGGCAAGGCTCCGGATCCGTTTTATGATCCTCTTGAATTCTGGGTCAAAGAAGCTCATGCGCGGGGTATTGAACTTCATGCATGGCTTAATCCCTACAGGGCTCACCATTTAGCAGGAGGAGAGGTTACCGATGCCTCAATTGTAAGGAAAAGACCTGAACTTGTTGTTAAGCTTGAGAAGGGTTACTGGTGGATGGAACCTACAAAACAAGCTGTTCAGGATCAGACTTATAACGTTGTTATGGACCTTGTCCGCAGGTATAATCTTGACGGTATTCACTTCGACGATTATTTCTACCCCTATCCATCCTATAATAACGATAAGGATTTTCCCGATGATGAGAGCTGGCAGGCTTATCTGAAAGCCGGAGGCAAACTCTCGCGGGGCGACTGGAGAAGGGAAAACGTGAATAAGCTGGTGGAACGTATATATAAAGGAATAAAGGCAGAAAAACCATGGGTGAAGTTTGGGTTAAGTCCGTTTGGGATCTGGCGACCCTACAATCCACCGTCGATAAGTGGCTTCGACCAGCATAATGTGCTGTTTGCCGATGCACGTAAATGGCTTAACAAAGGCTGGGTAGATTATTATTCACCTCAGCTTTACTGGCAGATCAACCAGATACCCCAGAGCTATCCGCTGCTTCTTGGATGGTGGAATGTGGAAAACCTGAAAGGGAGGCATCTATGGCCCGGGATCAGCCTGAGCATACAACCTATGTCAAAACTGATCGATGAAACCATGAACCAGATAATGATAGCCCGCGGAATGCTTCCCCTGAGTCCCGGAGTTGTTCATTGGAGCATTGGTCCAATAGCCGCTAACCAAAAGCTGGCAAGTGCTTTGTCTGATGGACCGTATAACAGAAAAGCACTGGTACCTCCGTCTCCATGGCTTGACAAAAAAGCTCCTGTTCCTCCGGAAATCAGTATCTCGGTTGAAAATGATACACTAAGAGTTACATGGAAACATGATAACATTAAGGATGTATCAAGATGGGTGGTTTATTTCAGGCATGGGGCACAATGGAACTATGATATTCATGGTGCCGGTACCCTATCTGATAAAGTACCGGCATTTATGGTTAACAAGGTTCTGCTTAACCGCATCGATCCTGCAACAATTAAGAATGTTGAAGAAATTCTTTTACCTCTAGACAGCATTGCCGTTTCTGCAGTGGATCATTTCGGAAATGAAAGTTCACTTACCACTCTGAAGGTTGAAAGAGTACCACATAGTGAAACTCAGTCACTGGAATCTATACTTGACAGATATTCTGCTGTTAAGAAAATAACAGATATCCCTGTACCTGATGTCACTCCCGGAATTAATGTTCTTGTTGAAAACCACCTGGATCTAATAAAGGGAAAGAGAGTGGGGCTTATTACTAATCCATCAGCTGTCGGCACAGATATGAGAAGCAGTATCGATATACTTGCTGGTACTCCGGGTGTAAACCTGGTAGCACTTTTTGGTGCAGAACATGGTGTCCGGGGTGAAAAACAGGGCAGGATCATCCAGGAGGGTGAGCCTGATCCTCGCACAGGCATACCTGTTTACAGCATGTATGGCGATTCATTCGCACCGAAAAATGAGTGGCTCAATAATATAGATGTACTTATATTTGATATCCAGGGTGTTGGATCAGCATGGTATACTTTCAAATACTCAATGTCATTTGCCATGCAGGCATGTGCCGAGGCAGGAATTCCTTTCTTAGTTCTTGACAGACCAAATCCACTCGGTGGAAGAGTTGTAGAAGGGCCGTTGCTGGACATTGGAAGCATATTCCGCCATCCTCTTCCTCTAAGGCATGGGATGACTTATGGAGAGCTTGCAACTATGTGGAATGAGACAGAAGGATTTGGTACAAACCTCACTGTCATTAAAATGAAAGGATGGCGCCGCAGCATGATGTGGGATGAGACCGGACTTCCATGGGTGATGCCTTCGCCAAATATGGACACTTACGAAACAGCAGTTGTATATCCCGGACAGTGCCTGTTCGAGAGAACGAATATCTCTGAAGGAAGGGGTACAACAAAACCTTTCCTGCTTACAGGATCGACATGGATCGATGCTGAAAGGGCGGCAGATACACTGAACAGCAGAAGAATAAAAGGTGCAGTATTCCGTCCGGTGTATTTTATCCCTCAGATTGCAGACACACTCAATAATGCAGGAGGGAAGCCATGGAATAAAATGTGTGGAGGGGTGGAGATAATGCTTACGGAACCGGCATCATACAGGTCAGTGGAAGCTGCTGTCCATATTTTTGATACATTCCGGAAAATATCACCTGACTCTCTTGTCTGGAATCCTCCGCCTGTGATCAGGCGACTCGAAGAACCAGGTATGACAGTCGATGATATCGTTAAGTCCTGCCAGGATGAAGTGGCTGATTTTATGAACGTAAGGCAGAAATACCTTTTGTACCGATGAAGAGAGTTATGAAACTTTTAAGGCTGGCAGTCCTGGTCATATTTCTTATACCCGGCATCTCATCATGTAAAACAGTCCGGCATACAAAGGAGGTTGATATTGTACCTTCCGGTATCGCCAGCCATGCCCCCCGGTCAGTTTTATTTTTCCCTGGAGAAGAGGATGCTGATATATTGGAAGCAGTTATATCAGCACATGAAATGAAGCTTCAGCTTTGTGTGGTTTTTAACCGGCCCGACCAGGAATTGAAAATAACGGACCGGTCTGCTGCCGAAATCAAGACCTTGCTAAAGCATCAGGTCAGTAAATTAGCCGCAGCAACTGATATAGATGGCATTGCTGTTATGACAGGAGGCCTGTCAGCTGAAATGATTGAGCATGTTTTCGCAGAATCGATGCTGATAAAACCATACCTCTTTACCTGCATTATCTATAATGAGAATGACTATCAGCTTGCTCTGGCATGCCTGAATGAAGGTACTGCAGATATGATTATTCCGGCCAAAGATGTCTCATTCCCTGATCTTGATACTTTCACTGAGAGGATAAAACTGCCGGTCAGCGTTAAAAGGATAAAACCCGAACAGGTTTTCAGCCTCGACCTGTCAGCATTGTTCCACAGCAATCCTGGTGGTCAGACTGTTCAGATTAATAATGGAAATAAAACCCTTGTTACTGACTCTGAAGGATCAATTAACTTTATCACATTCAAATCAGATACTATTGAGTTAAAAACAGGTTCAGCAATCATCCGTATATCAACTAAAAACTGGTTCACTCCATTCAGGTATTCTGTTCAGGCTGATGGTACAGTGAGGAGAAAATCTCCATGGGTGGAATTCAGACGTTTTCCAGGGGAAACAACTGATGTCCCTGAATTTGATCTGCTATGTAAGACAGATTATCCTGCAACTGTGATGATCAACGGGATCCCCGTAAAGCAGTATAAGACAGGGATATTCTTTAATAAGCTTTCTCTGAATGAAGGTGTTAACCGGGTCAGGGCAACTGTAATAACTTCTGATTCGCTTTCAACCTTTTATGAGCGTGAAATTGTGTCTGCAAAACGTAATAAGACAAGGAAGCCGCTTCCGCTCTGGATTGACAAGGGGAGTGTTGAGCCTGCTGTCAGTATGGAGTTGTTACAGGATGATAATATAAGGATAAACTTTAAGGGTTCAGCAGGGCAGGAGGGATTTGTAAAGGTGCTGCCAGGCAAAACAAAAATAAAATGTTCACGGCAGGATTTTGAAGATTACTCTGTTTATATGGCTGATCTTCATCTTGATAAGCTTTTACCGGGGAAGGTTTCAGAAATAATCCTTCAGCTTGTTTCAATTACAGCTGCAGAGGATATTGAGTATGAATTGCCTGTTTCACTTAGGATAAGGAGCAAAGATGATTATCCCGTTGTGAGGGTAAAAAATGAAAACTCAAGGATTACGTATAACCTTGGAGCGCCTAGGCTGGGCGGACCGCTAAGATCAGAACCGGGACCTGGTGTTGTACTGAAAACCAGCGGAAAGATTGGTGATTACTACCGGATCCGGCTAAGCAGTTCAGAGTACGGATTCATACACGCAGACGATATTGAAGTGATGCCGGAAGGCACGGTTCAGCCTTCATATTACATAACAAACATGTCATGCGGTCCATCTTCAAATGCTGATATCCTGTCCATCCCATATCCTGAACCTGTTCCTTACGAGGTTTTTCCCGAACCTGACCAGAAGAGGATAGTGATAACTCTTTTTGGAGTCAGGACTGCCAGTACCTGGATAACCCACATGAATAACAGGAAGATAATCGATAAGGTGACCTGGCAGCAGACAACGCCTGAAACTTACAGGATTTATGTAAATCTCAATACTTCTGATATATGGGGATATGACCTTCGTCAGGATGGTAAAAGACTGTTATTCAGTGTAAAATATCCTCCAGTTTATGACCTTAGTAATGAAAAACCTCTCAGTGGTTTAAAGATTGCAATTGAAGCCGGACATGGAGGATCAGGTATCGGGGCTGTTGGTTTGTCTGGCCTTCCTGAAAAGGAAATCAATCTTGATCTTTCAATAAGGCTGGGAGAGCTATGCAAATCAATGGGAGCTGAGGTGGTTCAGGTTCGTGATTCTGATATTGACATGGGACTCCTTGAGAAAAGGGAAATTGCTTTAAAGTCCGGTTCTGATATACTGGTAAGCATACACGCCAATGCCGGAGGAAGAGGATATTTGTCAGTTGCAGGTACAAGCACATACTGGCATAATCCTTTCTGGGCTCCATTGGCTGAAAAAATCTATGACAGACTTCTGGAACTAAACCTGAAAGAGTTTGGTGTAATTGGATCATTTAATTATACAGTAACCAGGGTATCACAGATGCCTTCCGTCCTTGTAGAGCAGGCATTTATGTCTCATGCTGAAGACGAGGAAAAGCTTGCTGACCCAGGTTTCAGACAGGAGATGGCACAAAAGATTCTCGATGGGTTGATTGATTATCTGAAAAATGCAAAATAGAAGAAGCGTTCAGAGCAGATACATACATTTCCAAATAATGCAAAAGCAGTTGTCCGAATTTGATTTCAGACAACTGCCTCCAGGAAAAAATTAAGTTACAAATAAACAAAGAAACACGTTATTACCATTCGCAACTGGTAATAAGTTGTGGCTTCTTTTGAGAATTGACTTCTGAATCTCAACAGGTGCAAAGCTATGAATGAATTGCGGGGATGCTTATTAGAAAATAATTAGAAATTGATTAAAAACTCCTTAAATAACCTGGTTTGACCTTTTGAACTGCAGGCTTATACGGGTGCCTTCATTCTCTTTGCTCGACACATTTATCTCTGCTTTATGCAGCTGAATTATCTTTGAGACCATTGTAAGTCCGATACCAAATCCGCCAATAAACTTTACGTTTGATCCTCTGGTAAATGGCTTGTAGATATTCTGCAGTTCAGATTCCGGAATACCGATCCCGTTGTCAGCAACAACTACATTAATATTATCTCCTTCCAGGCTAAACTCAACCATTACATTTTCATTTGAAAACTTACATGCATTGTCAATCAGATTCTTAAAGGCAATTGTAAGAAGACCCTCGTTTCCGGTAATGATCAGATCATTTTCATTTTCCGGATACTGGATTTTCGGAATGATCTTATGGTCGGGGTACTTGTTCTTTACCTGGTGTATGGCATCAAATACAATTTCATCGATTCTCACGGGGATGAAGCCAATATTCTTATCCTTGGTAACCTGTGCCAATTCAAGCAGACTGTTAAGCAGAGTGTTTATTTTCTTCAGATCCCTGATAAGTTCCGTGATGTGCCCAACATATTCCTCCCTGGTTCTTTCCCTGCTCAGAAAATAGTCCGTTTCACTGATCATAACAGAAAGAGGTGTTCGTAGCTCATGCGAAGCATTGGAAACAAAATCTTCCTGGTTCCTGAAAGCAATTTCGAGGTCAGAAAGCATCTGGTTAAAGGTAACCGAGAGCTGGTCTATTTCATCTCTTCTGTCGCCTTCATCCAGTCTGTTGCTGAGGCGCAGTGAATTTATCTCCTTTACGCTTTTGATTATTTCAGATATCGGCCTTATAGCTCTTCGTGCAAAAAGGTAGGAGAGCACAATCGACAATGAGATGCTGAACAGAATACTCCAGAGCAGTATTTTAAGAAGTTCCTCGAGATAGGCTGCGCGTGTTTTGTCGAATGCAAGTGCAAAAACATAGTAAGTCCGGTTTTCGTACATATGCCTGTAAAATACACCTTCTTTTTCAGCGACAGTGAAGTAATGTGATATTCTGAAGGCATTTTTTACAAGAGTCAGGCTGTCTGCCAGGTATTCAATGTTGTTGCTGTAAAGAATATTGTATGCGGTATCTGTAATGGCCAGCTCTTCCCTTTCCCATAAAACGGCTGTCTCCTGCATTTTATTTACTAATACTGAATCAACTTCGGCCACATCAATAAACAGAGTTGCATAGTTTTTGGCACTTTCGAGTATGTTCTGCCTGAATTTTGCATGGTGTCTCGAATAGGAAAAATAGTAAACAAGCAAAGAAAAAAACAGAAGGATTCCGGTAACAATAAGCGAAAACTGGAGTGATAATCTGATCTTAATATTCATACTCTATATCTCTTTGTCACTGCAATAGAATCCGAATCCGAATTTGGTATGAATCAGCTTTGGTTCAAAATCCCTGTCTATTTTTTTTCTAAGGTAATTGACATAAACATCAATAATATTGGTGCTCGGATCAAAATCTATACCCCATACTTTCTCAATAATAAATTCACGTGTAAGCAATTTATGGCGGTTCCTGAGAAATGTTTCAAGAAGAAGCGATTCTTTTGCTGTCAGATCAATTTTTTTTCCTGAACGTGTAACTGTTTTGGTCTTGATGTCCATTTCAATATCTGCAAGAACAATCTTTTCTGATTCAGGTATATTTAAGTCTGACCTTCTCAGGAATACATTAATCCGTGCCAGTAATTCCCTGAAATCAAATGGTTTGACAACGTAATCATCGGCTCCGTACTCAAATCCCGAAATCTTGTTCTCCGGCGTTCCGAAAGCTGTTAACATGATAATTGGAATGTCCCTGTTGGTTTTTCTGATCTCCCTGCACAGATCGTAACCATTGATCAGTGGCAGGTTAATATCCAGCACGATGAGGTTATAGCTGTTTTTTTCAATAAGCTGTTTCCCGATATACCCGTCATTTGCGGTTTCAGCCTGAAAACCTGCTTCTTCAAGCTGCTTTTTTAAAATATCAGCAAGCCTCTGTTCATCCTCAACAATCAATATTTTAATCTCAGCCATTCTCCTAAAATGTTTTGTGCAAATTTACACTTTGTATCTCACATCTCACATCTCAAAAGGCGCTACCTGATCAAGATCCTCTTCAGGTACATCTTTTTTAACAGCGACACGTGGTGTAACCTGGAATGCCCTGATCCGTGATACTAGCAATGTTACACCCAATCCGAAGATGCCTACAACTGCAAATGAATATCTTAATCCGGCAAGTTCTGAAATATAGCCAATCAGTGGTGGTCCCATAAGAAATCCAAGGAAACTTACACTTGACACTGTTGCCAGTGCGATTCCCGGTGGTACTTTTGTGTATTTGCCGGCTGTGCTGTAGACTGTTGGAACAATGCTTGATACTCCAAGTCCGACAAGCATGAATGCCATTGTGCAGGTAATTAGGTTTGGAAACAATACCGATATAAACAGCCCTGACGATACCATTATGCCTGCGATCCGGAGCAGCTTTTGACGACCAATTTTTGCAATGAAGTGATCAGCCATGAAGCGACCTGAGGCCATCATGATCATAAATGAGGTATATCCAAGAATTACTAATGATGCCGGTGCTTTTACAACATCCTTAAAATAAATCCCGCTCCAGTCAAACATTGCTCCTTCGCTTGCCATGCTGAAGAATCCTATTATTCCAAGCTGCAGCAGCATACCATCAGGTTTGGAAAAGAACTTCCTGCGTTGTTCATCTCTTGCCCCTGATGCCTTTCCCTTGATAAGGTAAGGATAGTTTATGCTCATAATTGTCCAGACCATCAGGATGACAATTATAAAATGAATGTTATACGGCACTTTCAGGTTGATCATTAAGAGGCCGGTCAGAGCCCCGGTGAAACCTGCCAGGCTCCACATCCCGTGGAAGGAAGCCATTATAGATCGTTCATACAGGTGTTCAGCTGCTATTCCCTGTGTATTTATCGCAATATTATTCATGTTTCCTGCAAGGCCGAACATATAGAGCGCAACTGCAAGCTGCCATCCCTCTGTCACCCATCCCAGGTTATTAAGGCATAATGTGTAAAGCGGGAGGGAAAAAAGAAGCACCCTGTAGCTTCCGAAACGGGTTACAAGTCGGCCGGAAAATGGCATCATTGTAAACTGACCTGCAGGAAGTGCAAAAAGTATGCTGCCCAGCATACCGTCAGTCAGGTGCAAGGCAGTTTTAATATCCGGGATCCTGCTTGCCCATGTGGCAAAGCTTATCCCTGTACAGAAATATATCAGGGCTACGGCAATCCTTATTCGGCGCTTTTCAGGCAAAGAGATTTGAACAGAGGAAACCGGTTCTGAATCTACTGACATTTAATCCAGTTTATGCTTTTAAGCAATTCCTGTCCTTTTTGTCCTATCTTGTCGACTATTTTTTCAATAGCTTTTTCTCCAACTTCTTTTGAAGCATGAATCCTTGGATCCTTGCCTGACATCCCGCATCCTTTGATATTCATTCCCCTGCCGGTTTCAATTTCATTTCTGTCCAACTTTTCAATCCTTTTCATATCTACCAGATCAGGTCTCAACGCCATCAGAATGGATGTTTCCCATTTTGCGGCGTGATCCATCCCTACATCGGGGTCATCAGGATTCAGCGATCCTTCCATCATCGCAAAACCTGTTGTCCTTCCAAGTGGAGAGATCAGGTAAACTGAAATGGAATCAACTGCTTTTTGTAAAGAATCCACCTGGGGTTTGACATCATGTCCTGTCACCCCAATAATTACCCTGAAGCCTACAAGTACAAGACCTTTGAATATTTCAATAAACAACTGGTCCGTCAGACTGGAAGTAAGACCAGGGTGATTTCCGATATGCCAGTGTCCCATGTGTCCCCAATATGTTGGCGGTACAACAACTCCGCCATACTTTTGAGCAGTTCGAACAAGAATCCCATGAGCCTTGAGAGCATCGTTCCCATAAGGTAAATGTCTTCCATGCCACTCAAGTGAGCCAAAAGGAATATATGCAACCGGATATTCCTTTAGCCACATTTCAAGTTCATCCGGGAGCATCTCTTCATACTTTACACTCCTCGTTGATGAATTTGAATAGGAGGAATTCAGATGGTCGGCTTCCTGCCGGTGTTCTGACGGACTTGCATTATTGTCTGAACCATTGACAATGCCCAGGCTACCAAGTCCTGCACCGGCGAGGGTGACTGATGCAAGCTTGAGTATTGCACGACGGTTTATTCCCGCCTTTGCCAGTTCTTTTTCTGTTTTTTCAGGATGACTATTGGTTTCTAAACCGGATTTATTTGTGCTCATAGGATTTAGAATGATTTTACAATTTTATGAATATAAGTAAAATCCGTGAGTTTTATATAATCGGGGAAATAGTATTCCTGAAAAAAATATGTCCGGAAAGCCAGACATATCTCCTCTTCAACTCATAAGCCAATCTCCCTAACGAGAGATTAGAGGTAAGTTTGGATAGACTTCAAGTGGAGCTGGCGGGAGTCGAACCCGCGTCCAAACACGGAAGCCATATGCTTTCTACATGCTTAGTCCTGCTTGGTTTTCGTGACCGGCCAGATGCAGAACAACCTAACCTGTCCTTATTTCCTGTTGTTTTCGCCATCGGGCAGGAACATCCCTCCGGCTAGCCCCGGATTACCAGCGCCTCCGGATCGGGTTGGATCAGGGCTTGACCGCCCGGGAGACGTCCCGTCACGACACATGTGCCGTGATGAAGCTTAAGTTACTTTATTCGCTTAAGCAGCGAGAGCGTAATTAGTTTCGCCTTTTATTGTTTTGTAACTCTGTTCAAGGGACGCGTTACCACACCCTGCATGCTTACATACCACCACTCATGCTGTCAAAACCATGTCAGCCCCATAGATGGCTCAGGGCTCAGGGCAAAAGGCTCAGGGTTTGAAATCCATAAAACCATTTGCAAAGTGCTCTGATTTTCGATGTAAAGATACAAACAAAAGTCGGAACTGTAAAAAATTAGTTTCCAGTTGGCAGTTGGCAAATGCCCGACGCCTCTTGCCTGTCGCCTGTCGCCTGTCGCCTGTCGCCTGTCGCCTGATTCTTTGTTAAACAAATATATCGTATCTTCACATATATTCTTCTCTGTCAGTCACAATGAGCAAAAGACTCAAAATAGGGATTCTCCGTGAGACTAAAAACCCTCCCGACCGCAGGGTGCCTCTGACCCCTCCCCAGATAACAGCCCTCGAGGAAACATACCCCGACGTCCAATTCTTCGTTCAGCCAAGCGACTTTTGCTGTTATTCAAATGAAGAATACGAATACCTCGACATACCGCTTAAGGAGGACCTTCGGGATTGTGACATACTACTGGGGGTCAAAGAGATAGACAAAAGGACATTTATCCCGGGTAAAACATACATGTTCTTTGCTCATGTTGCCAAAAAGCAACATCACAACCAGGATATGTTCATGGCAATGGCCCATAATAAGCTGACTCTGATCGATTTTGAAAGGCTTACCACCGATCGGGGACAAAGAGTAGTTGCCTTTGGTCGTCACGCTGGTATTGTTGGTGCCTACAACGCTCTTAGAGCACGGGGTATCACAACAAACCGCTTCAGGCTTAAGCCGGCATACCAGTGTCATGATCTTGATGAGGTATGGGCAGGACTCCGGAAAATTGAACTAAAACCTGGACTTAAAGTTCTTATTACCGGGGAGGGAAGGGTCTCTTCCGGCGCCGTTGAAACACTTAATGTCGCTAATATCGTTCAGGTAAATCCTGACGAATACCTTAACCGGGAATTTGATATACCGGTATTTTGCCAGATAGGACCTCAGCATTATACCCGGCACAGAAGCGGAATTGATTTTAATTTCAGACATTTTGCGCGATTCCCCGTTGAGTATGAATCGATATTCTATCCTTTTGCAAGGGTAACAGATATTCTTATAACCGGACACTTCTGGGATCCGCGATCACCCCATTTTCTTACAGTTGATGAAATGCGAAAACCCGACTTCAGAATAAATATAATTGCTGATATCAGCTGCGATATACCTGGTCCATTGCCTTCATCAGTAAGGGTAACAACCATCTCCGATCCTTATTATGACTATAATCCGCACCTTGTAAGCGAAGAACCAGCTTTCTCACGTCCATCAAATATTACAGTGATGTCGATCGATAACCTTCCCGGAGAACTCCCCCGCGATGCTTCACAGGATTTCGGAAAAATGCTCATAAGTAACGTTCTGCATGACCTTCTCATGGGTGTTGAAAGTCCGATGATCACCAGGGCCACTATTCTCAGAAATGGCCAGTTAACTCCTAAGTACTCTTATCTTAAAGATTATTTGGGTAAATAGGATTCTGGGAAAGAATTAGAAAAGAAGTAATCGGTAATCTGTAATCGGTAATCAGGTAAAATTGAATTTCGGATTTCGGATTTCGGATTGCGGATTTATGACTTTCGCCTTTCGCCATCCGCCTTTTGCCTTTCGCCTTTTAAATGTATATTTACCTAAACTATTAATCCTAACTGTTAAACCTTCAATTCTATGCGAAAAACTCTTTCCCTGATCCTTTTCCTGATCTCCTATGCTGTTATGGCTCAGCAGGATAATGCCCCTGTTGCAGGAGTAAGCGATAAAAGGATCGATGTCTACGGGCTGAAGAATGCCAGAGTTGTGGCTGATTACCAGACCACTCTTGAGAATACTGATATCCTGATCTCAAACGGCAGGATAGAAGCAGTAGGTAAAAACCTTGTATTTCCCAGAGGAACAATTATTTATGATATGACAGGAAAAACCATTTACCCTGCATTTATTGATATCTATGCCGGTAATTATGGTATTAAGCAACAGGCATCATCTGCAAATGCTAATCCTTTTGCGGCGTTTATGAATCCCTCCCAGGGTGGACGATCTTCGGGTCCTGTCACTCCTGAACCCCGGGTTGCTGATTACTGGAACGATGGTATAAATTCATCTTACGATATCTCCTCAGAGTTCATTCCCGATCCTAAAGTGGCCGGTGAGTACCGGCAAGCAGGCTTTGGTGCAGTTGTGACATTTAAGTCCGACGGAATAGCACGTGGTACATCAGCCCTGGTCAGTACCGGTGACGGAAAAACCAATAATCTGATAATTAAGAATAAAACAGCGGCAAATTATTCATTTGTGAGGGGCCGTTCAAATGATCTATACCCTGCATCTCAGTTCGGAATAATTGCATTGCTGAGACAACTAAATTATGATGCACAATGGTATAAACAGCTTCCTTCAGGTTACTTTCACGATGATGGTATCGAAGCATATTCCACTAATTTGTCTCTTCCACAGATATTTGAAGTGACAAATAAAATTGAAATTCTGAGAGCTGACAGGCTTGGGAAAGAGTTCGGTATTAACTACATAATCAAGGGAGGGGGAGATGAATACCAGTCATTAACGGATATAAAGAAATCGGGCAATAAACTTATACTTCCGGTTAATTTCCCTGAAACACCTGAAATAAAGGATCCTTATGAAGCTGTTGCAGTCTCATATTCCACTCTGCGGCATTATGAGCTTGCCCCGTTCAATCTCTCAAGAGTATCCGGAGCCGGTCTTACTTTTGCAATCACTTCTTCAGATCTGAAGCAGCGTTCTTCATTCCTGACAAACCTGAGAAAATCTGTAAAATATGGTCTTCCTGAAAATGAGGCTCTTAAAGCGCTTACAATAACACCTGCCTCCATGATCGGAGCATCAGATCTGCTTGGAGGTATTAAGAAAAACATGATTGCAAATCTGGTTGTGACCTCAGGCAATATCTTCACCGAAGATTGTACCATATATGAAACATGGGTACAGGGAGTGCCTTACCGTTTCGTCGACCTGAGGCAGAAAGATCTGCGTGGATCATATACTCTGAGTGTTGATACAGCTTCTTATAATCTGGTATTGTCAGGAAAACCAGAAAAACCATCAGTAAAGATTACTGTCGACTCGACTGAAATAAAAGGTTCAGCTTTCACAGCCGAAAAAGATATGGTAAGCATAAGTTTTGACAGGAACAGTAAAAAATACCGGCTGACAGGTTACATAAAAGGTAACGACCTTGAAGGCAGGGGACAGTTATCAGACGGAAAATGGATCAGTTGGACCGCAAAATACATAGGACCTTTTTCAGAACCGGATAAGGGCAAAAAGAAGCCAGATTCAAAGATACCTGAGCCCGGCAAAATGTTATATCCTTTTACTGCTTATGGAATGGAGGAATTGCCAAAACAGGAGGATATACTGTTTAAGAACGCTACTGTCTGGACAAATGAAAAGGATGGTAAGCTACTTAATACTGATGTCCTTGTTCAGAAAGGAAAGATTACCAAAATAGGGAAGAATCTGACAGCTCCGGCAGTTACAAGGATAATTGATGGCACAGGAATGCATCTTACACCGGGTATAATAGATGAACATTCTCACATGGCTCTTGATGCAACAAATGAGATGGGGCAGGCTATTACATCCGAGGTAAGGGCTGGTGATGTTGTGGATCCTGAAGACCAGACAATTTACCGGCAGCTTGCAGGTGGTGTAACAACATCACATGTACTTCATGGTTCAGCAAATCCTATTGGTGGTCAGTCGGTTATAATAAAAAACAGGTGGGGGCATAATGCCGAGGAGCTTAAAGTCGAAAACCAGGTTGGATTTCTTAAACATGCTCTGGGTGAAAATGTAAAAAGACAGGTTAACCGGTATCCTAATTCGAGAATGGGTGTTGAGCAGATAATACGAGATGCTTACCAGAGAGCTATAGACTACAGAAACCAGTGGAAAGCATGGAATGCATTGAAACCTGCTGATCGTGCCGGCAAGATACCTCCTCGCAGGGATCTCGAACTTGATGCCATTGTTGATGTACTTGAAAAGAGAAGCTTTATAACTTGCCATACTTACATTCAGTCCGAAGGTGCAATGATCATGAATCTCGCCGGCGATTTTGGAATTAAGGTTAACACTCTGATCCACTTTAACGAAGGTTATAAAATCGCCGACCAGGTAAAGGCACATGGAGCCGCCGCCTCAGTCTTTTCTGACTGGTGGGATTATAAGTACGAAGTTTATGAAGGAATTACATATAATGCAGCTCTGCTTATGAGCCAGGGTGTTCTCACCTGCCTGCATTCAGATGATGCCGAAATGGGAAGAAGACTTAACCAGGAGGCTGGTAAAATTATGAAGTATGGTGGTGTAAGTGAAACAGATGCTCTAAAGCTTATTACACTGAATCCAGCCAGAATACTGCACCTCGACGACAGGATCGGAAGCATCAGGGAAGGAAAGGATGCCGATCTTGTCCTGTGGACAGATTATCCTCTTTCAGTTTATGCAAGGGCCAGTAAAACAATGATAGAAGGCACTATTTATTTTGATGAAGATCAGGATACCAGGTTAAAGGAACAGATTGATAATGAGCGAAACCGTATTATTGCGGATATCCTTAAGGAATCTCCTTCAACCGGTTCAGCAACACCTAATTTCCCAAGACGATGAAAAAATATTTAACTATATCAGTTTTAATGCTTTTTGTCTTATTTAACAGGACAATGGCACAAAGTCCGGTTGTAGCTCCGGCACAGAAGAAAACAGTAATACTATCCGGAGGTACAATACATACCGGAACAGGTACTGTTATTGAAAACGGAACAATTGCCTTTACAGGTGGAAAAATAACCTATGTAGGAAAAAGCAGCGATTTCAGCTCAGATAAGTCAGGATCGGATGTAATAGACGTAAGCGGAAAACATATTTATCCGGGACTTATATTTCCGTCAACAAGTATTGGCCTGGTTGAGATTGGAAGCGGGGTTGATGTTGCCACCGATAACCGTGAGACAGGCAATTTAAATCCCAACGTAAGAGCCCTGGTAGCATATAATACAGATTCTCACGTAATTCCGGTAATAAGGTCAAACGGGATTCTGCTTGCCCAGATATGCCCTGTTGGCAACCTTCTGCCCGGAACCTCAAGTGTCGTTCAGCTTGATGCCTGGAACTGGAAGGATGCTGCATACAAGGCAGACAACGGAATCCAGCTTGTTTGGCCTCGCAAATCATCAGCCGGAGGAAGAAGGGGTAGCGCCTATTTTATGCCCGGAGAAAACACAGCCTCTTCGTATGATAAAAGTGTAGAGGAGCTGGAAGAGATTTTTACTGATGCTGCTGCCTATGCTGCAGTTGAAAAACCAAAGGACGCTAACCTGAGACTTGAATCTCTCAGAGGCCTTTTTGATGGTTCAAAGATCCTTTTCCTAAGTGCATCCGAAACAAAAGGTATAATTGCTGCCATCTCGTTCGCTAAGCGCCATGGGGTTAAGAAGATGGTATTAACAGACGCCGATGAATCATCATGGGAGGTCAGAAGTATTCTGAAAGATAACAATATACCCGTTATTCTTGCCGATCCGCTGAGTGTACCAAAATACGATTACAGCGATACGAAAATGCCTTTCAAACTTGCTGCCATGTTTAAGAATGAAGGGATTTTAGTCGGACTATCTTATTCAAAACAGGCTTATGGAAACCTTCCTTTTGCAGCAGGTCAGACTGTCGCATATGGTCTGACAAAGGAAGAGGCGCTTCAGACAGTAACCCTGAATACAGCCAGAATCCTGGGAATTGATGATAAAACAGGTTCACTTGAACAGGGAAAGGACGCCAATATTGTTGTATCAACAGGTGACATTCTTGATATGTCTTCAAACAATGTTGAGTATGCATTTATTACAGGAAGAAACATCAGCCTCGACAATAAACATAAACAGCTTTATAAACGGTTCCAGGCTAAATATGATAATATGTCAAGGTGACAGACACACGACACACGACACACGACTCAGGGCAGAACCTGGAACAAACATAACTTATCATGATATGAAAAGAAAGTATTCTCATTTTACAATTATCTTTCTCACTGTATTTGTAACCGCCTGTAACAATCCTTCAGATAGTCCGGACACCTCTCTGAAACTTTGGTACAAACAGCCTGCTAAAGCATGGGAGGAAGCCCTGCCGGTTGGCAATGGCCGACTGGGAGCTATGGTTTTTGGCGATCCTGTAAATGAACGGCTTCAGTTGAATGAAGAGAGTATCTGGGCCGGAAGCAGGATTAACAACAATAACCCTGAGGCACTTAAGAATCTCCCGGAACTTCAGAAGGCTCTGTTTGAAAACCAGTACGGCAAAGCAGTTAAAATTGCCGAAAAAAAACTGCTTGGAACTCCTCCAAGAATAAGGTCGTATCAACCCCTTGGTGATCTTCTTATAAGTTACAAATGGGCAGGAACACCCGGTAATTACAGAAGGGAACTTGATCTTGAAACCGGTATTGCAAAAACTTTTTTTACGGCAGACGGAAAAAGTTATACCCAGGAGGTTTTTGTATCAGCTCCCGATAATATTCTTGTTGTTCAGATAAAATCTACTGATCAGGGATTCATAAACGCTTCCTTTACTCTTTCAAGGGAACAGGATGCTGTTGTTAAGACAGTTGACGGGAATTCACTTGTACTGACAGGGCAGATTATTGATAAGGATGATCCATTGTCAGGTCCCGGAGGTGAACATATGAAATTTGCAGGAGAATTGAGGCTTACTGCAACAAATGGCCTGGTGGAGGCCGGAGATGGGGTTCTTGAGGTTAAGGGCGCAGAAGAAGTTATTGTGTGTTTAACTTCGGCCACAGATTATAATATAAACCTTCTTGATGTCGACAGATCAATCAATCCGGAAACTGTCTGCAAAACCATCCTTGATAACTCTGCCGGTAAACCGGTAGATGAGATCAGAAAAAGGCATATTGAGGAACACTCCGGTATGTTTAACAGGGTAAGCCTTTCACTGGGTGCTGATACATTATCTGCAATCCCAACCGATGAACGGTTGGCTGCAGTAAAAAACGGAGGGACAGATAATGGACTTATAACACTTTATTTCCAGTATGGAAGATATCTTCTGATGGGATCTTCCCGGGCTCCTGCCATTCTGCCTGCCAACCTGCAGGGCATCTGGAACAAGGATATGAATGCGGCCTGGAATTCCGATTTCCATACAAACATTAACCTTCAGATGAACTACTGGCCTGCTGAGGTTGGTAATCTCACCGAAACTACTGAACCACTGACTTCCTTTATGGAAAAACTTGTCGTTCCGGGTACAGTAACTGCAAGGGATATGTATGGTACCGGCGGCTGGACATTCCATCATCTCACGGATCCTTTTGGAAGGACAGGAGTTGCTGATGGTGTCTGGGGAATAACACCTCTGAATGGTCCCTGGATGACATTCCTGCTTTATGAACATTTTCTTTTTACACAGGATACTTCATACCTTAAGGATCGTGCTTATCCCTTGATGAAAGGTGCTGCTGAATTTGTTCTTGGATTCCTGGTTGAATCACCTGAAGGATATCTGGGTACAAATCCCTCACACTCACCGGAGAATAATTTCAGGGATAGCAAAACCGGAGAAGTTTCAGCTCTTACCTATGCCGCAACCATTGATATTGAAATTATCAATGCTCTTTTTGATTATTGCACCGAAGCTTCTGAAATCCTGGGTACTGATAAGGAGTTCGCAGACAGACTGAAAGAAGCACAGAAAAGATTACCTCCTGTAAAAGTAAACTCAAAAGGGGTGATACAGGAGTGGATTTACGACTATGATGAACCTGAGCCCGGACACCGGCATATGTCTCATCTTCTGGGTCTTTATCCCCTTTCACAGTTTACACCTGAAAAACCTGAGCTGTTCAGGGCTGCCGAGGCAACCATTGAACGGAGATTATCATTCGGAGGCGGTCAGACAGGCTGGAGCAAAGCCTGGATGATCAGCTTTTTTGCAAGACTGCAAAAAGGTGATAAAGCTTACGAAAATGTAATGGACCTGCTAAAAAAATGCACTCTTCCGAATCTTTTTGATACTCACCCGCCCTTTCAGATTGATGGTAATTTCGGAGGAACTGCTGGTATCGCTGAAATGCTTCTTCAATCGCATAATGGGGTCATAAGACTCCTTCCTGCGTTACCATCAGCATGGATCAGCGGAGAGGTTAAAGGTTTGCGTGCCAGGGGAGGATTTGAGATTGATATGAAGTGGAATAATAGTAAGCTTGAATCGGCAAAGATATCTTCTGAAAAAGGAGGTAAAGGTGAGATTGATTATAATGGTAATAATCAGATGATTAATGTTGCTCCGAGGGAAAGTATTGAATTGAAATTTTAACCCCCCCATGGTAGCTTAGTGATATGATGGATTTCAAGTCCCCCCTGGGGGATTTAGGGGTGAAAAGCGAAAAGATCATGAATATACTTAGGAATTATTGCAAAATAGCATGTCTGTTAATAGTTGTTTTCTCATGTTCCGCAGAGCGAAAAGAAGACAGGGAACTGGCAAAAAAGATACTTTCTGACAATACACTTGACACTGTTTATGTCAGGGCAGCAGAACTGCTCAAGAAAGGATTTACTGCAGGCGATGGATATCCCCAGGTCTGGATCCGCGATCTGAATACGTTTATCGAGACAGCCTGCGATGTTTACGATCCATCGGTTATCAGGGAAAAACTTCTCGTCTTCTTTACAATGCAGCAACCCGACAGCCAGATAGTTGATGGATATGTTCTGAAAGGTCATGTGAGCTGGTATGATCCGAATATTTATACCTCGATTAATGACACTGTTCACGTAGGTTTTAAAAACACTGTTGAAACTGACCAGGAAACCTCACTTATCCAGGCAATCGGAAAATACATTAATAAGACCGGTGACAGATCAATACTAAATGAAAGGATAGCAGGCTATACCGTGATGGAAAGATTGTCAATGGCGATTGGATTCCTCATGAAACACAGGTATTCGGAAAGATATGGATTGCTGACAGGGGCAACAACACAGGACTGGGGTGATTGCCAGGTGGAAGGAGGCACTGTTGTTGATATAGATGAGAAATCCCACTGGGCTATCGATATTTATGATAATGCCATGTTTGTTATTTCACTGGGTTATATGATTGATTTTGAAGACAATCCTGCTGATAAAAGCAAATGGGCAGAATTAAGGGAGAAAGTAAAACAGAACATCAGGGAATACCTGTGGGATGAAAACAACAGCAAGTTCATACCTCATATCTATCTGAATGGTTCACCGTTCCCTGCAGACTTTAATGAAAATGCAATCCACTTCCATGGAGGAACTGCAATCGCCATCGAAGCAGGAATTCTTACAAATGAAGAAATTCTAACTGTCTACAGGCAGATGCTTGAAAATGTCAGACTTTCAGGTGCTCCGACAATCGGGCTTACGCTTTATCCGCCATATCCTGACGGGATTATTGAAGGCTCAACCACATGCAAGCCTTATATGTATCAGAACGGTGGTGACTGGACATGGTTTGGAGGCCGCATGGTTCAGCAGCTTATTGAAAATGGATTTGAGAAAGAGGCTTATGAAGCCATCAGACCAATGCTCGACAGGGTAATTGCCAATGGCAAATTCCATGAATGGTACGGAATTGATGGAATACCAAACGGATCGGGTGATTTCAGGGGTGAAGCAGGTGTGCTGGCAAAGGCGGTAATTATGCTTCGAAACTGGGCTGAAAATATTTAATCCATTATTTCTTATTTTTGTTACAATATTGAGGGATCAAATGAATATTACAATAATCGGTACTGCATATCCCTACAGGGGAGGACTTGCTGCTTACAATGAGAGGCTTGCAAGGGAGTTTGTTGCCGAAGGACAAAATGTAACAATTGTTACATTTTCTATTCAGTATCCATCATTTCTGTTCCCGGGAAAATCACAGTATCTCGACGGACCACCTCCGGAAGGATTAAAAATCATCAGATCAGTTAATTCCATAAATCCATTAAACTGGATCAGAACAGGACTGAAGATAAGAAAACAAAGTCCTGATATCCTGATTTTTAAATACTGGCTCCCCTTTATGGCTCCATGTTTCGGGACAATAGCAAGACTTGTTAAGGGCAACGGGCATACTAAGGTGATCACAATATTCGACAACGTTATCCCTCATGAAAAAAGGCCGGGTGACAGGTTACTTACAAAATACTACTGCAGGTCAGTTGATGGAGCTATAGCGATGTCTGCCTCGGTTCTGAATGATCTTCAGGAATTCAGAAGTGATATTCCTGTAAAGCTGAATCCGCATCCGCTTTTCGATAATTTCGGTCCTCTCATCGACAGGGATAAGGCTATGGGACTGCTGGGCCTTGATCCCTCATTTTCCTATATCCTGTTTTTCGGATTTATCAGGAAATACAAAGGCCTTGATCTGTTACTGGAAGCTTTCGCAAGGAAGGAACTTCGTGAACGGAAAATCAGGCTGTTGATTGCAGGTGAATTCTATGAGGATGATGCCCCTTACAGAGACCTTATAGACAAACTAAACCTTGAAAAACATTTAATATTCTTCGACAGGTTTATAAATGATGTTGAAGTTGCTGCCTTTTTCAGCGCTGCTGATCTTATTGTCCAGCCTTATCGCAATGCTACACAAAGCGGGGTGACTCAGATTGCCTATCATTTTGGCAAACCAATGCTTGTTACCGATGTGGGAGGGCTCAGAGAAATAGTTCCTGACCGCAAATGCGGCTATGTTGTTAATCCTGATCCTGAGTCTATTTTTGAGGCTGTTTCAGACTATTATGTCAATGACAGGAGAGAGGAGTTTATGCGTAATGTCTTGGCCGAACGTGTAAAATATTCCTGGTCGGAGATGACTTCCTCAGTAACAGAGGTTTATAATAAATGCAGAAATCATGATAATAAGAAGTAAAGCTCCCCTGCGACTTGGACTTGCGGGTGGAGGCACAGATGTCTCACCATACTCTGAACTTTTCGGAGGGGCTGTACTTAACGCAACTATAGACCAGTATGCTTACTGCACCATCGAGGAAACCAGAAATAATTCAATTGTTTTACAGGCAAATGATCTGGATCAGAAGGTCAGGTACAAATCCATGCCGGAGCTGCCTTTTGATGGTCACCTCGACCTTCACAAAGGAGTTTACAACAGAATTGTAAGACAATTCAGGATCAAAAAGCAACTGTCATTCAGGCTTGTCACTTCATGTGATGTACCGCCGGGTAGCGGGCTGGGTACATCCTCCACTATGGTGGTTGCAATTTTAAAGGCATTTACTGAATGGCTTGATCTTCCGCTGGGAGATTACGACACTGCCCGGCTGGCTTATGAAATCGAAAGAGTTGATCTTGGGCTCAGTGGCGGTAAGCAGGATCAGTATGCTGCTACATTTGGTGGATTCAATTTTATAGAATTTCATGATAATGACAGGGTTATTGTTAATCCTCTCAGAATAAAAAGATGGATGATCGATGAACTTGAAGTATCCATGGTGCTGTTTTATACAGGTGCTTCCAGATCTTCCGATAAGATCATAAGGGAACAGCAAAAGAATACGCTTGAGGGTAAAAAAGTGCACGTCGAGGCTACTCATAACATAAAAAAGAACTCCTTTGTAATGAAAGATCTTCTTCTCAAAGGTGATATTTTACAATTCTGCAAAGCTCTTGGCCAAGACTGGGAGAACAAGAAAAATATGGCCTCTTCAATTACTACAAAGAATATTGATAGGATATATGATGCTGCAATTAAAGCAGGCGCTTACGGGGGTAAAGTATCAGGAGCCGGCGGCGGAGGCTTCATGATTTTTACAGTTGATCCGGTTAAAAAACTGAACCTTATTAATGCCTTGAATCAGTTCAGCGGAAAAGTACTGAATTTTCATTTCAGCGATAATGGCTGCCAGAGCTGGAAAATTGATAATATCGAATAAATTCCCTGTTTAACCACAATGGAAGCAATAGTACTGGCAGGAGGAATGGGAACCCGGCTGCGTTATGCAGTGTCGGACGTGCCAAAACCCATGGCACCGGTTAACGGAAAGCCATTCCTCTTTCATGTACTTAACTGGCTGAAGGATTTCCCTGTTGAAAAGATTATTATGTCAACTGGTTATAAATCTGAGGCTATTGTGGAATACTTTGGAAAATCGTTCTGCGGTATCAGCATTGAATATGTGGTTGAAGAGGCTCCTCTGGGTACCGGAGGCGCAATAAAGTACGCAATGAAGAACTGTTCGGGCGATAATATTCTCGTAATAAATGGAGATACCTGGTTCCCGGTCCGGATTGACAGATTTCATCGGTTTCACATGGAAATTAACAGTAAGTTTTCAATTGCGCTTAAGCCAATGAAAGATTTCTCACGATATGGAAGCGTTGAGTGCAGGGGAGATGAAATACTGAAATTCAATGAAAAGAAGTTCTGTTCCGATGGACTAATAAATGGTGGTATTTATTTAATTAACAGGAAGTTTTTCAACTCACTGAACCTGTCTGAAGTGTTTTCGGTTGAAAAGGAAGTCCTTGAGAAGTATGCAGGTTCGGGTATTATAAGGTGTATGGTATCCGATAAACCTTTTATCGATATTGGCATTCCCGAAGACTACAAAAGGGCAGGGGATATTCTTAAAACGGCCCATTGATATTTTTATGAAAAAAGCTCTTTTCATCGATCGCGACGGGGTTGTCAATGTGGATAAGGTACATGTACATACCATTGATCAGTTCGAATTCACCCCCGGCATTTTTGATCTTTGCAGGAAATATCTTGAGGCTGAATATCTGATTATTATAATTACCAACCAGGCAGGCATTGCAAAAGGTTATTATAATGAAAATGATTTCAGGGTACTTATGGATTGGGTGATCAGGGAGTTTGAGATAAAGGGGATTAAAATTGATAATGTGTATCATTGTCCTCATCATCCTGAATTTACAGGCCCATGCACTTGCAGAAAACCTGAACCCGGGATGATTATCCGGGCAATTGGAGATTTTGACCTGCAAATTGAAGAATGTGTCCTGATCGGTGATAAGCAAAGTGATCTTGAAGCAGGCAGACGGGCAGGGATTCCTCCCAGAAACATGTTGCTTCTGAAAGGATCTCCTGCAGAGAGTCTGGAATGCCTGCCGGGATTATAAGGTCAAAAATTTACTTTATCCCTTATCAGATAGTTATTCCTCTCAGACGAATTTCTGTTTATAAGCTCGCCAAGGAATCCTGTAAGGAAAAGCAATGATCCTATAATCATCACTGTAAGTGCAATAAAGAAATAGGGACTATCGGTTACCAGCGGTGCCCGAAGTCCCTGGTTGATAAAAATCAGTTTTCTTACTCCCAGGTAGCCAGCCATGACAAATCCAATGAAAAACATGAGTGTACCTAGAAACCCGAACAGGTGCATCGGATTCTTCCCGAAACGGGTAATAAATCCAATTGTAAGCAGGTCGAGATAGCCTTTTATGAATCTGTCGAGACCGTATTTGGTAACACCGTACTTTCTGGCCTGATGCTGAACTACCTTTTCGCCGATCTTTTTAAATCCTGCTTCTTTTGCAAGCATGGGAATATACCTGTGCATTTCCCCGAATACTTCAATGCTCTTAACAACCTCATTTCTGTAGGCCTTTAGTCCGCAGTTGAAGTCATGTAGTTTGATTCCTGAAGCCCACCTTGCCGTCCGGTTGTAAAACCTGCTGGTGATTTTTTTGATAAAAGGATCGTACCTCTTCTTCTTCCAGCCGGATACTATGTCAAAGTCCTCATTTCTAATCATGCTTACCAGTCCGGGGATCTCCTCAGGGCTATCCTGAAGGTCGGAGTCCATTGTAATTATAATATCTCCTGAAGCAATACTGAACCCGGTGTGTAGAGCTGCTGCTTTGCCATAGTTCCGTCTGAACCTGTAACCTTTTACAGATCCATTACTTGCTGCCAATGCTTCTATCTTCTGCCATGTAGAATCGTTACTGCCATCATCTATGAATATAATCTCATAACTGAATTTATTTGAAGAGCAAACCTTATGTATCCATTCAGCAAGTTCCTGAACAGATTCCTCTTCATTAAATGCAGGAATGACGACAGAAAGATCCATATTTAAATCTATTGCTGGGATGGAGGTGTGTCAATCAGCGGATTACCTTCCTTTTTGATGAATATACTGATTATCAATGATAATATAGTACCCCAGAACATACTTCCCAGAATACTGAAAGGAGCCAAAATTTCTGGTTTCATAATCTTTCTCTGGATAGCCATTCCGGCATCAACAGCCTCCTGTGGTGCACCCTTTTCGAGCATTTTCTCTTCAACGAATGCAAGCTGTTTTTCTGTAAGCCCGGAATCAATTACTGTATACAGGATATAGATGAAAATAGCACCTATTATTGCACTGTAGAGAGTTATAATAACACCGGCTCCGACTGACTGTCCATAAGTTATCTGACCGTGCATGAAATTATCTCTGTATGATTTCATAAGGAAAAACATCAGGCCAATCTGAACAACGATAAAAACATACTGCTGAACCTGATTGAAGGTAAGATCGAGGAAATACATAATAAGAGTGTATACAACTCCCACGAGCCCAAGAATTAGACCATTAGTTAAGTTGGCTTTCCAAACACTGACTTTTTCTTCCATGACTTTTTGATTTTATTTTTCTGAAATGTTATTGGTTAAACAAATATAGTGTAAAAAACATAAATACGAGGTGCCGGGTTAAAATGGGGCAATAATTTTGCAGGATGTTTTATTTGTTGTACTTTTGCAGAGGGTAAGTCTTATACGACCAGCTCCTGCTGAACTCCCCCAGGATCGGAAGGTAGCAAGGGTAGGCAGTTGTAGCGGTGCGATATGAGGAGCTTACCCTTTTTTTAATACCTATGCTCATAAAGGTCTATAACGAAAATCCCAATCATAAACAGATAAGGAGAGTGGTGGACTTGCTCGAACAGGATGCCATCATTATATATCCTACCGATACCGTTTATGCCATGGGTTGTGATATTAAAGCTACAAAGACCATTGACAGGATTGCAACATTCAAAGGATTGAACCCCAAAAATCCTGACCTGTCACTTATCTTTCATGATATGAGTCAGTTATCTGAATATACCATTATAAGGAACAATAATATTTTCAAGCTGCTTAAAAGAAATCTTCCCGGTCCGTTCACCTTTATTGTACCTGCAAACAATCAGATTCCCAGGATGTTCAAGAATAAAAAGAAAACTGTTGGTATAAGGATACCGGATAATAACATCGTTATGGAAATTGTAAGGGAGCTGGGACGTCCTATCATTACCACCTCCATACACGATCCGGATGAATTGATTGAATATACTACAGATCCGGAACTGATTTATGAGAAATACCGTGATTTTGCCGATGCTGTTATCGACGGGGGATATGGCCACAATGAACCGTCAACTATTGTCGACTGCACAGGTGATGAGATTGAAATAGTCCGCCAGGGACTTGGAATACTGGAGTTTTGAAGAAAGAATCAGGTTCTGTAGAAACTTTTGCTGAAGAGAATTATAAAAGTCAGCAATTCAAGCCTGCCAATAAGCATTAATCCTGAAAGGAAGAATTTACCTGCCACCGGAACCTCTGAATAATTTGAGAAAGGACCAAACTCACTGAGTGAGGGTCCAATATTTGCAAGCATTGATGCGGCTGTGCTGAATGAAGTTACTATATCGTACCCCATGAGGGAAATTATAAAAGCGCTGGCACATACCACAATAAAATAGAGTGTAATAAATACCAGCAGATAATAGATATTATTCTGACCTACATTATGACCGTCGAGACGAACCGGTATTAAGGCATTCGGATGAATAACCCTGTGAAGCTCCTTCCTGTAGTTTTTAGTTATTAGCAGTAGTCTCAGAATCTTAATACCTCCGCTTGTTGAACCTGAGGTGCCTCCCGTAAACATAAGTATGAAGAGAATCATTATCATTATTTGTCCCCACTGACTGAAGTCTCCGGTGTAATAGCCTGTTGTGGAAATTACCGAAACTATATGAAACGCACTGTCCGAAAATGCTTTTCCCGGCAGGAATCCCTGATGGATAATGAGGACAACAGAACTGATCAGAATAAAAATGACTGTAAGAAAAACATAAAATCCCAGTTCATTATTTACTGCAACCTTCCTGAAATTTCCCTTAAGGACGAAATATAAAATTGGCAGGTTGATACCTGCAATAAACATGAAGAGGGTTAATATTATTTTAACTCCTGGAGTTGCAAATGCAGCTATTCCGGAACTGTTTGTCGAGAATCCTCCTGTTGAAAGTGTGGATAATGAATGACACACTGAATCAAAAAGCGGCATTCCAGCAAGAGTAAGCAATCCTGCCTGAATTACTGTCAGTAAAAAGTATATTGAAACGAGCCGTTTTGCAGATTCAATAAACCTTGGCTGAATCTTATCTGCCTGATGACCTGAAAACTCAGTAGCAGATAACTGGATATTTACAGACCTGATTATTGGGAAGATGGAAAGGGATATGAAGATGATTCCAATTCCGCCAATCCATTGAGTGAGGCTTCGCCAAAGCAATATCCCCTGTGGAAGCGAGCCGGGATCGCTTAGAATTGTTGCACCTGTAGTTGTGAATCCTGACATCGATTCAAAAAAAGCATCTGCAAAATTGTCTATTGCTCCGCTGAACAGAAATGGTAATGATCCGAAAAGACTGAATAGTATCCATGTTGCTGATACTATAATGTAACCCTCACGGTTGCCATAAATCTTTTCATCAGGTTTCAGAGGGTTAAATGCAATAATACCTGTTACTATTGTGATAATGGCAGAATACAGAAACGCTGATGCCTTATCATCTTCCAGGATCACTGATATACCTGAAGATATTAACATCAGGATACCTTCAATTATCAAGACCAGACTTAGTATTCTGGCAATTATCCTGAAATTGACCATATAATTCAGGTGAAGAATTTATTCAGCTTCTCATATGCAGTAGGAAGTGTGAATACCACTACCTTATCATTTGCATGGATAATGGTATCACCGGTTGCTATAAACGGAACCCCGTCTCTCAACCCTCCTCCTATAATCGCATCCTTTGGGAAATCGATGCTTCGGAGTGTCCCTTTTGTTATTTTTGAGTTTTCAGAAACAATAATTTCAAGAACTTCAGCATCAGTCCCTGTCATATATTTTACCTGTGTAATTATCGGGCTTACAGTATGACGGAAAATCCTGCTGGCTGCTGAGATTTTTTTGTTAATGATGGTATCTATTCCAGATTTTTCAGCAAGACTTATATATTCGATGTTTTCAACTTCTGCGAAGGTCTTTTTTACACCATATTTTTTTGCCAGAAGACAAGAAAGGATGTTTGTTTCAGAATTACCTGTAACAGCCACAAAAGCATCCATCTTTGTTATTCCTTCCTGCTCAAGTACTTCTACATTTCGTCCGTCTCCATTGATAATAAGAGTGTTGTCAAGAATATCAGACAGTGCCTCACATTTCCTTGTGTCAATATCAATAAGTTTTACTTCACTCGATTTCTGCATGTGCAGGGCAATATGTTTTCCTATCCTGCTGCCTCCGAGTATCATAATATTCTTTGCCTCGAAATTTTTCTTCCCCGAGGTCTTCATCATCTCCTCCATTCCTTCATGGGTCGAAATCACATAAACAGTATCTGCCAGCTGGAAGTGTTCATTTCCTCTGGGAATAATAGTTTTTCCTTCACGTTTTATGGCAACTGCCCTGTATTTGTCAGTCCTGTTTGTGGAGACGATTTCCTGGAGACTTTTATTTATTATAGGTGCATTTTCCTCAAGCTTCTGTACATACATAGCAAGTTTCCCGTTGCAAAATTCCATAAAATCAGATGCTCCGGTTTCATGGAGAAGTCCCAGCACTTCCCTGGCTGCAATAAGCTCAGGATATATAAGCGAGTCAATCCCTATGGATTTAAAAAAGTCAAGTGTGGATGACTCAAAAAAATCAAGATTGTCGATCCTTGCAATAGTCTTTATTGCACCGAATCTTTTTGCCATTATGGCCGAGATTATGTTTGTATCCTCTGAATGGGTAACAGCTATAAAAAGATCGGTCTTTTTAACAAGTGTGTCCCTTAGCAGCCTTACTGAAGTAGCCGAACCTTCGTGAGTCAGTATGTCGAGAGAGGAATCGATGGGCTTTAACCTGACCTCCTCCGGATCGATCACTACAATTTCATGGTTTTCATTAGCGAGCATCTTTGCCAGATGCGTTCCAACTTCACCAGCTCCTGCAATAACTATTCTCATTATTAATCAATAATTGAAAAAAACATACAAAATTACTACTAAATTGATTAATAATCACGTTTCCAATCGTTTTATTTATGCATCAGTCCTGATAAATATGCTCCTGATTTTCTTACATAATGCACCGGTTGTCTTAATTGTGCCGTAATTGAAGAAGGTAATCTGAAACCTGAACTTACTTCAGAAGAGGCAATTATCATTTCCGGTATTTTTCCCGATGCTGAAAGATCTTTTATTAAGGGTCTTTTACCTGATAATATAATAATTTCAGGCTGTGTGGTTGAAAAAACATCCGCATCAATATTTTCAGCTATAAGGATTTTTTTGTTACCGGCTTTCAGGCAAACAGGATCCTGAAAATGTTGCGTTTTTTTGATTTTGATGCCCAAAGTTGAACAATGACGTATAACCTCGGAAGGTATTTCATTCACTGAAGAGTATAGATACATAGATCTGCCCGATCTTATACCGGTAATGGTTGAACCGGGGACATTATACACAATCAGTTCGTTTGATCTCCCTGTTTTTATCAATTTGTTCACTGAAAAAGCTGTATAAATCAGAATCAGAAAGAGAAGCAGATTTACAGGCTTTATTTCCTTTCTTATAATCACGGTTATTATACATGCAATTATTGCTGTCATTATAACGAATTCAGAAATGGTCATTCCTATATGATCAATTGTAGAGCCAGGCAGACTGGCAGCTTTTTCAGTAAGGTACTCAGTAAGGACCGTCAGATAATTAAGGATCTGCGCAAAAAATTCTGAAAGAAAGACAACAGGATATAAAAGCGGGATCAGACTTCCTGTGATAATAACCAATGAAGACAGAGGAACAATAATAAGATTGGTAACGAGAAAGTATACAGGAAACCTGTTAAACAACATTACTGACAGCGACATTGTTCCAGCCTGTGCTGCAATGGTAACAACTGCTGATTGCCAGATTTTGTCTGCAATAAAATTCTTAAAATTAAGTTTGGACCAGAGTTCCCTGTAAAACGCGATAATAAAAATGACAGCCGAGTAGGAGAGGAGGAATCCTGCATCAAAAAGTACAGATGGTCTGATAATTATAAGAACAAAGGCCGAGGCCATCACAGAATTCATTGAATTGGCAGGTCTTTTTAAAAGATTACCTGCCTGGATAAACGAAAACATAAGGGTTGCCCTCATTACAGAGGGTGTCAATCCGGTTACAAATGCAAATGACCACAGTATCAGAAGTGCAACAATAATCCTTAATATATTGAACCTTCCTTTCAGGAAAAAGAGCAGATTAAAGACAAACATGCTTAAAACAACTGCATGAAGGCCTGATACTGCCATTATATGCATTATACCAGCCTTAACGAATATCTCTTTCTGATCCTGTTCAAGTAAACCCTTTTCTCCGACAGTCATGGCAGCAATAAGCGCAAGGTTGCGTCCCGTGATGCCCCTGTTTCTGTACATATCAATTATTCTCTCCCTGATGATCAGTGCCTTATGTCTGAAATCCCGCTTATCAGGAACTTTGTGAACCTTTATATCCTCTTTACCGGCAAATGCCATGTATCGTATCCCCTGGTTCTCCATATAGAATCTGTAATCAAACTCACACGGATTACCCCTGTTGATTATTTCTGTTGGAATGCAGCTTATTTTCAGTATATCACCGGGGAGTAATACATTAATTGAAGTATCTTTTTTAAAATATACCATTATGCTTCCGCTTACAGAAACACTTTCCCCTTTCTTTATAATCGAATTGAATTTTAGTCTTGTCCTGAAGCTGTTTTCCCTGTTCTCAGGGAAATCCGAAACAGTACATATAAAATCTGTTTTTTCAGGTTTCAGAACTGACAGGCTTTTCTTTTCTGATTTGTATAGCAGAAATCCTGTGACAACTAAAGCCAGGAAGAATGATATTCCAAAAAAGCTGTTAGTCAATGATTTATCAAAAGGAACAGAAATTAATAAGAAAGCGAAACAGAAGGTACAAATGAAAATGATCACCTGATTATCAGGATCAAGATAAAAACCTGATATTACTCCGGCATATAAAGGTATAATAATCCGGAGGAAAGGAATTTCCTTGTATAGCACGGTCAGATGCTGTTGAGACCATACTAAGATAAGAAAAAGAAAATGAAAATCTTAATGTAATGGAAATTATGCCTTAACCTTCTGACCGGGAAGGATTGTTTTATATTCTGCCTCAAAAATACCTTTCCCGATTGCAGTCAGTTTTCCCTTTAGAAGCCTTTTCCTGAGTGCGCTTACCCTGTCGGTAAACATTATTCCGTCAAGATGGTCATACTCATGGAGAACAACCCTGGCTTTGTAACCTTCATATGTCTCCTCATGGAATTCCCAGTTCTCATCGTAGTATTCAATCTTTATTTTTGATTCACGATTGACTTCTTCCCGGAGATTAGGAATACTGAGACATCCTTCAGTCATTGGAACAAGTTCTCCCGATTTTTCAGTGATATGTGCATTAATGAATACTTTTTTGAAACCGCTCATTGACGGATCATCCTCTGCAGCAGGAGTTCCGTCAATTACGAAAATCCTTACCGACTTTCCTATCTGCGGAGCTGCCAGTCCTATACCATCTGCATAATACATTGTTTCGAACAGATCATTAATCAGCTGGTTGAGACCGGGATAATCCCTCTCAATATCTTCGGCTACTTTCCTTAATACCGGATGACCGTATACAACTACCGGATAAATCATATTTTAAAATCACTTTTCCTCTTTGACCTTGAATCAAGCCAGGACTGCAGGATGATTGAAGCGCTTATCCTGTCGATCATCGATTTGTCCTGCCTGTTTCCCTTTTTTACACCTCCGTCTATCATACTTCTCAGTGCCATTTGTGACGTAAATCTTTCATCAACGCAATGAATTGTGATTTCCGGATATTTCTTTTTCAATTTTTGAATGAATGGATCTATATATTTAACAGATTCACTGGGCTGGTTGTTCAATTGACGTGGGTATCCTAATACAAAAGCGTCTATTTTCTCTGTCCTTAGATAATCATCAATGTACTTATCGAATTCTGATGTTCCGATTGTAATCAGCGGTGAAGCAAACATCTGCAGTGGATCAGTAACAGCGAGCCCGATCCTTTTATTGCCATAGTCTATTCCTAAAATCCTTCCCATTCTTATTTTTTATAGGGACTGTATCAAAAGATCGATTTTACCCCCAAACCCCCCAAGGGGGGCTTTTAAATTCGCTGATTTTCAATAAGTCCCCCCTGGGGGATTTAGGGGTGGATATAGAAAAAGGGGCTTTAGAAATAGCCCCTTAGTTATCATTGGATTATCTTAAACTGTCTTAGTGAAATCCATAGCGGCAAGTCGCTGATAAGCCTTGTATCTCCACCTGGCATTCTCTTCAGCGGCTTTGAATAATACTTCAGCTTCTTTCGGGAATGCTTTAATGAGTGATGTATAACGAACTTCGGTATTGAGGAAATCCTGGAATTTGCTCCAGTCTGGTTCTTTTGAATCAAGCTGGAAAGGATTTTTTCCTTCTGCCTCAAGAAGAGGATTATACCTGTACATCTGCCAGTAACCTGCTTCAACAGCCAGTTTTGTCTGAGCCTGTGTTCTTCCCATTCCATCCCTGAGACCATGGTTGATACATGGAGAGTAGGCAATTATTAGTGAAGGGCCGGGATAAGCTTCCGCTTCTTTTAATGCCTTGAAGAACTGGGAGTTGTTTGCACCCATAGCAACCTGTGCTACATATACATAACCATAACTCATTGCCATCTGGCCAAGATCCTTCTTGCGGATCTTCTTTCCTGATGCGGCAAATTTTGCCACAGCACCTGCAGGAGTTGATTTTGAAGCCTGTCCACCGGTATTTGAGTATACTTCTGTATCAAGAACAAGAATGTTTATATCTTCTCCTGATGCTATTACATGATCGAGACCTCCGTAGCCTATGTCATAGGCCCAGCCGTCGCCGCCAATAACCCAGTGAGATTTTTTGACAAGATACTGTTCAAGACTAAGGATCTCTTTTGCAACTGCTGAACTGTCCTTTTTGCATGCTTCAGCAACTTTTGCAGATGCAGCCCTTGAGGCCTCTGCATTATCTTTAACCTTAAGCCATTCCTCGAATGCCGCTTTTGTTTCCCCTGTGACTATTTCTTTGGTTAATGCTTCTTTCATCATGCCTGCAATCCTTGTTCTCTGTGCATCTGTTCCAAGCATCTGGCCATAACCATATTCAGCATTGTCCTCGAAGAGTGAATTAGCCCATGCAGGACCTTTCCCCAATTTATTGGCAACGTAAGGGGTTGCTGGAGCTGATCCTCCGTATATTGATGAACAACCTGTTGCATTTGCAATAATCATGCGGTCGCCATAGAGCTGTGTTATCGTTTTGATGTATGGTGTTTCACCACAGCCTGCACAAGCTCCGGAGAATTCAAACAGAGGCTGTGAAAACTGACTGTTTTTAACATTGACAAACTTGTCAACAACGGTATCCTTGTAACCTACCTTATCGTGCATGTAGTTCCACCTTTCAACTTCACCGAGCTGTGTCTCAAGCGGTTTCATTATAAGAGCCTTGTTCTTTGAGGGGCATACATCAGCACAGTTGCTGCAGCCGGTACAGTCGAGGGGACTTACCTGGATCTTGAATTTGTATGCTTTCAGAGCTCCCGGTATACCCTGTATTGTCTGGGTTCCCTCAGGTGCTTTTGCAAGTTCTTCCTCGGTAAGAAGGAATGGACGTATTACAGCGTGAGGGCATACATATGCGCACTGGTTGCACTGAATACACTCGTTCGGCTGCCATTCGGGAACGTTGACCGCGATACCGCGTTTTTCATACTGGGATGTACCGGCAGGGAAGGTGCCGTCTTCTCTTCCCCTGAATGCACTAACTGGAAGTTCATCTCCTTTAAGAAAGTTTATTGGTTCCATAACCTCACGGATGAATGCAGGAATTTCCCTGTTATCCTCAGCTTTCTTAACTTTTATTGATGACCATTCTGCAGGAATACTGACCTTTGTAACAGCAGATCCTTTGTCAATTGCAGCGTAGTTCATATTGACAACTTCCTCACCTTTCTTTCCATAGGTCTTGTAAACAGCAGTTTTCATCTCTTTCTCTGCCAGTTCATAGGGTATTACGTTCGATACCTTGAAGAATGCAGCCTGCATGATTGTATTTGTTCTTGTTCCTAACCCAAGTTCTTCAGCAATGATTGTTGCATTGATGATATAGAAATTGATCTGGGTATCAGCCATATATTTCTTCATATGGTCTGGCAGACGTTTCTTTGTCTCTTCTGCATCCCATATTGAATTGAGAAGGAAAACGCCATTCTTCTTAAGACCTTTAAGCATGTCATACTTATCAAGGTAAGACGGAACATGGCATGCAACAAAATCTGGTGTATTCACTAGATATGGCGAACGGATAGGCTTGTCACCAAAACGCAGGTGTGAAGTAGTTATACCGCCTGATTTCTTGGAGTCATAAGCGAAATATGCCTGGCAATATTTATCAGTTGTGTCACCGATAATCTTGATTGAATTTTTATTAGCTCCCACAGTACCATCTGATCCGAGGCCATAGAATTTTGCAGAATATGTTCCGGGCAGGGCCACATTGATTTCGGGAAGAATCGGAAGGGATGTAAAGGTAACATCGTCAACAATTCCCACTGTGAATCCGTTCTTTGGCTCTTTCATCTTCAGGTTCTCAAAAACAGAAAGAACATGTGAAGGTGTGGTGTCTTTTGAGCTTAATCCGTAACGTCCACCCACTATAAGTGGTTTCTCAGCCCTGTTGTAGAACATTTCAACCACGTCAAGATAGAGAGGTTCTCCGTTAGCACCGGGCTCTTTTGTTCTGTCAAGTACGGAAATTCTTTTTACGCTCTTTGGCAATACATTAAAGAAATATTTTGCTGAGAAGGGACGGTAAAGATGTACTGTAATAAGTCCAACCTTTTCTCCTTTAGAAATAAGGTAATCAATTACTTCTTTTGTTGTATCGGTGATTGAACCCATTGCAACAATAATATTCTCAGCATCAGGAGCACCATAATATGTGAATGGTTTATATTCTCTTCCTGTAATTTTGCTGATCTCGGCCATGTATGAGTTAACGATATCCGGAATAGGCATGTAGAATGGATTGATAGCCTCTTTTGCCTGGAAGAAGATATCGGGGTTCTGAGCTGTTCCCCTGGTGACAGGGTGATCAGGATTCAGTGCATTGTCGCGGAATCTCTTTATAGCATCAAAATCAGTGAGTTTCATCAGATCAGCCATTTCCATTTCTTCTACTTTCTGTACTTCAGCTGAAGAACGGAAACCGTCAAAGAAATGCAGGAACGGGATTCTTGATTTAATAGCAGAAAGGTGAGCAACACCGGCAAGGTCCATTATCTCCTGGACACTACCACTTGCAAGCATTGCAAATCCTGTCTGGCGGGTGGCATATACATCGCTGTGGTCTCCGAAGATTGAAAGTGAATGTGCAGCAACGGTACGGGCTGAAACATGGAATACTGCCGGCAGGAGTTCACCGGCCATCTTGTACATGTTGGGGATCATAAGGAGCAATCCCTGTGATGCAGTGAATGTTGTGCCCAGAGAGCCGGCCTGGAGAGCACCGTGTAATGAACCTGCAGCTCCTGCTTCCGACTGCATTTCAACAACCCTCAGTACTTCACCAAACATGTTTTTAAGACCATTGGCAGCCCATTCGTCAACGTATTCTGCCATTGTGGATGATGGTGTGATGGGATATATGCAAGCTACTTCGCTAAACATATATGCAACATGGGACGCAGCATGGTTGCCGTCGCATGTTATGAATTTTTTTGTTCTCATTGTATATATATTTGATTTAAGTAAGGTTAAAAAAATAAAGTGCAAATCTAAGAAAAACTATTAATTAACCACCATTCATTGAAACAAGAAACTCTTCGTTCGATTTTGCCTGAAGCAGCCTGTCACGGAGGAACTCCATCGCTTCAACCGAATTCATATCTGCAAGGAAATTACGCAGCACCCATATCTTCTGAAGGATGTTTTTATTGAGAAGCAGGTCTTCCCTTCTTGTGCTGGAAGCCGGGATATCAATTGACGGGAATATCCTTCGGTTAGAGAGCTTGCGGTCGAGCTGAAGTTCCATATTGCCGGTTCCCTTGAATTCCTCAAAGATCACATCATCCATCTTTGATCCTGTTTCCGTAAGTGCTGTGGCCAGAATGGTCAGCGAACCTCCGTTTTCAATATTACGGGCAGCTCCGAAAAACCTTTTTGGCTTGTGAAGTGCATTAGAGTCAACACCGCCCGACAATACCTTTCCGGATGCAGGGGCTGTTGTGTTAAATGCTCTTGCAAGCCTTGTTATAGAGTCGAGGAGGATTACAACATCATGTCCGCATTCAACCAGGCGTTTTGCCTTTTCAAGCACAATATTCGCAACACGGCAATGACGTTCGGCCGGCTCATCAAAAGTTGATGCTATTACTTCAGCCTTAACATTCCTGGCCATGTCAGTTACCTCTTCAGGCCTTTCGTCAATAAGCAGGATCATCAGGTAAACCTCAGGATGATAATGTGCGATTGCATTTGCAATTTCCTGAAGAAGGATTGTCTTACCGGTTTTAGGCTGGGCAACTATCAATCCTCTCTGGCCTTTTCCTAGTGGGGTGAACATGTCAATTATTCTGACTGACAGAGACCCTTCACCAGGCTGGCACAGTGTGAATTTTTCGTTTGGAAAAAGAGGCGTCAGAAAATCAAATGGCACCCTGTCCCTTATGAAATCGGGACTCCTTCCGTTAATTTCATCTACCTTGATAAGAGGGAAATACTTTTCACCCTCCTTGGGAGGACGAATTGATCCTTTAATTGTATCACCTGTTTTAAGTCCGAACAATTTTATCTGTGACTGTGATACATAAATATCGTCGGGTGAGTTGAGGTAGTTATAATCAGGAGAACGGAGAAAACCATAACCATCAGGCATTATTTCAAGTACACCTGTATTATATATTATACCTTCGAAGTCGTATGGTTTTTCTTTCCTTTCTTCTCTTGGGTGAATCACTTCCGCAACAGCTTCCTTTACAGGCGGATCAACAATAATGTCACCATAATAAATATCGGCTGATGGTGTTTTTTCCTCAAATGGTATTTCATTTAGTTCAGAAGGTAATGTTTCGTCAGATAGTTTTTCAGTGACATGTTCCTGATAATTTTTTTCGATTGCCGGTTCAGAATGCCATTCCGGTCTTTCCCTTCTTTGATCCATTGAATGATCTGTGTGCCTTTCTGCCCACATGTCTTCCTTCCTGTCATCATTAGGCGGAACAGAAGGTTTAGGCTGGATTTTTATCTCTTCCCTGTTTTCACTCTTTGGCTCCCTTTCAGGTCTTTCATATGGCCTCTGTTCTGTAATTTTCATACCATCAGGTGAGACAGTCATGACAGATTCAACAGGACGCGATGGTGCCGGTTTATTTGTTCTGGGGCGCTTACCTCTTCTTGTAAGAGCCTCATTTTCATTCTTATAAATGTCAGGGGCGTAGGAAAATCTTTCTTCTTCCACAGGTTCAGCCTTTTTGATATCAGTTGCCTCAATTGCCTGCTGATCAAGTATTTTGTAGATCAGATCCTGCTTTTTTAAAGTCTCTGCCTTTTTGATATTAAGTTGCTTGGCAATATCCCTTAATTCAGGCAGCAGCTTCTTACTTAGCTCAAGAATGTCATACATATATTTAACGATAAATGGAATATACGAAATAGCATAGATTTTATGGAAACACGGGATAAGAAACGCGGATCTACCCGCTGAATTATTAAAGCACAAATTTCACATTCCCGAAAAACCGCTGCAATATTAAAAAAAATAACTAATAAAACTCCTGTTAATTATTGTTAAAAATGCAACGGATTATTACAAACCGATAAAAGATCTGAAATTCAGTAAATGAAATAGCATTGCAAGATAGTAATAATATTTTGAAATCCAAAAATTTTTAGGCTGTCATGTCGGGAGAGCAGTTTTTTTTATTAAAATTGTAAAACTACTTCGGGATTCCTTATAATCTAATTAAGCTGCAGGTGTATGCGTCAGCTGAAGATAACAAAACAGGTTACTAATCGCGACACTCCTTCTCTTGATAAATATCTTCAGGAGATTGGAAGAGTTGAACTGATTTCACCTGAGGATGAGGTTGTCCTTGCAAGAAAGATTAAAGCAGGCGACAATGAAGCCCTGAAAAAACTCGTCAAAGCTAATCTCCGTTTTGTTGTTTCTGTTGCAAAGCAGTATCAGAATCAGGGTATCACCCTTCCCGACCTTATTAATGAAGGAAACCTGGGACTGATGAAAGCTGCACAACGTTTTGATGAAACAAGAGGATTCAAGTTTATTTCATATGCTGTCTGGTGGATCAGGCAAGCCATTCTTCAGGCTCTTGCAGAACAATCGAGAATAGTAAGATTACCGGTTAACAAAATCGGTTCAATTAACCGAATAAACAGGGCATTTGCAAGGCTTGAGCAGACATACGAAAGGGAACCGTCATCCCAGGAGATAGCAGATATCCTTGAGATGATACCCGAAGATGTTAAGGAAGCACTGAAAACAAACGGACGTACTGTAAGCATGGATGCTCCCATCAGCTCAGAGGAAGATAATACCATGTATGACCTGATTCCCAGTAATGATGCCCCAAGTCCTGACAGGAACCTTATTAATGAGTCGCTGGCGTACGAGATTGAGAGAGCTCTTTGTACTCTTTCACCCCGCGAAGCAAAGGTTCTTAAGCTCTATTTCGGTTTAGGGATGAAGCATCCTTATACTCTTGAGGAGATAGGTGAGGAGCTGAGCCTTACACGGGAACGTGTCAGACAGATAAAGGAAAAAGCTATAAAACGGATACAATTCACAACCCGCTGCCGTATACTTAAAACTTACCTGGGTTGAATTCACTTCAAATACAATCACCGATGGATCACCTTGTTTCTCCGTCCCTTCTTGCTGCCGATTTCGGCAACCTGGAGAAAGATATCAGGATGGTAAATAGCAGCCAGGCCGACTGGCTCCATCTCGATATAATGGATGGAGTTTTTGTACCGAATATCTCATTCGGATTTCCTGTTCTGGAATATGTAAGTAAAATATCAGAAAAGCCTCTGGATGTACACCTGATGATTGTAGATCCCGACAGATACCTTAATAGATTCAGAGATACGGGCGCTGCTGTTCTGACTGTTCAGTATGAGGCCTGCATTCATCTTCAGAAAACCGTAACCGAGATTAAAGATCTGGGTATGAAAGCAGGTGTTGCACTTAACCCGCATACTCCGGTTTCCCACCTGAAAAATATTCTTTGCGATCTTGATATGGTGCTCATTATGACTGTTAATCCGGGTTTCGGAGGACAAAAATTCATAATGGAGAGTTATAAAAAAATTGAGGAGTTACGGGAGATGATTGACTCGGGAGGACATGATGTCCTGATTGAGGTCGACGGAGGTATAGATACAGGTAATGCAGCCAAGCTTATTAAATCAGGAGTAAATGTTTTAGTAGCCGGCAATTCTGTATTCAGCTCATCTGATCCTGCCGTTACAATACAAAGACTAAAGAACCTGTCCTGAGATTGAGTCCGCTGCGAATTTCAGAATCTCATCTTTCTGATCGGGGTGAAACCAGTTTATCTCCTTATCTTTTGCCCACCAGGTAAGCTGTCTTTTTGCATATCTGCGGCTATTTCTCTTTATAAGCTCAATAGCCTTATCTTTTGAAATCCTGCCATCGAAAAAATCGAAAAACTCCCTGTATCCCACTGTGTTTAGTGCATTATGGCTCTTAAACCCATAGAGTTCTGCAGCCTCTTTCTCAAGTCCTTCTTCCACCATCCGGTCAACTCTGAGATTAATCCTTTGATAAAGCTCCTCCCTTTCTCTTGAAAGTCCGATTTTAATAATCCTGAAGTCTCTTTCCCTCTTCCCGCTGTGGAGAAATGATGAATATGGCCGGCCTGTAGATTCACAGATCTCAAGTGCACGTATTATTCGTTTGTGATTTTTCAGATCTACCTTATTATAATGCTCAGGATCCATTAGTTTAAGAGCTCTTCTGAGCCCTTCAATACCCGATTCAAGGTACATGGCATTATACCTGATCCTTATTTCCTGTTCAACATCAGGGATATCATCGATGCCATGACATACTGCATCGATATACATCCCCGACCCGCCTGCCATTATCACCACATTCTTTCTCATGAAAAGTTCCGGAAGCAGATTCAGAACATCCCTCTCAAATAAACTTGAGCTGTAGTATGAATCTACAGGCAGGAATCTGATAAAATGATGTTTTATGGTATTTAGCTGAGCATCTGAAGGAACTGCCGTTCCTGTTTTCATTTCCCTGTAAAATTGCCTTGAATCGGCAGAAATAATTTCACAGCCAAAATGATTAGCAAGATCGACGGAAATATCAGTTTTACCGACACCAGTCGGTCCCATCACAACTATGAGATTGTTATTCATTGGAATAAGATCCTGTCCGGACTATTCCTCTTCCTCGGTGATATTGTCAATATTATCGAAATCAGGCAATGTCTCTTCATCATCCCCATTGAGGAACAGGTCATCGACTTCAGCTTCGTCTTCGTCCTCGTCTTCAGCTACAACAATGTTGTTATAAAGTTTACGGGAGGCTCCTCCGAAAATCACCTGTTTTGGGGGTACTCCTTTTGAATTAGTGCATGCAGGCAGTTCACGGCCTTCAACCTCCCTGGATTCCCCTGTATATTCAACAAACAGAGCCCTATCATTGAAGAAATCGAATACATAGAGTAATTTCTGATTCTTGTGGAAGATGATATCTTCCAGAACAGCTGTCTCCATTGTGGAGGAACCAGTGCCCATATCGAACAGTGTGAATTCTTCTTCTTTCTCCCAGTTGTCAGTGGCCATGAAAAACGATGCCATTTGAGACTTGTCAAACTCAAGTTCATCCTGAACCAGGTTATGAAAATCAAGCAAAGTATGTGTGTCGAGGAATTCAAACTCCCTTACAAACGACTCATCCTCATCAGATAACACTACAAATTTGTAAACCATAATTTTTTAGAATTCGATGGGTGCAATATAATATTTTTTATATTACATTATTCCGGCTCAATTTTTTTTTAAAAGAAATTCTATTGTGTCTATCCCGTCTGCATAATCCCATAGTTCAGGTTGCTGTGCCTTCCCAAACGGAACTGCTTCGCAAGCGACAATACACTGTATGTTATCTTTCATTGAATCAATATATTGCATCAGATTGCCGTAATCGGTATAATACTCATAGAAGAGTACTGAAACAGGAGATGAAATTCCTCTTTCCTCTTTAAGCAGAAGATATCCTGAATCGAGAAATTTTTCTTTGTTAACCAGGTAAATCGCCTTGTTGTAATCATAATTATTGGCGTATTTATTGTTGTAAATCACATCCGAAAAAGTATCCCATTTTTTTAGAAGATTTTTAAGATCGTAATCTTCAGGTATAAAGATTTTGGAAACATTTCTGCATCCGAGACCGAAATATGTGAAAATATCCTTACCAAGACCTTCAATTTCCTTATCAGTTTCACTTCCGTTCAGAATTGCAATACTATTCCGGTTTCGTCGAATAATATGAGGGTATTTCGAGAAGTAGTATTCAAAATATCTGGATGTGTTATTGCTTCCGGTTGCAATAACTGCATCAAAGCCTTTCAGGGAACCGTCTGTAAAGCTTATCATATCCCTGAAACGAGGATTGATTGTGCATAATAGATCACTGACCTGAATTATAAGATCTGAATCCTTGGAGCTGGTTTTTGCAGAAAGATGATTGCCGCTTATAAGAACAGATATAAAATCATGGAATCCAACAAGGGGAATATTTCCCGCCATAATAACTCCGGTTATATATGGTTTTCTTTCAGAATTGAGTTCAGGGTACATCTCTGTCCATTTGCTCAGATTTTCAAATGTGAGAGTAGCCCCGACAATTTTAATTGCTTCCTTTACATTGGAAGGGGTGAACCATGCGTTTTTAAACTGCTGGCTGTTTATTGATTCAAAAAGTCTTTCATTACCTCCGGCACCATTATTTTCAATCGTGATCCTTAACCGGGATCCCAGTTCTGTAAAAGTCTCTATTCGTTCCTTAAGATTCATCTGGATATTTTTCAGATGCAAAAGTAAGGAAATCGTATGATTATAAAAGAGGGGGGCTTGACATCAGTTTATAATTCTCCCCCTGGGAATAGCCGTAAAGCTAAGGAAATTATAAACTGAATTGAAGTAGTAATATAAGTTTCCCCTCCTTTTGAAGGAGGGGTGGCCGCAACACAATGTTTATTAAATTGTTGCAATGCTTCTTTGCGGCCGGGGTGGTTGATTTTAATAATTATATTCTATGTTTTTCTGAAATCTTTCGTTATCTCCATTCTAAATATTAAATGTCTTAAAAATCCAATCTGTTTTCGAATCTTAGAACAGTAGCAGAG
>Ga0129298_10000030_pt1 | contig 43017 bp, 43 predicted proteins | sample I19B2metaG_FD_94707 | JGI IMG/M metagenome (GOLD analysis project Ga0129298, IMG submission 94707) | Lake sediment bacterial and archeal communities from Gulf of Boni, Indonesia to study Microbial Dark Matter (Phase II) - ​I19B2 metaG | ecosystem: Environmental > Aquatic > Freshwater > Lake >... | reverse complement strand
TTGCTAAGGCGTTAAATCGCTCTCGGCAATTCTTTAAAAGTTCTATCTGTCTGCGTATTTCCCAAGGGAGGAAAAGGAAATTCCTTCTCTCCAGAGAAAAAAGAAGCCCAGCAGGATGACCGGGAAAAAGTTCACAGCGTGGATAACCAGGGCGACACTTAGGGCCATTTCCCTGGAGACGTTGAACGCCATCAGACCGTACATGCAAGCGGCATGGTAGGTACCTATATAACCCGGTGATGAGGGGACCATGACGGCAAATACGAGGAAGACGAGGATGAACATTGCCGCCGTAAAAGGAAGATTCAATCCGAATGCCTTAAGTAGCAGGTCAACTGGCCAGGTAGCTGTTGCCCAGATTAGAGCCGATGTTATTATCAGTGCCAGAAGCTCGCCGGGTCTGGAACTGAGACGGAACCCGGATATGAAGGAGCCGAGAAGCGGGATTACTCTTTCTGAAAAGCTAGCCGGCAGTGGCTTGAGGAGTGTGCCGACAAATTTAAGGGTTGTGGCAGTGGACCTTTTCAGAAAGACCATGAATAGAATGACGACGATGTAAATCGAAAGGGTTACGTAGCCGCCGGTAACAAGTCCACTTTGCACCTTTTCCATCCCTGGCGGAAGCTTGATAGTGAAAAATGTTATCAGCAGAATGACAAGCACAGAGAAGCCGTCGAAGAGGCGATCAAGCACCAGTGTGGCGAATACGGAGCTGGTCTCCAGTTGCTCCCTTTCCGCAAGGACATAGGCGCGTATGAATTCGCCCAATCTTGCAGGGAGAAGGTTGTTTGCCATGTAGCAGATGATTGTTGCCGCAAGGAGGTTGCGGGGGGAGGCTTTCTTCTGGGGGAGGACAAGGTAATGCCAACGGACTGCTCTCAGGCAGTAGCTGACGAAAGTTATAAATACTGCCAGGGCGAGATAGCCGTAGTGGAGGGTTCGGAAGGCCGAAGCCAACTGCCGGAAATCGATCTTGCTGAATAAAAAAGCCATAAGGAGTAGGCTGATTCCTATCCCGGCAAGAAGTCTCTTGTCCAAGCGCCCGATGTTATTCATATCCCCCCAAGATATTCACTGTAGACCACCAGTGGTGTTTTTGCCAGGATCCTTCTGCACTCTGCCACATCTTTGCTTATGGCCTCTTTGAGTTCCTCCGCTGATGAGAACCTGATCTCACCCCGAAGTCTCTGGATAAAGTAGATGCGCAACTCCTGGTCGTAAAGTTCACCGTTGAAGTCGAAAATGAATGCTTCTATGGAGATCTCCGCAGCGCCGAAGGTAGGGTTGTTGCCTATGTTGCATGCACCGTCGTAGATAATGTCGTTGATCTTGACCTTTACGGCATAGACTCCGTCAAGGGGAATCAGTTCCTTGTCTGTGCTTATGTTGGCTGTGGGGAATCCCAGAGCCTTGCCGCGGTGTGCTCCATGAACCACCCTCCCCCCCAGGGAATAGTGACGGCCGAGGAATTTTACTACTTCGGCAACCCTGCCTTCCGAGATCATGCTGCGGATAAGTGAGCTGCTGTAGATCGTCTCGCCACAGTTGATCGGTGCAAGCTCCTCAACTGAAAAGTCCAATCTTTCTCCGAAGCTGCACAGCATGCTGAAATTACCTTCACGGTTACGGCCGAAAGCATAATCATAACCGATGATCAGCTTCTTCACGCCGACGATCCCCACAAGGTATTTTTCGATGAATTCCCTCGATGGTATGGAGGCAAACCCCGTATCAAAGGGGATGATGATCAAATAATCTATCCCTGAAGCCTCTATCAGGGTGATTTTTTCCTCAAGGGTGTTGATAAGGCGGAGTTCACGCGTTGATCTTACCACTCTTAGCGGATGAGGGTCGAAGGTGATTACAACCGAAACCCCGCCAATGTCCCTGGCTGCCTGCTTGACACGGCGGAAGATTTCCCTGTGGCCGAGATGAACGCCGTCGAAATTGCCGATGGTAACGACAGGGGCGCGCAGAGGAGCGCTGATCTCTTCAAAAGAACGGTAAATAATCATGATGGTTGTCCATCCTGCAGATTTGCGGTCAGTGCAACCACTTTCTTTTTCCCGAATATTAGGGCTACCCAGATACTGATTTCGTACATCAGGTAGAGCGGGATCATGATGACGAACATGGTGATAAGGTCGGCGTGGAACGCGGAGACTATTGAACTTGCCAGCAGGGCGTATTTGCGGTTCCTGGCGAGTAACCCGTAGTTTATCAGTCCCATTCTGGCGAGGAGGAGGGCTATTACCGGCAATTCGAAGATCAGGCCGAATACCAGGATCAGTCTCAAGCAGAAGTTAACGTAGGCGCTCAGGTTGAACCAGCTCTGCAGCCCCTCCATTTCATAGGAGAGGGAGAAGTTGATAATTACCGGCCAGATGACGATCAGGAAAAATAGTGCTCCAAGGCAGAAGGTCACTGTTGCTGAAGTTACGAACGGTACCACCATCCTCTTTTCCCGGAAGGTCATTGCCGGGGCAATGAATAGCCAGACCTGGTAAAAGATGATGGGTAGGACGATGATGAAGCCGGCGATCAGGGAGATCTTGCACTGCACGAAGAATGGTTCCAGGGGCGCGCTGTAGTTCAACCTGCGCTCCTTGGAATTTTCTGTAATTTCCCTGTCTAGTTTGTAGTGGTTGTAGAGAGCAGGGAAGCGTACCTTGACCTCTGCATAGACGTTTTTCTTTATCTCTGTAAGATAGGTCTTTCCGGTGAGCGGTTTTTCTATGAAAGAGAGTACATCTGTGCTGTAGTTCCATGAGATGCCCATGCCGACTACAAGGGCTATGAAAATTATGATCAGCCTCTTGCGCAGCTCGACAAGATGTTCGATGAATGGCAGTACTTTTTCTTGGGTCATGTCAGGTCCTGATAAGTGAAATCGTATATAGATAACATAGCAAAAAGGCGTGGTGCAACAGGTTTGCACTCGCTGTCAATGCTATGCGGTGTATACGGGAAATTGCTTAGCTTAATCAATGGGTACGAATGTCAACCAAAAGCAAAAGCGTGGTTGACAATGCGGCCGGGCCATGTCATTACTTAGGTGCCGCAGCGCTAAAATATATCAGTTTCAATTTGGAGGAGTCATGGGGCAGATAACCTTGGATCTTGCCGAGCGGATAATCGACGGAGAGGCGTTGTCTGAAAACGAAGCTCTTGAGTTGATGCAGCTGAAGGGGAATGAGAGGTTTGCGCTTTTTCTTGCCGCAAGCAGAGTAAAGGAGCATTTCGTGGGCAACCACGTCTCCCTCTGTTCCATAATTAATGCTAAATCTGGCCGCTGCCCGGAAAATTGTGCCTTCTGCGCCCAGTCGGCGCATCATTCGAGCGATGTGCCGATCTATCCGCTGGTTGACGAGGAGAGTCTTGTTTCCGGAGCCCATGCCGCCGAGGAAAGCGGCTCCATATGCTACGGCATCGTAACTAGCGGTACGACTATCAGCAAGGGGGATGAGCTCGACCGTATCTGCCGGGCTCTCGGGAGGATAAGACGGGAGACTGGTATTGATCCGTCCTGTTCCCTGGGGCTGCTTGACGAGGAAACAGCCATGCTCCTCAAGAAGGCCGGTGCGGTCACCTATCACCACAACCTGGAGACGGCGCGAAGCTTTTTCCCCAGCATATGCACCACCCATGACTATGAGGAGGACGTACGTACAGTCCGTGCAGCAAAGAGTGCAGGGATGAAGGTCTGCTCAGGCGGCATATTCGGACTCGGTGAAACAGCTGCCCAGCGGGTGGAGATGGCCCTCACACTCAGGGAGCTGGAAGTGGACTCAGTTCCTCTCAACTTCCTCAATCCCATAGAAGGTACACGCCTGGAGGGATCAAATCTCATAACGCCCCAGGAGTGCCTTGTTACCATAGCTGTCTACCGTCTGCTCTTGCCTGCGAAGATGATCACTGTTTGCGGCGGGAGGGAGAAAAATCTGCGTGATCTGCAGTCGTGGATGTTCTTTGCCGGTGCAAGCGGCACGATGATCGGCAATTATCTGACGACGACTGGTCGCAATACGGCCGATGACTGGCAGATGTTGCACGATCTGGAGTTGGAGACGGAGGGGTGTTGTGGCTAACGGTATTTTTGTTACCGGAACAGACACAGGTGTGGGGAAAACCATTGTCTCCACGGCCCTGGCGATCCTGCTGCGCCAGAAGGGGGTTCGTGTCGGTGTGATGAAGCCGGTTACCAGCGGTTGTCCACTGGTCGACGGGGCATTGGTTTCCGAGGATGCGCAGCTGCTGGCCGCAGGCGCAGGGGTGGATCTCAGTAACGAAGTAGCCCCCTATCTGTTGCACGAGCCGGTTGCCCCTTCGGTAGCCGCCGAGAAAGACGGGGTGAGAATCGAATTCTCACGTATTCTTGCTGCTTATCATCGTCTTGCCGAGAGTCATGATTTCATCATTGTTGAAGGAGCGGGCGGCCTGATGGTTCCTTTGAGCGGCGGACTTCTTGTCGCCGACCTGGTGAAGCTTCTCGACCTACCCCTCCTGGTTATTGCCAGGCCGTCCCTAGGTACGGTAAATCATACCATTCTCACCTGCTTTACCGCCAGGCAGCTGGGGCTGGACGTGCGCGGGGTGGTTGTAAACGGTTTTCCCGAATCTCCGGGTCTGGCAGAATCATCCGCTCCCCACTTGATAGACTCCCTCTCAGGAGTCCCGCTTTTAGGCAGGTTGCCACACATCACCGCAGGAACTCAACTAGGGGAGGCCCAAGGTTTGGCGGCCTGGATGGCGGTTCAGCCGTCGACACGAATTCTCTTTAGGGAGATCGGCTTTGAGTGATTTTACAACGGAAATACTGCGCGATTATGACAGGCGTTTCGTCTGGCATCCATTCACCCAGATGCGCGACTGGGAGGCTGAGGAGCAGATAGTAATAACCAGAGGCGAGGGGGCTTGGCTCATAGATAGTGACGGTAAGCGCTACCTGGACGGGGTCGCCGCCATCTGGACGAACGTCCACGGCCACTGCAGGCGTGAGATTAACGATGCGATTAAGGTGCAGGTTGACCGTCTGGAACACTCCACCCTCTTGGGGCTTGCGAGTGAACAGCCGGCAATCCTGGCAAAGAGGTTGATAGACATCGCCCCTGAAGGGCTGTCCCGGGTGTTCTACTCGGACAACGGCTCAACAGCGATGGAGATCGCCATCAAGATGGCTTTCCAGTACTGGATCCACAAGGGGAAGCCGGAGAAGAACAGATTCATCTCCTTCAGGAACGCCTATCACGGTGACACCATCGGTGCGGTCAGCGTCGGAGGTATCGACCTCTTCCACGAGGTGTTCCGCCCCCTGCTCTTTCCTACCATCCAGGCCCCATCCCCCTACTGCTACCGGTGCGAGCTCTCAACGGAGCGCTGCAGTGACCGCTGCGATCGCCAATGTCTGGCAAAGCTGGAGGAGATACTCCAGTTGCATGCCCATGAAGCAGCTGCAGTGGTCATCGAGCCACTTCTGCAGGGGGCAGGAGGCATGATCGTGCAGCCGCAGGGGTTCCTCCGCAGGGTTCGGGAGCTATGCGACCAACACGGGGTGCTGCTCATCGCAGACGAGGTGGCAGTAGGCTTCGGACGAACCGGCACCATGTTCGCCAGCCAGCAAGAAGGTGTAACCCCGGATATCATGGCACTCTCCAAGGGTATTACGGCCGGTTATCTCCCCCTGGCTGCCACGGTTACCACCGAGGAGGTTTATGCTGCCTTTCTTGGCGAATACCGTGAGCTGAAGACATTTTTTCACGGGCATACATTCACCGGTAATCCCATTGCCTGTGCCGCGGCCATTGCAAGCCTGGATCTGTTCGACTCGGATAGCCTTTTAGAAAGTCTTGCGCTTAAAATAGAGTATTTGAGGGAAAGAGCTCAAGCAATGCTGCAACTCCCCCATGTCGGGGATGTCCGTCATTGTGGCATGGTGGCGGGGATAGAGCTGGTCAGGGACAAGGATAGCCGCGAGCCTTATCACTGGGAGGAGCGGGTCGGCGTCAATGTCTGCATGGAAGCTAGGAAGCACGGGCTGTTTCTCAGGCCCCTCGGTAACGTTATCGTTGTCTTCCCGCCCCTGGCCAGCTCCTTGGATGAGCTGAGATTCCTTATGGATGGCATAGAAAAATCGATCGTAGCCGTAACCGCGTAATGGAAAAGGGGGCTTAGGCCCCCTTTTCAGTCAGTTCTCAGCTATTTTATCAGTTGGATGCTTAAAAAGTGCCGTGGAGAAGATCAGCCTTCACTGCCAGAACGATCTGCCCCTTTGCAGTTTCATGGAAATCTGGAATAACCTTGGGTACGGCCAGCTTAAGTTTGCCGTTTTCATACTCCACCATGGCGCGGTTTATGTTTGTGGCCACGCCTACACCAGCGCCGGCGATCACCCCTACGGCAGCTCCGTAACCGATGTTCTCCAGGTGGTCTGAAGGGTGCTTGGTGAATGCCAGTGTTGCTGCACCGACTAAGGTTCCTACCAAGCCGCCGTACAAGCTGTCTTCGAATACGACTTTTAAGGAGCTTTCCGCAGCATGCAGCGGCATGGAAAGTGAGGTTGTCAGTAGCAGAGTTGTTACGGCGATGACTGTTTTCCTAAACCTTGGCATCTGCTTCCCCCTATCTGTTTTCTTCTTGTTATTATGCAATATAGAAGCCAAAGATGTTACTTTTGTTAGTTGTCAAGAGCAACATGCTTATTATGCCATGTTTTAGGCAAAAACAGTTAGTAAATACTAATTGCAGAGTGTGCAGTCTGATTGATCTCCGCCATATACCATCAAACTGCTTTATTAGGCGGAATCTTAGTCAACAGATCCGCCGCCATGGCGAGCTCCTCCTCACGGCTTGAAACTATCCCGTCCAGGCGTGCATCAAGAACTTTGTCAAGTATCTGGCGATAGGCCGGACCTCGGGGAACCCCGAGACGTTTCAGGTCATTGCCGTTAATTGCCGTGCGCATGTCGCAAAGCTGGGTAACGTAAACGGAAATGTATCGCCTTATCTCCGCCTGTCTGCTCCTGGCCATCATGTGCAGCAGGGTCTCCACGGGCATTTCGTGTAAAAAGCGGTAGAGTTCGCTCTTACTAATGACTCTACCCTTCTTATGCCTCTGTCGCAGATCCTCCAGAATGGATAGGGCCATTTGACGGCTCTGGCAGAGCAGCTGGCGGTAATGAGCGCTGATTGCCAGGCGGGCGCAGGTGTCTCTAAACTCCTCGTTTTCCAGATCCGTGCAGACAGCCAGGAGATATACAGCCCAGCGTTCGAACGGTCGCTGTAGATAGAGTAGCTCGTACCATGTCATTACTTGGCTGCTCTCCTCAAGCAGTGCATGAACATCCTGAGTGTACTTCAAGGCGGGATTTATGTAGCGCAGCAGACCGAGGGATGTCATCCGCTCCACTGCCTGCTGGGGTTCCTTCTCCCTGAAGATGTTGACCAGTTCCGCCAGAAGACGCTTGCCACCCAGTCGGTCGAGGAACTCCATCTTTACCGCATTGCGTATGAGGTTTTCGGTGTGGGAGGCAATGTGAAAGCCGAGCCGCTGCTCGAATCTGATGGCGCGGAACACACGGGTAGGATCTTCGACAAAAGAGAGATTGTGCAGCACCCTGATGCTCTTCTCCTTGAGGTCCCGCTGTGCGCCGAAAAAGTCGATCAGTCTGCCGAATTCATCGTTTCTCAAGCTTATTGCCAGGGTATTGATGGTGAAATCGCGTCGGTAAAGATCCATCTTCAGCGACGATCTCTCCACGGTTGGTAATACCCCTGGCGCTTCATAGTACTCCATGCGCGTGCTGGCAACATCGACCTTGAGATCATCTGGCATAAGGATCACAGCAGTGCCGAATTTCTCGTGGCTCTTGAAACGGCAGTCGTGGAGGGATGCAAAGATTTCGGCGAAACGTATCCCATCCCCCTCCACTGTTATGTCAATATCCAGGTTCTCCTCGCCGAGGAGGAGGTCACGCACGAAACCTCCAACTGCATATGTGCGGTAGCCTAGTCCGTCTGCCACACTGCCAAGATCGCGCAGCAGGCGGTAGATGCGTGGAGAGAGTGAGCGCTTCATCCTGGCATCAATCTCACGGCTCTGTGGGGGGGCATCGCTTGTCAGATCGGTAAGCCTGTCTCCTGAGTGCATGTATCTGAGAAGATCGGTTCTGGTGACGACGCCGACCAGATGGTCTTCGCTGAATACAGGCACGAAGCGGCGGTTGTGGCCGGCAAGGTACTCGCGCAGCTTGAGGATGGGGGTGTCGGGGGTGGCGCGGAGAAACTCGGTGTTCATGTATTCGCTGACCGGTAGATTCCCCAGATCGTGATATATGGCTTTTTCCACTATCTGCCTGGAGATCAAGCCTATCATCACTTCCCCCTGCAGGACCGGCATGGCATTGACGTTGTAGCGGGTAAGGAGGTCCCTTGCCACTGTCAGGGGGGTGGCGGCGGGCATGGATTTGACCGGAGAGGACATTATGGCGGCAACAGTGTGTCGTGTCCTGATGCTGTTTAGTAATATCTCTTCGAGGCGGTCGAGAACCTGGATGAGGGTCAGTTCCTTGACGGTCGCCGATGCCGCAGTTGCGTGGCCGCCGCCGCCGAACTCTCGCAGGATTTCGCCTACATTGACTTCGGTGGAACGGCTCCGCGCCACCAGATAGACCCTGCTCCCCATGCCGACAACCAGGAAGAGGACCTCCATGTTTTCCATGTCGCGCATCATGTGGGCAAGTGCGGCGATGTCGCTTACATACTGCTCAAGGCTGGCATGGGCGATGTTGATTTCAATGCCGTTGCAACTGATTCTCCTGAGGGAGTGGAGCAGGTCGTTGAGCAGGGAAACCTGCTCGCTGGTCAACTCCTGCGAGACGAAGTCGGCAACGGTATTGAGCTGGGCGCCCTGCTGCAGGAGCCAGGAGGCAACAGTGAAGTCCTCTACAGTTGTCCCCGGGAATGTTAGTCGCCCCGTGTCCTCGTATATGCCGAGCATCATCAGCGTTGCCTCGGCCTCGGAGAGCCCGATACCATCTTTCATGAGGATGCTTGCCAGGATGGTGGTGGATGAACCGCTGGTCCGTACCTCGCCGCCACTGGGGATAATGCTCCCCTCCGCATCTGGATGATGGTCGAAGATATGTATCTCCACTTGCGGGCGGTCAAGGAGAGCGGCAAAGGGACCGATGCGTGCGGCGTGCTGACAGTCGACTAGGACAAGGCGTGATACCTGTTCCATGTCGATATCCTTCAGGCGGGTGAAAAATGTGGCGTATTCAGGGAATTTGAGAAAAAGGTCGCGTACGCTCTTCTCCTGGGATCCGGAGAAGACCAGTAGCGCCCCGGGGTATAGCCTGGCAGCGGCAACCATCCCCCCGAGGCAGTCGAAGTCGGCATTCATGTGGGTGGTGATTACATCCATCCATCCAACCTACTCATCCGGCAGAGGGAGCGGCACCTGCTCTGCATCGCTCCCACCTTCGGCCAACTCCTGAATTTCCCGCAGCGTCGGCAGGCTGGCCAGATCCTTCAGGTTGAAAGTCTCCATGAACTCCCTCGATGTGCCGTAGATAAGGGGCTTGCCAGGTATGTCCTTCTTGCCCAGAATGCGGACCAGTTTTTTGTCCAGAAGATTTTTCAGTACACCACCGGAGTCGACGCCGCGGAGGTACTCGATCTCCGCCCTGGTGACAGGCTGGCGATAGGCGATGATTGCCAGGGTCTCCAGGGAAGAAGGGCTGAAGCGTACGGGCTTTACCCGCTTCAGTCTCCTGATGTAATCGGCATATTCATGTCTGCTGCGCAGTTGGTAGCCGCCGGCGACTGTCACCAGTTCCACCCCCCTACCCTCGGCGTTGCACTCTTCGCCAATGGCGGCAATGGCCTTTTTAATGTCGTCCCGCTCAAACTCTTCCAGCAGGGTGGAGATGCGGTCCAGGGAGAGAGTGGTTTCGGAGACGAAGAGAAGGCTCTCTATTAGTCCTTTAAGCATAATCTGTGTCAATGTGCAACTCCGTTGACTGCCCCTCCTCAGGGAGGACGGCACTTCTTATCCAGATGTCGCTGTAGTTCTCCACCTGGGTGAGCTTGATCATCTTCAGGCGGCAGAGTTCCAGCACCGCCAGAAAAGTGGCTACTATGAACTCCCTTGTCAGATTGCCGAGGAACAGCTCTTCGAAGGAGACCAACTCCTTTCCCTGGATAAAATCGAGGATGTCGCTGATCCGGTCGGCAATGCTGATGTTCTCAGAGCCCACCTCGTGAAAACTCTCCTTGGGGGCTCTTGAAAGAATACGCCTGAAGGCGTCTACCAGGTCGAAGATTTCAACTTCGGCAAAAGACTCTTCCGGTTCAAGCGCTTCCAAGTCAGGCGAAGCAAAGTTACGGGCAAAGACATCCCTGTCGAGCAGTTGGCGGGAAGACAGCTCCTGGGCAGCATGGCGGTACTTTTCATACTCCAGCAGTCGCCTGACCAGTTCTGCCCGGGGATCTTCCCCCTGCTCCTCCTCGCTGCCAGTCTCAACAGGGTTTGGGAGAAGCATCTGCGATTTTATCTGGATGAGTGTGGATGCCATTACCAGGAACTCGCCGGCGATATCCAGATTGAGTTCGCGCATAACCTCCAGATAGTCAAGATACTGTCTGGAGATCTCGGCAATGGGGATGTTGTAGATATCCACCTCGTTCTTCCTGATGAGGTGGAGAAGCAGGTCTAGTGGTCCCTCGAAAGCCTCAGTCCTGACTAGACAGGCTATGGATGATTCATCGCCAAAGAGGGTGCTTTGCTCCTGGGAGTTTGACAGCATCAGACCCTGATGGCCCCCCTGACCTGCTGCATGGTTTCTGCCGCCGAAAGGGCTGCGCGACGGCTGCCGTCGGCAAGGATGTCGTCAACCATTGTAGGGTTAGAGGTGAGCTCATCACGGCGGCAACGGAAAGGTTCGAGGGCTGTGACCAGCGCCTCTGCCTGGATCTTCTTGCACTCTACGCAGCCGATCTGTGCACCCCTGCAGGCAACCCCGATCTCCTCCTTCTGGTCATTGCTCAGGTATGTATTGTTCAGGGAGTAGGCTACGCAGCGCTCCGGATCACCTGGGTCGCTTTTTCTCACCCTCTGGGTGTCCGTGACCATGGACATCACCTTCTTGCGTGTCTCATCTGCTGATTCTGAAAGGAAGATCGCATTGCCGTAGGATTTGCTCATCTTGCGCCCGTCGAGACCTAAGACCTTCGGGGATTCGGTGAGGAGCGCCTCCGGTTCGGGGAATACTTCGCCGTAAAGGTAGTTGAAGCGACGGGCTATCTCCCTGGTTATCTCCAGGTGGGGGAGCTGGTCATGGCCGACCGGAACCCTTGCAGACTTGTAGAGAATTATGTCGGCAGCCATCAGTACCGGATAACCGAGAAAGCCGAAGGTTGACAGATCCTTTGCTGCAAGATTCTCCTGCATCTCCTTGTAGGTTGGATTGCGCTCCAGCCAGGATACAGGGGTGATCATAGAGAGGATGAGGTTTAGCTCGGCGTGCTGCGGTACGGCGCTCTGGCAGAAAATCACGCTCTGTTGCGGGTCTATGCCGAAGGCGAGCCAGTCCAGTACCATGTCACGGATGCTATCGGCGATACCTTCCGTGTTGTTGTACTCAGTTGTCAGGGAGTGCCAGTCCGCGGCAAAGAAAAAACAGTCGTACTCCTGCTGCAGCTGCAGCCAGTTGGCCAGTACGCCGTGGAAGTGTCCAAGGTGAAGCTTGCCAGTCGGCCTCATGCCGCTGACAACCCGTCTGTTATGCATAATGCAAACTCCTTATCGCATCAAATATTGGGTGACTGCAAAGACAAGCCTGCTCTGTGGCCCTGCCAGAAGGTGTATCCCCAGGGCGAGAAATGGGAGAATGATATGACTGAAAAGGTCGGTGAAGAAAACCAGGGCAATGATGATGATCATGCCGTATGGCTCGATCCTGGCCAGTGTGGCGGCCTGCCGGTATGGGAGCAGCCCAACCAGGACCCTGCCACCATCCAGGGGTGGTAGGGGGATCAGGTTGAAGATGGCCAGAAGCAGGTTGATATAAACCGAAAATGCCAGCATCTGTACCACCGGGTCGATGAAAAACTGCAGCCAGGAGCCGTCGGAAAGGGGTGCGGACAGGTTTGTCAAAAGACGCAGCAGGGCTGCTGAAAGGGCTGCGAGGATGGTGTTAGTCAGCGGACCTGCCGCGGCCACCCAGATCATGTCCCGCTTCGGGTTGCGCAGGTTGCCGAAGTTGACCGGAACAGGCTTGGCCCAGCCTATGCCGACGATTATCACCATTAACGTGCCGATGATGTCCAGGTGCTTGAGGGGGTTCAGGGTCAGGCGACCCAGGGAGCGGGCAGTAGGATCACCAAACCGGTTGGCGATGAATCCGTGTGACACCTCATGACAGGTAATGGCCATGAGCCCCGGCACGAGCATTATGGATAATTTTAGGAGAAAGTTTTCCATCGGTCAATGTCCGGGAGCGGGTGCTGAATGTTGGGGAGGGTTTCCACCCTGCCCCTCCTTGGGCTGGTTTATGCCGGTCCCCATGAGCTCCTTGTTCCCCTTCTGCAGGGTATTGTAAAAAGTCAGCGGCATCTGTGCCCCCTTGTCGGCTGGAGGAGTGGCGCCCGACGGTTGCTGGGGCTGTGTGCTCTGCTGAGCCTGTGGTGGAGAAGACTGGGCGGCTGTTGCTCCTTGACTGGGGGGGGCGGCAGGTTTGGCTGCTGCTGCCTCGGGTTTTTGTTCTGTTTTGTAGAATCTGCCCCCCGGCCGTAGCAGGTACCAGCCTGTGGCTATGCCGAGGAGGTAGGCTACTGTGAGCATGGAAAGAATGAGGAGGATGTAAGGCCAGACAGAAGGCCTTTGCGGGCGAACCGGCTGCACACGCTTTGACTGGCGGCGCTCGCTGTAGTCTATGACCATGGTCTACATTCTCTCCGGTGCCGTGACCCCAAGCATTGCCAAGGCGTTGGCAATTGTCTGCCTGACCCTGTCCAGCAGGTAAAGCCGGGCAGCAGTCAGATCCTTGTCCTCGCCGAGTACACGGTGCTTATTGTAGAAGGCGTGCAGCTCACCAGCCAGGTCATGGAGATACGAGGCGATGCGGTGGGGTTCGAAGTTGTCTGCAGCTCCTTGAACGGTTTCCGGGAATGCTGCCAGCATGCGGATGATGTTTAGCTCCTCAGCTGTGCCGAGTAGTTCCAATTGGGGTGATGACAGGTCGGGCATGCTCCCACCTTCGGCAGCGCTCTCGAAGATACGGCAGATCCTGGCATGTGCATACTGGATGTAGTAGACCGGGTTGTCCGAGGAGTGCTGTTTCGCCAGGTCAATATCGAAGACCAGCTGGGAGTCGGGTTTGCGCATGATGAAGAAGTAGCGGGTGGCGTCCCTCCCCACCTCGTCTATGAGGTCTCTCAGGGTAACATAGCTGCCGGCCCTCTTGGAGATCTTCACCTCCTCGCCGCCACGCATGACAGTTACCATCTGATGGAGCACGTACTCGGGCCAACCCTTTGGTATCCCCGCATCGAGAGCCTGCAGACCTGCCCTGACCCGGGTTATGGTGCTGTGGTGATCTGCACCCTGCTCGTTGATCACCCTGACGAAACCGCGTTGCCACTTGTTGAGGTGATAGGCGACATCAGGGACGAAATAGGTGTACCCCCCCTCGGACTTGCGCATCACCCGATCCTTGTCGTCGCCGAAATCGGTTGTACGTAGCCAGAGGGCTCCGTCCTGCTCGTAGGTATGGCCGCTGCCGACAAGCCGTTGCACTGTCTGCTCAACCTGGCCTTCGGCATAGAGGCTGGATTCGAGGAAATAGTTGTCAAACCCCACATCGAATGCCTGAAGGTCCTGGTCCTGCTCACGGCGAAGGTATGCCACTGCGAAACGGCGGATCTCATCGATGTTTTCCGCGTCGGCTGCCGCGGTCACATGCTGGTCGCCGGCATGGACCGTCTCTCCGGCCAGATAGGCGCGGGCAACGTCCTTGATGTACTCACCCTGGTAACCGTCATTGGGCCAGCGCGGGTCATCAGGCTCTATTCCCAGGCAGCGGGCCTGAACGGATAGCGCCAGGTTGGATATCTGCTGCCCTGCATCGTTGTAGTAGAACTCCCTAGTCACATCCCAGCCTGTTGCCTTGAGGAGGCGACAGATGGTGTCGCCGATGGCCGCTCCCCGGCCGTGTCCGATGTGCAGCGGGCCGGTCGGGTTGGCGCTGACAAACTCCACCTGTGTCTTCTTCCCATTGCCGCTGTTGGAGCAGCCGTACTCTACACCGCTTGTTTCTATTTGCGGTAACAACTGCTGCCATGCGCTCTTTTTCAGGGTGAAATTGATGAATCCTGGCCCCGCGATCTCAATATTCTCGAAGAGGTCCGACGATGCAGTGATGGCTGCCATGATCGCTTCTGCTACACCTCTGGGAGCTCTGCGCTCGGCCTTGGCCAGCTGCATGGCAGCATTGGTGGCAAAGTCGCCATGCTCCCTGTTGGCCGGGGTTTCTATGACTATTGACGGTATCTCTCCGGAACTCAGGCTGCCGGATGCGTAGCACTCCTCCAGCCCTTTTCTGACTAATTCGCGGACGATTTCTCTGATGGTCACGACTGCTCCTTCTCTTTGCAAACTGTTTACTTGTCAAGGTGGGGTTTTGCCGCTGCTGATTACGGCGTCTTTTCCACTTCCACCTGTTTCTGCTGCTGGGGCGGGAATTGGTAGATAACTTCATTCCTGCGCACCATGCCAAAATCCCTCCTGGCAATACTCTCAAGGTAGCGACGGTCGTTTTTCAAGGCATCAACCTCCCGGATCAGCTTCATGTTCTCTGCCTTGATTGACTCAAGGCGCTGCTGAACCAGCTGCTTCTCCTTGTTCAGGTGGTAGATGCGCAGGAGCCCCCTTTCACCGAAAATGGTGAAGTAGAGGATGAAGGTGACCGCCAGTCCTGGGATGATGTACATCCTTTTCTGCATTGCTTAAAAGAAGCTCCTTGCTTTAGTTGAGCTTTCCCCTGAAGTAGTCGATGGTCCTCTTCAGGCCCTCTTCAACCGGAATCTGTGGCCGCCAGCCGAGCATTTCGCCTGCAAGGGTTATGTCAGGCTGGCGCTGCTTGGGGTCGTCTGCCGGTAGTTCTTTGAAGACTATTCTGGATCCGCTCCCGGTTAGGGAGATGATCCTTTCGGCGAACTCCAGAATGGTAGTCTCCGCAGGATTCCCCAGATTGACGGGGCCTGTGAATCCGTCCCTGCCCATCATGGCAATGAGGCCGCTGACCAGGTCTTCGACGTAGCAGAATGATCTGGTCTGGCTGCCGTCGCCGTAAACGGTTATGTCCTCACCCTTTAGAGCCTGGATGATGAAGTTGGAAACCACCCTGCCGTCGTTCAGTGCCATGCGCGGTCCATAGGTGTTGAAGATTCTCACGATGCGCACGTCGACACCGTTTTGACGGTGATAGTCCATCATCAGCGTTTCGGCTACACGTTTCCCCTCGTCGTAGCAGCTTCTGATACCGATGGGGTTGACGTTCCCCCAGTACTCCTCCCTTTGTGGGTGAACCTGGGGGTCTCCGTATACTTCTGAAGTGGAGGCCTGGAGGATGCGGGCTTTTACCCGCTTGGCCATGCCGAGCATGTTTATGGTGCCCATCACACTGGTCTTCACCGTCTTCACCGGGTTGTACTGGTAGTGTACCGGAGAGGCTGGGCAGGCGAGGTTGTAGATCCTGTCCACCTCTAGGAGGATCGGTTCGATGATGTCGTGACGGATCAGTTCGAAGCGGTTGTTGCCCAGGAGATGGCCGATGTTCGCCTTGCTGCCGGTGAAGAAGTTGTCGAGGCAGATCACCTCGTCTCCATTGTCGAGAAGGCGCTGGCAGAGATGGGAACCGATAAAGCCTGCTCCACCGGTAACAAGAGTACGCATCAATTATCACCTCCGCTGGCAACGGTGGTGTTGCCGTTACGTCCTAGGGGTACATAGGTGAAGCCAGCTTCCTTCATCCTCTCCGGTCTGTAGAGGTTGCGGCCGTCTATGACCAGTGGGCTCTTAAGCTCGGAGGCGATCCGGTCGAAATCCGGGTTGCGGTACTCGTTCCAGTCGGTGATTATCACCAGGGCGTCGGCTTCTGTGAGTATTTCGTACTGGTTGTGGCTGTAGCTGATCCTATCGCCGAAATACTTCTGCGCCTCCCTGATCGCCTCCGGGTCATGGGCAAGGACCTGGGCCCCATGGGCAAGGAGGGTGTCTATGATCGTCAGTGATGGGGCCTCGCGCATGTCGTCGGTGCGCGGCTTGAAAGATAGACCCCAACAGGCGATACGCTTGCCAGCAAGGGATCTTTGCTCCCCTTCGCCGAGAAGAGCCAGGACCTTGCGCGAAAGCACCTGCTTCTGCCGCTCGTTGACCTCCTCCACCGCCTTGAGGAGAAGGAAGTCGTAAGAGCACTCCTCCGCCGTCTTGATCAATGCTTTGACATCCTTTGGAAAACAGGAACCGCCGTAACCCGGGCCTGGAAAGAGGAAATCGTAGCCAATGCGGGAGTCTGAACCAATCCCTTCGCGCACCGCAGCCACATCTGCTCCCATCCTTTCGCACAGGTTGGCGATCTGGTTCATGAAGGAGATGCGGGTTGCCAGCATGGCATTGGCCGCATACTTGGTCATCTCGGCGCTGCGGATGTCCATGACGATCATCCGGTTATTCTTGCGCATGAACGGTTCGTACAGCTCCTTCATGATTTCGGCGGTGCGCACGTTGTCGGTGCCGATGACCACACGGTCGGGTTTCATGAAGTCGTCGATAGCCGCCCCCTCCTTGAGGAATTCGGGATTGGAGACAACGTCGAATTCGAAGCTGACCCCGCGCTTGTCCAGCTCTTCCTGGATGGCGGCTTTTACCTTGTCGGCCGTGCCAACCGGAACGGTGGACTTATCGACTACTATCTTGTACCCCTGCATGTTGCGGCCGATGTTGCTGGCGACGCCTATGACGTACTGAAGGTCCGCAGAACCGTCCTCTCCCGGGGGGGTCCCAACTGCGATGAAGTTGATCAGCGACGCTTTGACTGCAGCTTCGATGTCGGTTGTAAAGCTTAGACGCCCCTCGGCGCTGTTGCGCAGCACCATCTCCTTCAGGCCCGGCTCGTATATGGGGATGTTCCCCTGCTTGAGACCATCGATCTTGGCCTCGTCTATATCCACGCAGATGACGCTGTTGCCGCTTTCGGCAAAGCAGGCTCCTGCAACCAGGCCTACATAGCCGCTGCCGATGACAGAAATCTTCATTAAATTACTCCACTGGTTGGATGATTGCAGAATTGGTTATATAGCACAGTAAAGCGGGGAGGTTCCACTATTTTCAGGTTGATCCCTTTGCCGCCAGAATCCCCCTTGTCAGGGTGGCAAACTCCTCCAGGGAGAGGGTTTCCCCACGTCGACCAGGATCTATTGCGCAGGTTGACATTACTTTTGCCAGCTGTTCGCTCCCATCAAGCAGATTGGCAGACCTGAGGCAGTTCCACAGGGTTTTTCGACGCTGGTTGAAGGCCGCCTTGACAACCCTCCTGAAGAGCAGCTCATCTCCAACATCAGCTCTAGGTTTCGTAAGAGGCCTGAAGCTGAGAACGGCCGAGTCGACCTTGGGGACCGGGTGGAATGCCCCCGGTTTGACGATGAACTCCCGACAAACGTCGAAATGAAGGCGGCTGAAGAGTGTGAGAATTCCATACTCCTTGCATGCCGGCGGGGCAGCAAGCCTGTCCCCAACCTCCTTTTGCAGCATCAGCACCAGGTGGGAGAAGAGTTGCGGTGTGTCGAGGAATTTTAGGAGTACCTGGGAAGAGATGTTGTAGGGCAGATTGGCGGCCACCTTCCAGGGGGAGCCGCTACTGCTGCCGAGAAGTTCTGCAAGGTCAGTGTCGAGGATGTCAGCCTCGATGACCGTGAAGTTGTCATTTCCCGCAAATTCGTTTGCCAAAAGCGGCGCCAGGCGACGGTCAAGCTCCACGGCCACAACATTGGCACCGGAGGCTACCAGTTCGCGGGTCATTGCACCCTGCCCAGGGCCTATCTCCAGGATGTTATCCCCTGGCGAAGGGGCAACCAGCTCTACGATACGGCTGACCACGCTTCGGTCGACGAGGAAGTTCTGCCCCAGCATCTTTATTGCTCTTATCTTGCTCACTTCATAAGCTCCGGTAAGGCACCGATGGCATCCAGGGGCCAGTTCGGTACTGCGTCGAAATCAAGGGAGCCAAGCCCCCTTGTCAGGTAGAAATCCCCAGGTACGCCTAGCATGGCTGCGTTGTCAGCGCAGAGATGCGGAGAGGGGAAGAAGACGCTTACCCCCCTTTTCCTGGAGAGCTCCTGCACTGCGCTCCGCAGTCCTCCGTTGCAGGCGACCCCTCCGGCAACCACCAGGCGGTTGAAACCGGTGAGATCCAGTGCGTGCGCAGCCTTCTCCGTAAGAACCTGGCAGACCGCCTCCTGGAATGAGGCGCACAGGTCGGGAAGGAGTGATTCTTCGGTGTATTGGGGATTGCGTCGCAGGTGGGTCATGACCGCGGTCTTCAGCCCGCTGAAACTGAAATTGAGGGTACCGTCGTGGAGAAGCGGACGGGGAAACGGGATGGCGCGAGGGTTCCCCTGGCGTGCCAGCTTGTCGATGACAGCACCTCCGGGATATGGGATCCCCAGCAGTTTGCCGACCTTATCGAAGGCTTCGCCTGCGGCGTCGTCGATGGTCTGCCCTAGGGTCCGATAGCTGCCGATCCCCTTGACTTCGTATAGGTGGGTATGCCCACCGGATACCACCAGTGCGAGGAAGGGGAACTCCACCTCTTGCTCAAGAAGTATTGCCAGGAGGTGTGCCTCTATGTGGTTAACGGCTGCAATTGGTATGTTGCGGCCGATTGCCACCCCCTTGGCGGCACATACTCCCACCAGGAGGGCACCGATGAGCCCGGGGCCTCTGGTTACAACTACCCCTTCGACGTCGTTAATTCCTATTTCTGCCTTGGCAAGGGCATGGTCTATAACGAGATCGATGCTCTCCAGATGTTTGCGAGAGGCTATTTCAGGTACAACACCGCCGTATTCGGCATGGATTTTTACTTGGGAGGCGACGATGCTGGAGAGGATTGTCCGTCCGTCCCGTACCACCGCGGCCGCGGTTTCGTCACAAGATGTTTCTATGCAGAGTGAAAGCATTAAGTATGTACCGAATTGATCGATTTGGTTGTTGCTAGAAAATAGAGGAGAACCCGCTCCATTCTCAAGGAGGTGACTTACAACAGGTTTGCGGCCAGTTCCGCCAGTTCAGACCGCTCCCCTTTCGACATCGTCACATGCCCTGTAATGTCCAGGTTCTTGAGACGCTCCACCAGGTAGGTCAAGCCGTTGCTGGAGGAGTCCACATATGGGTTGTCGATCTGGTACGGGTCTCCGGTGAGGACGATCTTTGTCCCCTCCCCTGCCCTGGTTATGATGGTCTTGATCTCATGGGGGGTGAGATTCTGGGCCTCGTCTACTATCATGAACTGGTTGGGAATGGATCGGCCGCGGATGTAAGTCAGCGGCTCGATCTCCATGATACCCATGGCGACCAGCTCCTTGTAACCCTTGCTGTGGCGTTTCTCAGCCTCGTGGCCGGAGAGGAGCAACTCCACATTGTCGAAGATCGGCTGCATCCACGGTGCCAGCTTCTCCTCGATGTCACCAGGGAGAAAACCGATATCCCTACCCATGGGGAAGACGGGCCTGGACACCAGCAGGCGGTTATAGACATTCTCCTCCGCAACCTTGTGCAGTCCTGCGGCGATTGCAAGGAGTGTCTTGCCGGTGCCGGCCTTTCCAACCAGGGTGACCAGCTTGACGGAGTCGTCGAGGAGGACATCGAAGGCGTAGCTCTGTTCACGGTTGCGCGGGGTGATGCTCCATATGCCGTCCTTACCAAATTTGCGCAGGGGAACGATCCTCTCACTGCTCCTATCGTAGCGGCCGGTGGCGTGGTGGTCAGGGTTGGTGCTGTCGGTCATATGAATGAACTGGTTGGGGAGGATGTTTTCCACGGGAGGTAGCCATCCCTGTCCATGAAAGGTGTCGAGGGTCACCGGTTCGACCTTGACTTCTGTCATGCCGCTATAGAGGTCCTCTATATCCACCTTGTCCGACTCGTAATCCTCCGCAGCCAGGCCGAGGGCATCAGCCTTGATCCGCAGGTTGGTGTCCTTCGAGACCAGGATGACCGGGTGTTTCTCTTTGTGCATGACGTCCATGGCTACTGCGAGAATTCTGTTGTCGGCCCGGTCAAGCCTGAGTTCCGGAGGGAGCTTGCCCACAACCTTGTCCTCGAAAATCTCCACCATTAGCTTGCCACCGGAAGGGAGGGAAACCCCTTTGGACAGAGAGCCGCCGATACGGAAATCGTCTAGCAGTCTTGAGACTTGACGGGCGTTTCTGCCGGTTTCGTTCATATCCTTCTTGAACTTGTCGATCTCCTCGATAACCGTAATGGGGATGATGATGTTATTCTCCTGAAAGCGGTAGAGGGCATAGGGATCGTAAAGAAGGACGTTGGTATCTATTACAAATGTTTTCATCATTAACCTTTCACTTACTTGGCGTAGAGACGTATCTTCAGTCCTGTACTTGTGGCCAATAGCTTTATGTAGTATTCGTCTCCTGCACGGGATTTACCCTCCAAAACCGCCTCCCCCTCGCGATTCAGCGTTGCCAGTACGCTCTCGGGAGAGTCCTTGATTGCGAAATCGCTGAAGATGTTTGTCTTGTACAGATCGTGTCTGGTCAACGGTTTTTCCGGGGGGATCGAACAACCCAGTAACATGGTTACGGTTAGTATGGCTATTACCTGCAAGATGTTTTTCATGACCGTTCTCCTGGTGTTTTCCCGGGCTCAGGTGTGCATCGAGGAAATTGCTCCTAGGGCGAAAATCAGCCGATCTATGTCCGAGGCTGTATTGAACAGTGCAGGGCTTATCCTGACTGTCCCTTCCGGGTAGGTGCCGATGGTCTTATGGGCAAGGGGGGCGCAGTGCAACCCGACGCGAACGGAGATGCCGTATTCATGCTCCAGTAAAAAACCTATAGTGGCTGAATCCTTCTTCTCCATAGTCAGTGAGGTGACGGCACATTTTGGTTTTTTACTCGCTGCATTATAAACAGTTACCCCCTGAATACCGCAAATCCCCTTTTCCAGACGCTCCAACAAATCCATTTCATAGGCGTGGATCGAATCGATCCCCCTTTGGGCAACGAACTCTACTCCGGCGAGGAGTCCGGCAATCGCCGGGGTATTCATTGTACCGCTCTCATGGCGTTCGGGTAGAGTTTGCGGCTGGTTCAGTTCCGAAGAGCCGCTGCCTGTTCCGCCGTGGATAAGGGGGTGCAGGTCGATTCCAGGCGCAACATAGAGAAAACCGGTGCCGGGTGGCCCGTAAAGCCCCTTATGACCCGGTGCGGCGAACAGATCGATACACATGGTAGAGATGTCAATGGGATAGCAGCCGCAACTCTGGGCACCGTCTACCAGGAAGAGAATGCCGCGACTGCGGAGCAGAGGACCGATCTCTTCCACCGGGTTGACTGACCCGGTCACATTGGAGCAGTGGGTCATGGCAACCATCTTTGTCTCAGGCCTGAGGGCGGCCTCAATCTGCGCCCTTGTCACGTAGCCGTCTGCATCGGCCTGCACCCAGGTGATTTCGGCGCCGGATGACGCGGCGTTATGCAGTGGCCTGGCCATGGAGTTGTGTTCCATGGTCGTGGTAACCACATGGTCACCCGGCTTGATGGCCCCCTTGATGGCCAGGTTGATGGCTTCAGTCGCGCTGTGGGTGAAGATTATCCGGCTAGAATCGCCTATGCCGAGTAGGTCTGCCAGCAGCTCCCTTGTGCGGAACACTACTCTTGCCGCCTCCATGGAACGGGCGTGGCCTCCCCGTCCAGGGGCAACCCCAATGCTTCTCAAGGTCAGGTCTACTGCCTTGTAGACCTCTTCCGGCTTTGGGTATGTTGTGGCGGCGTTATCTAGATATATTTGGTTTATCGATGACATGCCGATTTGCCGACTCTATCCTTGTAGATTAAGGCTCATTTGCCGCTGTATGGGTTGGCTTTCAGCAGAGGTTCGATCCTGACCATTACAGGTTTTTTGCTAAAGACGCTCAGCTCGCTTTTATCCCGATCCTCTTCTCCGAACCAGTTCCCGCCTGCATGGAACGGCTCATCTCCCAGATAGAGAATATTATAACTTCTGTTGTTGATTAATGCATTATCCCAGAGTGCCGGGAGGTGGTCGGCACTCTGAATGCCAACCCTGTTTCCGCTGAAGATGTTGCCACTGAGCCTTAGCCGCGATGCGCTCAGCACCAGTCCCGATTCCCTGTTGTCTTTGAACGCCGAGCTGCTTATTGACCCTTCTACCGTTGTCAGGCAGGCTCCGTTTTCACTTGTTGTGACACTGAAACGCTCAAGTTTCAGCTGGGAGCCGTCGGCACTCAGGCCGCAGCCGTCGTTACCTCTCATTGTCACGTCAGTGCCCATGAGGGCTGATTTGCCAATGGTAATTCCGGCGCGGTTTCTCTCCAGGTTGATGGAGTTGATGGTAAGTTCGCTATTGTCCGCTATTATGCCGCTGCTGTTCTCTGCTATCACTCCGTCACTCAGGGTGGCCACACTATCCTGCAGTCGGATGCCGCTTTTGCACCGGCTTACGGAGAGCCACCCGGAGGTGAAGTTTGAAAAACGTGCCTGGATGCCGGTCTCGGCCCCTTCAATTACAACGTTTTCTAGCATGTTCTTCTTCTCGGTGGCAGTGAAGATGATGCCTCGCCACCCCCCGGGAGCGGTGTTGTGGGCCAGGGAGGAGATGAGCACCGGCATTTCGGCTGTTCCCTTGATGACAATCCTTCCCTGGATATTAATCCCTTTGCCGGGTGCGACTCGAACCGTTGTCCCGGGGGAGATGGTCAGAGTTGCCTGGGGGGCAACCGTTACCCAACCGTCAAGTTGAAGTTTCCCTTCCCAGAGAGTGTCTTGCGTGTAAAAAGTTTCTGGCACTCTCCGGGCATCTGCAAAAGGCGCCAGCTTGCCTGATGTCTCGACAATCTGCTCCTCCTTGCTGGTAGGCTGCCCTGACTGACTATGGATTTCCTGGATGGGTGATACGGGCTCTGCATCTTTACCTAGCGTAGGTGGGGGGGGCACATCTGCTCCCTGCCGGGTCTCAATGAGGGGGATGCGAGTGACTGCTGCTGGCTCAGTAGGCGAGGATGATGTGGCCCGCGGCATTTCGTCACCCTCTGTCCTGCTGACTTCAATTGACGGGCTCTTCAACTCCGACATGTCATGGTAGAAGGGAAAATTCCAGTTCCAGGCTCCGTGCAGGTCGGAAGATATGAGAAGTAGTAAAACAGCCAGGGTGCAGACCAGTGGCCGTAGAGATGGGGAGGACAAAGCTTGCACCTGTCTTTCTTAAGGGGTTATGGCTGAGTGGTAGACGCGGTTTTTCCCCATGGTTTTCGCTTTGTAGAGGAAGCTGTCCATGAGGGAAAAGAGATCTTCCCTGCTGGTGCCGTTGTCCGGATAGGTTGCGACACCGGCACTCACGGTAATTGGTATACCACCTGATTCTTCAACACTGGGTCCAGCCTCCTCGGCTATCTTCTGTCTCAGGCGGTCGGCGGTCATGACGGAATTTTCCTGGGATGTTTCCGGCAGGATTATGACGAATTCCTCCCCACCGTACCGGAAGGCGAAGTCCACCTTGCGCAGGGAGCGGGTGATGATGTCCCCTATGGCGATGAGCACCTTGTCGCCAACCGCGTGACCGAACCTGTCATTGAATGACTTGAAGTTGTCCACGTCGAGGATGATCATCGACATTACCTTGTTGTAGCGCCGAGCTCTCCCCAACTCCTGATTGAATATCTGCTGGAAGTAGCGGTGATTGTGCAGACCGGTAAGGTAGTCGGTAATGGCCATCAGCTTGGTGCGGTTGTGCAGCCTGGCATTGTGAATCGCCAATGCGGCAAAGGAGGAGAGGATTGATAACAGCTCCAGCCTGCCACGGTCGAACTGGCGCGGGACGAAATCATCCAGATAGAGGATGCCCACGATCTCGTCCTGGAATATCAGGGGAACACAGATGAGGGAGCGGATCCCCTCCTTGACTGCCAGTGGATTATTGAAAAAAGGGCTCTCTAGGGTGTCGGAGACGATGAAAGTCTCCCCTGAGTTGAGGATTTGCTCGGTGAGCCCACCCTGGTGCACCTGCCAGCGTTCCACCTGTACGAATTCGGATGACAGTCCGCGGTGCACATGTAGGGACAACTCCTTGTTGCGGGCATCGTAAAGGGCAACGCTGCCCGCCGGGGTTTCGGCATAATGCATGGCGCTTATCATGATTGCCTGCAGCAGGGTATCAAGATCCAGGGTGGATACCACCGTCTTTGCTACTTCTATGAGATCCCTGAGGGCATCTATCTGTTTCTGCAGCCCTTCGCTGGTGGACTCATTTATACTTAGCATTTCTTTTCTCCATTAAAATAATCCTCTCTTGATTATCACACTAGCCCCTTTTTGTAAATTATAACACTTGTGTATACGGGTATTTTTTCAAGTTTACCTTACAGGAATATGCAGAGGGATTGTGGCATTGATTTACATTAATTATCTGTCCCGAGTACGTATTGCCCGGATTATCAATGGTTTATGAATTTAATGCAAAACCTCTTGACACCCCCATATATCTTGTGGTTAATTCCGCATCACTGCACTAAATCTAGGATATTGCCTCTTTATCATAAATCAAGGAGTTATCACCATGGCGAACAAGACACCCAACAACTTCCCCCCGGCCCTCTCACCCAACGCAGTTACGGTTCTGGAGAAACGTTACCTGAAGAGGGATACAAGCGGCAAGCCGCTGGAGGCGCCGGCCGATCTTTTCCGCAGGGTTGCTGACTCCATTGCCGCAGCAGATGCGGTATTCGACAAGAAGGCAGACGTCAAGGCCCGTTCCGACCAGTTCTACTCGATCATGGCCAACATGGAGTTTCTCCCCAACTCCCCCACCCTGATGAACGCCGGCCGCGAACTGGGGCAGCTCTCGGCCTGCTTCGTCCTCCCGGTCGGGGACTCCATGGACGAGATCTTCGATGCCGTCAAGTACACCGCCCTGATCCACAAGTCTGGGGGCGGCACCGGCTTCTCCTTCTCCCGCCTCCGCCCGGCCAATGACGTGGTCATGTCCACCACCGGCATCTCCTCCGGCCCCCTCTCCTTCATGCGGGTCTTCGATGTGGCCACTGAGACCATCAAGCAGGGTGGTACCCGCCGCGGCGCCAACATGGGGATCCTGAGGGTAGATCACCCGAACATCATGGATTTCATCATGTGCAAGGCCGACCAGAAGCAGCTCAACAACTTCAATATCTCCGTGGGGATCACCGAAAAGTTCATGGAGGCTGTGGAAAAGGACCAGGAGTACAACCTGATCAACCCGCGCAGCAAGGAGGTATGCGGCTCCCTCAACGCCCGCAAGGTTTTCCACCGTATCGTCAAGCAGGCATGGGAGAATGGCGAGCCGGGGATCATCTTCCTCGATCGCCTCAACAGGGACAACCCAACCCCCCACATCGGCGAGATCGAGTCCACCAACCCCTGCGGCGAGCAGCCCCTCCTCCCCTATGAGTCGTGCAACCTGGGCTCAATCAACCTTGGGAAGATGGTCAAGGGTGGTGACGTTGACTGGAGCAAGCTGAAGGAGACAGTCCGCTTGGCAGTTCACTTCCTCGATAACGTCATAGAAGTCAACAACTACCCCCTAGAGCAGATCGACAAGATGACCCGCTCCAACCGCAAGATAGGCCTTGGGGTCATGGGGTGGGCAGATATGCTCATCCTCCTGGGTATCCCCTACTCCTCATCGGAGGCCTGCAACCTAGGTGAGAAGGTGATGAAGTTCATCAACGACGAGGGGCACGCCTACTCCCGCGATCTGGCCAAGGTGCGTGGTGCATTCCCCAACTTCAAGGGTTCCATCTACGACAAACCGGGGCTGGAGCCTATAAGGAACGCAACGGTAACCACCATCGCCCCCACCGGCACCATCTCCATCATCGCCAATGCCTCTTCCGGAGTGGAGCCACTCTTCGCCGTCTCCTTCGTCAAGAACGTCATGGACGGCACCAAGCTGTTCGAGGTCAATCCGATATTCGAGAAGCTCGCCAAGGATCAGGGGTTCCTCTCCCAGGAGCTCCTGGAGAAGATCGCCGAGCACGGCACCGTGCACGACATTCACGAGGTGCCGCCGGCACTGCGGGACGTGTTCGTCACCGCCCATGACATAACTCCGGAAGAGCATATCGCCATGCAGGCAGCCTTCCAGAAATTTACGGACAACGCCGTCTCCAAGACTGTCAATTTCCCCAACTACGCCACCATGGATGATGTGGAGAAGGTCTACCGCCTCGCCTACCAGGCAGGCTGCAAAGGGGTAACCATCTACCGCGACGGCTCCCGCGACGAGCAGGTCCTCTCCACGGTGAAGAAGGAGGAGAAGGTCGAGGCTGTGGCAGCTCCGGTTCTGGAGGAGAAGCGCACAATCAAGCGGGAGCGCCCCAAGGCCCTCAAGGGTTGGACCTACCAGATGCAGACCGGCTGCGGCCCCCTGTACATCACGGTCAACGAGGACAAGTCCGGCCTGTTCGAGCTTTTCACCACCATGGGCAAGGCTGGCGGATGCGCCGCCTCCCAGGCCGAGGCCCTCGGCCGGATGGTCTCCCTTGCCTGGCGCAGCGGCGTACAGGCACGCCAGGTGGTGAAGCAGCTCCTGGGAATCTCCTGCCACTGTCCCGCCGGCTTCGGCGAGAGCAAGGTCCTCTCCTGCGCCGACGCGGTGGCCAAGGCGATCCAGGCCCACATGCACGCCGCCGGCTACGACACCGGCATTGAGAAGACCGCCGCGGCCCGGGGCGCCTGCCCCGAGTGCGGCGGCCCGGTGGAGCACGAAGGTGGCTGCTCGGTTTGCCACGTCTGCGGCTACAGCGAATGTGCTTAGAAGCTGAGAAATAGTAACCGACAAGGGGGAATCTGCCGACAGGCGGGTTCCCCCTTTTTTTGCCGCTTGTCACATCATCAACCGGAAGGGAGTCCTAAATGCCCCTCTACGACATCCCCGTAACCACCATCGACGGCACGGCAACAACCCTTGAAAGATACCGCGGCCAGGTGCTGCTGGTCGTCAACGTGGCCAGCAGGTGCGGCTTCACGCCGCAATACGCCGGTCTTGAGGCGCTCTACCGACGTCACAAGGAACAGGGGTTTGCCGTCCTCGGCTTCCCCTGCGACCAGTTCGCCCACCAGGAGCCGGGGGACGAGGCGGAGATCAGGAGCTTCTGCTCCCTAACCTACGACATAACCTTCCCCCTCTTTGCCAAGATCGAGGTCAACGGCAGCGGTACTCACCCCCTCTATGCCCTGCTGAAGAGGGCCAGGCCGGGGCTCCTGGGGAGCGAGGCGATCAAGTGGAACTTCACCAAGTTCCTGATGGACCGGGACGGCAGCGTGGTCAGACGCTACGCCCCCACCGACACGCCGGAGTCGATCGAGGCTGACATCATTCGCCTCCTGGAGCGCACGGCTTGATCACCGGCCGGATGGTCATCTTTATTTACGCCTCAGCCAGCATCGTCACCCTGGGGGTCTATGCCCTGGACAAACTGGCGGCGCAGCGGGGTGGACGGAGGATCAGGGAGCGTACCCTGCACCTCCTCGCCCTGGCCGGCGGATGGCCGGGAGGGCTGGCGGGGCAACTCCTTTTGCGCCACAAATTCAGCAAACCATCCTTCCTCATCGGTTTCTGGTTGACGGTTCTGGCCAACGGTGCAATGCTGTTGTATCTCTTGAAGTTATTGTCTTAAATAATCGACTTAAATGGTTTTTACATGCAATTAGATCAGCTGGCAAACTGCCCTCCCACCCTAACGAGCATGCTCGGCGTGCTAAAGCTCTTCGTTATCCCCGTTGGCGGCGGCATCCCTGCCGGGGTGCTGCTGGCCAGGGACAGCGGCCTTGCCTGGCCGGTAACCGCCCTTCTCTATCTCGTCTCCGATATCCTCCTGGCCGTCGCCTTCGAGCCGGTACTCCGCCTCCTTGCTGCCTTAGCCTTAAGAGTCCCCTTTCTCGCCCGTTTTGGCGCCGCCATGAAGGTCGCCTCGGCCAGGAGCGCCGAGCGCCTTGTCGGCAGCGGCGCCGGCCCACTTGCCCTGGTCATGGTTGCCTTCGGCGTGGACCCCATGACCGGCAGGGCCACTGCCATGGCAGCCGGGCACGGTTTCGTCAGCGGCTGGGTCATCGCCATCAGCGGCGACATGCTTTACTTCGCCGTCATCGCCCTCTCCACCCTGCAGCTGAACGCCTTCATCAGGAACCCGAACGTCACCATGGCCATCGTCCTGGCGGCCATGTTTCTCGTCCCCCTCCTGGTGCGCTACTGCCGGGCGAGAGTGGGGGGTATCCGACTAGCAGGATGATCTGCCGGAAGTGCCTGGCGTTGTGTCTCTTGCTAGCTGGATACGGCAATAAGCTTGTTGAATGAATGCCGGATGTCATGTTAAAATGATTTAAATCGAATATTTGTCCTGTTTCCTGAAAAGCTAAACCCTTCGCGAGAGGGGGACAGAAAGCCACGGGTCTCAAGAGAAGATAGCCGGGCTGCCAAATGAATTTTCCATTGGCTAGCCCGGCTTTTTTTCAGAAAAACTTTCCGCTAAAGGAGGAAAGGCCATGAAAAAGCAGATCCCCATTTCAGTAGCGGTTGCAATCGTCCTTGCTCTCCTTGCTGTAATCCTTCGGGCAGGAGCAGCTTTTGCCTCAAGCGAGGTGCCGAGCGTGACCCTCTCGGTAGATTCCACATCTTTCGCGGCAGACATGCCAGTAACTGTCCATGTGACCATCGCCAACAACGGCAAACACCCCCTGAAAATCCTCAAGTGGTACACCCCGTTCGACGATGTGGAGGGTCCGCTCTTCTCCATACAGCGGGACTACGGTCTGCCTGTTGCATATACAGGGCCGCTCTACAAGCGCCCTAAACCTGCCCATGATGATTATCTCCATCTGAAGGGGGGAGAGAGCATCACACGCGATGTTGATTTAGCCATGTATTACGATCTTTCCAAATCGGGTCAATACAGCATCGTCTACGATGTATCCTCCACGGAGCTGTATGCGGAGAGGGGTAGCGCCAAGAAGGAACCTGAGCGCCTCACCTCCAACGAAATCAAGGTATGGATAGCCGGCAGGGAAGCAGGTAGTGTTGCGGATGCTGGAATTCCGGTCAAGACTTCAGGCACAACCGGCTTCAACAGGTGCACGACCACTCAGCAAGCTATCCTGGTAACCGCCCGCGCCAATGCCAGCAGCTACTCAGCCGATGCCTTGTCATACCTCAAGTCCCAGTCGCATCAGTATTCCCCGCGCTACATCACTTGGTTCGGCGCGCCGGACGCGGCACGATATGAGACTGTCACCACCCACTTCACCAGCATCAGCAGTGCCATGGACACCGCAGCGGTAACCTTCGACTGCGGATGCAAGAAGAGATACTATGCGTACGTCTATCCGACAAGGCCATACACCATCTACCTCTGTCGAATTTTCTGGCTTGCGCCCCAGACCGGGACAGACTCCCAGGCAGGCACCCTGATCCACGAAATGAGCCACTTCAACACCGTAGCCAGCACCAGCGATTATGTCTACGGCCAGCAGGGGGCGATGGACCTGGCCCTGACCGATCCTGCCAAGGCGGTCAATAATGCCGACAATCACGAGTACTTTGGCGAAAACAGCCCGCCTCTGCAATGAGTTATACAAATTCTCCGCCAGGTGCTGATACGGCCGGATCTCCTGATTTTGACCATCGTCGCAAGATCAAGGTCTGCACTCTGAGCTGAGGACGCTTGCATCTTAAGCTTCTGTCGGGGTACACTTGCGGCCGGTAAAATCAATGCACGAGGAGAATATCAATGAGCATACTCCCCGAAGGAGAAGAGCTGCACCGGGCTATCAAGTGGGTATCTAGCAACCTGCAGGAGGATGCTGGCCAACCACTTGGCCCACTGGTACAGGAGGCGATCTTCAAGTTCAATCTGTCACCCAAGGACTCGGAGTTTCTTATCGACTTCTACCGCAAGGCCAAAGAGAACCTGCCAGGATAGACCCCTACCTTTACATTTCTATCTCCCCTGTGCTACTCTGACTCAAAATTCAAGGTTCCGTCGTGCCGGGCCGTTGCAAGCAGCAGCGGCTCTTTTCATGTGGCGCGCATGGGGCCACAGGAGACATTTGATGAAACGCAAGGCTCTCGCCCTCCTCTCCGGCGGGCTTGATTCCACCCTGGCAGTCAAGTTGATGCTCGACCATGGGATAGATGTTGAGGCGCTCAACTTCACCTCACCCTTCTGCACATGCACCGGCAAGAACGCCGGCTGCAAGTCCGAGGCGCTCAGGGTTGCCGAGGAGTTCGGCATCCCCATCAAGGTCATGTCCAAGGGGATCGACTACTTGGAGGTGGTGCGCCGCCCCAGGTACGGTTACGGCAAGGGTATCAATCCGTGCATCGACTGCCGCATCTATCTCCTCAGCAGGGCACGGGAGTACATGGCTGAAAGCGGAGCGGACTTCGTCATCACCGGCGAAGTCCTTGGGCAGCGCCCCATGAGCCAGCGTCGTGCGACCCTGGAGATTATCGAGCGGGATAGCGGCCTTCAGGGGCTGCTGCTTCGCCCCCTGTCGGCAAAACATTTCCCTCCCACCATTGCAGAGGAGCGCGGCTGGGTTGACCGTGAGGCCCTGCTGGCGATCCAGGGTCGCTCCCGCAAGGAGCAGATGGAACTGGCCGACGAGCTGGAGGTGAACAACTACCCATGCCCTGCCGGTGGTTGCATGCTGACAGAACCGGCCTTTGCACCCAAGGTCAAGGATCTGTTCACCCACTGCACGGCCCTGAACCTGCGCGACTTCCGTCTCCTCAAGGTAGGGCGTCACTTCCGCATTGGCCCGGAAACCAAACTCCTGGTCGGTCGCAATGAGGCGGAAAACTCACTTCTCGAAGCCCAGCTGCAGGATGGGGAGTCCTCCCTTCGCTGGCTAGATGGCTCAAGCCCGTTCGGTCTCATAACCGGAGAGTATAACGAAGAGCAGTTGGTGGCGGCAGCCAGGATCCTCCTGCGCTATACCAAGGCCGAGCCGGGGAGTACCTGTAACCTGCGGGTAAACATCAAGGATAGCGGCGAGCACCCCTTTGCCTGCGGTAACGACTTCGGCGAAGCGGACATTGATCGCTATCGCATTGCCTGACAGCTCTCCATAGGGAAAGCGCCATGTGTCTCCTCGCCTTCGCCATTGACAGCCACCCCCGCTACAGCCTGGTGCTTGCCGCCAACAGGGACGAATTTCTCGACCGGGGTGCCGAGCCCGCCGCTTTCTGGGATGAGTCTCCCCATCTTCTTGCTGGACGTGACCTGCAGGCCGGGGGTACGTGGCTGGGGATAACCACCTCCGGCAGGCTGGCGGCAATCACCAACTACCGTGACCCGCGGCAACAGGTGGCCACCCCCCCATCCCGTGGCTCACTGGTGGCTGAGTACCTGCGTGACGACTCCATGACCACTATCGACATGCAAGCCCATCTGCAAAGAAGCGGAGAGCGCTACGACGGCTTCAACCTCATCTACGGCAGAGTAAACGAGCTTTACTACTTCACCAATCGCGGCGGCTCTTCCGGACCGATATCGCCAGGAGTGCATGGCCTCTCCAATCACCTTCTCGACAGCCGCTGGCCAAAGCTGGTGGAGGCGAGAAGGCGTCTTGAGGAGCTGCTGCAGAGGGACATGATCCAGCCGTCCGAACTCCTCCTGGCCATGGCTGACCCAAACCCCTTCGCCGACCACCTTCTGCCTGATACGGGCATAGGTCCTGAGTTCGAGCGTTTCCTCTCCCCCATCTTCATCGTCGGCGAGCGCTACGCAACACGCTCCACAAGCGTGATCATCGTCGAACGCAACGGCATGGTCAGTTTCACCGAAAAGAGCCATGGCCGGCCGGCCACTACTCCACTATCATTCAATTTCAGGCTGAAGGGGGGGGCTGGAGGATGAATTTTCTCTTCCACATGTACCTCTCCGGCACGGACGAAGAAATCCTGGTGGGAAACTTCATGGGGGACTTCGTCAAGGGGCCCCTTGACGGTCGCTTTACCCATCGGGTACGCCAGGGCGTCGAGCTGCACAGGAGGATCGACTCTTTCGCCGAGGGGCATCCGGCATTCAGGAGCAGCCGAAACCGTATCGCCAGCAGATACGGCCGCTTTCGCGGCATCATGGTCGACATGTTTTACGATCATCTGCTGCTAAATGACTGGGATAAATGGTCTGCAGAGCCCTGGACCCGTTTTACCCGTCGCTGCAGGGTGGCGGTACAGAGCCACAAAGCAATAATCCCCCAGGCAATGCAGCCTCTCCTGCCGGTAATTTTCGATGATCTCATCCCCTCCTATGCCAGCGTCTCGGGTATCGGCTCGGCCCTTGGCCGTCTTTCCAGGCGCATAGGGAGGCAAAATCCCCTAGCAGGTGGAGAGATTGAACTTGCAAGGCTTCACCCCGAGTTGCTCGCGGATTTCCGCTCTTTCGCAGCGGATATCACCGTCTATGCCGAAGAGCTGAGGGGGTGTTATTCCTGCTCGGAGAGAACCTTTGCCAGGGGGGATGCATGACCACGCGACAAACCCTGAAGAGCGTTTTCGGCTACGACTCCTTCCGCCTTCATCAGGAGGAGATCATCGAAAGCCTCATCGCCGGCCGGGACTCCTTCGTCCTCATGCCAACCGGCGGCGGCAAGTCCCTCTGCTACCAGATACCCGCCCTGCACCGGGACGGCGTGGCCATCGTCGTATCCCCCCTCATATCCCTGATGAAAGACCAGGTGGACGCGCTCCTTGCCAACGGTGTCGCCGCGGCATGCTACAACTCCTCCCTGGGGGAGTCGGAGTCCCGCCGGGTACTTGCCGACCTCCACTCAGGCAGGCTGAAACTCCTCTACGTCGCCCCTGAACGCCTGATGAGCGAACCGTTCCTGGAGCGGCTGGCAGGGCTTGCCATCTCACTCTTTGCCATCGACGAGGCCCACTGCATATCCCAGTGGGGTCATGATTTCCGTCCCGAATATGTCCAACTCGGCAGGCTTAGGCGCCTCTTCCCATCCGTACCGCTGATTGCCCTCACCGCCACTGCCGACCCTCAGACCAGGGAGGACATCATTGGCCGTCTCGGCTTGGGCAGCGCCCCCTGTTTCTATTCGGGGTTCGATCGCCCCAACATCAGCTACACGGTTATCCCCAAACAGAAACCTGCCCAGCAGCTGGCAAGCTTCCTCGCTTCACGCCGTGACCGTGCCGGAATAGTCTACGCCCTGTCGCGCAAGAGGGTCGAGGAGATCGCCGCCCGCCTGATTGCCGCCGGTTTCAGGGCTTCCCCGTACCACGCCGGTCTGGCGGACAGGGCTAGGCAGAGGGTTCAGGAGGCGTTTCTGCGCGACGAAATCGACATTGTCGTGGCAACGGTAGCCTTCGGCATGGGGATCGACAAGCCGAATGTTCGCTTCGTTGTCCACTACGATCTGCCGCGCAATATCGAAAGCTACTACCAGGAGACAGGACGTGCCGGCCGTGACGGGCTTCCGGCAGAGGCGCTGCTCCTCTTCGGCTACGGCGACATAGCCGTTGCCAGGTCGCTGATCGAATCGGGTGGAAACAGGGAACAGGTACGCATAGACCTGCACAAGCTGAATGCCATGGTCGGCTATGCCGAGGCCAGAAGCTGCCGCAGGCGGGTGCTCCTTGGCTATTTCGGCGATGATCTCCATGCTGATTGCGGCAACTGCGACACATGTCTCGACCCGCCACAGCTGTACGATGCAACTGTCGACGCCCAGAAGGCTCTCTCCTGCGTATTCCGCACCGGCCAGCGCTTCGGTGTCGGGCATCTCGTCGAGGTTCTGCGCGGTGCCGATGGTGAGAGGATCCGCGGCCTGGGCCACGACAAACTCTCAACCTACGGCATCGGCAGTCACCTTTCACGCCAGGCGTGGACCGGCATATTTCGCCAACTCCTCCATCTCGGCTACCTGAACCAGGATATGGGTAACTACTCCGTGCTGCGCCTGACTGAGAAGTCACGGCCGCTGCTTAAAGGGGAGGAGACGCTCTTCCTCGCGATGCATGCGGAGCGCCCGCAAAAGGAGAAGCAGGCAGGGAGGCGTAAGGGGGAGGTGCAGGAGTACGACGAGGGGCTGTTCCAGGAGCTTCGCGCTCTGCGCAGGCGTCTGGCAGCGGAGGAGAATGTCCCCCCATTCGTCGTCTTCAGCGACGCAACCCTGGTGGCAATGGCCACGCTCCGCCCCGGGAGCGAGGAGGAGATGCTCATGGTTAGCGGCGTGGGAGAGCACAAGCTGCGTCGCTATGGCGCGGCTTTTCTCACAGCAATCAATGATTTCGGCGGATAGTTACCTGACCCTCTTGCCGCTTTACTCAGGGCAGAGGTTTTTCCAGAGGTTGACCATGAAGTCCTGGGCATTGGTGGTTATGGCCATGGCCTGAGCCGAGCCGCGGTTTGCCAGTTTGTCGGCTGCAAACTCAGAGATGTCAACCACGTGGAAGTATACTGGTCTTGGCTCACCGCTTGCCTGGAGATGATAGCTCGGCACCATGTTCCCCACGGCAATGGCATGGAGTTGGGTGGCAACGGCAATGACCGTGGTCGCTCTCCTGGCATGGAAACGCATGGCATCCTGGGCATTGCAGCTGTCGGTGATCACCTCTGGTAGCGGGCCGTCGTCCCTGATTGAGCCGGCAAGCACATAGGGGATGCCGCAGTGCAGGCAGGCCTTGATGATGCCGCTATCCAACCCCAGCGCCTGGGATGCGGCTGCCATGGAGCCGTGACGGCGGACCTCGTTGATGATGTCCAGATGATTGTAGTGCCCTCCGGGGACGTGTTCCCTGGTATATATGTCCTGCCCCAGGCCGGTGCCGAAATACCCTGCCTCCAGATCGTGGGTTGCCAGGGCGTTACCTGCCAGGAGCACATGGCAGTAGCCTGACTCGATCAGCCCTGCCATGGCGTCGCGGCTGTCCCTGTCGAAGGTCACAGCCGGCCCGAGCACCCAGAGGATGCGGCCGTTCTCCCGCTCGAATCTCAAAAGGTCATACAGCTCGTCGTAGGTGCGGGAAAAGGGGGTCTCGCGGGTCTCCCTAGTGCGAAAGGCGAACTTCTCCCCTCCCCCCCCTGTATGCTCGAAACCGCCGGCGTGCAGATAGATCCCGTTCTCGCCGTTTTCCCCCCTCCCCACCACCACCGGATCTCCACGCTTCACCCGGCGGGGTTCAACCACCTGCAGGTCTCTCCCCTCAAGTACCAGGGCCGCGTCCATGCGACTTTCTGCCGCCAGCAGCCACTCCCCGTCGCCAAGATGGACGTATTCCGGATGGTTTGATGTTGCATGAAAGTTTTCCGGTAACACACCGTCGCATGGAGCCGGCAGAGTGGCCACAATAGGTGAGTTGCTGAGGGGCGGAGCATTGAAGTCCGGCGGAGTATACTTGGGGAGTCTGAACATGATAACCTCCGGTTCTCATTTCTTTTCTAGTAATAGCCCCCCTTCCCCTTTTGTCAACAGAATCTGCTGCTGTGGTATAGTTTTCATACCAGGCATCTGTGCTGATAGCCGTGTCTCTGGAGGTAGAGATGAAGCGGAGCAGGATTCTTATCATGGGGGCGGCTGGCAGGGACTTTCATAACTTCAATTGCGTTTTCAGGGATGACCCTTCCTTCAGGGTAGTCGCCTTTACCGCCGCCCAGATCCCAAATATCAGCAGGCGACGCTATCCGCCCGAACTGGCGGGGGGGCTTTATCCCCGGGGAATCCCCATCTGCCCGGAGGAAATGCTCGACAGCTTGATCAGCAGAAAAAGTATCGGCCAGGTGGTCTTCGCCTACAGTGACATCTCCCACGAAGAGTTGATGCACATCGCCTCCAGGGTTCTTGCCGCAGGGGCTGACTTCCGCCTCATCGGTCCCGATGCCACCATGCTCCGCAGCCGCTGCCCGGTTGTCTCAGTCTGCGCAGTGCGAACCGGATGCGGCAAGAGCCAGGTGGTTCGCCATCTGTGCGACACCCTCGTCGCTGCCGGAATCAGGCCGGTGGTTGTCAGGCACCCAATGCCATATGGCGACTTGCGCCTGCAGGCGGTGGAGAGGTTCACCGCCGCGGAGGATCTGGATCGTTACCACTGCACAATTGAGGAGCGGGAGGAGTACGAGCACCTGCTGGAGCACGGCGCCATCGTTTATGCCGGAGTGGATTATCGCAGAATCCTGCGCCTTGCGGAAAAGGAGGCCAATGTCATCATCTGGGACGGGGGTAACAACGATCTCCCCTTCTTCAGGTCGGACCTGGAGATTGTGGTGACAGACCCGCTAAGGGCCGGCCACGAAGTCAGCTGGTATCCCGGAGAGGTCAATCTGCGCAGGGGGGCGATTGTTGTGATCAATAAGGTTAATGCGGCTCCTCATGAGAGTGTGGCAGCGGTTGAACGGAATATCCGCAAGTACAATCCATCGGCCACCATAATTCGCACCGCCTCTCGGGTACGGGTAGGTGGCGCGGAGTCGCTTGAAGGGAGGCGAGTCCTGGTGGTAGAGGACGGGCCTACCGTCACCCACGGCTCCATGCCCTCAGGAGCAGGCCTGGCAGCCGCCCTGAAGCATGGGGCGATAGTCGTCGACCCCCGCCCCCATGCGGTAGGCTCCATTGCCAAGGCTTATGCCGACTGGCCCCACATCGGGCCGGTTCTGCCAGCCATGGGGTACTGGCCGGGACAGCTGCGCGATCTCAAGGCTACCATAGACAGGGTCCCCTGCGAATTGGTACTGGCGGCAACCCCCATCGACCTGGCCAGGGTGATAAGGGGGGGGGAACCGATCCTGAGGGTAGAGTACAGTGTCGAGGAGCTAGACGGCGCTCTGCTCAAGGAGAGTATTCTGCGCCTTGCTCTCGGAGCTGGCCAGAGTGCAGGAGGTGACAGGTGAAAGATGTTACGGATCGCCGTCTGGTTGCCATGGTCTGCACCATGTGGATTCTGCCGCAAACAGGAATTCCGCCATTGCAGCCTTACTGTTGGCTCTTGCCCTGTTGCTCACAGTTTTCATCAGAAACGATCTGAGTGGCGTCAACTGAGCAGGGGCTCTTCGGGGGACTTGCTCTGCAGTAGTAATTCTTTCCGGTTTATCATCAGTATCTATTTTTTTCTCGCATGGCGGGAGATTCCGCAGTATTGTGCAGAATCTAATTTGCCAGGAGACGGCTAAGCAGCCCATTACTAAATAGAGTACGAGGAGGATATGCAATGGAAACTCTCGCAGCAATTGCAAGCAGAAGAAGCGTCCGCAAGTTTTCCGACAGGCCTGTTGAGGAGGAGAAGCTCCAGGCGGTCCTTGAGGCTGTTCGCATGGCCCCTTCCTGGGCAAACATGCAGTGCTGGAGGCTGGTGGTGGTCAAGGACGAGGCAGCCAGGGCGAAAATAAGCGAGTTTTCCTATGTGGAGTCGTACTTCGCAGCCCGCGGCTACAAGTCAAACCCTGCCATGAAGGCACTTGCGGAGGCACCGGTAGTAATCGTCGCCTGTGCCGTGCCTGAACAGTCCGGCGAGATGGCTGGTCAGGCCTATTATCTTGCCGACATGGGGATCGCCTCCCAGAACCTGATGCTGGCAGCCCACGACCAGGGGCTTGGCAGCGTGTTTGTAGGGGTGTTCGACGAGGATAAGCTGGGCGAGCTCCTGGATATCCCCCCGGGGGTGAGAATCGTTGGCCTCTTCCCCCTCGGCTACCCACTGGGTGAGCCGAAGGCAGGGCCGCCTCGCAAACCTCTGGAAGAGATCGTCCATTACGAGAAGTGGAAAGGATAGAAGATGCGCAGAGAGCTGTATGTGGGGAGTCTTCCCTATGAAACCACCGAGGATGATCTTCGGCGCCTATTCAGCGTTGCCGGCAACGTGCAGTCGGTTCACCTCATCACCGACCCGGTGAGCGGCAGTTCAAAGGGGTGCGGATATGTGAAGATGACCACGGTCAGCGAGGCTCTCGAGGCGATTAATTGCCTCGATGGAGCACTGCTGGATGGCAGGATAATAGCTGTCTCCATTGCCCGCGAGCAGAAGCCGCAGCCCAAGGGGGAGAGAGGCACAAGAAGCCGCCAGGCAAAAGGTGGATCGGCGGGAAGGTCGAGACGAGAGTAAGCAGGCCTATACATGCGAAAGGGAGGGATCCCCCCCCTTTCGCGTTTTTTAACTCCCCTACTCCACTACCTCCAGAACCCCCTCCATCCCCTTCTCCCGGTGACTTTCGAAGAAAAGCAGCTTCCTGCTGCAGTAGATAGGATATTTGCCACTCTTTAACGGCGTGAAGCGGACTATCCTCGCCTCACTGTCAAGGTCCACCCTGATATCCTTACCACCGTCAATCTCCATAATGACCAGGTCGTGCGGCACAATCCCTGGTTCTTTTCTCACCCTCATCTCCACCTGTACGTTGACCTTGACGACTATGTGGGCAGGATCGAAGAAATAACTTCCCCCTGTCAAGGTCACTCTCTGCACCCCGTCACTGTCCACCGATGCCCGGTAGAGCTTCCCTTCCGAGGCTGCATTGACCTCTGTGGCTATAAGAATCAGGAGAACGATAATGAGACTTTTCATGGGGACCTCCTTGCCGGTTGCCTATCTCTTTTCCGACGAAATAAATATGCTGAGGAAAAAGCTGACAAGGCTGAATATGAATGCGCCCAGGAACGCCTGGGAAAAACTCCCCACGTGGAAGCCGCTGACCAACTTGGACACCAGATAGAAGAGAAAGGCGTTGATGAACAGGGTGAATATTCCCAGGGAAAGTATCGTCACCGGTAGCGTCAGCATGATGAGCACCGGTCTGAGGAATGAATTGAGAAGCCCCAGGACAACGGCTGCCACGAAAACCGTTGGCCAGTCATCGATAACGATGCTTGGGACGAGATGGACCACTACCAGGAGGGCAGTGCTGTTGACTATCCATTTAACGAGCAGATTCCGCAAGATACACCATTCTCCCCGGTTAGGATTTGACCGTACGTTTTTACAGGGTACTATATCATAAAAGCAGACATTATCCCCGGCCAGATTCGCCCCCTGACCTATGGCGTTAATGCAATATTTAGGTGAATTGCAATCCCCCCCTTTACAATGGCCGAATGTTTCTGGTATCACTAGTGTTAGTGAACTGATTGCCGAAGATTACTGTAAACCGCAGTTACTCCAATAAATCCGAAAGGCAGGTACGCACCGTGGAACAAAATCAGAGTGGCATCGGAACCGGAACAATCCTTCTCTCCTTCATCACCGGGCTCGCAGCTGGCGTCGCAACGGTTCTTCTCATAAATGCCAGCAAGGAGAAAAGCACCAACGGCGAGGAGCAGGAAGACCAGCTTTTCATCTAACTGTTCTTCTGTCTGACCGTGTTTGCAGGTTATAAACCTAATATCGAAAGGGGGCTATTGTCCCCTTTTCTTTTTTGATGGAGAGTTCCAATGCACCAACTTGAAGCAATTACCTGGAATCTTGACCCCATATCCCCTGGCTCTGTCGAAGGATTCACACAAGAGCTGCGGGAAGCGGTTGAAGCCGCAGTCGACTTCGGCGCCACCTATCGCGGCAAGGTGGCAGACCTTGATGCAGGGACACTTCTCCTGGCACTGAAGAGATACGAAGAGCTGCAGGAAACGGCGGTCAAACCCCAGTACTACGCATACCTGCTCTTTGCTGCCGACTCCGGGAGCGACGAGGCGAAGAAGCTCTCCCAGCAGGCGACGGAGAGCGGCAATCGACTCAGCAGGGAGCTCCTCTTTTTCGACCTTGAGATTATGGCCATCCCCGAAGAGGCATTCAACTCCCTGATGAATGATCCACTCCTTGCCAACTATCGCCACTACATGAGCAGCATCAGGAAGTTCAGCCACCACACTCTGCCAGAGAGGGAGGAGCAGCTCCTCAAACAGAAGGATCTCACCGGTACTGAAGCCTTCAGCCGCCTGTTTGACGAGCTTTCGGCCTCTTTCAGCTTCACCATGGAGCTCGACGGTGAAGAGCAGGAGTTCACCGGCGAGGAGCTGCTCGGCCTGCTCCACCATACCGATCCGGAAGTGCGGGAGAGAGCCTTCTCCCTCTTCCTGCAGCGCCATGGTGAAAACAGCATCGTCTACTCCTCAGTATTCAACACCATCGCCTTGGATCATGCCCAGGAGATGGAGCTGCGCGGCTACACCCACCCCATGGAGCCGACGAACATCGGCAACGAGCTGAGCAGCGATATCGTCCAGCAGCTGATGTCTGTCACCGAGGCCAACTACCCCCTGGCTCAGGAGTATTTTCGCCTGAAAGCGAGGATTCTCGGCCTGACGAAGCTGAAGAACTGCGACATCTACGCACCGGTGGCAGAGAGCCAGAAGAGGTACTCCCTTGCCGAGGCCAGGGAGATGGTTGTCCAGGCATACGGCGCCTTCAACCCTGCATACACCCCCATAATCGAGGCATTCTTCACCGACGGCAGGATCGATGCCTATCCCCGTACCGGAAAAAGCGGCGGGGCTTTCTGCATGGGGATGACCCCGAGTTTCCCCCCCTACGTTCTGCTCAACTACACCTCGAACCTGCGAGATGTTGCGACCCTGGCCCATGAACTCGGTCATGGGCTCCATTTCGTCCTCTCCGGCCGCCAGAGCATGCTCAACTACCATGCTCCCCTCCCCCTGGCTGAGACGGCATCGGTGTTCGGAGAGATGCTTCTCACCAGGCTAATGCTCGAACGGGAGAGTGATCCTCAGGTGAAGATCTCCCTTCTCTGCGCCAAGATCGAAGATATCATCGCCACCACCTGCAGGCAGGTGGTACTAACCCGTTTCGAGGAGAGGCTGCATCTGGAGAGGAAAAGCGGACTGCTCACCGACAGCCGCATCTGCCAGATATGGCTGGAGGAGAATGGCAGGCTCTTCGGAGATGCGGTCGAGGCTATAGAAGCGTACCGCTGGGGGTGGAGCTACATCTCCCACTTCATCCATACACGTTTTTACTGCTACTCCTACACTTTTGCCGAGCTCCTGGTACTGGCTCTCTACCGGGAGTACCAGCAACAAGGGAGTGATTTCGTTGCTGGTTACGAGGCTATCCTGGCCAGCGGAGGTTCACTCTCCCCTGCCGACACAGCTGCCCTTGCCGGCATAGACATCTCAGCTGCCGGCTTCTGGCAGCAGGGGTACGATATCCTTGCGGGCCTGATCGAAGAGCTGAAAAGTCTCATCTAAGAAAAAAAGGCCCGCTTTTTCGGCGGGCCTTTCCTTTAAAACTCTCTATCTTCTATTTTATCCTTGATTTTATCCTGGAGAACTCTTTTCTGTCCTGGGTCCCGTTGTACTTGAGCGGTGGAAGCTGGGCAATGGCATTTTTCACGTTTGTCAGTCTCTCGGAGGTGAGCGGGTGGGAGGAGAAGAATTGTGCCACCTGGTTGCTCTTCTGCCCGGAGATGGCGTCCAGCTTGGTGAAGAAGGTTACCATTGCATTCGGATCGTAACCGGACTTTGCCATAGTCTCCACCCCGAGATAGTCCGCCTGGTTCTCCATCCCCCTGCTGTAGGCCATTGAACCCGCAGTTCCGAATAGGGAGGTGGCAAGCTGGGTCAGCATGCCCGGATTGTCGCCGAGAAGTAGTTGCAGCACCAGGTTGTAGCCGTACTGCTGGGTCATCTGCCGGGTGCCGTGACGGGCAACTCCGTGGTTGATTTCATGGGCCATGACGGCCGCCAGCTCATCCTCGCTGCCTGCGGCCTTGATAAGGCCGGTATGCACGTACAGATGCCCACCGGGTACGGCAAAGGCATTCACGCTCTCGTCCGTGACCACCTTGAATGTGAACTGGAACGGCACCTCCCTTGCGTTGGCCAGAAGGCGCCTACCGACACGCTCCACGTAAGCCGTCGTTTCGACGTCGTTGTATACCTTGTGCTGCTGCTCTATCTCGCTGACGAACTTGTCGCCAAGCTGTTTCTCCTGCTCGATGGAGATTAGATTGATTCCGTGGATATCACCCTGGTTTACGGCGCATCCTGACTGGATATATGTCGTTGTCAGCAGCAATGTTATGTAAGCGAACCATTTTTTCATACGCTCCTCCTTTCAGGGAGTCTCAGTCATGCAGGTTGTGATGGACTCTTTTTCAGGGAACATGCTGCCTCCCAATCGTAGTAGCCGTCCCCTTTGATATCCCAGAAAGATTCTATCCTCTGCCAATAGTAGTCGAGGTCGGTACACTCCCTGTCGATTGTGGCGAGAAACGATCCTTCGATCATCCCCTTGCGGTGGAGAAAATGGTAGAACTCCCTGATTCCCCGAAGATGGGCGGCTATCTCAGCGCTTTTCGGCTCAATGGTGTTGACTATGTACCAGTTGCCGGCAAAAGTGCGAACAAGGCCGGTTAACTCCGAGAGGATGTTGAACTGGCGAAAGCCGATTACGTAGTCACGGATGAAATAGTCTGCGCTGTTTGCCAGTTGGGTGGCTTCGTTCTCATCCAGTCCGTTTTGCAGGCGTTCCCGGTAGAACTCCATGAGCAGGTCGCGGCAGAGGGCATCGACCCTTAGCTCGTCATCCAGGGTTACAATGGTGAAATCATTTCTGGTGCACTGGTTCATAAACAGTCCTTGTCATTTTTATGGATGCTATATCTGGGTGCGGGGGTCTAGCGCGTCACGCAGCCCCTCGCCAACCAGGTTGTAGGCGATTACGGTGATCAGGATGGCAAGCCCCGGGAAAAGGGAGAGCCACCAGGC
>Ga0129298_10000029_pt1 | contig 43224 bp, 34 predicted proteins | sample I19B2metaG_FD_94707 | JGI IMG/M metagenome (GOLD analysis project Ga0129298, IMG submission 94707) | Lake sediment bacterial and archeal communities from Gulf of Boni, Indonesia to study Microbial Dark Matter (Phase II) - ​I19B2 metaG | ecosystem: Environmental > Aquatic > Freshwater > Lake >... | reverse complement strand
TTATTATACGATATGGAAGATCAAGCCGGGCAACAAGACTTTCCACATGAGTCACCATCTCCTCAAAAGATTCATATGAGCGGTCGGGGTGGGCTATTCTTACAATCTCAACCTTGTCGAACTGGTGCAGCCTGTTCAGTCCTCTTACATGGGCTCCCCAGGAACCGGCTTCCCTTCGGAAGCAGGGAGTATAGGCTATGTTTTTTACAGGCAGAACATCAGCATTCAGAATAACATCCCTGTAAATATTGGTGACAGGTACCTCGGCTGTAGGTATCAGGTAAAAGTTATCTAGTGTTGCATGGTACATCTGTCCCTCCTTGTCGGGAAGCTGACCGGTTCCGAATCCTGAATCCTCATTTACCATAATAGGAGGCATGACCTCTTTGTATCCGGCTTTGACTCCTTCATCGAGGAAAAAGCTAATCAGGGCTCTTTGTAGTTTGGCTCCCTTGCCAAGATAAACCGGGAATCCGGCTCCTGTAAGTTTAATGCCAAGATCGAAATCGATTATATCATATTTTTTTATCAGATCCCAGTGAGGCAGTGCTTTATCGGAAACTTCAGGAATTGTACCACCCTGTCTGACGAGGACATTGTCTTCGGCGCTTTTACCAGGTGCTACCGATTCATGTGGAAGGTTGGGAAGCTTGATTATCTCGGTTCTGAGATCATTTTCAACCGGCCCGATTTTTTCGGAAAGTATTTTAATTTCTTCCTTGAGTGAATAAGTTTTCTGTTTTGCTGCTTCGGCTTCATCTTTCCTGCCTTCTTTCATCATTGAACCGATCTCTTTTGAGATTCTGTTCATCTCATTCTGCATAGAGTCGGTTTTAGCCTGAATTTCTCTTCTTGAGGTATCGAGCTGGATGATTCTGTCAATTATTTCGTCAGCTTTAAAATTCTTTACCTTAAGTCTTTCAATGATAAAATCGCTGTTTTCGCGGATCTGGTTAATTGTTAACATATATGGATCGATATTAACCCCCAAACCCCCCAAGGGGGGCTTTACAACTTTCGTTTTCATTAAGTCCCCCCTGGGGGATTTAGGGGTGGATCTATGAAAAGGGACATTAAAAAAGTCCTGCCTCAAAAATATTAAAAACTCCCGATAATGCTTTCCTGGTGCAGAAAAGAATTTCGGGAGTCAGAATAAGGTAAAATAATAAGTTATTCAGTTACCGGTTTTACCGATACATAAGTTTTATTATCTTTTCTTCTCTTGAATTCTATCTCACCATCAATGAGTGCGAAGAGAGTATGATCTTTACCAAGGCCTACATTCAGTCCCGGGTTGTGTTTTGTTCCCCTCTGGCGGACAATAATATTGCCTGCTTTGGCTGACTGGCCTCCGAATAGCTTAACACCAAGCCTTTTGCTTTGTGAGTCGCGTCCGTTACGTGAGCTACCTGCCCCTTTCTTGTGTGCCATAATTCAATATTTTTAAAGCTTAATCTTATTCAGTTTTCTATTCTTTACCTTTTGCCGGTTTTTTTACTGCCGGTTTTTTTACTGCTGCTTTTTTCTCAGCCGGTTTCTTTTCAGCTGTCTTTTTTGCAGGAGCCTCTTCCTTCTTTACAGCTGCTTTCTTAACAGGAGCTTTTTTCTCCTCAGCAACTTTGGCTTCTTTTACTTTGGGTTCAGCTTTTTTGACAGCTTTTTTAGGAGTGCCTTTCGGAGCAATGCTTACTATTTCAACATGAGACATGTTCTGGCGATGTCCGTTTTTGATCCTGTAACCTTTTTTCCTTTTTTTCTTGAAGACGATTACCTTATCGGCTCTCATGTGCTCAAGAACATGACCATCGACAACATAGTCGGTAATAACTGGTTCCCCAACTGTAATCTTGCCATTATCATCGATCAGGAGAACTTTGTCAAATTCAACATTTGCACCCTCTTCTGCTTCCAGGCGGTGAACGAAAATCTTTTTTCCTTCCTCAACTTTAAACTGCTGACCTGCAATTTCTACGATTGCGTACATTCTTCTTCATTTTTATGTTACTCCGTGAGGCGTATACATCATTTCTTCGTATAGCTTCATCTGCCCCGCTCGGATTTATTCAATTTTGGACTGCAAAGATACACAAATTAACTAATTTCCAAACCTGTGCACTTATATTTTTGAAATGGAGGCAAAGATGGCAAATCCATCCTTAATTCCATGTTGATAAAAAGAAGATTGTATTTCTCAGAGATACTTCTATAATCTTTATATTTGTCTGAAATAGGGCATCCAGTAAAAAATAGGTGCATAATTGACTGATATGAAGAGAGTTAAGCTTAAAGTGATGGGGATTTCCTATAGCCAGACACAATCCGGAGCCTATGCTTTGATACTTACGGAGGAGAAAGGAGACAGAAGGATCCCGATCATAATAGGAGGTTTTGAAGCTCAGGCGATAGTTATCAAGCTTGAAAATCTTAATCCTCCCCGACCGCTTACTCATGATCTGTTCAAGATGTTTGCAGATGAATTCAGGATCTCAGTACTTGAAGTTTTTATTTATAAGCTTGAGGAGGGAGTCTTTTTTTCAAAGCTTATATGCAACAATGGTGAAAAGGAGATATCAATCGACAGCCGGACATCTGATGCAGTTGCTCTCGCCCTGCGTTTCGGCTGCTCAATTTACATTACCGAAGAAATACTTGACAAGGCCGGTATAACGATAAACCAGGTTAATGCTGATGAAACCTCAGCCAGCCCTGTTGACAGTCTGCTTGAACCGGGCAATTCAAAGTATAATACATTTACCGAAGAGGAGCTTTACAAAATGATAGACGAAGCTGTCAAAACAGAAGATTATGAAAGAGCTGCCTCGATAAGAGATGAGCTTGAAAAGCGAAAGAGAAAAAAAGGGTAGTGTTGCTGCCGCTCTTCATCCTATAAAATCAAAAACTAATATTATGAGAAACAGATTTATTCTTCCGGTTTTGTTATTATGTGTGGCCGGATCAGTTTCAGCCAAAGACTATAAGGTAAGTTCACCCGATGGCAGAATTACAGTGATGGTAACTAAGGAAGAGAAGGTAATCTGGAATGTGACTTTTGACGGGAAAGAAGTGCTGAGATCTTCAGAAATTGCAATGGAACTTACTTCAGGAAGTATCCCTGCCATTAAGGACAGAATACGAAAGGGTTCTGTAAAAAGGGTTAAGGAGAATATTGTCCCTGTTGTTCCTTTAAAAAGATCGGAAATTGTAAGTGATTGCAATATCCTCGAGTTAACTTTTTCATCAGGAGCAGTACTCGAATTCAGGGCTTACGATGATGGTGTGGCTTACAGATTCCGTACAGCGGCAGAGGGTGAGATTACAGTGATCAGGGAGATATCAGATCTTAAGTTCCCTGCAGAAACAAAATCATGGTATCCTCTGGAAGAGAGTTTTATGTCCCACAATGAAAGAATTTTTATACCTTCTTCAGCCGATACTATTACTGATAAGCATCTTGCAAGCTTACCTGCTCTTTTCCAGGTGAGCGGTACAAATGTTCTGATAACCGAATCAGATATTGAGGACTATCCGGGTATGTGGATTCGCGGCGCAGGGGATGGCGGATTCTGGGGTGTGTGGCCACAGTATCCTGACAAGGAGATTCTCAGAGAGGATCGTAATGTGTTTGTCACCACAACCAGGGATTATATCGCTGTGACTAAGGGAACCAGGTCATTTCCGTGGAGGGTATTTGTTATAACACCTGATGATGCAAAGTTGGTAGAGAGTGAGCTGGTCTTTAAGCTGGCTCAGCCAAACAGGCTGGAAGATACCAGGTGGATTAAGCCGGGACAGGTAGCCTGGGACTGGTGGAATGCCAATAATATTTACGGAGTGGATTTCAGAGCCGGGATAAACAATGATACATATAAGTATTATATTGATTTTGCATCTGCCAATGGAATTGAATATGTGATTCTGGATGAAGGTTGGTACAAGCTTGGCAATGTTATGGAGCAGGTTCCGGATATAAATGTTGAGGAACTTTGTAAATATGCTGAGAGCAGGAATGTTGGAATTATCCTCTGGGTGGTATGGAATTCCCTGTGGGATAAAATAGATGAAGCTTTACCGTTATGGGAAAAGTGGGGAGTGAAAGGCATTAAGGTTGACTTCATGCAAAGGGACGATCAGAAGATTGTTAATTTCTATCATGAAGCAATACAAAAGACAGCAAAACATCATATGCTTATCGATTTCCACGGAGCCTATAAACCCGATGGAACCGGACGAACATGGCCTAATGCACTGACACGCGAAGGTGTTAAAGGTATGGAAAACAATAAGTGGAGCAGGGATATAAATCCCGAGCATGATGTAACTCTTCCTTTCACACGAATGGTTGCAGGTCCTATGGACTATACCCCCGGTGCTATGATTAATATGGATAGTGCGAATTTTACTCCGCAGTTTACCAGGCCCGAAAGCCAGGGTACAAGAGTTCACCAGGTTGCACTTTATGTAATTTATGAAAGTCCCCTGCAGATGCTTTCTGACAGTCCTTCGAACTATATAAGAGAACCGGAGACAACTGATTTCATTGTAAAGATCCCTGTGGTATGGGATGATATTAAAGTTCTTGATGCCAGCATAGGAGACTGGCTTCTACTTGCAAGGCGTTCGGGGAAAGAATGGTTTATAGGAGCGATTACCGACTGGAAAAGCAGAGATTTGAATCTTGATCTTTCCTTTCTTCCTGCAGGCAATTACCGGATGGAAATTTTTCAGGATGGAATAAATGCCGACCGTCATGCTGCCGATTATAAGCATATGATCATTACTGTAAGATCTGGTGAAAAGATGAAGATACACCTGGCTCCCGGCGGAGGATATGCAGCAAGATTAACACCGGTCCAGTAACTCAGGTACTAAATGAAGCAATATCTCGATCTGCTTGACCATGTACTGACTACCGGTACCAGGAAATCTGACAGGACCGGAACCGGAACGATAAGCGTTTTTGGTTATCAGATGAGATTCAACCTGGAAGTTGGGTTTCCTGTTATGACAACCAAAAAGCTTCATCTTAAGTCAATTATTCATGAACTGCTATGGTTTATTTCAGGTGACACTAACACCAGGTACCTGACCGATAATGGAGTAAGGATATGGGATGAATGGGCAGATGAGAATGGTAACCTGGGGCCGGTATATGGTTCGCAGTGGCGATCATGGCCTGGTGAAGGAGGTAGGAAAATTGACCAGCTATCAGCTGTTATTGAGTCAATAAAGAAATCGCCCGACTCCAGAAGACATGTTGTAAATGCATGGAACGTTGGTGAATTGGACAAGATGGCACTCCCTCCATGCCATATTCTTTTTCAGTTCTATGTGGCAGGTGGCAGGCTCTCATGCCAGCTTTACCAGAGGAGCGCAGATATATTCCTGGGTGTACCTTTTAATATTGCATCATATGCATTGCTTACCATGATGGTAGCCAGGGTAACAGGTCTTATTCCGGGTGATTTTGTTCATACACTTGGTGATGCACATATATACCTGAACCATATAGAGCAGGTTAAATTGCAGCTTACAAGGAAACCTTATAAACTTCCTCAAATGATTATAAATACTGAGGTAAACGATATTTTTAAATTCAGGTATGAGGATTTTAAACTTGTTGATTATGTTGCACATCCTCATATAAAGGGGGAGATATCGGTATAAGACACAAGACACAAGACAAAAGGCGTCAGGCGACGGGCTACTGGCTGCAGACAAAAAAACGACATAATATGATATCAATTATTGTAGCTGTTTCGGATGACTGGGGAATAGGAAAGGAGAATGAACTATTATGGCATATCTCTGAGGATCTAAAAAGATTTAAAAGACTTACCAGCGGAAAGACTGTAATCATGGGAAAGAAGACATGGTATTCACTCCCGAAGCGACCTCTGCCGGGCAGGAGGAATATTGTGCTAACCGATATAAAGGGAGAGATCGTTGAGGGATCAGAAACTGTTTATTCAATTGAAGAAGCGCTGAAACTATGCTCAAAGAATGAGGAGGCTTTTATTATCGGAGGGGGGAGTATCTACAGGCAATTCATGACCTTTGCCGACAGACTTTATATTACTCATGTTCATATGAATGCTCCGGCTGATGTTTACTTTCCTGAGATCGATCTGAAGATCTGGAAAATTTTAGAAAAGGAAGATTTTCCTGCAAGTGATACAAACGCTATTCCATACACCTTTATAATATACGAACGGAACGTAGGTATCTGAAAAACCAAAAACCATAAACCACAGAGGTCACAAAGTCCTTCGCCTTCGGCTCAGGATAACACAAAGATCACAAAGAAATAATAATCAATATATTACCTTTGTGTCCTTTGTGAAAACTCTGTGTACTTTGTGGTAAAAATTAAAATATTCACTATTTCCTTGAAACGTTTGATTAAACCTTTTTAGTTTTTCTTCATCTAAAAGGGAAATAAGAAACACTAACTAAAAAAATGAACAATATGAAAACACGTTATTTAATGCTGATTGCAGCGGCAACAATGATGACCCTTTTTTCCTGTCAGAAAGATACACCATTACTTGATGAGGAGGTAATGAACCTGGCTGATGATGATGCTGTTTCAGAAGCAGTATTTGAAGATATATTCAGTACGGTTGACAATGCTTCAATTATCGCAGAAGGATTTGGTAAAGGTGAAGATTCAAAGTCAGGTACTGAAGTTTTTGCAGATTCATGTCCGACTATTACAGTTACCAGACCAGGACCTGCATTATGGCCAAAGAAAATAACTGTTGACTATGGGACAGGATGTGCCGGGATTAATGACAACGTCAGGAAAGGCAAGATAGTAATAGAAGTTACAGCACCCCGTCTTGAGGCAGGAGCAAAAAGAACAGTAACCTTTATGGATTACTATTTCAATGACATTAAAGTAGAAGGTACAAAAGTATTTGAGACGGTTGGATTCAACTCAAACCAGCACCTGGTTGTTTCAGTGAAGCTTACAGGAGGGAAGCTTATATTGCCCGATGGCAAGACAATAGAGAGAGAGGTAAATCATCAGAGGGAATGGATCGCAGGACTTGTAACCAGAAATATATGGGATGATGAATGCCTGGTATCAGGAACTGCATCGGGTGTTGATATAAAAGGAATTGAATACACCAATACAATTATGACAGCACTTCACTGGACAAGAGCCTGCAGGTTTATAGTAAGCGGAGTAATAAAAATTGAGAGGGGTGATGCACAGCCGGTTATGATAGATTTTGGTACCGGAGACTGTGATGCCAAAGCAGTTGTGACAAGAGGAGATGAATCAAAAGAGATCACACTGAAGAACAGGCACAGGATGTGGAATAATTGATAAACCGGGAGGGATATATCAAGTAGGGACATGCCATGGCATGTCCCTACATATTTTATGATGCCTTCAGAACCTTCAGGTTAATCCTCTGAAGTTTGCGGGCGGCATATTCAGTGGTAATTTCAAGTTCATCAGTGTTTTCGGAAGGCATTTCAAACATAGCATCAAGCATTATAGCTTCACAGATTGACCTTAGTCCGCGTGCACCCAGTTTGAATTCAACAGACTTATCCACAATATAATCAAGTACTTCGTCACTGAAATTCAGCTTTATATTATCCATCCTGAAGAGCTTGATATATTGTTTTATTATAGCGTTTTTTGGTTCAGTAAGGATAGCTCTAAGAGCTTTTTTGTCAAGTGGATCGAGGTGAGAAAGAACCGGAAGTCGTCCTATTATTTCGGGAATAAGTCCGTATGATCTCAGATCCTGTGGGGCAATATATTGCAGAAGGTTGTCCTTATCTACCTTTTCCCTTATCTTGTTTGCCCCAAAACCTACTATCTGGGTATTAAGACGATGTGCAATTTTCTTCTGAATACCTTCAAAGGCTCCGCCGCAAATGAAGAGTATATTTTTTGTATCGACCGGGATCATTTTTTGTTCAGGATGTTTACGACCACCCTGGGGAGGAACATTAACTATGGAGCCTTCAAGAAGCTTAAGCAGTCCCTGTTGAACGCCTTCACCTGAAACATCCCTTGTGATGGAAGGATTATCTCCCTTCCGTGCTATTTTGTCAATCTCATCAATAAAGACAATACCTTTTTCCGCGGCCTTTACATCATAATCTGCATTCTGCAGCAATCTGGTAAGGAGGCTTTCAATATCTTCTCCGACATAACCTGCCTCGGTAAGAACTGTTGCATCAACTATTGTGAAAGGTACATGGAGCATTTTTGCGACAGTCCTGGCAAGCAAGGTTTTTCCTGTTCCGGTTTCACCAACAAGAATTATATTCGATTTTTCGATTTCAATATCCTCTGTGTCGGGTTTCTGCATCAGTCTCTTGTAATGGTTGTACACCGCAACAGAGATGATCTTTTTTGCCATTTCCTGCCCGATAACATATTGATCGAGAAATCCTTTTATCTCAGCCGGCTTGAGAAGATTGATTGTATCAAATGGTACATTCTTCTTATTGCCAAGCTCTTCATTCATGATGCTGTGAGCCTGTTCAATACAGTGGTCACAGATATGTCCCTCGAGGCCGGCGATAAGGATATTGGCTTCTTTTTTTGTTCTGCCGCAGAATGAACATTTATCCATTACCTGCTATTTTTGAGTCTTTTGAAGTATCTCATCAATCATTCCATAGTCCTTTGCTTCCTGTGAAGTCATCCAGTAATCCCTGTCGGAATCCTTTTCAACTTTCTCAAAAGGATTTCCAGAGTGAAGAGCTATAATTTCATAAAGCTCCTTCTTCAGTTTCATTATTTCACGGACTGTGATTTCAATATCAGAGGCCTGACCTTCTGCTCCTCCCATGGGCTGGTGTATCATAATCCTGGAGTGTTTTAGGGCTGACCTTTTACCTTTTTTCCCCGCAGTAAGCAGAACAGCGCCCATTGAAGCTGCCATTCCAGTACATATTGTTGCAATATCAGCCGAGATATATTGCATGGTATCATAGATTCCGAGACCAGCATTAACCGAACCTCCAGGGGTGTTGAAATAGATCTGGATGTCTTTTCCGGGATCAGCGGAATCCAGATACAGGAGCTGGGCCTGTATAATATTGGCTACATAGTCATCTATGGGAAGTCCAAGAAAAATAATCCTGTCCATCATAAGACGTGAGAAAACATCCATTGATGCCACATTGAGCTGTCTTTCCTCTATAATAGTTGGTGATATGTAACTTCCATACACAGAGTTGTATTTATGCAGAGTAAGGCTGCTTACTCCGCGTTTTCCTCTGGCAAATTTTCCGAAATCATCGAGCAAATTCATGTTTTTCTTTATTTTGGATTAACTAACAAAGATATAAAAAATAGACGTGAATTCTGCAATTCATTGATTCTTATTCAAAAAGCTTATTAAATTCCTCTACTGAAACGTTCTTGTTTTCTATTTTAAGAAGCTCTTTCAGTATACCAATGACTTTTTCTTCAAGGATCTTATCAGCAATCCTTTTGGCATCATCTTCACGTTTCAGGGTCTCCTTAGCATAGTTTGTGAGCTGCTCATCAGTAATATAGTATAATCCATACTGCTGGAACTGATACCTGGTGATATTTTCAGCTTCCTTAAGAAGTTCTTCCTCACTGATCTTAACCTCGTTCTCACGGGCTATTTTATTTCTTATAAGCTGCCATCTAAGGTCTTTTCTGAAGTGGTCAAATTCTGATTCGATCTGTTCCTGCGTGGTCTTTTCATTCACTCTGAGAAGCCATTTTTTTAGAAATTCTTCCGGGAGGCTGAATTCTGTCTTTTCAAGAGCCAGTGCCTTTATGTCGAGCATAAGTTTATAATCACTTTCACGCTTCAGGTTAAGGGCTATTTCGGCTTCAAGTTTATTCATGAACTCCTCTTCTGTTGTCACAACACCTTCACCATAAATTCTGTCAAAAAGTTCTTTTCCGACTTCAGCCGGATGGAAGCGGCTTATTTCATTTATGGTAAACCTGAAATTACCGCTGACATTTTCAACCTCTTCTTTTTTCTTTCTGAGGATGCCTGCAACTTCACTGTCATTGGGGAATGCTTTTTTGATATCGAAATCAACTGTTTCTTTGACTTTTTTGCCAATGAATAGTTTCTTTACATCTTCGTCTTTTATAATATCGATACCCATTGAAGTTTCCTCTGCGACAGGACCTTCTGCAAGTGGATTGCCATCAGCATCAACAGCTTCTGCTTTACCCTTAATAACATCCTTCTCCTCAATCGATTCTGCCTGTCTCAGTTCGCCATAACGCCTGGTATAATTCTCGAGATAGTCTTTCTTCATCTTTTCATCGATGGTAATCTCATGAAAGTTCACCTTGTTTTTCTTTGACAGCTTTATCTCAAAAGGAGGGGTAAGTCCCAGCTCAAATGAAAAAGTAAAATCTTCCTGGGTGTCGAAGTTAATTTTTTCATTTTCATCGGGTTTTGGAAGAGGATCTCCCAGTATCTCCACTTTTTCATCTGCAAGGTATTTCTGGATACTTTCAGTTACGAGTTTATTAATCTCATCAATCTGGACCGCTCTTCCATACATTTTTTTTACAAGACCTATCGGAACCATACCAGGGCGGAAACCCTTGATATTTGCTTTTTTCCTGTAATCTTTAAGTACAGATTCAACTTTTTCCTCATAATCTGGCTTACTGATTTCAACTTTCAATACAGCATTCAGATCATCAATGTTTTCTCTGGTGATATTCATTTTATTCTCGTTTAATCATAGTTAAAAAACCGCCAAAGCGCACTTTTATACAGGTTGCAGGCGGTTTGTCATTTTGTGCGGATGAAGGGACTCGAACCCCCACGTCACGAGGACACAAGATCCTAAGTCTTGCTCGGCTACCAATTACGACACATCCGCGGCAAAAAAATTTCCCGCAAAAGTATAATAAATTCCAATGAAAACAAATTGAATCTGTTAACGGCGCAATTCAAAGTTCTTTCCAAGGTAGACTTTTCTTACATGTTCATCTTCTGCAAGTTGTGATGCTGTACCCTGTTTAAGTATGTGTCCTTCGAAAAGAAGATAGGCCCGGTCGGTAATTGTCAGGGTCTCATGAACGTTATGATCTGTGATGAGAATACCTATGTTTTTATCTCTTAGTTTGGATACTATCTCCTGTATATCTTCAACAGCTATCGGGTCAACTCCTGCAAAGGGTTCATCCAGGAGGATAAACTTTGGTTTGAGTGCAAGAGCCCTTGCAATTTCGGTACGTCTTCTTTCACCTCCTGAAAGCTGAATACCCTTACTTTTCCTTATTTTCTGCAAGCCGAATTCACTCAGAAGTGTCTCAAGCCTTTCTTCCTGTTCCTGCATGGGAAATCTTGACATTTCAAGAACTGCCTTGATGTTGTCCTCCACTGACATATTTCTGAAAACAGAAGCTTCCTGGGCGAGGTATCCGATACCTTTGCGGGCTCTTTTGTAAACAGGAAGAGATGTAATTTCCTCATCATCAAGGAAAATTTTGCCCTCGCCAGGCTTGATAAGACCCACAATCATATAGAATGTAGTTGTCTTACCGGCACCGTTAGGGCCAAGCAAACCTACAATTTCCCCCTGCTGAACCTCAACCGAGACATTGTCAACCACAGTCCTGCTACGGTATTTCTTTACCAGATTGAGAGTATGAAGTTTCATATCACCGCTTATGAATTTGCATTACTGGATTGTGGTTCGTCATCTCTCATAAACTCTTCCCTGTCTTTATCTTTCTGTTTCATAACAGCTGCCGATATAAATATACTTATCTCATATAGAATAAGGAGCGGGATTGCAACCAGGGTTTGTGAAAATACATCCGGAGGAGTTATAATAGCTGAAAGTATAAAGATAATAACAATGGCATGCTTCCTGTATTTTCTCATGAATGAAGGAGTCACTATTCCTATTTTGGTAAGGAAGAATGTAATTATCGGGAGTTCAAATACAAGTCCTGTTGCAAGGCAAATTGATGTCAGTGTGCCGATATATGACCTTACGTTTATCTGGTTAACTACATCAGAACTGATCTCATACGAACTCAGGAAGTGAATTGAGAGAGGGGCAAGCAGAAAATAACCGAAAGCAACCCCTGTGAAGAATAGCATTGAAGCAGCAAAAACAGCACCTCGTGCATACCTGGCTTCATTAGCCTTGAGAGCCGGTTTGAAAAACTGCCAGAACTCCCAGAGCACAACCGGGAATGCCAGTATAAGACCTGATACAAGCGAAACCGTAATATGGGTGGTAAGCTGCCCCGACATTTTAATATTTATAAGGTTTAGCGGCTGTGTATTTATACAGAGTGAGGCAGTATCAAAATACTCCCCAAGCCGGCAAAGAAGCCTTGCTGTAATAAAATCAGGACTCTTTGGAGCTAGTATTATCTTATCAAAAATTATGTTTTTGAAAATGAAGGCAGCGATCATTAATATAATTATTGCCAGTATTGAACGAATAATATGCCATCTTAATTCCTCGAGATGTTCAAGAAACGACATCTCCTTATCACCCTTCTTTCCTTTTTCCCAGAAATTAGCCATACCAAACCAAATATATTTTTAAAATCAGCCTGTAAAGATGATAAATCTTATTAAGCAAAACAACATCAAATTTAACCTGTATTATTCATGGACTACGGCCTCACCCCCTTGGTCCCCCTCTCCCGATGTGAGAGGGGGATGACTTCCAACGCCACATCCATCCTGGAATTAAGCCCCTCCCACCTCGGGGGAGGGGTTTGGGGAGAGGTCGACTGGGTCAGGAGTAAAAAGCGTAATAAGTGCATTTATGAATTAATCAGGTTACATGCCTTTGGCTGGAACATAATAACTAGCCAGACAATTTTGTTAATAATCAGAAAAAAATATTTTTTAATAATGAAATTTATTAACTTTATATAAACTGACAGGAGTCAAATACACTTTATTGACTTCAGGTACACGGGATATCATGCTGAATGATTCTACTATACATGATTACTTAAAAAAGTATTTTGGTTTCGATACTTTTAAGGGAAATCAGGAACCTATAATAAAAAATGTTCTTGAGGGGAGGGATACTTTTGTACTTATGCCAACTGGTGGAGGCAAATCATTATGTTATCAGCTCCCTGCAGTAATGAAAAAAGGTACCGCTATTGTTATATCGCCCCTTATTGCCCTGATGAAGAACCAGGTTGATGCAATGAGGAATTTCAGTACTGATGACGATGTTGCTCATTTCCTTAATTCCTCACTGACAAAATCAGAGATTGCAAGAGTAAAGAAGGATGTAATGACCGGAAAGGCAAAATTGCTATATGTAGCCCCTGAATCACTTACAAAAGAGGAAAATATTGAATTCCTTAAGAATATCGATATTTCATTTTATGCAATAGATGAAGCACATTGTATTTCGGAGTGGGGACATGATTTCAGGCCTGAATACCGGAGGATAAGGCCTATTATCGATACTATAGGCAGATCTCCTATAATAGCTCTTACTGCAACTGCCACGCCAAAGGTACAGCACGATATTCAGAAAAACCTTGGAATACTTGAAGCTGATGTATTCAAATCATCATTTAACCGGCCCAATCTGTACTATGAAGTTAAGTCAAAGCAGGATGTTTCGAAGGAGATAATAAAATTCATAAAGAACAACAACGGTAAATCCGGGATCATCTATTGCCTTAGTCGTAAAAAGGTTGAGGAGATAGCAGAACTGCTTAAGGTAAACGGTATTAAGGCTCTCCCTTATCATGCAGGAATGGATTCAGGAACAAGAACTGCCAACCAGGATAAATTCCTGATGGAAGAAGTGGATATTATTGTTGCTACCATAGCATTCGGAATGGGAATCGATAAGCCTGATGTAAGGTTTGTTATTCACTATGATATTCCAAAGAGCCTTGAGGGTTATTACCAGGAAACAGGCAGGGCAGGGCGTGACGGAGGTGAAGGAAACTGTATTGCCTACTACAGCTACAGTGATATTACCAAGCTTGAGAAATTCATGCAGGGTAAACCGATTGCTGAACAGGAGATAGGCAAGCAGTTGCTATTGGAGACAGTATCCTATGCTGAATCCTCAGTGTGTCGCAGAAAGCTTCTACTGCATTATTTCGGTGAGGAATATGAGCAGGAGAACTGTGAGGCCTGTGATAACTGCCTGCATCCAAAAACCCAATTCGAAGGCAATGAGGCTGTTGTTAGCGTTCTTGAAACAATTCTTGCAATAAGGGAGAAATTTAAAGCCGACCATGTGGCAAATATCCTGGCAGGTAAGGTAACTTCGGCTATAAAGTCATATAAACACCACAAGCTTGAGTATTTCGGATCGGGAGATGACAAGGATGAGAAATTCTGGAATATGGTTATCAGGCAGGCCCTGATCGCCAAGTTTCTTACAAAGGACATAGAAAATTATGGTCTTCTGAAGTTAACCCCGAGAGGAATGGAATTCCTTGAGAAGCCAACCTCCTTCATGCTTGCAGAGGACCATGATTATGCTGAATCGACCGATGAGGAAAGTGCATTTGGTGCAAAGATCACGGCTGTTGATGAAGAACTTTTCAGCATCCTGAAGGATCTCAGGAAAAAGATATCAAAGATTAAGAATGTACCTCCCTTCGTGATTTTCCAGGACCCATCGCTTGAAGATATGGCGATACAGTACCCGATTACAATTGATGAACTGCAGAATATATCAGGTGTTGGAGCAGGCAAGGCACAACGCTACGGTGCTGAATTTATTGAAGTAATACAAAGATACGTAGAGGAGAAGGAGATTATCAGACCGCTTGATATGGTGGTTAAATCGGTAGTCAACAAATCAGGCATCAAGGTTTATATTATCCAGAGTATTGACATGAAGCGTTCACTGGAGGATATTGCCGAAGCCAAGGGGATGGATATGCCTGAACTTATTTCCGAGATAGAAGCAATTGTAAATTCGGGTACCAGGATCAACCTGGATTATTATATCAATACAGTAATTGACGAAGAACGCCAGCATGAAATTTATTCCTATTTCAGGGAAGAAGCAGAGACTGATTCACTTGAGGAAGCTATCAGGGAACTGGGGAATGAATTCGAGGAAGAGGAAATAAGGTTTATGAGAATCAAATTCCTGTCGGAGATGGGAAATTAAATGGCGCAAGGGCTCAACGGAGCAGCGGCGCAATGGCAAGAAATGGTGAAAAGTCTAATCCCAGCGGTTCCCGGGAAATACAACATTAGGGAGCAAACTTAATATATAACAGGTATACAGGATCTGTGAAGGAATGAATAATTTCATAAGCTTTCCATTTCCGTATCGGGTCGTGGTGTTTCGAAGTATCAGATAATCAGGTACTGACTTTAAAACAACAGCTGTAAGTAAAACCGGCAGATATGAAGGATCAAATATCCCGGCGATTAACAACAATGGCTGAAGCATGATTGTAACAAATGTTACAATTGCAAGAACAATAGTATCCCTGTCGCGATAGGTCCCGGCTTTTGATATCCAGCGTGCTCTCTGCCTGTAAAATGACCCGACAGATTCACATGTACCGGTAATTATAAGTGAAGCGGCCGATTCCAGCCACATTATTTTACCTGGATTATTTTTTTTCAGGCTGTGGAGAAGAAAAATGTCATCACCGCTCACTTTTCCGAAGTGTAAACTCCCGGTTCGGGTCTGATATGATTTCCTTTTAAATGCAAGGTTTGCACCGTTGCACATTACAGGATGACCTGTCATGGCTGTACCTGTCGTGATTCCCTGAAGACTGAGAAACTCAAGTTCCTGGAATTGCTGAAAGAAACCGCCAGTTCCCTTCAGACATACAGGACCAATGATCATATCGGGTTTGTGTTCAGCATAGAATGATACTATATTCCGAAGCCAGCCTTTTCCTGCCCTGCAGTCGGCATCAGTTGTAATTACAAGTTCTCCTGTACTGGCTTCCACTCCGGTTTTTATGGCCTTCTTTTTACCACTTTCAGGATTCTTAAGGATCTTTATATTTTTAATGTTACTGCATCCGGATGCAATATCAAAAGTGTGATCAGTAGAATTATCGTCGACAATTACAAGTTCAAAGAAGTCCTGGCTAAAATCCTGTAAAGCTATATCAGACAGGAGGAGCGGAAGATTCGTTTCTTCGTTTCTGCAGGCAATGATCACTGAAACATATATTTCAGGAGTGAAGCCGGTACTGTGAGGCTTCACTTTAAGCAGACCGGCATATATACGGAGAAGAATATATATATATGGTATGAGTAATATCAGTACAAGCCATTGCATATTTCATTTTCTCATCCACTCGTAAAATGCATAGTGCTCAGTGGACATGCCCAGAGCTTCATATGTCTTTTTTGCTTTTGTGTTTTTTGTTTCTACATAAAGCCTCAGACCGGCAATGTCATTTTCTTCAGCCAGCTTCTTAATATGGGTGTACATCATTCTGAAGACACCCTTCCTGCGATATCCGGGTGTTACATATACTGACTGGAACCACCATACGTTACAGTTGCGCCAGTCGCTCCACTCGTATGTTATCAGAAGCGAAGATATGACTATGCCATTACTTTCCGCAACATAGTACTGGCCGCGGGAAGGATCCTCAAACACAGCCTTCACACCTTTTGTCACAATCAGGGTGTCAAGTTTTATCTCTTCTGTTTCCCATGCCATCTTCAGCTGAAAATCTGTAATTACAGCTGTATCCTCCGGTTTGGCCTTACGAATCGAGATCATTATATAAATTCTTAAAGTCTGATTTTTTTTTAGACCCACCCCCGGCCCCTCCCAGGAGGGGATCCGATTAAAGGTCCTTCCTATCTGATACTACCAAATCCCCCTCTCACCTGGTCTCCCCTTCAAATTCTTCCTGTCGCCTGTCGCCTGTCGCCTGTCGCCTGTGGCCTTTATTTATACTCATCCCAGCTCATGATCTTCAGGTCCTCAATCTTCAGTTTGCAATATGCCAGAATGAAAGCGCTTGCCAGACGTGCATTTGTGATCAGGGGAACATTGAAATCAACGGCACTGCGCCTGATTGAATAATCGTTCTGTAATTCTGAAGCTGTCAGATCTTTAGGGATATTTACCACAAGGTCAACCTCTCTGGATTTTATCAGCTCAATGGTGTTGGGTGATTCCTTTTCATCGGGCCAGTATGCCACATGGGCTTCGATGCCTGCATTCTGAAGGAATTGCTGGGTACCTCTCGTGGCATACAGCTTATGTCCTTTTTCCACAAGAGCCCTGGCGCTGTTGAGAAGCTCAACTTTTGAACGGGCAGGACCGGTAGAAAGCAGGATACTCTTTTTTGGGATCCTGTAACCAACAGAGAACATTGCTTTCAGAATTGCTTCGTAAAATCCTTCGCCTATACAACCTACCTCCCCGGTTGAAGACATATCCACACCAAGAACCGGGTCAGCTTTGGCAAGACGCGAGAAGCTGAACTGAGGTGCTTTGACACCCACATAGTCGAGTTCAAATACTGTCTTCCGTGGTTTCTCTGCCGGCAGACCGAGCATCACTTTGGTTGCCAGTTCTATAAGGTTGGTTTTCAGTACCTTTGAGACAAATGGCATACTGCGGCTGGCACGGAGGTTACATTCAATTACCTTGATATCATTGTCCTTGGCAAGGAACTGTATATTGAACGGACCTGTAATGTTGAGTTCCCTGGCGATCTGCCGTGAGATCCGTTTAATTCTTCTTGCAGTTTCGAAGTAAATTTTCTGGGCCGGAAATACCATTGTGGCATCACCGGAATGTACGCCTGCAAACTCAACATGCTCACTAATTGCATATGCCAGCATATCCCCGTCGCGGGCTACTGCATCAATTTCAATTTCCTTTGCATTCTCGATGAATTCAGATACCACAACAGGATACTGCTTTGAAACTTTAGCCGCAAGATTGAGATAATGTGTAAGTTCATTCTTATTAGAGACAACGTTCATGGCAGCTCCTGAAAGAACATATGAAGGTCTGATAAGGACAGGGAAACCTATACGATCGACAAATTCATTGATGTCATCAATAGATGAGAGTTCTTTCCATCTGGGCTGATCAACGTGCAGATTGTCAAGCATCGCGGAGAACTTATGTCTGTTCTCTGCCCTGTCGATTGATACAGGAGATGTCCCCATGACCGGGACATTTTCCTTGAAAAGTCTCATTGCCAGGTTATTCGGGATCTGGCCACCCACTGAAACTATAACACCTCCGGGTTGTTCAATATCTATTATATCAAGAACCCTTTCGAAAGTAAGTTCATCAAAATAGAGCCTGTCGCAAATATCATAGTCGGTACTTACAGTTTCCGGATTATAGTTGATCATTACTGACCTTAGTCCTTCCTTTTTGATTGTTTCAATGGCATTTACAGAGCACCAGTCAAACTCAACACTTGATCCGATCCTGTATGCACCTGAACCGAGAACGATAACAGATTTTTTATCATTTTCGCATTTGATGTCATGTTCAGTGCCGCTGTAAGTAAGATAAAGATAATTGGTTACAGCAGGATATTCAGCAGCAAGGGTATCTATCTGTTTAATATAAGGAACTATGCCAATTGATTTTCTGTAGCTTCTGAGTTTCATAAGGTCATCATTGATCTGACCTGGTCCTGATTTCAGCACATGTCTTGTTATCTGAAAGTCGCTGAAGCCGTTTATTTTTGAATGAGCCAGGAACTCGTGAGGTATAGACTCGAAGGTTTTGTACTTACAGAGTTCATCTTTGATATGAATTATATTTCTGAGCTTGAACAGGAACCATTTGTCAATTTTTGTGAGCTCATATATCCTGTCAACCGACATCCCTTTTTCTAGGGCTTCAGCTATGGAAAATATTCTCATATCTGTAGGCTCAGATAATTCTCTTTCAATATCTTCAAAGCTCAGGTCGCGGTTCCCTGTAAATCCGTGCATTCCCTGGCCGATCATTCTGAGACCTTTCTGAATGGCTTCCTCGAAGGTTCTTCCGATTGCCATTACTTCACCTACACTCTTCATGCTACTTCCAATGAGGTGTGATACACCTTCGAATTTATTGAGGTCCCAGCGGGGAATTTTGCAGACAATATAATCAAGTGCAGGTTCAAAGCAGGCGGTGGTATTTCTGGTAACTGAATTTTTGAGTTCATGGAGACCGTATCCCATACCAAGCTTGGCAGCAATAAAAGCAAGGGGATAACCTGTAGCCTTTGAGGCAAGTGCACTTGAACGTGAAAGGCGGGCATTAACTTCAATCACCCTGTAATCTTCTGATTCCGGTGACAGGGCATACTGAACATTGCATTCGCCTACAATACCAATATGTCTGATTATCTTGATGGCGAGCTCTCTCAGCTTATGATATTCACTGTTTGTGAGGGTCTGTGATGGAGCGACAACAATACTTTCTCCGGTATGAATACCCAGTGGGTCGAAATTCTCCATATTACAGACCGTGATACAGTTGTCAAAACGATCACGGACAACCTCATATTCAACCTCTTTCCATCCCTTAAGCGATTCTTCAACAAGTATCTGGTTTGAGTATGAAAAAGCTTTTAAAGCCAGAGTTCTCAGTTCTTCAGTGTTTGATGCGAAACCGCTTCCCTGTCCGCCGAGTGTATACGCAGCACGTATAATAACCGGAAAACCTAGTTTTTCAGCAGCTTTCAGTGCATCTTCCACGCCTGTTACGGCTATGCTGCTGGGAGTTTTTACATCGATCTCATCAAGTTTCCTGACAAAAAGCTCCCGGTCTTCAGTATCCATTATTGCCCTTACAGGAGTTCCCAGCACTTTTACATTGTATTTCTCATAGATCCCGGCTTTATATAGCTCAGTACCGCAGTTCAGAGCTGTCTGTCCGCCGAATGAGAGAAGAATTCCGTCAGGATTTTCCTTTTTTATTACCTCTTCAACATAATATGGAGTAACAGGGAGGAAATAAATTTTATCGGCAAGTCCTTCGGATGTCTGAACTGTAGCGATATTAGGGTTAATGAGAATGGTTTTTATGCCCTCTTCCTTCAGAGCCTTCAAAGCCTGTGAGCCTGAGTAATCAAATTCCCCTGCTTCCCCTATTTTGAGAGCTCCGGAACCAAGGATAATAACCTTTTTTATTTCGTCTTTCATTGTCAGGAATTGTGTGCCAAAAATAGTACATTTTTTTGATTTGAGTTTCCATATGTAAAAAATGAATATATTTGCAAAAAAATTGCATAAATATGCAAAAACCAAAAAGGCTTCTTGCAATTGAGAAGATAATAAGGGAATCGAGGATAACAACCCAGGAGGAGTTGCTTAAAAAGCTCAGGGGCAAAGGAATCACCTGTACACAGGCTACCCTTTCACGCAATTTAAGACAGCTTGGAGTAGGAAGGATACCTGATGGTTCCGGAGGATACAGGTACTCGCTTCCGGATAATACCAGGCATTCTTCTGATTCCCCCTTGACATTAAACATTGTTCCTGTTATACAGGATATTATCGAGGCTAAGGGGATGCTGGTTATAAGGACATTACCCGGAAATGCCAATAATACTGCACTTTACATTGACAATGCAGGCAGATATGAAATAGCGGGTACTATTGCCGGTGACGACACCATACTGCTTATTCCAAGAGATGGCATTACCTCACATCAACTCCATTCCTGCCTTGAGATTGTATTGCCCGGTTTGCATAATCAGCTTAGGAAGAAATAGATTGTTTCTGTAAAAAATGGATATTAAAATTTGCGATTTATAATTTGTAAAAGTCAATTAACAAAAAGATGAAAGAAAAAGTTGTTCTGGCCTATAGCGGAGGTCTTGATACCTCAGTTATCCTGAAATGGCTGATTGATAAAGGATATGAAATAATTGCATTCGTTGCGGATGTCGGGCAGAAAGAAGATTTTGACGCCTGCAGGGATAAGGCATTACTGCTTGGCGCCTCAAAGGTAATAATATCAGACCTTAAACGGGAATTTATTGAAGATTATGTTCTGAAAGCTATAATGGCAAATGCTATTTATGAAGACAGATACCTGCTTGGAACTGCTCTTGCACGGCCATTGATTGCCAAAAAGCAGATTGAAATTGCAAAGGCTGAAGGTGCTGTTGCCGTAGCTCATGGTGCAACAGGTAAGGGCAATGATCAGGTTAGATTTGAGCTGACTTACTATGCACTGATGCCGGGAGTTAAGGTAATTTCACCATGGAAGGACAAGGAATTTCTTGCGCAGTTCAAGGGCAGGACAGACCTTCTCAAATATGCTTCCGAAAAGAAAATTCCTGTAAAGGCAAGTATCGACAAGCCATACAGCGAGGATGATAACCTCATGCATATCAGTCACGAGGCAGGGATTCTTGAAGATCCGATGTATTCTCTCAGCAAAAGCATGCTTGAAAAGATGGTTATGCCTCAGGATGCACCCGATAAGGAAACAAGAATCGTGATACATTTCAAGGATGGGCTTCCGGTGAAACTCATTAACAAGGATGACGGAACTGTAAAGGAGGATTCATATGAGATGTATGTTTACCTGAATGAGCTTGCAGGTAAAAATGGCATAGGCCTGCTCGATATGGTTGAGAACCGCTTTGTTGGAATTAAGTCAAGAGGTGTTTATGAAACTCCTGCTGCTACGGTCCTTCATATTGCACATAAGGATATTGAGGGTATTGCAATGGACAGGGAAGTTATGCGCCTTGTAAACATGCTGACTCCCAAATTTGCTGAAATTATTTACAATGGATTCTGGTTTAGTCCTGAAATGGACTTTCTTATGGCTGCCATAAAGAAAAGCCAGGAGCTGATTGATGGCAGTGTACATCTTTGTTTATATAAGGGGAATGTTCTTATTGAAGGAAGGGAATCTCCATCCTCACTCTATAATAAAAAGCTTTCGAGCATGGACATTGAAGGTGGTTTTGACCAGACTGACAGTAAGGGATTCATCAGGATTAATGCCATCAGGCTGATGGCCCACAGGGCTATTATTGAGGAAAACCAGAAGAAATAAAGGGGAAAAGCATTATGAAACTTTGGGAAAAGGGAATAAACCCGGAACCTGCCATCATTGAATTTACGGCAGGAAAAGACAGAAAAACAGATCTTGCGCTGACCAAGTGGGATATAGTTGGTTCCATGGCACATGTAATAATGTTACAGGATGTCGGGCTAATATCAGAAGAAGAAAAAAATGGAATGCTGAAAGCCCTTCATTCTCTCTTTGAATGGGATGAGGAGGGCAGCCTGGTCATCGAAAAGGATGTTGAGGATATACATTCCCAGATAGAGAAGGAGATGTCATCCATACTCGGAACAACCGGGAAAAAGATCCATACAGGAAGATCAAGGAATGACCAGGTGCTTGTTGATATTCGTCTCTATACAAGGGAAGAAATCGATAAACTATCTGTTCATATCAGGAACCTTTTTATCAGGCTTCAGGATTTGAGTGAACAGTATAAAGAGGAACTGCTGCCGGGTTATACTCATATGCAGCCTGCAATGGTTTCATCTTTCGGACTCTGGTTCGGCGCCTGGGCTGAATGCCTTGCCGACGATATTGTTATGCTTGCAGGAGCAAGGGCGATAAACAACCAGAATCCCCTGGGTACAGCTGCAGGTTATGGTACAACACTTCCGATAAACAGGAAACTGACATCAGAACTTCTCGAATTTGACGATTTGCTTTATAATTCAGCATATGCCAGTCTGAGCAGGGGCAAAATTGAGATGGCTGTTGCTTCTGCACTTGCTTCGGTTGCACAGACTTTGTCGCGTTTTTCAATGGATATATGCATTTATATGAGCTCCGAGTACAGATTCATCGATTTTCCTGATGAGTATGTAACAGGCTCGAGCATTATGCCGCAAAAAAGAAATCCTGATGTATTTGAACTTATCAGGGCAAGGTGCAATGTGATCCAGACCCTTCCCAACCAGATAGCAATTCTGACAAGCAATCTTCAGTCGGGTTACAACCGGGATCTTCAGTTATTGAAGATGCTGGTTTTTGATGCGTTCGGTGAGTTAAGGGAATGTATAGAAATAATGCTGCTGATGCTGAATAATATTAAGGTGAAGAAGAATATAACAGAAAATTCTCTGTATAACACAATTTTCAGTACCGAGGAAGTAAACAGGCTTGTAAAGCATGGAATTCCGTTCAGAGATGCATATAAGGCTGTTTCGGAGATGGTTAAGAATTCTTCATTTTCAAAGACGACACTTGCCGATTATGTTCATGAGGGGAGTATAGGTAATCTTTGCAATAAAGAGATTGCTGATCTTTTTGAGGAGCGTATGAAGCCATTCATAAATACTTCTGCTGCAGAATTTGCAGAGAAGATGATGAAACATGTTACGGCATGAATCCGTGTAGGGTATGTCTCATAAGTCCGATTTTACCCCCGAACCCCCCAAGGGGGGCTTTCAAATCAATTGATTTTCAATAAGTCCCCCCTGGGGGATTTAGGGGTGGATTTAGAAAAATAGACTTTTGAGACACCCTCTATTTTGATTTCTTAATATTCTCTATAAACACATCAAAAAGGTAATCAGTGTCCGTAGGTCCTCCTGAGGCTTCAGGATGGAACTGTGTTGAGAAGAATGGCATCGATTTATGTTTCATTCCTTCATTTGTCTTGTCATTGATGTTAATAAAGAAAGGTTCCCAATCCTTCCCCAGAGTATTGTTGTCTACTGCAAATCCGTGATTCTGGGAGGTTATATATGCCTTATCGGTTCCTACCTGAAGTACAGGCTGATTATGGCTGCGGTGACCGTATTTGAGCTTATAGGTATCAGCACCTGAAGCAAGAGCCATCAACTGGTTGCCCAGGCATATACCGAATACAGGTTTTTTCCCTGATAAGGATTTTTTAATATTTTCGATAGCGGCTGTGCACATTTTGGGATCACCAGGGCCATTTGAAAGGAAGAGTCCATCAAACTCCTCCTTATGGAAATCATAGTTCCAGGGGACCCTGATAATAGTGGTATCCCTTTTAAGAAGATGGCGAATAATATTGTACTTTACACCACAGTCAACAAGTAATATCCTGTATTTGCCTGTACCATACACCTTTTTTGAATGAGTGCTGACTTCAGCAACAAGATTGACTTTATTCGGATCGTAAAATCCGATAGTGCTGCCTTCGGGTTCAACCTTGCCAAGCATTGCACCTTTTTCACGTATTCTCTTGGTGAGAGCCCTGGTATCAATACCGTAAATGCCGGGTATATTATTACGTTTAAGCCATTCGTCAAGGCTCTCTTCGGCATTCCAGTGACTGTATTCAAAGGAATAGTCTGAAACGATCAGTCCGGAAATATGAATGGAGGATGATTCGTAAAAACTTAAAAGGTCATTCTCCTCACTTTTAGCCGGTGCCCCGTAGTTGCCAACGAGAGGATATGTAAGGCAAAGGATTTGTCCCCTGTATGAAGGATCGGTAAGACTTTCGGGATAACCTGTCATGGCAGTATTGAAAACCACTTCACCGGCAGCTGCAACAGGCGAGCCAAATGAATAGCCATCATATACGGTTCCGTCTTCAAGCTTCAGTTTAACCTTTATTCTTTTCTTCATTGTTTGTATGTTTATCTTATTGTTGAAATAGCTTTTTCGATCTGCTCCATTGCTTTGGCCACAAGACTTCGTGATGTTGCAACATTCATTCTCATAAATCCCTCTCCTCCGGGACCGAATGATGAGCCTTCGTTCATTCCTACTCCTGCATTCTTTACAAAGAAATCCTTCAGCTCTTTTCCGCTCATGCCAAATTTCCTGCAATCGAGCCACATCATGTAAGTGGCTTCAGTTCTTGAAGGTACAATTTCAGGAATCATCTTTGTGCAATACTCTTCAGTGAATTCAATGTTGCCGTCAATGTAATCAATTAAGGCATCAACCCATTCATGTCCCATCGAATAGGCAGCTGTTGAGGCAATAGCCCCGAAGATATTGCCGTTCCCTATGTGCAGATTTTCAAGGGTTCTTTTAAATGATTTTCTCAATTCAGGATTTGAAATTATTACTGATGATGTTGAAAGTCCTGCGAGGTTAAATGTTTTGCTTGGAGCAAGGCAGGTTATAGTGCTGGCTGCAATATCTTCCGAAAGGTTAGCCAGGGGTACATGTTGATATCCCGGCAAAACAAGATCGCAGTGTATTTCATCTGACAGAATGAGAATCTTGTTCCGGAGACATATTTCTGCGAGTTTTCTTAGTTCAGGTTCAGTCCAGGTTCTTCCAACCGGATTATGCGGATTTGAAATAATTATAATTCTTGTACTGTCAGTGATTGCACTTTCAAGTGAATCAAGATCCATATTCCATCCATCCGGAGTCTCTTTCAGCTGGTTATAAATCAGCTTTCTTCCATGTGACTCCACAGCAGAAAAAAATGGAAAGTAAACAGGTGGCTGAACAATAATGCTGTCACCCGGACTTGTGAAAGCCAGTGTGCAGATATTTAGTGCAGGAACAACTCCCGGAGAAAAAGAGATCCATTCCCTTTCAAGTTTCCAGTTGTGTCTCTTAAGGTGCCATTCGATGATTGAAGTGTAATATTCCTTTGATCTGCTTGTGTAACCATATATAGGATGGTTTAGGCGATCCTGAAGTGCATTTACTATGAAATCAGGTGTATTGTAATCCATATCAGCGACCCACATCGGAATGACATCCTTCCTCCCGAAGGTATCCTCCCTCAGGTCGTATTTGATACAATTTGTTCCCTCCCTGTTCAGGGTTTTATCGAAATTCCACATCCTGAAAAATCTGCTGATTACAGGGGTCCAAAGATAAATAAAAAATGGGGATCTCCATGAGAGAATAAATTCTGGTGAAAGTTCAGCCGGACAATTTAAGTATCAGTGAAAAATCATCGATCTGAGACTGAAATTGAATGTTATTATAAATAAGAACCGGTCGAATATTTTTATTTCAGAATATTTACTACTTTTATCCACAGTTTTTTGAACCCCATTTAGAAATTAAAACAGACCAGAAATGAAAAAGATTTTTGCAGGTGCGATTATAACCATGCTGATATTAAGTTCGGCTGCTTACACTTCATGCAATTCTTGCAAAAACAGAGCTGCAGATAAAACAGTGGAGCTTGACGATAAGGAAAAGATAGACAAGTTCGAAGATCAGATTGAATCCAATGTTTATCCATTGCCCACTTCAGCAGAAGTTATAAAAATGCTGACTGACCTTGAAGTTGGTTTTATTATTGGAATATCAAACCCGGTAGAAAATGTAAAAGCATATTTCAGCAGCACTAAAAGGGCTATAAACCTGGGAGTTTACGGTGCAGACCTCAGTTATGCAACTCTTTATAATATGCAGCAGGAGGTTATCGACAACATGAGTGCGATCCGTTCTCTTGCCAATGAACTTAATATGTCGGCTATCTACAATGAAAAGCTCTATGATGATATCAAAAAGAACTTTGATAACAGGGACGTGCTTGTGGATATACTGACAAAAGCATTCAATGATACATACGGTTACCTGGCAGAAAATGATCAGCAGCCATTGGCTCTTCTGGTAGTCGGTGGGGCATGGGTTGAGGGAATGTACCTTACAACACATGTGTCTGAAGCAGCTTACCAGGTTGCAGGGATATCAAAGGTGCTTCTTGAGCAGAAAAAATCTTTTGATTTATTCCTTGAAATTACACAGCCTTACATTAATGATCCAAGCGTTGGCGATTTTGTTAAAATTCTTGATCCTGTCAAAAAGGTTTATGAAGGTTTTGGAACAAGTCTTACGGAACAGAACATTAAGGATATCACAGCTGCTATTGTAACTGTAAGGGAGAAAATTGTTGAATAATTTTACCATAACGATATGGCCGCAAAGATCAGATCTTTGCGGTCTTTTTTTTAGCTGATGTCAATATGAGGGAATCGGTATTACTTGCCTTAATTCACATCTTTGCCATTGTTTCCACCATAAATCCTGCCGGAATTTCTTCCAGGGGAAAGAAAATTCTGCGCAGCTATCTGAGACGTTATCTGAACAGGGAGCTTGAAGAAGAATACTATACCCTTTTTGAAAACAACCTTGAATTCTATTCAAATGAACTTAAAAGCGTTGATAAATCTGAACTAACTGATGAGGAATCACTTATTTCATTCCAGATTACAAATATATGCAGACAGATAAAGAAAGGCCTCTTCCTCGAGGAAAGGATGATCGTATTCCTTCAGCTTATTGAGTTTGCGTTTGAAGATGGAATGATCTCAGAGCAGGAAAAAACCATCATCGATATTGTTGCCAGGACTTTCAGCATTTCCAGGAAGGAGTATGACAATGCTATCGCTTTTATGATAGGCAGGTCATATGATTTAGTTTCTCCCGATTGCTTACTTATTATTGAAAGTGATAATCCCAAGTATTCAGGTGCAGCTAATTTTAAAAATTATGACAAATGGAGGCACATAAGGGCAAAGGGATTCAAGGGCACCCTTGCCGTGCTTCATATCGAAAGCACGGGAACACTTCTGATCATTTATGATGGTCCTCTCGGACTTTATTTTAAAGGCAGGGATATTATAGCCTGCAGGCCATATCTGCTTGAGAGGGGAGTAAATATTAAGGGACAGGGAATAGAACCTATTTATTACTCAAGGATTTATAAAAAATTCGTTTCCAGGCGGTTCCCGCAGAAAGTGACTTTCGAAGGCCATGATCTGGAATTCATGTTCAAAAGCTCGGACAACGGGGTACAGAAAATGAATTTCTGTATTGATTCAGGGAACATGGTGGGCATTATGGGGGGAAGCGGTGTGGGAAAATCAACCCTGTTCAATATTCTTCATGGCAAGATCACACCTACATCAGGGAATATTTATATCAACGGTTATGATATACACTCGGATTCTGAAGAGCTTAAGGGACTTATAGGATTTGTTCCGCAGGATGACATGCTTATTGAAGAACTTACAGTATATCAGAATCTTTATTATAATGCCCGTCTCTGTTTCGGTGAATTCAATGAAAACGAACTGAGAAACACTGTTGAAAAAGTTCTTCATGATCTTGATCTGTATGAGATCAGGGATCTTCAGGTTGGAGATGTACTGAACAAAAAGGTAAGCGGAGGACAGAGGAAAAGATTAAACATCGGTCTTGAACTTATGCGGGAGCCGATAGTTTTGTTCGTTGATGAGCCAACATCGGGTTTGTCATCATCTGATTCAGAGAAAGTTATGACTTTACTCAGGAATCAGGCATTGCAGGGAAGACTTGTTTTTGCAATTATACATCAGCCTTCCTCGGATATTATTAAAATGTTTGACAGGCTCTGGGTGCTTGACAAAGGTGGCTACATGATCTATGATGGTGATCCTGTTGAAGCACTGGTTTATTTCAAGACAGAAACTTCACAGGCCAATGCAGCTGAAAGCGAATGTCCGAATTGTGGTAATGTTGAAACTGATAATATTCTGCATATTATTGAAGTTAAGGTAATTGACAGCTCAGGATTGCCTGGTAAAGAACGGCAGGTAAGTCCGAAGGAATGGTATGAAAAGTACCGGAAAAAGATGATGCCGGTTCTGTCTGCAAAGCCGGAAAGATCAGTAATCCCGCCAAGTTATTTCAAAGTACCGGGTTTTATTCAGCAGATAAAAACGTTCATTGAAAGAAATATAACTAGAAAACTTGCCGACAGCCAGTATATGATAATTAACCTGCTGGAAGCCCCGATCCTTGCTTTTATTCTTGGCTATATTTCAAAATACAGCTCAAATGGTACTTATACCTTCTCCGACAACAAGAACTTTCCGATCTTTCTGTTCATGGGAATTATTGTGGCTCTGTTTATGGGCCTGACTGTAAGTGCAGAAGAGATATTCAGGGACCGTAAAATACTTGAAAGGGAAAAATTCCTCAACCTCAGCAGGCTGAGTTATCTTTTTTCGAAGATAAATTTCCTGTTTTCGCTATCGGCAGTTCAGACACTCTCCTTTATTCTTGTAGCAAATATGATTATGGAAATAAGGGGAATGCTGCTTCAGCAGTGGATCATTCTGTTTTCCACTGCCTGCTTCGGAAATCTGGTGGGACTGAATATCTCGGCAGGCATGCGGACCGCCGTAAGTATATATATTTTAATTCCGCTCATACTGGTTCCACAGCTTCTTCTTGGCGGGGCAATGATCAAGTTTGATGATCTTCACTGGTCGCTCAGCAGAAAGAAATATGTCCCTGTCATTGGCGACATAATGGTAACACGGTGGGCGTACGAAGCAGCAAGCGTTGAACAATTCAGAAGCAATAAGTTTGAAAAACCATTTTTCAAATATGATATGCAGATCAGTCAGAACGACTGGTATGCTTCATTTCTTATTCCAAATCTGAAAGTTGCTGCTGATAAGTGTCTTTCTGAAAAAAACAATCCCGGACATTCTGAAGAATATGAAGAATCTTTCAGGATGCTTTCAAATCATATTAACGATTTATACGAGATATCCGGAATTGTTCCGGGGAAATTCATTCAGGGTCTCAATGAAGAGACATTTAACGATTTTTATGCCGAACAGACAAAAGAATATCTCGATACTCTTTACAAAGTATTCAGGTTAAAGAGCAAAACCGTTTCGGAAGAGAGAAACAGCCTTTACGAACAAATAGAGTCAGTAATCGGGTCTGATGAATTTCTGAAGTTACGCAACAACCATTATAATGAAGCTCTTGCTGATATTGTACTTAACAGGAATTCGGCCAACAAGATTTATAATGCAGGTGACAGGTATATCCAGAAGGCAGATCCGGTTTATATGTTTCCCGGTTCAAAATGGGGCAGGGCTCATTTTTATTCTCCCTATAAGCAGATTGGGAATGTGAAGGTTACCACCCTTCTATTCAATATTATTTTAATATGGATAATGATATTTTCTCTTTTTGTGACACTTTACTATAATCTTCTGAAAAGATTTATTTCATTCCTTGAATCTCTTAAGCTTCCGATCCTGAGAAAGTACGGAAGGGATATAATACAGGTTTAACCTGATGAGCAGAATACAACCAAAGAAAAATCTGGGACAGCATTTTCTTAAAGATAAGGGTATTGCGGTCAGGATTGCTTCAACCCTAACAGGTGAAGGATATGATTCTGTGCTTGAGATAGGTCCGGGAACCGGTGTTCTGACAGAATTTCTTCTTAAGAGAAATTTCACTGATTTCAGGGTGATTGAAATAGATCATGAATCAGTCAATTATTTACACGAGCATTTACCTGCATTGAAAAATATACTTACAGGTGATTTCCTGGCAATGAACCTGGATCATTATTTCCCTGATAAAATGGCTATTACAGGTAATTTCCCCTACAATATATCAACCCAGATACTTTTTAAAGTATTATCCCACACTGATAAAGTAATGGAGGTAACAGGGATGTTACAGAAGGAAGTTGCAGAAAGGATTTGTGCAGGACCTGGTTCCAAAGCATACGGAATACTGAGTGTCCTCCTGCAGGCTTATTATGATACGGAATATCTTTTCACGGTACCTGAACATGTCTTCATACCTCCTCCAAAAGTAAAATCAGGAGTTATCAGACTCAGACGTAATAAGGTTGAGAGGTTAGACTGCAATGAAGTTCTTTTCTTTAAGGTGGTTAAAGCCTGTTTTAATCAGAGACGTAAGACACTGAGGAATTCAGTAAAATCAGCTTTTTTATTAAAAAACTATGATCATCCTGATCTGGGATTAAGACCTGAACAGCTGTCAGTAAGTCAGTTTGTGAATCTTACCAGATGGATTGAAGCTGGCAGAATTCTAACCGAATGAGAAACCAATAGCTTCCACAGGATTCATTTTCGCAGCGGCACTTGCAGGAGCATAACCCGCAACAACCCCAATCACTCCTGAAATTACAAGGGCAAGAATGGCATTGGAAAGCGTGAGATGTATATCCAGGTCATAGATATAATTGGTCCCGATAGTTCCAAGAACTATCATTATTATACCGAGGATACCTCCTATCAGTGAAAGCAATATTGATTCAACAAGGAATTGCTGAAGGATAAAGAATTTCTTGGCACCAAGGGCTTTCTGTATACCTATCTGGTTTGTCCTTTCCCTTACTGATACAAACATTATGTTTGCTATTCCGAAACCACCGACAAGTATTGAAAATCCACCTATAACCCAGCCTCCAAGATTAATTCCAGCGAAAACTGGTTCAAAGCCCTGGGTCAGCAGGCTTGCCTGATTTATGGAAAAGTTGGCTATCTGATCAGGCTGGAGGCGCCTGGCTGCTCTAAGTACCATAATGGTTTCATCAGTCAATTCCTGAACAGCTACTCCGTCTTTTGCTTTAATCATCAGCATTGAATTGATATTCTTGTTCCTCAGATTGACAAAGGTTCTTGCATAATTCATGGGTACAAGTGTCATCTCATCCATTCCGTCATCGCTCAGTCCCCCCTTACCCTCCTTTTTAAACACGCCAATAACAGAAGTTTTGTTTCTGCCGATAGAGATCTCCTTTCCAACAGGATTGGCTTTTTCAAAAAGTCTTTCTGCAAGCACTGCTCCGACAATAACCACATTTTTCCCTGAGGAAGATTCTTCAGGAGAAAAGTAACGGCCTTTCTCAATCTCAAACGACCTGACATTTTCAAATTCATGTGTTGCCGCCCAGACAACTGCATCATTGGCAATGTTGCTTTTGTATTTAATCTGTCTTGACTGAAATGCAGAATAACAAACTGCCGCTGATTTTGTAGATCTGTTAAGCATTGCATCATAATCATCCTGTGAAATTGGGGGCCATTTTATTATATCCCACCATGCAAGGTTGGGATCAAATGACCAGGGGAATTTCTCTACATAGATTACATTATCGCCCATCGATGCAATACTTTCACGGATAGCTTTTTCCATCCAGTCGAGTACTGTAAAAACTGATATGATGGAAAAAATGCCTATGGTTATTCCGAAAAGTGAAAGGAATGTCCTTAACTTATTTACTATAATTGAGCTGTACGCAAATAAAAAGCCCTCTTTTAAAAGTCTTAAATACATCTGTGTGCTTTACAATGTGAATATTGTTTCAAATATACGAAAATCGGTATTAGCTTATTATCATTATTATAATTGTATTGGTTTAATAAAAAAATATCTATTTTTAGACCCCTGTAGAAGGGAGCCATTTCATTTCCTAAATATCAAACAATGAGTAATAAAAGAATAAAGAGCGCTCTGATCTCGGTCTATTATAAAGAGGGACTTGATGAGATTGTCAGGAAGCTTGATGAGCTGAAGGTAAAGATATATTCTACAGGGGGTACTTTCAGTTTTATTGCAGAATTGGGAATAGCTGCGGAAAAGGTTGAGGATCTGACAACTTATCCATCTATTCTTGGAGGAAGAGTAAAAACTCTTCATCCCAATGTTTTTGGTGGGATTCTGGCCAGGAGAGAGAATACAGGAGATATTGAACAACTAAAAAAATATAATATTCCGGAGATTGACCTGGTGATTGTTGACCTGTATCCATTTGAAGAGACAGTTAGGACAACAGACAAGGAGGGTGAGATTATTGAGAAGATTGATATAGGAGGAATATCCCTGATAAGAGCTGCGGCAAAAAATTTCAATGATGTACTTATTGTTTCGGGAAGGGAACAGTATGGAGATCTTCTTTCCATTCTCAAGGAAAGCAACGGGGTAACTTCAGCAGATCAGAGAAGACTATTTGCGGCAAAAGCATTTATGACTTCATCTCATTATGATACAGCCATTTTCAGGTATTTCAATAAAAAGGAGAATCTTCCGGTATTCAGGGGAAGCATTAATGAATCATATCCGTTGAGATATGGGGAAAATCCTCATCAGAAAGGAATCTTTTTCGGAAATCCTGATGATGCATTTACAAAACTGCACGGAAAGGAACTTTCATATAACAATCTGCTCGACCTGGATGCGGCTGTTAGTCTAATCAATGAGTTCCCGGCAAATACTTTTGTAATTATCAAACATAATAATGCATGTGGTGTGGCAACAAGGAGCAATACTACGGAAGCCTGGAAGGATGCTCTGGCATGCGATCCTGTTTCGGCGTATGGGGGAGTGATAGCCACAAACTGCAATATAGATACTGGTACAGCGGCAGAGATTGACAAGCTTTTCTTTGAAATTATAATTGCCCCCGGATTCTCTGACGAAGCATTGTCGGTTCTTACACAAAAAAAGAACAGAATAATTCTTGTCAGAAAGAAAGCTGAGGAAAGCAATTATAGTTTCAGATCATTGCTCAGCGGTGTTCTCTGGCAGGAAAAGGATCTTAGTACCCAGACAGCAGATGACATGAAACTTGTATCAAAACGTCAGCCGTCAAATTCTGAAAAGGAAGATCTTGTTTTTGCAAATATCATTGTGAAACACAGCAAATCGAATGCTATTGTTCTGGTGAAGAATAAACAGCTGTGCGCCAGCGGAATTGGTCAGACTTCGAGAGTGGATGCCCTGAGACAGGCTATTGAAAAAGCCCGTTCATTCGGCTTTGACCTTAAAGGTGCTGTCATGGCATCCGATGCGTTTTTCCCGTTCCCCGACTGCGTTGAAATTGCGAATAAGGCCGGGATAAAAGCTGTTGTACAGCCGGGAGGCTCTGTTCGTGACCAGGAATCTACAGACTATTGTATCGCCAATGATATGACAATGGTAATAACAGGAGTAAGACATTTCAAACATTAGTAATATAACATACAGATATAATGGGCCTATTTTCTTTTTTAACTCAGGAGATTGCAATTGACCTCGGAACTGCAAACACCATCATTATTCACAATGATAAGGTTGTTGTTGATGAACCTTCAATTGTTGCTATTGACAAGAACACAGGAAAGCTTATTGCAATCGGGGATGCTGCAAGGCAAATGCACGGCAAGACACATGAAAATATAAAAACCATCAGGCCTCTGCGCGACGGAGTAATTGCTGATTTTAATGCCGCCGAGCTGATGATAAGAGGGATGATAAGGATGATAAACAAGGGACCCAGGCTTTTTTCTCCTTCCCTTAAAATGGTTGTATGTATTCCTTCGGGAAGTACCGAAGTTGAAATCAGGGCTGTCCGTGACTCATCGGAGCATGCAGGAGGTCGTGATGTTTATATGATTTATGAACCTATGGCAGCTGCCATCGGAATCGGGCTTGATGTGGAAGCGCCGGAAGGATGTATGGTTGTTGATATAGGAGGTGGAACAACAGAAATTGCTGTAATTGCTCTCGGAGGTATTGTATGCAATAAATCGATCAGGATAGCAGGTGATGGTTTTACTGCAGATATACAGGCGTATATGCGTCATCAGCATAATATCAAGATTGGTGAAAGGACAGCAGAGGATATTAAAATTGCAGTCGGCGCAGCTCTGCCGGATATAGATAATCCACCTGCCGACTATATTGTCAGAGGTCCGAATATCATGACCGCATTACCTATCGAAATTCCGATTTCATACCAGGAGATTGCCTACTGCCTCGATAAATCCTTGTCTAAGGTTGAAGCGGCTCTTCTGAGCGTTCTTGAGCAGACTCCTCCCGAACTGTATGCTGATATAGTAAACAAAGGTATTTATCTTGCCGGGGGCGGTGCTTTACTGAGAGGCCTTGATAAGAGGCTTGCCGACAAGATCAATATCAACTTCAATGTAGTTGAGGATCCGTTGCATGCGGTTGCAAGAGGTACAGGTGTTGCACTTAAAAATGTTGAGAGGTTTCAGTTCCTAATGCGATAACCCGGCAGGTAAATGAGGAGTCTTCTGAATTTCCTGGAGCGATACAATAACCTGATAATCTTTCTGATACTTGAGGGTATAGGAATTTATTTACTCGCCACAAGAAATTATTATCATAATACCAGGGTTGTAAACGTCATCAGATGGGTCACTTACGGTGTAGAGGAAAAAATCAGCAATACAAGAAACTATCTTAATCTTCGTCAGATAAACGAAAATCTTGCTGCAGAAAATACAGCACTCAGGAACAGTATTAACCGGCTTGCAAGGAACAACAATTCAGTTTTTTTTTCGGTCTCAGATACAATATACCAGCAACTATATCAGTATACCACTGCCAGGCTGACAAGCAATTCGGTAAACAAGCAGAAGAATTTCTTTACAATTAACAAGGGGACACGCCATGGTATAACAAATGATATGGCCGTTATTGCTGATGGAGGAGTAGCCGGTGCTATTGTGGGCTGCTCTGAGAACTTTGCAGTTGTGATGTCTGTACTTAATCTTGACTTCCGGTTAAGTGCAAGAATAAAGTCAAACGGATATTTCGGATCACTGAGCTGGGACGGAAGGGACTACAGAAAGGCAATTCTGAGTGATATTCCGCAGCATGTAACCCTGAGCATTGGTGATACTATTGAAACTACAGGGTATTCAGCAATATTTCCGGAAGGTGTGCTGGTAGGTACGGTTATTGATTTTCAGAAGCCGGGCAGCGACTTCTACTCAATAACCGTTCTGCTCACGACGGATTTCAGGAAGCTGCATTTTGTTGATGTGGTTGCAAATAAGAGAAAGCAGGAATTTATAGAACTGGAAAACCAGATTCAATGATTAATTCGTTATTAAGGTTTGGTCTAATATTCATCATACTTGTCATTTTGCAGGTACTGATGTTTAATAATATTCAGTTCAGCGGATATGTAAATCCATATGTTTACATAATGTTTATCCTGCTCCTGCCGGTTGAAATACCTTCATGGCTTCTACTGATGCTTTCATTCGGTACTGGTATGGTGATCGATTTCTATTCAGGTTCTCCCGGCATGCATTCAACTGCAACTGTACTGGCCGGATTTGTTCGTCCTTTTATACTGAGGTCAAATTCACCCCGTGACGGTTATGAACCAGGGGCGCAGCCTTCAATGCTTACGTATGGTTTCAGATGGTTTTTGTTGTATGCCGGGATAATGATCCTTGTGCATCATACCTTACTCTTCTATATAGAGGTATTCAGATTCGCTGATTTCTTCAGAACACTGCTTCGGGTTTTACTAAGCTCTCTGTTTACCCTTACTTTTGTACTGATCATTGAGTTTTACAGGAAGGGCAGATAATCCGGAAAATTATGAAGGACCCTTTTATTAACCGGAAATACATAATTATGACCCTGATGGTTCTGGTTTGTCTGTTCCTTATAATCAGGTTATTTGTTCTACAGATAGTTAAGGATACTTACAGGCTTTCTGCTGATAATAATGTCCTCCGTTATGTTACACAGTATCCTGCCAGGGGACTAATTTATGACAGGAAAGGAAAGCTTATTGTATCAAACATGGCAGCGTATGATATAATGGTCATCCCTTCTCAGACATCACGAATTGATACAGCCGGATTCTGTTCATTGCTGGGAATCACAAATGATATGTTCAAAAGGCAGATGCGGGCGGCAATTAACTATTCAAGACGTGCCCCTTCAGTATTTCTGAAACAGATATCTGATCAAACCTATGCCGGATTTCAGGAAAAGATGTTTATGTATCCCGGATTCTATGTTCAACCCAGGACACTCCGTAAATATTCAAAGCCGGTTGCCGCACATATTCTTGGTTATGTAAGTGAGGTTGATGAAAGCATAATAAAGAAGAATCCATATTATAAATCCGGTGATTACATAGGAAAAAGTGGTATTGAGGAAGCATACGAATCAGAGCTTCGGGGACAAAAAGGGGTCAGGATTTTTATGGTTGATGTATTCAGCAGGATCAAAGGTGCTTATGCTGACGGTGAAATGGATACAGTTGCTGTTCAGGGATCTGATATCATTTCCTCAATTGATCTGGATCTTCAGGAGTACGGCGAATTGCTGATGAGGAATAAACGGGGAAGCATTGTTGCAATAGAGCCGGAGACCGGTGAGGTACTTTCCCTTGTGTCGGCACCGGGATATGATCCGGGATTACTTGTGGGACGAGTGAGGTCGGAGAATTTTGCGAAACTTCAATTGGATACTGCCATTATGCCCTTATTCAACAGGGCACTTATGGCTTCCTATCCGCCTGGTTCCACCTTTAAACCGATCAACGGTCTTATAGGTTTGCAGGAAGGAGTGATAACAGAAGATACACAATTCGGATGCGATTATGGTTATCTTTTTGTGGGCTGCCACGGACATGGATCGCCTCTTGACCTGGCAGGGGCGGTGGCCAACTCATGTAATTCTTACTTTTGTCAGACTTACCGGAGGGTGCTTGAAAACAGGAAATACGGAAGTGTCTCTGAAGCGTATAACAGATGGAAAGAATATCTGAATGAGTTCGGTTTCGGGAGCAAGCTGGGAACAGACTTTGTTAATGAGCTGGCCGGATTTGTTCCATCAACAGCTTATTACGACAAATATCATGGCAGGAATAAATGGAAGGCACTCACTGTAATTTCAATGGCTATAGGCCAGGGAGAAATAGGAACTACACCACTTCAGATGGCAAATATGACTGCTGCAATTGCCAACAGAGGCTTCTTTTACACACCACATATTGTAAAGGGAGTGGGAAAGGAGAATTCACTGGATCCGAAATTCAGTGAAAGACACTTAATAAATATTGATTCAGCCAATTTCAATAAAATAATTCTTGGGATGGAAGGCGCTGTTAACGGAGCTCCCGGTGGAACTGCCGGAATTGCCAGAATCAGAGATATAATTGTTTGCGGAAAGACTGGTACTGCACAGAATCCACACGGAAAGGATCATTCTGTTTTTATTGCATTTGCGCCCAAGGATGATCCAAAAATAGCGATTGCAGTCTATGTGGAAAATGCAGGATTCGGATCGACTTATGCTGCACCGGTTGCCAGTCTTATGATTGAAAAATATCTCCGCGATTCTGTTTCCAATAAGGCTATGGAACAGAGAATATTAAACCTGAATCTCGAAGATACAATTACAGAAAGTGAAACGCAGTATTAATATATGGGTAAGTCTTGACAAGATCACCATACTCCTTTATCTGCTTCTGGTGATAATGGGCTGGCTGAATATTTATGCTGCAGTCTATAATGAAGAGCATCCCGGTATACTGGATCTCTCCCAGCGTTATGGTAAGCAGTTTATCTGGATATTGGCTGCTATTTTCACCGGTATATTTGCCATTTTAATTGATAGCAGGTTCTACTTTTTCTTTTCATGGTTCATTTACGGATTCCTGATGTTCCTGCTTGTTCTTGTACTGGTATTCGGTACTGAGATTAACGGAGCCAGATCGTGGTTTGAATTCAGCTGGTTCAGCCTTCAGCCATCGGAATTTGCTAAATTCGGTACTGCGATTGCCCTGGCAGGTTTCCTGAATTCCCGCAGACTTGACCTTACACGCTTGGGTATGCTTACCCAGGCTTCAGCAATTATTCTGGTGCCTGCATTTCTTACTGCTTTGCAGCCTGATATGGGATCAACTGTTGTATTTTTTGCCTTGTTTTTAGTTCTGTTCAGGGAAGGAATGAGCCCCTATGTATTTGTTTCCGGTTTGCTTGCACTGATACTCTTCTTCCTGACACTTTTAATCAACAACCTTTATCTTAAACTGGGCCTCATAGTATTAGCAATACTTTTAGTATGGTTTGCCACCAGGAGATGGAAACTGGTTTTGATGGGTACAGGAATATTTATTGTTATTGCTGCAGTATTGTATGTGATTGATTATTACCTGTTTAAACGACTTGGTATTGAACTGGTTATATTATTTGCACTCCTGGTATCAGGGATCTTCTTTGCCTGGTACATATATACAAAAAAAGCAATGGCAGTGCTGGTTATTTACCTGTTTCTGGTAGGGAGCATAGTCTTCGTAAATTCAGTGGACGTAACCTTTAATAAGATTCTTCCTGACCACCAGAGAGACCGAATCAATATTCTTCTTGGAATAAAATCTGATCCCAGGGGAACCGGATACAATGTCAATCAGTCAATTATCTCAATAGGTTCAGGAGGGTTAACCGGGAAAGGATATTTGCAGGGCACACAGACTAAATTCAAGTTTGTACCCAAGCAAAGTTCCGATTTTATTTTCTGCACCATTGGAGAAGAATGGGGATTTCTGGGCTCACTTGCAGTAATTGGAACTTTTTTACTTTTGTTCTTCAGGATTATTTTTATGGCTGAACGACAGCGGTCCGTGTTTTCAAGAGTTTACGGATACGGGGTGGTGTCAATATTGTTTCTGCATGTGTTTATTAATATAGGAATGGCAATCGGAATAGTGCCGGTTATAGGTATACCCCTGCCTTTTTTCAGCTACGGAGGCAGCTCCCTGTGGGGATTCACTATTCTGCTGTTTGTATTCCTGAGGCTTGATGCCAGCAGGAATGAATATCTGGTATGATCAGAATGGAATTGTTATTCTGTGAGATATCTGTATTCCGAATTCCTTTTCAACATAATCAATAAGCTGGGGAAAGAACTCCATGAAGTCATCCTGCAGAGAATAATAATTTTTCTTTAATGCTTTTATTGCAAACCTGGTTTCATTTGGCAACGTTGAGTGCTTGGATAAAGTATTGAGCACATGTTTAATTCCGTTGACAGTCTGGTATGACTCAATCCAGTTATTGATAATAAAAAATGGCATCATGTCCCGAACATTCTCAGGCATATGCTCATAGTTGTTAACCATGGCCCTGTAGAAATTGTAAGTTACACTCTCAAGTGGTCTGCGTGAAAAGAAATCCCATTCCCTGGTAAGGAAATGATCATAAATAATATCTGTGACAACACCCGAGTATTTGTGATATTTTCTGGTAAAGAATATTTTACTACGGTGAACAACAGGATGTCTGTCGGTAAAACCATCAATATGCCGGTGAAGGATTATTCCTTTCCTGATTTGTTCAGGGTAATTCAGATAGTCCCTGCCCTTCACATAGTCGCCTATGTAATTCCCGATAATAACTTTTTCGGAGTCACCGGAAAGATATATATGGGCAAGTACATTCATAATCAGTTATAATAGTACAAAGAATTTGCCATATGCCTCAGATGTAAAAAAACATTTTCTTTAACATGTTTTTTATAAGGCCGAAAAACATGATTAAATAATTATAAATCAGGAAAATAACCAACCTTTAGAGTATTTCAAAAAATAGGATGAATTACTCGGATTTTCACTCTGCAAATTATAAATTTGTTGCTTCATTCTGAAATCATTTTTGTTGCATAAAGAAAAAAACAAACACATGGAGGATTTATGGTAAAGAAAAATGTCATCATTATTGGAGCTGCAGGCCGTGATTTTCATAATTTCAATACCTGTTACAGAGACAATCCATTGTATAATGTGGTTGCATTTACTGCTGCACAGATTCCTGATATTGATGGCCGGAAGTATCCTAAAGAGCTTGCGGGAAAACTCTATCCAAATGGAATTCCGATAGTTGCCGAAGATAATCTGCCTGAACTTATAAAAAAGTATAAAGTATCAGACTGTGTTTTTTCATACAGTGATGTTACCTACCAGAAAGTTATGTCGGTAAGTGCAATTGTAAATGCAGCCGGGGCAAATTTCGTTCTTCTGGGGCCATCTGACACTATGATAAAAAGCTCAAAGCCGGTGATCGCTGTTGGCGCAATCAGAACAGGCTGCGGTAAAAGTCAGACTTCCAGGAGAGTTATAGAACTCCTTATGGAAAAAGGTCTGAAGGTTGTTGCTGTGAGGCATCCGATGCCTTATGGAGACCTTAATGCACAGAAGGTACAGAGGTTTGCAGATGTGAAGGATCTTGCAAAGCATAAATGCACGGTTGAGGAGATGGAAGAGTACGAGCCTCATGTTGTAAGAGGCAATGTTATATACGCAGGAGTTGATTATGAGGCAATTGTACGTGCTGCAGAGAAAGATCCATCAGGATGTGATGTGATACTCTGGGATGGTGGTAATAATGACTTTCCATTCTATAAGCCCGATCTGATGATTACAGTGACTGATCCTCACAGGGCAGGGCATGAGCTGAAATACTATCCGGGTGAAGTAACTCTTCGTCTTGCTGATGTGGTGGTTATTAATAAAATGGACAGTTCCTCTCCTGAATCGATTCAGATAGTTAGGGAAAGCATAGAAAAGGTAAACCCTATAGCTGTGGTTATAGACGGAGCTTCTCCTATTAAAGTTGATGATCCCTCAGTTATAAGAGGTAAAAGGGTACTTGCGGTTGAGGATGGACCCACACTTACACATGGTGAGATGAAAATAGGGGCAGGTGTTGTGGCTGCACGTAAATACGGTGCATCAGAACTCGTTGATCCCCGCCCATTCACCGTTGGTAAGCTGAGTGAAACCTTTAAACTGTATCCTGGTATCGGTACTCTTCTGCCGGCGATGGGATATGGTAAACAGCAGCTTAAAGATCTTGAAGCTACAATAAACAGCACCGATTGTGACAGTGTTATTATAGCAACACCTATTGATCTGAACAGGATCATCAAGATAAGGAAACCAAATACCCGGGTACATTATGATCTGCAGGAGATCGGGCATCCTGATCTTACGGAGGTGCTCAATGACTTTGTCAAAAAGTTCAAACTTAAAACCGGTAATAATCTGCGTGATCTGCGGGAAAATATATCATAGTCTTTCTCTAAGTTTCTTGCCTGCCTCCTCATAGCCGGGTTTATTAAGAAGGGCAAACATATTTTTCTTGTAAGCTTCAACACCTGGCTGATCGAATGGATTAACATCAAGGATGTATCCGCTTATACCGCAGGCTATCTCGAAGAAATAGATAAGCTGCCCTGTGTAATATTCATCAAGTACCGGGATTTCGATTTTTAAAACAGGCACATTTCCATCATTGTGTGCAATTGTCGTACCTGCTTCTGCATTCCTGTTTACCTCCGACAAGCGTTTGCCTGCCAGAAAATTCAGCTGATCTGAATCGTCTTTTTCAAGCGGGATTGTCAGTGTTCGTGAAGGACTTTTAACAGATATCATTGTTTCAAACAATATCCTTTGCCCATCCTGGATATACTGACCCAGTGAATGCAGGTCGGTTGTCATATCCACTGAAGCCGGATAAATACCTTTTCCATCTTTTCCTTCACTTTCTCCATAAAGTTGTTTCCACCATTCAGACATGAAGTGCAGCTTTGGGGTGAATCCTACCATAATCTCAACAGGCCGGCCTCCCTGTAAAAGAAGATTTCTGGCTGCAGCATAAAGCAGTGCAGGGTTTGAAACGGCATCCTTATTGGTTCTTGTTACTTCTTCCATATCCTTTGCTCCTTTTACAAGTGCTCTGATATCAAGTCCGCTTACAGCTATAGGCAGTAATCCCACAGGCGAAAGAACTGAATATCTTCCTCCTACATTATCAGGGATGACGAATGTTTCATATCCGTTTGTTGTTGCCAGTGATCTGAGTGCACCCTTCTTTTCATCAGTAATTGCTATAATTCTGTCGGCAGCTGCAGGTTTTCCAACTTTTTTCTCAAGATGATCCTTAAGTATCCTGAATGCAATTGCGGGTTCAGTTGTGGTACCTGACTTTGATATAACTATAATGGAGTAGCTCCGCTCATCAAGAACTTCAATTAATTCGGAAAGGTAATCCTCACATATATTCTGTCCGGCAAATATTACATCATGGTGAGGTTTCTTTTTCAGGTAAGGGGTAAATGTATGTGATATTGCTTCCATTACTGCCCTGGCACCGAGATATGATCCTCCTATACCTATAACAACTGTTGTATCGGAAACCGACCTGAGGTGTTTTGCACTTTTTTCTATCTTATCAAGCTGTTTCAGGATATCATCCGGCAGGGTAAGCCAGCCAAGGAAATCATTTCCGGCACCTTTGCCATTATTAAGAGCATCAAGATGTCTGGCTGAAAGCTTTGCCAGGGCAACAACCTCTTCGAATGAAACAAATGCTCCGGCATTCTTAAGATTGACATTTAGTTTTTCTTTCATATTACCTGATAATTATTTTAATCTTCAATTATGCAATGCTCCGCAAAGTTAAAAAAAAAGCCGTTGGAGGTTATCCAGCGGCTCATAATAATGGGAGAATATATATTGAATAAAAACTATCTTTTGTGTATGCTGCCGGCACTTGATGAATGTGCATCAACATACTTAGGATTACCTGAGTAATGGACATCGTTTGAGATATACATCAATGCCAGTGCTTGCTCTGATCCCTGAAAATGAGCCTGCCTCCCTGTCTTTCGTAACAACTTTGTTGTTTCCATGTACAGTCTTTCTGGGCTGTGCCTGGCATGTTA
>Ga0129298_10000026_pt1 | contig 45737 bp, 44 predicted proteins | sample I19B2metaG_FD_94707 | JGI IMG/M metagenome (GOLD analysis project Ga0129298, IMG submission 94707) | Lake sediment bacterial and archeal communities from Gulf of Boni, Indonesia to study Microbial Dark Matter (Phase II) - ​I19B2 metaG | ecosystem: Environmental > Aquatic > Freshwater > Lake >... | reverse complement strand
GACTATGCCTGTGCCTAAAACAATGAACTGGGACCTTTTCATCGGACCTGCACCAATGAGACCATTTCATGAAATATACACTCCATGGAACTGGAGAGGTTGGTGGGATTTCGGTACAGGTGCCTTTGGCGATATGGCATGCCATGTTCTTGATCCTGTTTACAGGGCTCTGAAACTTGGTTATCCCGATAAGGTGAGGGGAAGCTCAACTTCGGTAAACACTGAATCGGCACCACAGGCTGAGACAGTTGAATTCTCTTTCCCTGCCCGCGATAATTTGCCCAGGTTAGCACTACCCCCGGTTAAGGTGCATTGGTACGACGGAGGATTATTGCCAAACCTTACAGAGATTCTGCCTGAAGGAGAGAATCTGATGGCTGACGGACTCGGAGGATGTCTCTTTATTGGTTCCAAAGATGCACTCATGTGTGGTTGCGGAGGTTATAATCCCAGGCTGATGTCGGGACGTGTACCAGAGGTTAAGCCATACCTGCGGCGTGTTCCGGGAGGGAATAAGTTCTATCCCGAAGGTCCTCATGAGCAGGACTGGATCCGTGCATGCAAGGAATCACCTGAAAGCAGGACAGAAACATCATCGGACTTTGCCTATGCCGGACCATTCAATGAAATGGTTATGCTGGGTGTGTTAGCTGTAAGGCTTCAGGGATTGAATAAGGCACTTCACTGGGATGGGGAAAACATGCGATTCACTAATATCTCAGAAAATGAAGAATTGAAAATAATGATCTCCGATGATTTTAAGGTTGTTGACGGACATCCAACATTCGATAAAAAGCATCAGACATTTAATGCTTCAGAGAGCGCTCAGCAGTATATTAAACATACTTACAGGGAAGGCTGGAGTCTTCCTTCCATGCCCTGATTAGTTTTACTTACCTGAAACCCGGAACTTGTTACCAGAATACTGAACCATGACAAAGAACTCCCGTTTTCTGTACTTTATCTGCATGATTGCAACCATGGGTGGGCTGATGTTCGGATTCGACATTGCAATAATATCAGGTGCCGTTCCTTTTATTCAGGCATATTTTGGATGGACAGAGCTCGAACTTGGATGGGGAGTGAGTTCTCTTCTTATGGGTGCAATTTTTGGAGCATTCGGTTCAGGCATACTGACAGATCTTTTTGGAAGAAAAAAGGTACTGATATTCGTCGCCCTCTTTTTTGCACTTTCCTGTGCCATGACAGCCATCTCCACATCTCCACTGATGTTTGTTCTGTCCAGAATATTCGGCGGTTTGGCTGTTGGGGCAGCATCAGTACTCTCGCCGATGTACGTCGCAGAGGTGGCACCTGCCCGGAACAGAGGCATGCTTGTGGCAATCTATCAGCTGGCTATAGTATTTGGAATTGTTGGATTCTTTCTTGCAGTTCTTGTTCAGGTTAGCGGAATAAATACTGTTATTGACTATGCACCCAAAATATTGCTTGCTGCCGGGGTGGAAATAAAAAACGCCTTGCTTCAGACTTCCATACTTGGCCTTATTAACTTCGTATTCACCTTTGTTGCCATCCTGTTTATCGATAAAGTCGGAAGAAGAAAACTGTACCTTATGGGTTCAATGGGTATGGCTGTGATGCTGGTTCTGCTGGCAATATCCTTCTTTATTGAGATGGAAGGTATCTTTACCCTTGTTTGCATTATGCTTTTTCTGGCTTTCTTCTCATCATGCATAGGCCCCGTATTTTGGACTCTCGTTTCTGAAATCTATCCGAACCGGATAAGGGGAAAAGCACTGGCATTTGCATCCTTAACACAATGGATATTTAATTTCCTTGCAGTTTTGCTTTTTCCTCACTTTCTTGCCTCGGCCGGAGGAGCTGCTACATTTCTCTTTCTTGCACTGATGTCATTTACCCAATGGTTATTTACTTTCCTGTATGTTCCTGAAACAAAGGGGAAGTCACTTGAGGAGATTGAACATTTGTGGACCAAATAGTACGATATTCTAAACCTTAATATTCTCTGAATATGAAAAAAACGATATTGCAACTGCCGGTAACAGCTTTTATTGTGGCTGCAATACTTTTCTCCTGTTCTTCTGATAATGGAGAAATTGATTCTTCCAAACATGCTTTTAATGGCGATTATACAGGGAAGTACCTCGACAGAGTTTCATTCCCTGTAGGAGGGATTGGCGCAGGTATGTTCTGCATGGACGGGACAGGATCATTGTCCCATCTATCCATTAATAATAAGCCTGAAATATTCAACGAGCCTTTTGCTTTTGCAGCTATCAGTATCAAAGGACTGGAGAATGGAGCAAAAGTACTGGAAGCCCAGATTCCTGAATGGAAGATGTTTGGTCCTCCGGGAAGCGGAAATGGCGGAGCCGGCAGAAACTATGGCCTCCCGCGTTTCAAAAGCGGCCACTTCCTGCCCAGGTTCCCGTTTGCTTCACTGAAGCTTGAGGACAAGGATATCCCCCTCTCGGTTGAGGTCACAGGCTGGAGCCCATTCATTCCAACAGATGCTGAAAATTCAAGCCTGCCGGCAGGTGCTATGGAATATAAATTCAGAAACAATACTTCTTCTGATATAGAGGCAGTCTTTTCATGGAATTCCAGAAATATTGTTTCCGAGGGTAAAGGAAGGATTTTAAGTACAAAAAACGGATTTATTCTCACATCTAATAATGAAGACAGCACTCTTATCGGAAAATCCGGCTTCCTTGTATCAGTAGATGATGATAATGCCGTTGTTGACCATTGCTGGTTCAGGGGACAATGGTTCGATCCCCATATGATACTATGGGAAAATATCAGTGATGCAATAATCCGTAATAATCCTCCGGTAAAAACTCCGGCTCCCGGCGCCTCAATATATGTGCCTGTAAAACTAAAGCCAGGTGAGGAAAAGACCATTGCAGTAAGATTCAGCTGGTATATGCCTGAGACGAATCTTCTGATTGGCCCGAGAATGGTAAAGAATGTGCAGCAGCCTGCTCACAAGCCATGGTACTCGGGTAGATTTAAGGATCTTGCTGAAGTATCATCCTACTGGAGAGAAAATTATAATAATCTTAAGGAGAAAAGTGCAATGTTCAGGGATGCATTTTTTGCATCAACACTTCCTCCGGAAGTTATTGAAGCCATTGCTGCAAACCTTACCATAATTAAATCTCCTACTGTTTTACGACAGGTCGACGGCAGGCTTTGGGCATGGGAAGGATGCGGTGACAATGAAGGATGCTGCCATGGTACCTGTACACATGTCTGGAACTATGCGCAGGCTATACCTCATCTGTTTCCCGAACTTGAAAGAACTCTGCGGGAAACCGAGTTTATGGTCAGCCAGGATTCTACCGGACACCAGACCTTCAGATCAAATATACCTATATCTGAGCCGCCACATTCATTTTATGCTGCTGCCGACGGACAACTCGGAGGAATTATGAAGGTATACAGGGACTGGCGCATCAGCGGTGACACAGAGTGGATGAAGAAATTATATCCACTTGTTGTTAAGAGTCTTGATTACTGTATAAATACCTGGGATCCGGGTCATAAGGGATATCTTGAGGAGCCTCATCATAATACTTATGATATTGAATTCTGGGGCCCGGATGGTATGTGTACCAGCTTTTACCTGGGGGCCCTGACTGCCATTATTGAGATGAGCAAAACCCTGAATGAACCGTATGACAAATATGAAACACTTCTCAAAAAAGGAAAAGAGTTCATGGAGTCTGAATTATATGATGGTGAATATTTTATTCAGAAAGTGCAATGGGAAGGGCTCAAAGCTCCAAGTCCGGTTGAAGCAGCCAAAACAAGCCTGATGACAAACTACTCCGATGAAGCACTTGAACTTATGAAAAAAGAAGGACCTAAGTATCAATACGGAACAGGCTGCCTTTCAGACGGCATCCTCGGAATGTGGATTGCATCGGTTTGTGGCTTGAAGGAAATTGTTGACAATGAGAAAGTTACTAGTCATCTCGTAGCTGTGCATAAATACAACCTTAAACCGGTTCTTTTCAATCATACCAATCCTCAGAGACCCACATATGCTTCAGGTAAAGACGGAGGCCTGCTGCTTTGCTCATGGCCAAAAGGTGGAGCATTATCATTGCCTTTTGTTTACAGCAACGAGGTATGGACAGGAATCGAATACCAGGTAGCCAGCCATCTTATGCTGAAGGGTGAAGTCGAAAAGGGTCTCGATATAGTCCGCAGATGCAGGGAAAGATATGACGGCCGGATCCGTAATCCATTCAATGAATACGAATGCGGAAACTGGTATGCCCGTGCAATGTCAAGTTATTCACTTCTTGAAGGATTAACCGGTGTCAGATTTGATGCAGTTGACGGGACTCTTTATATTGATTCAAAAATAGGAGACTTTACCAGCTTTATATCAACCGAAACAGGTTTTGGGAATGTTGGTCTTAAGGATGGGAAACCATTCCTGAAAGTTGCTTTTGGAACAATTACCCCATTAAAAGTATTTATTTCAGGTGAAGAAGTTCAACTGTGAAGTATTTAACAATGAAATATTTCTTTAAAGAGTTTTACAGACATAAGTGGAGGACACTTGCCAGTATAAGCAGCTATTTTTTAGCTTCGTTCTTCTTATTGCTGATCTTATCCCTTAACTATAGCCAGCAGAATGATTCAGTAGGAATTCTCAGGAGTACTGGTACTCATTTTATAGTTTACCTGCCAAGCCAGGTATCGTGTTGCCCCCCCGGATGCGAAGATCCGACAGATGGTTCCCTCATTGCTGAAGGGGGATATACCATGATGCTGAACAGTGATGTTATCTCAACAATAAGATCCATAGCAGGTGTAAGAGCTGCTGCTCCATATCTTCTATATAAGCTATATGATAAAAGGCTTCAGTGTGATATTACGCTTGGAGGAATAGACACCTCAAATATTGCAACAAAATCAAATGTCTGTTCTGCAGATAACATTATTTCAGGCACATACCTCAAAGGGAACAAAGGTGAGATAGTTGCTGAAGAGTCTTTTTCAATGGCGCATAAACTGAAAGTTGGTGACACACTTCAGGCTTTCAACGGGAAACTGATTATCGGAGGAATTGTAAACTCAGGAATAAAGCCAGGCAAGGCTGACCTATATGCACCTATTGATCATGTTCAGGATATACTTAAAGATGATCTGCAATGTATTTCTGATGGATTTGACATGAACATTATTCTTGTTGAAGTCGCAGACGCCAGGATACAAAACAGGGTAATGAATGATATTAAGAAGCAGCTGAGCTTTCTTGCAATCTCAAGCTATAACTGTTTCCAGCCTGCAAGTGATGTTATGGGAATTATGGAAAATGCCGGTACAGTACTGTCTGTGATAATTTTTATTTTCCTGATAATTTACTCTGCAAAAAACCAGCTTACAGCACTGATGGAAAGATACAGGGAAATAGGAATTCTTAAATCACTGGGCTGGAAAGATTCATCCCTGAGTTTTCAGATAGTGGCATCATCTCTTTTACAGTCGCTTGCCGGAAGCATAATTGGGATACTTTTTGGATTAATTGTTGCTTTGATGTTTGGAATGAACGGAACAAGAGTATTTAATTCTTTTGAGTTTATTATTCAACCGGATTGGATACCGGTTATTGTTTTGCTCTGTCTTTTCGGGGCAGCACTGGCTACAATCCTGCCTGTTATCAGGTTGCACAGGTTGGAAGCCGGAGAAATGATTAACAGCTATAATTAACTGAAAGGAAGACAATGAGCAATGACATTTTTGAATGTATTTCGCTGGTAAAACAATATAAACGAAACAATAAAATTTTTACTGCACTCTCAGATATCAATCTGACAGTATCCGGGAATGAAACACTTCTTATCAAAGGAAGATCAGGTGCCGGAAAATCAACACTCATTCACTTAATGTGCGGTCTTATTAAACCAACTTCAGGCAGGGTTAATTACAAAGGAATTACAATCAGTAAAACTGATAATTCATTACTGAGTCGGTTTTTGTTAAATGATGTTGGAATTATATTTCAGAATTTCAACTTGTTACCAACATACAATGTATATGAGAATATTGAAATAGGAATAATCCCAAAGAGTCCTGATCCTCAGAAAAGCCGGGATAAAATCCTTGAATATCTTAATCATTTTCAGCTTGCTGACAAAATCAATTACTTCCCTGCTGAACTTAGTGTAGGGCAGCAGCAGAAAGTTGCCGTGATAAGAACACTTGTAAAAGATCCATCCGTGATCTTTGCCGATGAGCCTACTGGTTCGGTGGATGATCAGTCTGCTTCTGAAATACTGGATCAGCTTCAGAAACTTAAAAAAGAAAAGAAATTAACACTGATAATGGCAACACATGGCAATATTCCTGATCAGTATGCCGACAGGATTATTGTGCTTGAAAACGGTAAAATTAGTAACTGAAAACTGCTTTATTGTATTTTCCTTTATTGCTGAAATTTTAAATCATTACCGAGATGACTAAATACATCCATTTTGTGGCTCTTTGCTGCCTGATAATTGTCTCATGTGGCGGAAAAGATAATAATACACCCCGGCAGGAACGCCTTACTGATTTTGTAGATCCGTTCATAGGAACTGCATACCACGGGCATACATACCCGGGTGCGGCATATCCTTTTGGCCAGGTTCAGCTCAGCCCGGATAACGGTACTCAGGGCTGGGACTGGTGCTCGGGATATCATTATTCCGACAGTGTACTGGCAGGATTCAGCCACCTCCATCTAAGCGGGACAGGAATAGGCGATCTGGCAGATATTTCCTTTCTTCCTGTTACAGTTCCGGTAACATTTATTGAGGGAGAGACGAATTCAGATTTCGTTAAAAGATATTCAGGCAAATACATTCACAGTGATGAGTCAGCCTCGCCCGGATATTATTCCGTTGTACTTAAGAATAATGGTATAAAGGCAGAAATGACAGTCACTGAGAGAGCTGGTTTTCACAGGTATACATTCCCGGAATCGGGAGAAAAGAATCTGATCATCAACCTGGGTTTTGCAATTAACTGGGATAAACCATATAAAACTGACCTTACAGTGGTTGACAGGAATCTTGTTACAGGTACACGGCTTTCTACTGGCTGGGCTAAAGATCAGCATGTATATTTTGCGGTGAGGTTCTCTGAACCCTTTAAAAATACCTCAGTTGGTAATGCAGGAGGTGAAGGAAGAACGGTCGGTATTGTCTCATTTGAAATAAACACAGTTCTAGCAAAAGTTGGAATGTCTTCGGTGAGTGTTGAAAATGCAATTACAAATCTCGATGCTTCCCTCCCAGGCTGGGACTTTGAGGCCACCTGCAAGGCAGCCTCTGATGCATGGGAAAAGGAGCTTTCAAAAATACTTATCACCTCTGACGATCCCGCCCAGAAGAAAATATTCTATACTTCTCTCTACCATACAATGGTGGCGCCTGCTCTCTTCTCCGATGTGAATGGTCAGTTTAAAGGCCTTAACGGTGATGTTCAGACGGCAGAAGGATATAAGCGTTACTCGGTTTTTTCACTGTGGGACACTTACCGGGCGCTTCATCCGCTCTTCACCATAACCGAACAGGATAGAGTGAACGATATGGTGAAATCAATGCTCGATCATTATAAGCAATGCGGAATTCTGCCGGTATGGGAACTGGAAGGAAATGAAACCTTCTGCATGGTAGGTAATCACTCAATATCAGTTATTGCTGAGGCTATAATGAAAGGAATAGGGGATTTTGATGCTGAACTTGCATTTGAGGCTATGAAAGCTACTTCTTTCAATGACAGGGACGGTATGGGTTTGTATGATAAACTCGGGTATATGCCTGCGGAGAAGGTTCCACAATCGGTTGCAAAATCGCTTGAAGTGGCTGTTGATGACTGGGCTGTTGCTGCTGTTGCAAATAAGCTCGGAAAGACTGCAGATGCTGAATATTTCCTTAAACGCTCGGAGAGCTACAGGCAGTATTTTGATAAGGAAACCGGTTTCATGAGAGGAAAGCTCAGTAATGGAAAATGGACAGAGCCTTTTGATCCTGTTTTCTCAAAGCATGAAGGGAGCGATTACACCGAAGGGAATGCCTGGCAATACGTTTGGATCGTGCCACATAACCCGGAAGGACTGATCTCTTTGTTCGGGGGAAAACAGCCATTTGCCGAAAAACTTGACCAGCTCTTCAATGTAGAGCAGGGTGTGGCAGGAGAAGAGGCATCACCAGATATTTCTGGCCTTATCGGAGCATATGCGCACGGTAATGAGCCGGGTCATCATACTACATTTCTTTTCAACTTCTGCGATATGCCATGGCGTACACAGGAGCTTAACCGTCAGATACAGACCACTATGTACACGACAGCTCCCGACGGATTATGTGGTAATGAAGATTGCGGCCAGATGTCAGCCTGGTATGTACTCAGTGCTCTTGGCATTTACCCTGTGAATCCGTCAGACATGATGTATCAGTTCGGTTCTCCTGTTGTGCAGGAGGCTAAAATTGAGATTGCACCGGGTAAGTTCTTTACTGTGAAAGCTCCGCTGGCTTCAAAGGATAATAAATATATTCAGGAGGTTAAGCTTAATGGTGAGGTCCTTAAACGTTCATATATCACTCATCAGGAGATAATGGGAGGAGGCGTTCTGGAGTTTACTATGGGAGCCAAGCCCAATTTGAATCTGTTTAAAAAATAAATAAGGAGCTGTCAAAGTCTTATTTTTACCCCCAAACCCCCCAAGGGGGGATTTCAAATCCGTTGATTTTAGCAAGTCCCCCCCTGGGGGATTTAGGGGTGGATTTAGAAAATGAGAATTTTGAAACAGCACCAAAATATTAGAAATCTATGAAAAGGATATTTCTTTTTTCCGTATTCCTCGCATTGTGTTCGTTTCTATTAAATGCCTCCGTTTATAACATTATGGATTTTGGAGCCATAAACAACGGCAGGGATCTTACAACCGTTCACATCCAGGATGCAATTGATAAATGCTTTGCCAGCGGAGGTGGCGTTGTTCTGGTTCCAAAAGGAGAATACCTGGTTGGTACACTCAACCTTAAATCAAATGTTGAATTTCGCCTCGAAAAAGGAGCAATTCTTAAAGCCACAACCGATCTTTCAAAATACCAGATTCATAATGAACAGCCTGCAGGTGTCTTTTATACTGAAGATTCACATGATGTCTCCATAACCGGGAACGGTAAGATCTTTGGTCAGGGCATGGAATTCATGTACAAGGACAGTGCTAAGGTAATCAGGGGTGAGGTAAATAAATATATCAGGCAGGGATATGATTTCCGGAAAGTGGAGTCAGGTCTTGGCGACGGACCTGTAATGCCAAAGGACAGGTACCATCAGATGATTATCTTCAGTAACTGTACAAATGTTACAATCAAAGACTTCGAAGTTATTGATGCTCCCTACTGGACCTTCCTTATTGTACATTGTGACAGGGTAAGTGTAAGCGGTATTTCAATCAACAATAATCTCCTTATTCCGAACAGTGACGGTCTTGATATAAATTCCAGCAGCAATGTCAATGTTTCCCAGTGCATAATTACCTGCGGTGATGATGCCATCGTACTTGCAGGTTATGCCCATCATTTTGGCGATCCGGGTTATAAAGACATCATTAAGTCATCGCAGAATATCAACATATCAAATTGCATTTTGCAATCACGTTCCAGCGGTATCAGAATAGGAGGATGGGACCAGAATCATATGTCGAATTATAACTTTGACAATATCACTATTTTCGATTCCAACTGCGGAATTAACATAACTGTAAGGGATTCAGGGTCTGTTCAGAATGTGAATTTTTCGAATATCCGGATCGAGACACGGATGCATACCGGCGACTGGTGGGGTAATGGTGAACCAATAAAAATTTCAGCACTGAGAGGAGTCCCCAACAGTCCAATCGGGATAATTAAAAACATCCATTTTACCAATATAACCTGCAGGGGAGAGAATGCAATTCTTATGTATGCATCCGAAGAGACAAAACTCGAAAACATCTACTTCACCAATTTTGATTTTATCCTTCGAAAAGGTGCACTGGACAAAGTTAGCGGAGGTAATTTCGATTTAAGGCCAAATACTGTAGCCGGGAAAGAAATCTATAAATCAGATGTTCCTGTTGTATACATTGAAAATGCTGAGAATGTTTACTTTAACCAGGGTAGCATCGGCTGGGACGGAGTGGAGGAATCATATTATACATGTGCAGTTGAAGCAATTAAAGTGAATAATCTGAAGTTGAATAACATGACTGCTGTGCCTTCTCCTTCAAATCCAAAACTTAAGGCAGTTTCAATGAAACAGTGTAAGAACTACAGCGGGAATTTTCAGTAGAAATTAAATCTTTTTCAATATGAAAATATCAGTTCTTCAAATCAGCAAATACTTAAATGTATCATCCTCTTCACTTGTATTATTGTCAATCATTTTACCTTTTGTCTTCATCATAATGACAGCCTGTTCAGATGTCTCATCCAGAACAGTTGATGCCGTGATTGAAGCAGAGGAAACGGTATATAGTTTTATTCCTGCTGATAATGGTGCAGGACCAATGTGGTGCCATGGATCAACAAGTATTGTCAGGACAGGAGACAGGATATTTGCCAGTGGTCTTGAGACTGTTCCTGAATGGAAGCCTCTGAATAACTGCCGCTGGATGCTTTTCGAACGTTCGGAAAACGGATGGGAAAAGCTTGTAACTGATAATGAAAACCGCACCAGGGAGCCAAGCCCGATGGCAACATTTCATGACGGGCATTTTTTCCTTTCAGCCAACCCTACTCTTACTGATACAGGGGCCTACAACGGACCTTCACGCCCCGAAATATACCAGTTCAATTCCAACAGCGATCTGATGAAGTTCGACCGTTTATTACCAGAATGGGACAGCACGCCTCCTTTTACAGAACACTCATACCGCAGCCTGGCAGCCGCTGGAGAATCGTCCGAACTCATACTTTTTCAGAATATTGAATATGCACATGCTGAATGGTCATTTCTTGACAAAGATGGCAACTGGTCGGCAAAAGGTCAGATAAAATGGCCATGGGGAGCAGATTATGAAGTGCCTGAACCTATCCGCATCTGCTATCCGAATGTTATGCTGAAAGACAGGGCTGTATATTTTTGTGGTGTGAGTGATATTATTGAACCAAAAAAAGCCTGGAGAGATTATAAAAGAGAATTGACCGGAAAAGAGTGGGATTATGATTTCAGAAGGCTTTTCTTCACATGGAGCGAAGATATTACTACAGGGAAATTTCATGACTGGATTGAAATCGCAAGCAGGGAAGAAACCTGCGGCTGGATTTTTCCCGGTGACCTCTGGGTTGCTCCTGATGGAGCCGTGCATATACTCTGGACAGAAAAGGCGATTGATGAAAGACTGCGTGAGAAATTCTTTCCTGAGGCAAAGCAGTCTTATGCAATTAATTATGCAATTGTCCGGAATGGGAAAATTGAGACCAGGACTGCAATTTCATATTCTGAGGAAGGGAAAGGGAACCTGATCCCGGGAAGAGGAAGATTTCACATCACACCTGACAACAGGATTCTTGTTATTTACTACATAAGTGGTACCGCCCCTGACGGACAGAAAGTTTCGGAGAACCGTTTACTTGAGATATTCCATGAAGGAAAGCCGGGCAGCGAGATAGTTCTGCCTTTCAGGAATCCATTTACAAATTTCTTTACTGCTACTGTTCGTGCAGGATCTAGGCCTTCTGACTATATCGATATTCTTGGTACTGCCGATGGTGTTAGTAATTCAATCAGCTATGCAAGAATTAAACTGAATTGACCATCTGGTTATTAGTATAATTTAAAATTCACCACGGAGTTTCACAGAGTTGCACGGAGTAAATCACGGCTTTTTAAGAAGTTATTATTTGCACAATTACCTTAAAAATAACAGTGTAACTCAGTGAAAACTCCGTGTAACACCGTGGTAAAAAAATACGGTTTATTAATCCTCAAATTTCTTGCGATAACCCAGCGGAGTGAATCCCGTAATCGACCTGAACTGCCTTATGAAATAGGATATATTGTTAAAACCGCAGGCATAACAAATATCTGCAATTGATTTGTTTTCATTTACAAGCATACGGCAGGCCTGGCCTACTCTTACCTCGTTCAGGAATCTCATAAAGGTCTTATTTGCTCTCTTTCTGAAGTACCTGCAGAAAGCAGGTTTTGACAGATTTGCAATTGATGAAGCCTTTTCAAGGCTTATCTCCTGATGAAAGTTATCAAGCACATATTTATAAACCTTATTTAGCCTCTCTGTATCACGTTCATTAATTGTATTCTGAACCACTGGAGAAGCCAGGTACTGAAATTCTCCATTGAAAGCTATCATCTCGAGGATAGTCATCAGTAATGTTATCCTTGTAAAACCATAAGAAGTATCTATTCTTTTCATCAGCGAAGCAACATCATCCCTTGTCCTGCCAGTAAGCTTCATTCCCCTTTCTGACTGCTGTATGATCTTAAGAATGATTTTTGACTCAGGTAAATTCCAGAAGTCATTGCCCATTATGTCAGGGTTGAAAAGGATGTATATCGCTTCTGATTGTCCGCTTCCTGATTTCTTGTCACTTAGCCACTCATGTGATACATTAGGACCAATCATCACAAGGTCGCCGGGAACGAACGGCTCAACTGAATCACCCACATAACGTGTCCCTTTTCCCTGTACCACGAGCAATATTTCAACCTCGCGATGGAAATGACGCAGAGAAGGAAAAAAATCAACCTTCATGTGATTGATATGAAAAGAATGGTTGATATTGGCATCCACTTTTTCGAGACTGGGTAACATGTCAATATTGTGTTATTTATTAATACAAAACTATCATAATAATTATTCATGTGACGATACCTTTGAAATATAAAATTTAAACCATTTGTCATTGAGTATAATTATTTAATAATTTTAAGAGAAAAAGAGGCAGTGGCAAAAAAGAATTATCTCGTAACACACCGGACACCGGTAGCTAAACCTGCATTTCCGGCTATTGATGCACACAACCATCTATGGGGTAACTGGCAGGTTGACAAGGTTGTAAAGACTATGGATGAGGTTGGTGTGTTAAGTTACTGCGATGTGACCGGGAATGTTATGATAGAATTTGCCGGTGGAGGTTACCGGATAAAACCCGGTGATATCAATGGTTTTATTGATAACTGTTCCTCAAAATACCCCGGACGTTTCTACTGCTTTACAATGTCGGCATTTGCACATCCTGCGGATACTCCTCTTTTTTCAGATCATAAGCGTTTTGTTGATGAATGCATAAGTACTCTGAATGAACATGTTGAGAAAGGAGCCAGGGGACTCAAAGTACTTAAGGAACTGGGTTTACATTATCGTGATTCATCAGGAAACCTGATCAGCTGCAATGACGACAGGCTGGCCCCGATTTGGGAAGAAGCCGAAAGACTTGGTATTCCTGTGCTTATTCACCAGGCCGATCCTGCAGGTTTTTTTGAACCCGTAACTCCTGACAATGAGCACTATGAATCACTTATCAAGTTCCCTTCCTGGAGTTTCGCCGATCCGAAATATCCGCGTAAGATTGATCTTCTTAAACGCAGGGATGATCTTGTCAGAAAACATCCGGGCACGAAATTTATTCTTCCTCACTTCGGAAATTATGCCGAGAATATTCAATATGTCTCAGATCTTCTTGATGATTGCCCCAATGCCTATATCGATTTTTCAGCAAGACTTGACGAACTGGGAAGACAGCCCTATTCCACACGTGAGTTCTTTATAAAGCATCAGGACAGGATCATCTTCGGAACTGATATGCCTGCAAACATCGATAGTTCGGTTGAAATGTACCGGACATATTTCAGATTCCTCGAAACATTTGATGAATCTTTCTATTCACCCGACTACGATGGTACATTTGAAAGAGCAAGGTGGCCAATTTGTGGAATCGGTTTACCCCGTGAAGTTCTGAAAAAGATATATCATGAGAATATAATTAAAATTATCCCTTCACTGGGTACTGTTAATAATTTCACACAAAACAAATCACTATGATCAAAACAAAAGTTGGTTTCATCGTTTTTGGAGTTCATAAGGATGGTCTGAAAGACCCTATGGGAATGCCGTTCATTGATAATAAAATAGTGTCAGAGGCAAAGAAAGCGCTGAAAAGTAATGGTCTTGAACTTGTGGAATATGAGCTGGTAGTGGCTTCGAAGAAGGAGTCAAAGGCCTGTTTTGATAAGTTTAAAAAGATGAATGATATCGATGCAATTGTCCTTTTCTCAGGCACCTGGGTCTGGGCAGCTCATATGATTGCTGCGGTGCGCGATTTTGCCACAACAGGTAAAGGTATCATCCTGTGGACAAATCCGGGAAGCCAGGGATGGAGACCCGTTGGAGGACTTGTCATGCAGGGAGCATTCAAAGAGATTGGACTCAGGCACCGCTTCGTGTACGGAAGTTATAAGGATCCGGCCGAAATTGAGAAAATTGTCTCTTACTGTCGTGCAAGCGCCATGAAAAACAGGCTCAATATGAGCACTATTGGTACCTTTGGTGGCAGAGGCATGGGACAGACCTGTGGTGCTGCCGACCCTTCACAGTGGATGAAAATGTTCGGTATTGATATTGATTCCAGAGATACATCTGAACTCCTTAAGACAGCAGAAAGGATTACAAAAGCAGAGATAACAGAAGCAAAGAAAAAAATACAAAAACTATTCTCAAAACCTATACCTGAAAATGAACAGGCGGAAAAATCAATCCGGCTTTACCTTGCCATTAAAAAGCTTATTAAGAAGAATGAGTGGGATTTCTATACTATACAGTCATTTCCGGGACTTGGCGATGAGTACAGTGCCACCTGTTTTGCCCAGAGCATGATACTCGAAGACGGCATAGGTACTTCCACACTGGGTGACTTCAATACAGCTCTGACTGTTAAGTGTCTCACTGATATGAGTGACGAGCCGGTATATTACGGCGACCTTCAGCATATTGACAAGACAAACAATGAGATAAAAATTATCGGAGACGGTGCCTGTCCTCCTTCGCTTGCAGGAAAACTCGGTCCTGCCGGTTTTGCAGAACATGGAATTCCCACAGAGGGCGAAGCAGGTGGTATCTCAGTTGAGCTGGTCTGCAAGGTGGGCGAAGGTGTTCTTGCCAGACTTGGAAGGAATAACGGAGAGTTTGAAATGGTAATTACCCGTTGCTCAATTTTTGAACCACCCAAGAATCAGATCGAAAAACGAAGACTGGAATGTGGTATTCCTTTCTGGCCGCATGGCTTCGTAAAAGCCCATTGCAGTATTGATGAGCTTCTTCAGGCATGGAACAATGAATATGCATGTCTCGGTTATGGCGCACACCTGTACGAAGAGCTGAAAGCATTCTGTGAACTTACAGGGATTAAGGTAATTGCCTTGTAATCAGTAATCGGTAATCAGTGATCGGTATTCTGGAAACTGAAACATGGAGTATGGGCTATGGAGCGAAGAGCTCAGGAACTGAGGTTCCCCTCCCGGGAGGGGCTAGGGGTGGGTTATTTGAAGGTAACAAATTAATATTTTTACTATGCCATTAATTCTGGAAAGACAACAGGTCCTGGATATCTATGCAAAGGCTGCAGAACGAAAGTGGGTAATTCCCACTTTCAACACAGAGAATCTTACCACAACCGAAGCAATACTCTCAGCTGCTCTGGATTACAGCAGGAAAACAGGAAAGCCTGATCTCCCGGTTACAATCGGAATCACTAACCAGTACAGTCACCGGAGCCAGTCAGTTTATTATACACATACACGGCAATGGGATATAGGGCTTAAATTGTTTCTTGCAGATATTGAGGTGCTTACGTCAAAAGGATCTCCGTTTGAAAAGCTGAATGTCATGATCCATCTCGATCATACCCAGTGGGACAGCGACAAAGCTCTGCTGGAGTGGGATATGAACAGGTTCTCGATGATAATGTATGATGCATCCGCATTGCCTTTTGATGAAAATATTGAAAGGACAGCTGAGTTTATAGCACGATGCGGCAAGGATATTGTTGTTGAAGGCGCCTGTGATGAGATTGTTGATGCAACCGGCGATGAAAGAAGTGACCTGACAACACCAGAGCAGGCAGTAAAATACCTGAATCAGACAGGGGCCGATTTTATTGTTGCAAACCTTGGTACCGAACACCGTGCAAGCGCCGCTGATCTAAAGTATCACGGTGATCTGGCCAGGGATATCAGCAGGCTTACCGGTACAAAACTGGTCCTCCATGGTACTTCCTCAGTAGGCAATGATCAGGTCAGAAACCTTTTCAGCGACGGAATTGCCAAAGTCAATATCTGGACAATACTCGAAAGAAATACAGCACCCGTACTGTTTGAGGATATGGTAAGGAATGCGGCAAAGGTAACCGGAAGTGCAAAGACTGAGCAGATGATCAGTAATGGTCTGCTAGGGGAGAAAGCGGACAGAAATTCGAAAGCATCCTTATCTCACTACACAACGGTTTACAGGCAGGATATCATCTTCGGGGAAATGAAACGGATTGTGACTGATTACCTCGATCTCTGGTACGTTTAATTATTTAACCGATGCAAAAATACCTTGGCATTGATATAGGCACAAGCGGCTGCAAAGCAGTAGTTTTTGATGATAGCGGTCATCAGCTCTCAGCATCATACAGGGATTACAATATTATTTCGAAACATCCCGGATGGGCCGAGCTTGATACGGATGAAGTAATAGCTAAGTGTTTTGATGTTATAGGAGAGGCGTCTGCAGCAGCAGGACCGGGTTCCGTAAAAGGAATCGGCATTTCCAGCCAGGGAGAAGCATTTACACTTATTGATAAGAATGGCAGGGCTCTTTGCAATGCACTTGTTTCATCCGATATCAGGGCAAATGATCTGATATTGCCTTGGACGAGGGAGTTCGGTGAGGAGAAACTTTATAATATAACCGGTCATACACCGTATCCTATGTTCTCACTCTTCAAACTGCTCTGGGTGCGGGAAAATGAACCGGAAATATGGTCAGCTGCACAGCGGATCCTCTGTTTTGAGGATCTTCTTCAGTACAGGCTGGGGATAACAAATCCATCTATGGGATGGCCGCTCGCCGGAAGGACAATGCTTTTTGATGTTGTAACTCACAGATGGGACACTACTATTCTCGACAGGATAGGTCTCGATGCCGGGAAGCTTTCCAAACCATTACGGTCAGGTACCCTTGCCGGCTATGTCTCAGGCGATATTGCAAAATCACTCAACCTTTCACCCGATACATTTATAGTTACAGGTGGACATGACCAGCCCTGTTCCGGTCTTGGTGCAGGTGCTGTTGACCCCGGAATTGCAGTCTGGTCCTCAGGAACGGTAGAATGTATTACTCCGGCGTTTAGCAGACCTGTCTTCACTGATGAGCTTCGAAAGAGCAATTTGTGTACCTATGATCATACTGCCCCGGGGATGTATGCAACGGTTGCCTTCAGTCTTACCGGAGGGAACATACTGAAATGGTTCCGCGACCAGTTTGGTCTGGCTGAAAAAGAAGAGGCACGCAGGCTTAAGTGTGATCCATATGAATTGCTGATGAATGAACTGCCTGAAGAACCTTCAAGAATAATGGTGCTACCATATTTCACCCCATCAGGAACTCCCTATTTCGATGTAAACGTAAAAGGCACAATTCTTGGACTTGATATGAATGTTACCAGGCTGGAGATACTGAGAGGACTGCTTGAGGGAGTTGCATTTGAAATAAAACTGAACCTGGAGATACTGAGACAATCAGGTTATGAGGTCAGGGAATTAAGAATAATAGGAGGAGGGGCAAAATCGCTGAAACATGTTCAGCTAAAGGCTGATGTGACGGGTATGCCCATAACTGTACTTGATGTATCAGAAGCCGGCTGCATGGGAGCTGCAATGCTTGCCAAAGCCTGTAATGAAAAGATTGATGTCAGGGATATAACCAAACAATGGGTAAAGCCTGTTTCAAATGTTGAACCCAGGCTTGATTCATTCTACAATTCTAAATTTGGTCAGTATAAGAAACTTTATACGGATCTTTTAACTATCTATAAAAATATATAAGCAGACTCATACTTAACTGAAATCAGAAACAAACAAAATATTTCTGCTAATCTATGATATTAGCTTAGTTGTGAATCTTTCAGGAGTATTGTTATAGTTCAGTTTATTGGCGACACCCGAATCTTAATGGCAGAAAGAAGGTGGATCCTTGAAGAACCATTTACAGGACAATGTATCGTTCTGGTAGAAATTCATCAATATCTCTGCTACTTTCTTTGCTCCATCGGGCACTGATGGATGTATTCCATCATTCTGAAAATCTGACGGACAGCTCCAGAAAATATTTTTATCTGCAGCCTGGGGAGTGGCTCCGTCAGACCACAAATATACCCCCCATGAAAGCCATGGTGATCTGGCACCAGGACCTGAGTAACTTAGTAATGTATCTCCGTTAATCTGATCTTCAATTACTTTTTTTATTGCCCATCCGGTATAATAAGCATAAGGTTCCGGGTTTAAAGCTGTGGCAGCATACCTGGCAGATATCCTTGATGCCATGTAACAAATAGATGCATTTGGAAACCTTTGTTTAATGATGTTCATTACCCTTTTTGTCTGAACTACAAGGGAGTCAAAGTAGATCATTATGGGTATTGAATTTGCAATATTTGCCTCTTTATACCAGATTATCTGTACCTGGCCTGAAGTCACTCCGGCATTTGCGAGTCGGGTGTCAACGGTATTCCAGTAATTATAATATCTTGGATTATTTCCGGTTGAAATGACACTGGCTGGCATACCTCCCACAGCCCCATCTACAAAAACAAGTTCAGGTTTTTTATTTATGTATTCACCTGCAAGCTTCAGAAATTGTTGAGACTCCATGGTAGTGTTTGACATACCAATCGACAGCCAGACAATCTTACCACTTAAAAGATCAGGCTTTCCTTCCATATCTCTCGGACATACCTTCTCAGCAGTAATTTTCATACCTGCAACCTTATGAGCCTCTGGTAAAAAATTTGAACCGCCCGGGTACAATCCGCCTGTCCAACCATTGAATGTTTTTTTCTTTAAATCGTTAATCGGAATCAATCCGGTCGATGGTGCAGAACAATCAGGTTGTGCCCAAATAGGAATTTCCAGCAACATCAAATTAACCCAAATTAAGAAAGATGGTTTCATACCAGAATTGTTGATTATGTAGGAATAAATAAAGATATCATTAAAAGTATTATACTACTGATTATTTACTGTTTTTATAGTTTTCTCAGGTCAGGATTTGTTCTTTTGCACTTCTTTAATAGCCTTCAGATACACATTTTTAACTCCGTTGTTAGTCTCCTTTTTTGCTGCTTCCTCAATCCGGTTAATCAGTTCTTCTTTCCTGGAAACTTTTGCAATCTCTGAAAGAGCATATGCCGCACACCATCTTATAACTGTTGAATTATCTTTATTTTCGACGGTATTCTTAAATAATAGGGGAATTGCTTTTTCAACTTTTTCCGGATGCTTCTTTGCTATATTACCGATAGCTTCAGGTACTCCCCATTTTACTCTGGGAGTTTTGTAATTTATGTATTTTATCAGAATATCTATGTAGGGCTCTGCTATATCAGGTTTTTCCGCTGTTACATTTTTCATAATATCGGCACAATTCCCTTTCTCAACTTCTGTTCCGGTTTCTAATATTTCAATTAGCTCTTTAAAGAGTTTATGGTCATTAAGTATAATATCTTTACAATCAGATACTTTTTCTTTTGGTTTCCTTTTCGAGTTCAGAATTTCCTTTATCGTTTCCATAGCAAAAGTTTATTAAATTAATACATTACTTTCTGCATAGAATTCTGTGTCGCTCTTTGAGACTATGATTTATATCCTCAGGCAGCCACGGAAAGCCCTTACACCATAATAAGATGGAGCACTATTATGATATACGAAGACTTTATCATAGCGGCGATCGGCAAAGAGTGCTCCACCAAGCTTTCTGATCTCATAAGGGGTTTTTATCCAGCTGGATGTTTTTGTATCGAAATTTCCCAGTTTCTGCAGCTCCCTGTACTCTTCTTCATTTAACAGTTCAATGCCCATGGCATTTGCTGCATCAATAACGTTGTTCTTTGGTTTGTTTTCTTTCCTTGAGTTAAGGGCCACACGGTCGTAACAGTAGCTGCGCCGACCTGCAGGACTTTCGGCTGAACAATCATAAAAGATGTATTCACCCGTTTTTGTATCCTGGCCGATAACATCTGGCTCACCACCAGTTGCTTCCATTTCATTGAGTGACCACAATTTTTCAACGGAGTTCTTCTGTTCGAGCCTTGCATGCACATCATCCCATTTAAGACCTTTATGACGGATATTGTTTTTCTCAAAACGGGCTTTCAGTGTTCTGATCAGGTTTTCACGTTGTTCTGTTGATAATGCCTTTTTTGTTGTCTGGCTTGCCATGGTTTTAAGTCAAAAAGAAACCCTGATTTTCCTGTTTAACAATTACCCGGCCTTTATGTTCAATTCTAAGAACTTCATTTGATAGTATCAGTTAGTTCTGAAGTAATGTCCGATCATCCTGGCATCTCCTTTTATATATGCCTGAAATGGCTCTGATTTTTTTAATAAATAGTACTTTACCTGTTTTTTAAAGACTGAGGTGATGATTTTTCTCCAGGGTGGAACGGATTTTTTTAACTCTCCGAAATAGTCATTAAGTGAATTCCTGCGGAAATGAAGTATGGCATCCAGATCATCACCATCTTCATATAATCCGCAGTGGAAGTTCTTATCTGCAAATGCTTTTACAGGGAAGTCGCATCTGCCCAATCCCATTATTCCGAATGAGCGATCTAAAAAATCTTTGTATGTCGTTCTGCAATTTTTGCCACCCCCGAGATTGAATATTTTTCCTGTAAGAAGATCTCTCTTCTCAATTGCCATAACAAATGCTCTGCCAGCATCTTCCATGGTACATATTTCCAGAGGAGTAACAAGTGGCATATGGAACATAAGTTTTGATATCTTATGCTGACCCATAATGGCTGTCAGCCTGAATATGCTCCACTTTAACCTGCTTTCTGCTATAATTTGCTCTGCCTTTATCTTTGTGGTGGCATAGTAGTCACCTTCGCTGGGTGTGAGATTGTCTCCTACCTTTATTAATGGATTTTCAACCCTGTCTCCATAAACAGAGATTGAAGAACTGTAAAGGAAAAAAGCGTCAGGTGAATGCTGCTCAAGATTTCTTACAAGGTTTTCCGTCCCCCGGGTGTTTACCTGAAATGCCTGTTCAGGAAGGTCATCTGCCAGTGGCGGAATTAACGCAGCCAGATGAATGACTACATCAACACCGGCTGCAACCTTTCTGACATCATCATATTTTGTGATGTCCCCGAAAATGACCCTGGCATCATTTTTACAGGGAGAAAGAATTTTTTGAGAATGGGTTGATTTAAAATCAAATACTGTTATATCGATTAACTCTTTCTGAAGAATTAATTTTCTCAGGACTTCATGTCCCACTGCACCTGAAGCACCTGTCAGCAAAATACGGAGTTTTGGTTTCATATCGGTGAAGCAAACTACCCTGTATGTATTTATTAGTATAAATACATGAACCTGAGCTGATTTTGAATTTTCAAAGCTTGCTCAGCAGGTTTGATAAAAAAATTTGACCTTTTAGTCTGATAATAACTCATTTACAGCAGATGATTCAGTTCTTTTTTTCAGGAATTGCTTCCATTAATAAGGTATACGCTTTTTTCAGTGCTTTTTCCCCTTCCTGTTGTCCTTTATAATGACCAAGCCTGACAATTACTAAATCACGCGACGGAATAATTGTAACAGACTGGCCACCTGCGCCCCGCATCATATATGAATTTTTCGGAATTGGAAATCCGCCATCTCCGTTTATCCAGAACAGACCACCATATACCGGTCGTCCATCATCAACCCATGACTCTGCAAGGGTACTGACAAACTCTGTGAATCCTTCCGGTAATATTAGTTCACCATTTGCAACACCCTTTTGCAAATACAGATTCCCTAACCTGGCCCAATCCCGGGCTGAAGCAAGCTCATAACCCTGAGTTAAAAAGTTTCCATAAGGATCTGTTTCCATTACCATGGTACGAATCCCGATCTTATCAAACAGATTTCTTTGCGCAAAAGTATGGTAATTTTCGCCTTTACCCTCTATTCCCAGCCGATTCAGATAATTAATGAGTACGGGATCACAGTTTCGATAACGGCCAATACTGTTTGGCGGCCATTGCTGAGGCAGGTTAGCAGCATATTCAAATGAATTGATTCCACCTGTATAAAGATATAAATGGTCAGGGTAGCCCAGCGAGGGGTCATAATCCGGGTCCTGAGGGGCTCTGCAATATAATCCGCTTGACATTTGCATGATATCCCTGATTCTGATTTTTGACCTTCCGTCACCCTTGCCTTGCCATTGAGGAATTGGCGCAGGTTGATCCAGCTTATATATTCCCTGTTGAATCAGTATGCCCATAATAGTGGCAGACAGGCTTTTACCCATCGACCAGCTTTCCAGAGGCGTGTTTATTTTAATTCCGGGAGCATACTTCTCACCAACTATTTTCCCTTTGTATGTAACTACAAAAGCTGCTGTCAGCGCTTTATCCGGAGCAAATGCTGAGTCAACAGCCTGCCTTACCTTTGTCATGTCAATGCCGGAAGGATTGTCCTTCTCATTAACCACGTCCCCCATAGGCCATGGAGTGACAGTTGCATCGGGAAGGTCGGAATAGACATTTACAGGTTTGAAATAGAGAGAATCGCTCCCTTCGGGTAAACATATGCAGCCTTGCCCTTCTGTATAAATTGCAGTTCTGGTAACTCCGTTTGGAAGCGTAACCGAAACAGATTTCCTTTCATAATCTATAATTGGTTTTCCAACCTTTGCTCTTTCTGAATAAGGAGCTGTAAAGTATCCGACATTTTCCGCAGCGAAATCAGGTGAGAGACCTGTAATGAATACTGCCGAACACATAATTTTGACATAACCTGCGGTATTATGCGAAAGAGCATCTCCCGGAGGTGCTTTATAGTTTGTTTTTAATTCAAGTTCAGCTGCACGGGATAACATTTTACTTCTGACTTCCTGAGTCATTACCTGGGCATTGATAATCAGTCCATGCAGAATAACCGAAGCAAGTAAGTAGATTCTAAATGAGTTTTTCATCTCTTTTATTTCATTTTAAAAACAGATTTAATAGCCTCAAGGTAACGATAATCATATTTCCTTTCAGGTTCGAGATAACTGCCTTCAGTCCATTCATTCCAGCTGTTGATGGTTATTATCTTATTTGTTTCATAATTTTTGTCAGACCATGATCTGGCTTTTTGCAAAGCTTTTTGAAAGTTTTCCGGTGTATTATTCTTTAAAACTGCCATACAGGGGTAACCGAAGTTTTCAAAAGCAACTTTCTGACTGCATCGTGGCGTTGCATCCCATCCCAAAGTAACATTCGGATGATATGGTTGTTTTATAGTTTTTGCAAATGAATCACAGAAATTAAAGTATTTTTCCTGAACTTCAGTATATTCAGTTTCGGGGAACTGGCTTAATGCAACATGGTGAATCCATACATACGAAGTAGTGCTGTTAAACGAAAGGTAATCAAGTACATCTGCCGGATCTTTAAGCTCTTTTTCATTCGGAAGTATTTTCACACCCCAGACAACTGCATTAAGATGCAGATCCCTGAATCCGGCTTTTTTTGTTTTATTACGAAATGATTCCAGGGCTTCCCATGCTTTTTCTTTACCACCCATACTTTCAATGAACATATATAGTTCATAAACTGAAAAGTATGGACACCCGCCAATTTTCCAGTATTCAGGCCGGCTGAAATAGTTTGATATGATGTAATCAGTCATTTTATCAAATGTTTCAGGTGTAACAACACCCGGATAAAACAAGGGAGCTGCAGGTATTTCGGGGTTACGCGGAAAAAGATCAACCCAATCATGATTTGCCCACATCAGGGCAAACCTTACTTTATTATTGTTCTCAACTTTCAGGAATCCATCTTCAAGCCCTTTCTCCAGGAAAGGGCCGTCATTGTAGTAATACCAGTCATAGATAAATACATCAACACCGTATTCTGAAGCAACATTTATTTTCATCTCCATTACCTCAGGATCCGACTCATTTGTATATCCCCAGAGGGGTATCTTCGGCTGATCATGTCCTTCGAACCTGGGCAATGCATCCCTGATCAGATTCCACTCCGACCAGCCTTTTCCATAGCGTTGTTCATTTCTGGTATCGTTATTATGGTAATTCGGAAAGTAGTAGACTGCAATATCATAACCTGGAGAATTATCAATAAACTTTTCACCTGTTTTTTGAGCTGGGGAATTGTCAGTTACAATAAAGAAATAAAGCAATGATGTCAGTATAAACAGGCGTCTTTTCATATAAGAAACAATTTGGGTCATGCTAACAAGGATTTCTTAACTTCAGGAGCATTTCTTTTAAATATCCCTGATTTGATTCACTCGTACCTGAAAATTTTCAGGAAAGGATTTGATGTAATCGTCAACCGTCATACTACTTCTGATTTTGTATTTTCCTTTTTCCTGAAGGCCATAATAATCAATAAAGCTATTGACACCAGCCATCCTATTGGGTAGGGAATAATTAATAATCCCCACCACCATGACAAAGCTGAGTTACCTCCAAAACCTCCGAGAGATGAAAGATAGAAAAGAAAGAATATTCCGAGTATTATCATCAGAAATGAAACCAGGAATATTTTCCGGTATCTGTCTTTGTTTAGGAAAGTTGAGAGTGTAATAAATGCGCTGCCGGCAAGTATAACAACTGATCCTTCCAAAGGATCAACAGCACCAATTATCATTGCAGCAATCCCAATGATAAACAAAACCTTAATCCATTTAATCTTCTTTGTCATTTTCTCCAGGGTAAATAAGTTATTTCATCCTAAATTTATTAAAAAATTTGGTCACAATTGCTGCCGGTTGCACCTGACTGCCAGGGGTGTGGTTTCTGCATACAAAGTACAGGACTCTCTGAGTGCAGGCGCGGTGGTGGTTTATTATCACGGACCTGTATAAGGTCAGAGTCACTTAAAACAATGACATGAGAATTGACTCTATTTACCGGGGTCAAGTGCTGATCCTGTTCTAAGTTCTTCTGAATGGCCTTTTGTCAAGATAGTAGCAGACTGGCAGTCCAACTGCATATGATATTATATCAAGATAATCATATGTTCCTGCGACTGGTCCATTTGGCCAGTATTTGGTCAGTAATTCTGTTATCACTCCGACCAGAAAAATGGAAATGGAAGATCTTTCTGGTGAAAGTCCGAACCAGTCCCCAAATATTATAAGCTTAGGAATTCTATTCTCATTGTTCCAAAGTCCGCGAATATAAATATAGAACCAGGCAGGGAATGTCAGATCTGATAAATAATTTGTAAGAAATCCACCATGGACTCTCATCATATAAAGACCTGCTCCAATAGTCCAGCAAATAAAAAGAATCCAAAAAGCAGACTTCCAGCATTTCCTGTTGAATTCCATATTTAATATTTGAAGGTGACAGTATATGTGGTCGGGTGCTATTTAAATGTAAGGGTGTCAGGATCTTGTCTTGTATCGTATATTCTTAAGATTTCAATATTTGTTTTCCCGTCTCGATAGAACAGTGTATTATGTTTAGTCAGGACACACTTTCTTATCTTTTTTCTTCTATGGAAAAAGGGAAATTGTCTGGGATTTATGGAAATCAGTTCTATGGAATTTTCGGTTAGGTTAATGAAATTTATTGAAACCTCCTGCCCCCAATTCTTGTCAAGGTAATCAAGGATTAATGCAAAGTCTTTTTCTGATAATGGTGACCAGATAATTGGCTTATGCATTACTGTACTTTTTACGGAATTTTGTCAGGACAGTCTTGTTAGGAATTCCTTTGCCCGATTCTATTTCATCGATCGCATTCAAAATTCCATTTTTCTGACTGTTAGATAGCTTATCCCATTCAGAAATATCTTTTTGTCCGTTGATGTAATTTAGAAGAATTCCGTAAAACTCCTCCAGTTTGCCTTTTTCAAGGGAATCAATCTGTCTGAAAATTCTGAGTTTTAAATCGGAAACTGTCATGGTAAACTGTTTTTTCAAAGATAACAAAAGTTTCTTAAAGGTAAGCCTCTATGTGCAGAGCTGCGATACCTGCCACCTACCGGCCCGGTGGTTGAGGGAGTAATCGTTGGTGGCGCAGTCCATTGACCGTGTTAGCGGCCCGTTGTTTTATTTTTTTAAATTTTTCTCATAAATATTTATCCATTCACTCACACTCATTTTTTTCATTAGTTCGCCAATGAGTTTGTACGGAATGTCGTTAAATTTTTTGAAACGAATACAACTTTTACCCATATCAGGTTTTTGCTTTGTATATTTTGGATATTCTGTTACAAACCAGTGCAATAATTCAGGGCTGGAATAGATACCCATGTGGTAAAAATTAATAGAGTTCTTCTGCGAAGCAATTCCTGCAAATGGTAATGGTTCGATTGGTTTGCAATGATAACCAGCTGGATAAACTGCATGTGGAACGACATATCCCAAGCCCCCATAACTTATGGCTGCTTCAAAACCATCTGGCAGGTTTTGAATAATAATATCGTGTAATTTGTTAAAAGGTTCTGCTCTGTCATTTGGCAGGTTTGTTAATATTTCCTTTACTGTTTTACCGTTTGCCTTCATATCCTTTGATATTAACGATGTTGGTCTATTAAAATCACATTTCCGTCAGGATCAGTTAACATAAGACTTGCTGGTCCTTCTGTTTTTTCGTCAGCCTCCCTTGTAAGTCTGAGTCCGCTGTTTTTAAGTTGCATCTGAATTTTACGGATATCGTCAAAATTTTCCAGGTTGATTGCATTCTCATCCCAACCCGGATTAAAGGTCAGAATGTTGCCTTGAAACATTCCCTGAAAAAGTCCGATGAGTGCTTTATCGTTTTTCATTATCAGATACTTTTGTTCCATACTTCCAGCGAAAATGGTGAAACCTAATTTCTCGTAAAAATCTTTTGATGTCTTTAAGTCTTTTACGCTAAGACTGATTGAGAATGCTCCTAATTTCATATTGTTTTGTTTTTCTGTTTTTGTTATTGCTGAGTGGTTGTTCGTTGAATTTCTGGCAAGAACCGTATTCAGATAAAAGCCCAATACGAATATTGTAAAAAGTCCTGCTATTATTAAATATGTTTTTTTCATTTCATTGCTATAAAGGATTCTTAATTATTTATTATATGTCAGATCTTACTTTAACATTCTTCTTGTGATATCTGAAAACGAAAAAGACAGTTATAAGAAAATCTATACCATCCAAGTACCATAATTTGAAATTTCGCATTATATCATTCATAAAATTATTTTACTCCAGATTATTACTGTTTTTTGCGTCTGGTACTCTCTTAAATCAGCTATTTATTTACTCCAATATGTCCTGTTAATCTATATTTAAGTAAGGTATATATATCTTACCTTTAATCCATTTATCCTTTGTTGCCATAATCTTATGTAAGATAATTTTTTATAATAAAACAATGGAATCAGGATTTTGTTGAGATATCTGCTGACGATCAATCTTTCTGAATCGTCATCTTACTAACTTAACTGAATATCAAATCGGTACGGGGAATGACCACTAACGGCCAGGTGGTATGTTTCAGCAGGTGTAACCCTAGGACAGTACCTGGCGGAGTCACGGTGCAAGAAACATCACAAATTTGTCCTGGGAGCAGGAGCTAAGCAAAACCATGACAATACAAATGCACTTTATTATCCTTGTTATAAGGCGATTCAATTTTTAATTGTCTTGTTACATTTGATACAATTGTCTCGATGGACACTCAAAACTGATCCGCAATTTATGCAAGTCCTTCGTTTTGATTCAAATGCAAGAAAGTTATCCAATCCATTTTCCTTAATCATTGTCAGATTCTCAATGAAACTTGTCCTATATTTAGTACGGTATCTTTTATCCAGATTTTTAATCCTCTGGAATGGGAATTTCACACAGTCATAGCAGAATTTTGATGTTGTTTTCTGAAGATAGCTGCATTTTGGAACGATGCACTGTCTGACTGACAGGGCTTTGTCTGGAGATTTGATCCTGCAACCCGGACATTTGTTCTTATCCCGAAGATATGCTATGCAAGTCCCGCAGTTCATACCGCAGGGTGCAATAAGATGTTTTTCAAAGGAAAGTGAAGGTTTCATGTGGTTAATCTTGAGATTTAATCAAATCGTTAAACAAAATTCGATTAGGAGCAGTATTTTGAATGCAAGCTAACGGTTGAGGCTATAAATAGTGGCGGTTTGCGTGGTTGTCCATTGTCAACCAACACTAATGCCGGTGCGGGTTATGAGCTTTCAATTATGTACTTCACCCGCCATTATTTTATAGCCTTTGTTGTGGGCAGTACTTAATTATTTCTTTTGAATTACTCCTGCTTTCAGCAACGGATCAAACATATTGGCTGCACCTCCATGTTCAATAATTTTTCCATCCTTGATCCTGTCTACATTAACTCCAGTAAATGTTATCGGTTTTCCTGTTGGTTTCATCCCGAACCATTCATCTTTAAAAGTGCCGGTAACTGAAAAGATTGTTACAACCCATTCCCCTTCAGCAATTTGATTTTCTATGGTTAGTGTTAGATCTGGGAAAACCCTTCGTACACCGAGAACATGATCAATGGCTCCTTGGATTCCAATAGGATAGCGTTCACCTTCATATACCTCTGTATAGTCTTGTGATATGAATTCACTGATATTAGACACATCTCCTGTATTTTCAATGCGCTCTATATAGTGTCGTATAATAGTTTTGTTATCAAGTTTATCCATGATGATTCTGTTTTATTTTAGCATTAACCGTGTTAGGTTTTCGTTGTTTTTTAAGTTCTTAAATGGTTTAATATCAATAATATCCCAATAGTCAGAAATATTAGGAATAATATAAATTCGACAATTACTCTTGGATGAGAAATTGTAATATTCAATTTTTTTAAATGAAATATGGAATAGATTAAAAAGCCAAGAGCAACTAAGCCGAATAAAACAAATATTAATCCTGCCATGTTTTAATCCTGAGTAAAAGTCTTCTTTTTAAAATCAGGTATAATAAAGATGTTAGGTTTCTGTTGCCTTTTATGTCCCGGTAAAAAGTGTACCACAGACTTGTGAAGCGATGGCCAGTATGAAGAAAATAAACATGTTCAAGCTTTTAGAATTAAAATCAAAACCATCAATTATCAGTTTCAAAGAGGGTCGGGACAAGCTGGTCATAAAAAAGTAATAAATCTGAATGGTGAAGGCAATGAAACCTAACGTTTTGCGGCTATGAGCAGTGGCGGGCTTCGTGGCTGCTTCTGTATCCCACGTTTCAGACCTACCTGCGAGACGGGACGTTTAACACGCCACAAGCCCACCATTGCCTATGAGCCGTTGTAGTGCGTTCTTTATTTTTTTAATTCTCTTCTTTAATTTTCCTTCCTTTAATCAAGAGCCAGAAAATAAGTATTACCTCTCCGATAAATGTAAACATTGAAATATTGACATTGTAATCAGCAGACAGAAGTTTACCAAATCCATCAATCAAATATCCCAATGATGCCAATATTAATAGAATTCCTAAAATCTTCCGCATGTATCCAGCTTTAAAAACCAAATATCCAAGTAGCAGTAAATGAAATCCAAAAATTATTAGTCCAAATCCCCAACCAAGATTAAAGGTATTAAGGGACAGCATAACCTGTGTCTGTATTTGGTTTGTTGTAAAAGATGCCAAATAATCTGCTCCATGAAGAAGTTGCAGAACATTGAGAAGATTAATCAACACGACAGCTAAAATTGTTGCGTAAACAATCCTAAACCAAGCAGCAAGCAGAGATAAACCTTTATTCACGGGTTTTAGAAAAATATAAAGTGCCCAAGCAACAACTATATCGAGAATAGCCACAATTAAGAAGCCACAAATCCCAAAACGAAATAGTCCTCCTGATGTAACAATATTGCTGACTGTTTTGGCAGTATCATTTTGCACTATAAGCTTTTGTAAAATCGCAAAGTTTGTAATTGGAGCCAGTATCGCCATGAGAATTAATCCAATTCCAGCGATGATTGCCGAATTTCTTAATGAAATGTCATTAATCTGATTAGTTGGATTGTTTGAATTCATAAATATTCTTCTTTATGTTTAAACTTTTAAATATAAACTTATCACGTATCATGCTTATTGTCTGGTGTTTTATAATGACAAGCAACTTACCCATTGTCCGTGTCAGGTGCTGCACTTATTTCGAAATCATGTATTGAATCAAGTAATTTTTTTTTACTTTCCGATCTTTCTACGTTGAAAATCGACAGCTTTGGAGATATGCATAAGCCAATCACCTAATTTTGGTGACAATTCATTTATTATAAAAGAATATCTTAACGGCCTGGAGTTAACTATTATTTCAATTTTCCGTTTTTGGATTACATTTAAAACTGCTTTAGCAACTTGATTGGGAGAACAGGATCCAATAATCCAGGGTGATTTTTTACCGAATCGAGCAAACATACCCACCTCCGTAACATAGCCAGGGAAAATAGTTGAAAAGCGAACTCCTGTTCCTGCGAGTTCCAGTCGAAGCCCACGTGTCCATTCAGCCAATCCTGCTTTTGTTCCAGAATAAACTGCGGCGTATGGTGCTCCACTCTTGGCAGCGATCGAAGCAATATTGATGATGTGTCCGGATTTATTCATTAACATTAAAGGCAGTATGAGTCGTGTCAAAGCCATGGGAGCCAGTAAGTTTACCTCTACTGTTTCCTGAATTGCCGTCCAAGGTAGTTCGGCATAGGCTCCTTCTGTTTCCAAACCTGCATTGTTTATTAAAATATCGATTGTGCCAAATTCTTTTAGAACAGAATCAACAAGCAATTCGCGTTGAGATTGGATATTTAAATCAACTGCCACTGTAAGTACTTTTGATCCGGTTTTAGACAAATGTCCTGCGACATTTTGTAGAGCAGATTCTGAGCGGGCAGAAATAGCTACATTTGCACCATTAATAATCAAAGATTCAGCTATTACTGGACCAATTCCACGTGAGCCACCTGTGATGATTACATTTTTATTTTTAAGTTCAATCATAGCTATGTTTTTTGTAAACTAATCTTTGTCACTGCAGATTATATGGGAATGAGTATCGTGTGGCAGCTAACGTTTTGCATTTTGCCGCAGTTGACGATTTCAGAGCACTTCACTGTCAATTTGTACAAAAGTTTGATAGTAGCACTCAGTTTCAATTTTGCATGTCACCGCCAATTGAGGCAACACGTTGTTAGCGGTCGTTGTTTGTCTTTCTGTCACCCGGTAATAAATTTCTCTGTTCAAAAACATATTTTGTGTCTTTGTCTGCAAACCAATCAATAAATTTTAATATACCTACTACATTTAACACCACTCCTAATGGAATACCTATAAAGTAGTCGGTCAAAGTAACTAAATTTTCTTGGTGGATAGTGACAAAGAAAAAGTAAATGCAAGGTGCAAAAAACAACCATCTTGTTGCCAGTCCGGCATTATAAAAAGTCTTACCCTTAACATTAAAGACTATTGTATGTGCAATTGTGTTTCCAAGTGAAACTAAAATTGTAGCGATGCCAAGCCACACCGCATTTTGTCCAAGCAATGCCGCAAAAAAATAGAAGAGCCAACCAACTAAAACATTTACGTAAACAACTGTCAAAGCATTTAATGGATACCTGTCTGGCATTGTGCTATTATACATCACTCTGTTTACCATTCCGGGAAATGTTCCAACTATTCGATACTCTTTGTCTTCGGCAAAAACCGTGACAAGCTTATTAAACATTGTCCGTGTTAGCACAAGTTTTTATTTATTTATCTGGTTCCGATTTTTGGCAATGGTAAGAAAAACTAGTCCAATTGGTCCCAGAAAAAGAATTATTAATATCCAGAACACTTTTATTTTACTAGATATCCCATTATACCTAAAAATTTTACTGAATGCTATTGTTAGAGATCCGATAACTAAAATGATCCAGCCGACTATTAGTCCAACTTTAAGTGAATTATTTTGATTGCCGACTGATTCGTTTTCTGAAATATTTTGTGGAAAAATATCTTTGATTCTTTTGGGCGGCTGTTTGCTATTGATAATTTCATACGTATTAAGTTTGCATACATCTTTAAAATCATGCATATAATATAAGTAAACAATGCCGTTTTTAAGATCAAAAATATTTGAATATAGAGTTTTGATTGTTCTGCCATCTTCATGTGTTGCATCTAAAACAGATGCAATAAAATCCGTTGTTAAATCCTCTTCTTTGTTAATACTCTCCAGCATCTTGCTTGCTACATCAAAACGTCTGCAAGGGTAGGTACCATATCTGTTTTCAGGATTTGCTCGATTGAAATTAGTTGATACAATATATCCATTTCCACTCGGTTTCCTTGTTACAGCTAATTCCCCATCTGTTCCAAAACCAATGACTGCTGCATCTCCTGTGGCATCTGCAAGCAAGTATTGTCCTGCAAATTTACCACTATATATTTTGCCCCAATCATAGGAGGTTGCCATTTTTATTGCTTCTTCAACAGTTGAGCATTTCTGCATGATAATGTTGTTAACAATAGCTTCAGATGGTTGAAGTCTATCCGGATGTGAATTAATACTAACATAAGGCAGTGCATTACCATCAAATGCCAGTCCTTTCTCATTGACTCCACCTTGTGGTCCGAAATCATCAAATCCGAAGTACAAAATTCCATATTCACCCTCTTTGGCAGGTCTAACCCAGAAATATGTTAAAGGATTTTTCCAATCCTCATTGTTTCCCATAAAAACAGATCCATTATATGAAATACAGAATATTGTACAAGATCCTGGAATAAGTTTTTCTTCTGGTTTTTCTTGTATACCTGAATTAATATTGGACGCAGTCGCAGTCATAAATGGATAAATACTTGCTCTTTTTTTTGAAAGTGTTAATATCGCAGCGACTATCGAAACAATGGCAATTACAACAGTGATTTGATTTAGTCTTTTCATATTATTTGTGGTTTTAAGATGCTTCGTATTTTGAAAAGGAAAATCAAGGAGAAAAGTTATCTTTTAAGACTTATTAGTTGTCGCAAAAAAAGAATCTTATAATTAATGTTAATTAAGGGTTGAATCATCTGATAATTTTAATTCCATATAATATTGTATCTATTTATTGAACCCACTCTGGGGTTCAGGTTTCTTTATTTCTTCTTACCCCTCACTTTGTACGGGATTATTCATATTAAATCACATTCGTGGTTTCGTTTTGTAAAATCCTGAAAGGATTTAATATTAATAACCGCGGGTGTAAACCCGTGGTCGATAACACGATATAATAGTGAACCCCGAAGTGGGTTCAATAAATGCAAAACTCAAACCCTAATTCGTATAATTAATTGATTACTAGTATTGTCATAGGTATCAGTATCTAATTTAAAATAGGCTTACCTAATTTGTAGTCCTGCCAGCTATTTGTGCTAACCGGCGGTATGTTTTAGTAAGCGTAACCCGACGCGAGCACCGGGCAGTCCCGATAGCTATCGGGAGCAAAAACCGTGACGACTTGTCCCGCAGAGCGGGAAACAACTTACCCATATTGTCAGTGTTCGGTGGTCGTATTATTTTTTTGTCATGAAGTTAGTTTTATTAATTACCCCTGAATGATGTGTATGAGGTTATTTATCAGATAAATACGAATCAATAATATTAATTGATTCTTCAGCTTCTTCTATTGAACCAATTCCCAGAGTAATTATATCGCTATCCTTAATATTGTCCAGAATATATTCCAATCCTTCTTTTGGAGGAATTCTTCCAGCAGCTAAGGGCTTCATCACTATAAATGGCTTATCAATATTATTTATGAGGTCTAATCTTTCTTTTATTGTTTCTTTACCGCTATATCCCAGATATACAAATCCGAGCATATTAAATGGGTATAAATACACATCTATGTCATATTTTTTTTCACATAATTCAACAGTTGAATTCTTATGAGTTGAAATTCCTGCTAACAGTCCGGCTGAATGAATTTCATCTATCATGGTTTTAAGACCTTTTATTTCTTCATTGGAACTTATTCTGTCTACGAATTGTGAATGAATTACACACATATCTGCTTTATTCTCAATTAAGTATTTGAGTTTTATTTGATGACTTTTCATAGGTGAAGTTTCATCAATTCTGGTTGTTCCGATTAAGTTTAAGTTAAATTCATTTTTGAAATCATTAATAATTTTTATGATCCTTTCATTGGCACAGGTTTCAATTGAATTAACTCCTTTATTGAAACACATACTAATCACGGTTTTAATGTATTCATCAGAAAATCTTTTTTTATATTCTGCATCCCGAGCATCACTAAAGTGTGAGTGACCGTAAAAAGCATTCGTTCCAACTATTATTTTAGAATAATCCTTATTTCCAATTTTTATTCTCTTCATTTGAATTGAATATATTTGTAAAGTTACAAATTCTCAAAATAAGAGCAAGTCTGGGTACACCTAACTATGACACCTAACGGTTTCGGACTTTGCGTTGATGGGCTTTTGAAACCGAAAACTGTCTGCCTGCACCAAAGTTTATTAATTGCTATAGTGTTTCTATTCACACTGTCCCCCCACTAACGCAAAACCCTTGTTAGCGGTTCGTTGTTTTTCCTTTATATGTATTTTCAAATTTTTGCTGTCGGATTATGCTTTACTGGAAAATTCACAGAGTTTGCTATAAAACAAAGTTCATTAGCCTTTTTATGTAATTCGTTCGCTTTTTCAAGCATATCTTGTTCAGTTACCGTAACAATAGGGTTTAATGTTACTTCTGTAAATTGTCCACCACCGTTTGAAGTCTCAATCATTATTCCTGTTGCGTAGTCAATATAGTCAGTAACAATCACTCCTGCTTCTGAACATAAATGCAAGTACCAAAGCATATGACAAGCCGATAAAGAAGAAACCAAAAGGTCTTCTGGATTGTGTTTTGTTTTGTCGCCACGAAATGCTGGGTCAGAAGAACCTAAAATATCAGTCTTGCCTCTAATTACGATTTGATGACTCCTGTCGTAATTTCGGTAATTGTCGGTTCCCGTCCCTTTGTTTCCTGTCCACTTAATTAATGCTTCGTAATGATGTTGTCCGTTCATATTTTGTTTAAACATTTTTAGTTGTTAAGAAATTAAATCCATCATTGTCATTTTCGGAGTGTCGCTCTACAATGACCGCAAACGGCCAGGTACAAGGTTGGTTGAGCATTACGGATCTTGCGGTACAAAGTTGATGCAATCAATATATTAGTCAACGAAAAGAAAGTTTATTTGTTGCAGTGTCGCGGTCCCGGTTTATCCCCGGTTACAAAACTATCTTGAGTGCAGGAGCAAAAGTTGAGGATCCGCCAGTTGGCGGAGACGAAATCCCGCAATTATCGCATATTGTATGTTAGTGTTTTTCATTTTTTATTATCTATCAAATCATTAATGTCCATATTCTATTTTGAAAAATATTTTTTAGCATTTTTTATTACTTCATTTGTAGTGTAATCTGCATACTGTTCTAAAAAACTAATTACATATCTATCATCTATTTTAGAATATTCACGTAATACCCAGCCAACTGCTGTTTTACAAAATCTTTCAGGTCGTTTTATTAGTGTTTCCGAAAATCTTGTAATTACTAAATTATGTGCTTTCAATGATTTACATTGCGCAAAAGGAACAAGAGATGCTCTTGCTTTCCATAAATAACTATCATTATTCCAATTTGTTAATTCATTTACTGTTATTTCAGGTTTAGTATCTATCAGTGGTGTAATAATTCTTACACAAAGCCAATCGCAAACATTCCAATCACTAATCCATTCTTTATCGAACCATTCCGAAATTAGTTTCAAAATGGTATTTGTTTCAGTTTTTTGCCAGAATAGTTGAATATACAATATTGCAGCAAGTTTATTTTCTGTATATTGATTTTGCATTAAATCATTTAAAAAAATGGTTTGTTCCGACAAATTATGATTTGACAAATCGAACTCATTGTTTATTGCAACAATAATCTTTCTGATTTCAGGAATACCGACACCTAACGATTTTATGTCGTGTTTTACATAATTTTCGAGCCAAATAGATTTTTCAATATTTTGTCTATTTATTATTTTTTCCTTTATATGTTCAGAATATTTATTCATTCTTATCTTATATCGTTTTTTTTAATTCAATAAACGCTAACGGTTTACGTATTGGAGATGGTGGGATGTTTTAAAAAGTTCAGTCAAACATTTGGATAAATGCCCAACAGATGTACAAATGTAGAGTTTACAACTGTCAGCCTCACTATTAGCAATATGAATGTTAGTGGTTCGTTGCTTATCCTTGCGTTGCTTTTTTTTGTTTAATATGAGCAAAATCTTCCTGTTTGGTAAAATATTCAAGTCCTAACATTAGTAATATTGAAGTGATCATATTTAACTTCTGTACGATGGGTAATAAGTTCCAGTTACTTGAGGTGTATATGTAACCGGTGGAAAAAAATATAAGTAAGCAAATAATACTATATATTTTGAAAAAATGGAGTTTTGTCATGAAAATAAAAACAGTAATAACACCTATGCAATTCCAAAACAAAAAGCTTGAAATAATAACCATTATGTCATGCAAAGGCGTTATAATTAAAAACGTAAAAGACATCGTAAGTATGCCCACAAATTTAATGATGCGTTTAATATATTTTCCAGGGATTTTATTTGACATGTTAACAAAAAAAATAGCACAGCTTATTGAATAAACTAACATTCCAAAATAAGCCCAAATTCTGGAAGAGTTATGTGAGCCATTCAGCGCCCTTGCTTCAAACAGATTACTTATATAATTTTCTGTCCAGTCAAACCCAATTGAATTCTTGTCTTGGTATGTGCCTCCCGGGTAAATTGAAATTGCTATTGTAAGTAAAATCAACGATATGGTCAGTGCTAATAATAAAGAATGTTTTTTAAACATGCTGTTCTGTATCGTGCTTAAGCTGTGAATAAAACTAATACTTGCCATGTTTTGCGTATTACTTTGCAATGACCGTTAACGGTTATGTGTATGAGACGTTTGGTCTTTCGAAGCGATTTTCTATCAAGTTATAACTACTTTCGATACGTGCAGAATCGTTTGATAAATTAATGCCTGCCAAATGTTTTATGCACGATGTTGTGCGTTAATTATTTTTGTTTCACAGTAATTGCGACTCCACCTTTTTTGTGCCCCTTTTCAACATATCTATGTGCTTCAACTATCTCCTCCAATGGATATATTTTATCTAAGACTGGTTTTATATAACCAAATTCAGCATAATCTTTTATTTTATTCAATCTTTGTGAACTGTTTATTAAAGCACCATTATCAATTGAAGTGTATTTACCATTCGCAGATAATGCCTTTTTACAGGAATCCTTCAGTTTTGAGGTTTTCGCTTTTCCGACAGAATCCAATATAAAATCAAAATACAACCCTTGGGGAACAGAATCTTGTTTTGTATAATCAATTACATAATCAGCCCCCAAACTTTTCACCATTTCTAAATTTGCTGTGCTACAAACTCCTGTAACTTCAGCTCCTAATTTCTTTGCAATTTGAACGGCCAAAGTTCCTGATGTTCCAGAAGCTCCATATATAAGAACTTTTTGTTCTTGCTGAATATTTCCTTGCTCTAAATATTGAAAAGCCAATAATCCTCCATAAGCAACCATTGTAGCCTCCTCATGGCTTAAATTATACGGCTTAAATGAAATACAACCAACCTTTGAGTCTTTTTCTTTCAAACATACATATTCAGCATAAGCACCAAGAGTAAAGCCTGTTATTCCGTATACCAGGTCACCCGGTTTAAACCGTTTAATATTTTTACCTACAGTCTCAATCTCACCAGAATAAACCAATCCGATTATTAATTTTCTTGGTCCTGTGATTCCTATCATTAGTCTAAATGGAATGATAATCGGAAAAGGTAATTTTGAACTTCTTATAAAAATATCGCTATTTGTAACAGCAGTGGCATGGATTTTCACACAAACCTCATTATCCTTTGGTATTGGTTTCGGAACTTCGGCAAGTTTTAACACTTCAGGTTCTCCATATTTTTTGCAAATTACAGCTTTCATTTTATTTTATCTTTTTATAATTTATCCTATTGTTTGAGTGTTGGTCATAATGACGCACAACGGCCCTGCAATATGAGGAGGTTGTTTTACCCGACGCAAGAACCGGGCAGGGTCCTGTTTCTTTAGCCGGTAAGCTGTCACGGTGCAAGGAACTCCTTCGCCAAGGCTTCGGAGTCCAAAGGAGGGTATGGTGCGGTTTTTTCCGTCCTGGTAGGGATTTTCGTGGGTTGATGCGGGGTCGCGGTACAATGTAACTAAGTGGACGATAGTATGTCCGGGTTTAAGTGAAAAGAGTAAAAGTAAAAAGAGCATTAAGGCCCATAGTCAACTTGCAGTTTTTGTCAAGACGACACAGAGTGTCTTCGGCAAAAAGTGTGACAAGCTTATTAAACATACCGTCCGCTTTAGGCTTAGATTTTTATTTTAAGATCCTGAATCTCAGCACAGTCTTTAATTTATCAGGGGATACTTTTCGGAAATCTGAAAGGTAAATCTCTCGATGCTGTTTTGATTCTCTTTTATACCCATTTTGTAGACAGAAGTCATCCATTTGTTTGAAACTTTCTGGTTCACTGTCATAGCTTCCGATATGCATCATCTGTATGCAGTGGTTGTCCTCGATTATTTCAAATTTGACTTTTTCAAGTAGAGGATGATATTTTTTCTTTTTGGTCCTTTCTATTGCCTCCAATGCAAAGTCTGGAGTTACAAAATCTGGTTGTCTGATCATTAAATTAAAGACCAGTTGGGATTTGTCAAGAGTTTTTGAGTTTAGTTTTTTTGCCTCCTCAGTTAAGTCCCAAATGCCTTCTAATGGAAAGACTGTGTATTCAAAGTAGTTTCTTGGGGCAAAGTTGTTTTTTGGAGACATTTTGATAGTATATGCCAATGAATAAAGCACACCAATATTTTCCTGAAATGGTTTGTCATTCGGGTTTCCTTGTCCGAGTATTGAGAAGAATTTGAATGGAGGAACTTTTACAAACTCCGGTTTTGTCTTTGGCAAATAGTATTGTTTATCTACTTTTTTCCAGTCTTGTTTCATAGGGTCGAAATGTATTATGCAAAAATAATATAATGTACTGAATCCCAAAAAGCTTGTTATATGCAGTGAGCCAGCAATTTAAGCCTAACGGCCCGGCAATATGGGTTGGTTGTGGTACCTGACGCAGCATCCGGGTACCTATCCTGGTACCCGTGCCAGCGGGGCCAGATCCGCCAGCTGGCGGAGTCATGGTGCAGGATTCTAATTGCGGGCAGATGCGCGCTTTTACCCAACGTAACGCAGCGAAGTTGGGTGTCCGGGTGCAACAACCATTACAAATTTGTCTTGAGTGCAGGAGCAAAAGTTGAGGATCCGCCATCCGGTGGAGACGAAATCCCGCCTTGGCTGGGTAAAACTTGTGACAACTTGTCCCGCTCAGCGGGAAACCTATTAATTTTGTCCGTGTTAGCCTTAGCTTTTTATTTTTTCTTTAATCAATGAAGGTCTCCTTAAGAATTGCTTTTACTTCTTTAACCTTTGGTTTCGAAAGTTTTCCAAGGTCCTTGAGGATGCGTTGTTTATCAATAGTCCTGATTTGATCAAGTACGATCCACCCAATTTTGTTGTCATGTTTAATTTCTACTCGTGTTGGGTAATTTTTTGAACTCGTTGTCATTGGTGCAATTACAACGGTTCTTAGGTGTGTGTTCATTTCATCAGGTGAAATCACAACACACGGCCTTGTTTTCTTAATCTCGCTACCAATTGTTGGATCGAGGTTTACGAGAATAATTTGATACTGTTTTATTTCCATTCCTCAAGGTTTTCTTCATCGAATATATCCGGCATAATGAGTTTGTCGTCACCGTTTGCATGCATTTCGATGAATGCTTTATCCCAACCTTTTCTGGGTTTTGAAAGGGGTTTAATGATGATATGTTCTTTATCCAGAATCATTTCTACAGTATCACGGATATTATATCTCTCGATAATGGTTTTGCTAAACCTTATCCCCCTCGAATTTCCAATTTTGACTACTGAAACTTCCATGAATAAATCATTTGTTATGTAATTACAAAGTTATTACATAATATTTTGATTACCAAATTTATTTGTCAGTAATTTGTCCCGATATTCCCTTAGTTCAATTATGTGCAGGATGCCAAGGAAGCCTGATCTATGCACCTGCCCCGGGTTAAGGCTAACGGCCCGGCGGTATAATTGAGTGGGCGTTAGCCGACGAAGCCACCAGTTGACGATCCCCAGTGCTTTAATCAGGGGAATTGTCATGGTGGCGAGGAGGGGATGGCGTGCTTTTTGCCGTCCAGGTACAAATTTTATTGAGCATTACGCGTGTCGCGGTACAAGTTTGATCGAAGTCGGTAAACTATCACGGTACAGGATCTTAGTTGCGGGCACTGGTGCAGTGTCGCGGTACAATCTACCTTTGAGCCTAAGATTTATCACGGTGCAGGATTTAAATTGAGAGCAGATGCGCGTATCCGGGTGCAAGAACCATTACTAATCTGTCTTGGGAGCAGGGGCAAAAGCAAAAAGCATGACGACTTGTCCCGCAAAGCGGGAAACAACTTACCCAGTCCGTGTTGGTGGTTAGTGCTATTTTAAGTCTAAAGTCAGCTTGAGATGTCCACCTAGTCCGTCTGTGATAATTCTCATTAAGGTCGAAAGTCTGATGTCACTGGCATTATTCTCAATTCTGGAGATATAATTTTTTGTTGTCCCGACTTTTAATGCAAGTTCCTCCTGAGTCAGACTTCTTTTTTTTCTGGCTTCTTGAATCAGTACACCCAGCTTGAAGGCTTCAAATTCCTGTTCGTATTTATCCCTTGAAGGTGATCCAATTTTCCCATATTTCTGATCAAGATGATCGTCCCAGGATACCAGATTCTTATTTTTTTGATTTTTCATAATAGTACTCCTTTTTTTGTTTTTCTGCATTTGCTATTTCTCTCGGAGGAGTCTTGTCAATCTTTTTTTGGAATCCTCCCAGTAGAATAATCAGGTTACCTTCATCGAAGAAACAAAATACTCTAAAAATGTTTCTACCCAGTTTGATCCTGATTTCGTACAATCCATTTGTTCCCTCAAGATGTTTCAGATACTTTTCAGGGACTATCCGGAGAGATCTTACTAATCCTATTACAAAGTCAATCTTGTCCTGAACATTCTTATTTTGAGCATTATAGAAATCCCAGAAATATTTTTTGTAGACAAATGTGTCTCGAAAAAATTGTCCTGTCACAAAATTGAATTTTAATTACGAGCACAAAGTTATCTAATTAGACAACAATTTCCAAATTTATTAACGGTCGCGGGTATGAAACGTGCCGGACTGCGTGGCTGCGTTCCTATCACCCGATTCAAACCTTGCCAGTGGGCGTCTACGCTTCGAATACCACTAAAACCGGCATGTTTTATAACCCGTTGTTGGCGGCTGGCATTAATTTATTATTTCCTTTCGAAATATTTAAATTTTACGGTTTTTTATCATTTAATTATTCCTAGAGAATAGGTTTCCATATTTCCACCTCTAGGCTTAGCTTCAACTATTTTTAAATAGCCTTTCCTGTCATAATGCAATACTATTTTTTCATAAAGAAACTTGTCCAAAATCTTTGTTATTGGGTTGAGTGTTGGATTATTGTATTCAGACAACGAATGCATATAACCTGAATTGAAAAATTGTTCTGTATGAATTGCTGATCTTTCAATAAGTCTTTGTTTTTTATATTTGAATGATTCAGTCATTAACAACTTTCTATTCTCATCGTATAACTCGCTTTCTAAAACCAGCCCGGTTCTGTTTACCTTTTGTTTTTCATATCCCACAGGCAATGTGTCAAGAAAGTATTCAACCATAACATACTGATTAGCATAATAGTATTTCTTTGATCTTATGGTAGTATCGGTGCAATATACTGTTTCATAAACTTCTCTAGGAAGCATGGATGAAACGACAATTTTTTGCATAAAATTGCTGTCTTTTTGAAATGATTCTTTCTCATTATCTGAATTATTCGTTCCAGGAATAGGAACATTTATTTTTTCACCAGGACTCAAAATAACTTTAGTTTCTCCTTTAATTATAGTAATTTTCTCTTCAGTCAGTTTTGCATTTGAATAATTATATTGAATTGTAATATAATAGTAGTAGTTATGATTATTATATTGAATAATCTTTTCTAAAAGTAACTCTCCATCTCTTATATAATCGATATTTAAGTTTTCAAAACTTTCAATATCGTATCCTGGAAGCGGACCGCCAACTCTGCGTGTTTGTCTTGATGTCTGATATTTTGTAATTTGATTTTTCATTGAATCCAGATATATTGTCTCATTACAGGAGATCGTTGTATTATCTAAGCTACGCACCATTTCTAGAACACCCATACCACTTTGGATAGAACCATTATAAGATAGTCTATAATTATATATTGGTAAGCTATCTTTAATTATAATTATTTGTTGTGCATCCTTTGGTGTCTTTATTAAAAAAGGGTCATTAAAATAGTATTGTCCATACGTATTTGTTGATAAAACAAGTATAATCCATATTAATATATACTTCATATAACTCATCATTCTCGCTTCATTGTCAGCCAACGTATCATGCTTGCCGCCAACGGCCCGGCGGTATAATTTAGTGGGCGTTACCCGACGCAAGCACCGGGCAGAGTCCTGCTACCCCGTGCTAGCGGGGCCTGTAAACTGTCACGGTGCAAGGAAGGTATGGCGCAAGTTTTTGCCATCAGGGTACAAGTTTTAGTGAGTTCTGGCGCGATCGCGGTACAATTTTAATAAGTAGCCGAAATTAAGTCACGGTGCAGGGCACCGGTAAAAGAGAAAGGAGCGTTCGGGCCCTTAGACCACTTGCAGTTTTTGTCAAGACGGCACAGAGTGTCTTCGGCAAAAACTGTGACAAACAACTTACCCATTGTCCGTGTTATGGGCCAGTTGTTTTTTTAATATGCTTTTTCCCATATAATACTAATAGTTCATAAGTTATGATTGTAAAGAATGAACCTAATCCACTTGCAATGATATCATAGATGTCATAGGTCTCACTTGCTTCAAACATTGGTTTTACTTCTTCAATCATTAAAATTATAAAAACAATTAGTGCACTTATGCAGACGATCAATCTGCCATGTTTGATTTTTCGAATTAATACTGCTGATACTGATAGCAAACTTATTACATATGCAGCAATAAAATTGGGAAAACAACCAGTAAGTATCTTTTGAAATTCTGAATTAACCAGAGTAGGTCTCAAGAATTCTTTATTTAGCGATATTAAGCCAAATAATGTTGCAAACAGAATTGCATTTACTGCAATTGCTTTCTTAATATTTTTCATATGAAGTTTGTTTCTCAATATTGACTAACGATCAGATTTGATAGATTGTTGACTTAAGTATTTAGCTGATTATCATGTCGGTACGAATTGCCCATAACGGCTGCGGGTATGAGCAGTGGCGGGTTTCGTGGCTGCTTCCATATCCCACGTTACATACCTGACCTGTGTGAGAAGAAGTTGAACACTCTACAAGCCCCGCTATTGATTAAACCTGTTGTTAGCAAAAGGTGTTATGTATTTGACAATATTTTGCCTTTTTTATAAGAATATATAAATCCAACAATTAATCCAAAAACCATCATTGATGTGGTTGTTTCAATGAAATGAGATATTCTGACCATTTCCGGAAAAACAGGATTAGGCAAAATAATTTGAAAACCAAATCCACCAAAAATTAGAGCAAGAATAATTAGCTTTTTAGTCCTTGAACATTCAAGCAAGTTATAAAATAAGTAGCCAGCAAAGCCAAATAATAATCCTCTGACAAAATGTACAATGATGAATTTTAAATCACTGAAGTTTTGAAATAGCATTTGAAAAAGACCTTTTAACTCTGAGCTGCCTGTATAATAAATTCTAGTAGCTTCAAATTGCCAAGCAACAAAATATCCAAAAAGATTATAAATGATGAGATAAATTACCGTTATCATAAGAATCTTTTGAATCATTGGTTTGTAATCAATTGATGTTTTTTCTTTTATATCTACTATTTTATTCTTTTTTGAAATTAATGACAGATAAGCAGAAAAGAGTGTGAAAGTGATGATAAAGCGAAGAAAGACGTTCACTATTTCATCTCTATTAACAACCTTTAATGAATCTAGCCAAAAAAAGGATTCAATAAATCCCATAAGTGGGTATAATAAAAAATTCGCTATTGCTAAATTTGCAAAAAGAAACATTTTCTTCTGACTAGAGTTATTGATTAGCAACCAATACGAGCTAGTGATATATAGAGCCAAAAGAAGTAAGAGTGGAAAAAATAATTTCATCTCCTGTGGATTGATTTTTTCCAGAAGTGATGGCGATACAGGTATTAAAACCGTTGGAATTATAAACAGAAAAATGAATATCAGAAAAACTGACAAATATTTAAGTACGGAAATTATTTTTGTTTTCATGTGTAAATAAATATATAAGTGATTAATAAAATATAATGGAAAGATCCTATTAACATTTTTTAACAATTCAAATATGGAATTATTTTCATGCTCCTTTGTGTTAAAATGCTTTCACATGGGTGTTTCATAAAGTTTTGAAATTTGTTTTACCCTTTTTGCTAACGTTTGATGGTATGGTGTCGTGCGGGATTACGAGGCACTTTCCTATCAGCTTACACTGACTTGTTTTACGAGCCACAAACACCCGCAAACCTCTGAAACCCGCATGAACTATACCATGTGTTGTGTGGCGTAAATTTTCAATTTCTAACAGCTTTTTGGTATCGGTCAAGTAATTCAACATTATCAATCGAACCATGATGATGAAGTTGAACCCATTGTCCATTATTGTCTGAATAACCAAAAAATCTTGTTGTCCGTATTTGTAAATCAATTGTTTGTCCCTGAATTGAAAATTCACCAATCTCTCGGCCAGCAAAAGCTATCATTTCGCTGGATTGAAAATAAACAATATCGGTTAATTCTACCCATACACTTGCTTGTCCATTGAAAATTCTATCATACAATTCTGTAATCGGTTCAATTCCCCTGATAATTCCACCTAAGGGATTATTCAATTGAATCAGTTCATGCTTCAACCAAACTCTTTTAAATGTTTCTAAATCTTTGTTATTAAACGCATAGTAAAATGTTTCAAGACAAGATGTCGCTCCTAATAGACTTTTGTCGGTCGTTTTATCAATTAAATTTTTTGACTCACGACCAAAAGTCCGGTTTATTCTGTTGAGTTCCATTTTTCACTTATTATAGTTTCATTTTAAGTCAACTGGCGGTTTTTATTTTATGCCACACAACGGTTACGTGTATGAAACGTTTGGCATTTCGAAGCGGTTTCCTATCAAGTTACAACTATGTTTGATACGAGCTGAAACGCGCGATAAACCACTGACTGCCAAATGTTTTATACACGATGTT
>Ga0129298_10000024_pt1 | contig 46515 bp, 27 predicted proteins | sample I19B2metaG_FD_94707 | JGI IMG/M metagenome (GOLD analysis project Ga0129298, IMG submission 94707) | Lake sediment bacterial and archeal communities from Gulf of Boni, Indonesia to study Microbial Dark Matter (Phase II) - ​I19B2 metaG | ecosystem: Environmental > Aquatic > Freshwater > Lake >... | reverse complement strand
GGATTGTAGGACTTGATGAATGGGCATGGCTGGGACCAATGAAAACCGAAAATTGCTTCCATTTTCTGAAAAAACATCTTTTTGACCATATCGATTATTCAGAAAGTAATCTGTGCTTTTTTGACGGTGAGTCCCCGGAACTTGAAAAAGAATGTTCAAAGACAGACACATTTATTAAGAACTTTGGTCCGGTCGACATGATGCTTCTTGGAGTTGGAATGAACGGACATCTTGGGCTCAACGAACCCGGAACTCCCTTCGACCTCTCATCACATATCGTGAATCTTGATGAAACCACCAGAAATGTCGGGAAAAAGTATTTTTCAGGAAATGTGAATCTTTCCAAAGGAATCTCCCTGGGACTTAAATACGTTCTTGAAGCTAAAACAGTAATTGTACAGATTTCAGGAATGAAAAAGGCAGAAGTTACCAGGCGGCTTATAGAAAGCGAAATTACACCTGACTTCCCTGCTTCTGTGATTAAATTGCATAAAAATTCATTTTTACTTCTTGACACAGAGGGGGCCAGTAATTTACAACAGCCTCGGGATTGAATTTGAGACTCCCCTTTCCAAAACAGGTGGCAATATGGTAATTGCAGCCAATGCGGTCTCCTGGTCTTATGTGCAGACAGGAATAAGTCCGGACCGTGAGAAGCTGATTGAATTCTTAAGCCGGCAATAAGTTTGCAGACCTGGATTTAAAGCAGAGCTTTATAGTCTTCAGCAGACAGAAGCTGGGATAGTTCTTCAGGATTAGTTATCCTGATCTTAATCATCCAGCCTTTCCCATAAGGATCTTTATTTACAGAATCAGGGGCATTTTCAAGTTCGGGATTTAACTCAAGAATTTCCCCGCTGACAGGCATAAACATGTCAGAAACCGTTTTTACTGCTTCTATTGTTCCAAAAACCTCTTCCTGTTTCAGAGTCTCTCCAACTGTTTCGACCTCAATGAAAACTATATCACCCAACTCACCCTGGGCAAAGTCGGTAATACCAATAAAACCATAATTCTCCTCAATACGGATCCATTCATGGTCTTTCGTGTACTTCAGGTTTTCAGGAATTTTCATGCCTTAATTGTATTATTTTATTTTTTATATACCTTAATATATATAGCATCCAAAAGTATAGATTTTTTCCAATTACAAAAATGATTTAAACCAGTAAAGGGATTCTTGTTGAACCTTTGATCATCAGTTTAGTATTTATGACTTCCGTTCTTGGTGGTTTTTCATTCCCGCTCACCAGTCTCTCAAAAAGCAGTTTAACAGCTTCCCTGCCAACCGAGTATCCATCCTGAAAAACAGAGGTAAGTTGAGGATCAGTCAGGTCTGAAATTAGCCCGCTGGTAAATCCGACAATTGAGATATCGTCAGGAACTTTATATCCTGATGATTTAACTATTTTCATCGTAGTAGCTGCCGTAAGGTCATTGACAGCAAAAAATCCGTCAGGTAATGGTTTTCTTTCAAGCAATCCGGGTATAATATTCCTGGCATAATCCTCAGTATCACATCTTATAATGTTGTTGTCATCCACATTAAGATTATGATCTTTCAGTGCTCTGATAAAACCGTTTTTTCTGTTTTTGCCAATAAGCAAATTCTGAGGACCAGACAGGTGAATTAAATTTTTACACCCTGTTTTAATAAGATGACAGGTTGCCTCATATGCTCCTGACTCATCATCAACAATGACCCGGTCTGTTTCCATATCCTCACAGATCCTGTCAAAAAAAACCAGTGGAATACCTGAATCTGCTATTTTCCTGAAATGATCTGTATTCCTGGTTACCTTGCTCATGGATACAAGAATGCCTTCTACCCTGTTTCCAATCAATGTCTCTGCAGCCTTGACCTCCCTTTCATAAGATTCATTAGACAGACAAAACATTACCTGGTAACCAGATTCATAGGCCAGGTCCTCAATTCCACCTATTACAGTTGAAAAAAAATAATGCACTATTTCAGGAACTATCACCCCTATAGTATTTCCTGAGCCTCGCTGTAAGCTCAATGCAATCGGATCAGGCTTGTAATTCCACTTAACAACAAGTTCTTTTACAGACTTTATGGTGGTATCACTAATATCCGGATGCCCTTTCAGTGCTTTTGATACGGTAGAAGGAGATATACCAAGCTCCCTTGCGATATCTTTTATTGTTACTTTTCCTTTATTCACTCAGGAAATTTTTTATCTATATAAGTCAAAGTTAATACTGATTCTGTTTCTGACAAAATAAACCTTCACCGGAAGGATTTTTAATCCTTTTTGACCGGCAGCAGTCAATTTTATTTAACATTTTTTTAACTTATGTTTAATAAAACTTAACAATCACTAATATTTCAATCGTTTGAGGAAAAGCAACTATCTTATTGAAAATAATTATATTAATCCTTTTATTTATTAGATAAGTCATTATATATTTGTAATGTCTGAGCTTGAAAGCAGATAAAAACCTTAAAACAGACCTGAATTCTTTAACATTTTCTTATGATTGTTAAAAAATTAACAGATATCGATAAATTAAATACTAACCTAACCTTAACAATTTTATTATGAGAAAAATTCTAACTCTTTCCTCCCTGGGGAGGAGATGTTTGTTTTCTCTTTTCCTTTTACTTCTTTTGACGGGTATTGCAAATGCCCAGCAAAGAGCAATAACAGGAAAAGTGAGCTCAGATACTGAGGGGGCCATACCTGGTGCAAATGTCTCTGTACAGGGCACCACAGTAGGGGTCCAGACAGATGTCAATGGTGAGTATTCAATTACTGTTTCCGGACCGGATGCAGTATTGGTCTTCTCATTTATTGGCTTCACAACACAGCAGGTTACCGTTGGCAACCAGGAATCAATTGATGTAGTTCTGGCTTCGTCTATTGCCGCCCTTGGCGAGATTGTCGTAACAGGGTACACCCAGCAGCGTAAAAGAGAAATCACAAGTTCGATCTCCAATGTGCAATCCGATGAATTTAATAAGGGTAATATTAACAGACCCGAGCAATTAATTGTCGGTAAAGTGGCCGGTCTTTCAGTAAGCAAGGCAGGTGGTAACCCGAATGAAGGATATACTTTCCGGCTCAGGGGATTGAGCACAATCGGGGCCAATACACAGCCTCTTATTGTTGTTGATGGTGTGCTTGGCGCATCACTTGAAAATGTGGATCCGAGTGACATTGAATCAATGAGCGTTCTTAAGGATGGCTCTGCAGCTGCAATATACGGATCGAGAGGTGCAAGCGGTGTAATCATTGTTACTACCAAAAAAGGTAAAAGAGGAAGTGCTGTTGTTGATTACAATGTATATGGAACAGCTGAAATGGTTGCCAAGGCAACACCTGTAATGAATGCTGCAGAATGGAGGGATCTTTCCTCAAAGGTTGGATCAGGAACTGACTTTGGCGCAAGTACTGACTGGTTCGATGAAACAACACAAACCGCACTCTCCCAGGTTCACAATCTTGCAATATCAGGCGGAACAACAAGTTCCAGCTACCGCGCATCACTCAACTATCGTGATGCACAGGGAGTCGCTATTAATACCGGAGTACAGCAGCTGAATGCAAGAATGAATTTCAGCCAGAAAGCACTGAACGATAAGCTTACAATTGATTTAAATCTTGGTGCTACTGATAAGAATGCAAAATATGGATTTGATGATGCATTCCGTTATGCTACAATTTACAATCCGACTGCACCTGTCAGGAGTGCTGATCCTGCTTATGATATTTATGATGGTTACTTCCAGCAGGTTCTGTACGATTATTATAATCCTGTTCAGATTCTTGAGCAGAATATAAATGACGGCAAAGACAGGTTTTTGCTTCTTTCATTGAAAGGAACTTACCAGATAACCAAGGGATTTACAGTAGATGCTGCCTATTCAAGACAAAACAGTAATATGCTCAGGGGAAGATATTTTGACAAGAACAGTTACTGGCAGGGAAGGGACAGAAACGGAAGGGCAGAAAGAGACATTGATGTCAGTGCAAACCAGCTCTTTGAAACCTCAGCCCGCTGGACAGGAGATATTGCTCCGGACATAAACCTCAACGCAGTCGGTGGTTATTCCTACCAGGATTTTGAATATGAAGGCTTTTTTGCAAATGGCGGAGACTTTCTTACTGACGCTTTTACCTACAATAATCTTAGTGCAGCACTTGATTTTGCAAATGGAATCGGAACTGTGGAAAGCTACAAGAATTCAAACACTCTTATAGCATTCTTCGGACTTATGAACCTGAATATTAAAGATACATATTATCTGACAGCCAGTGCAAGATATGAAGGTTCATCCCGTTTCGGTGCCGATAATAAGTGGGGCTTATTCCCTTCAGTGGCAGTTGGTATGGATGTGGCTAAATTCATTAATGCCGATGTCCTTAATGTACTTAAGGTTCGTGCCAGTTATGGTCTCACAGGTAACCAGCCCGGAGAAAGTTATCTTTCGCTGCTTCGTCTTGGCCCTCGTGGAAACTTCTTTTATAATGGAGAATTTGTTCCCGGCTATTCACCTATAAGTAATGCAAATACAGATCTTAAATGGGAAAAGAAATCTGAAATTGATATTGGTTTTGACTTTGCTCTCATGAATTCAAGTATATATGGATCCTTTGACTATTACACACGATCAACGACCGACCTTTTATTTGAATATGAGGTGCCTGTTCCGCCAAACCTCTATAACAGGGCCCTGCTGAACCTGGGTGAAATCCGGAGCAGCGGTCTTGAATTATCTCTTACCTGGGATGCAGTTAAAGAAGGCAAATTTAACTACAGTCTGACTCTGACTCCTTCTTACAATTTATCGAATGAACTTGTTTCGCTCTCCGGCTCATATAATGGAGCAGAGTTGAAATATGGAGTTCGTGACCTTGGAGGGATGGGAGCTCCCGGACAAAGTGATGTGCCACTTGTAAGAGCTGAAGAAGGCAAACCTATCGGTCAATTACTTGCACTTGTTTACAAGGAGATAGATGCCAATGGCAACCTTATTTTTGAAGACACTGATAAAAACGGAACGATCAATACACTCGACAGGCAGATTGTAGGTAATGGTTTACCAAAATTCCTGTTTGGCTTTGCGAATAATTTCGTGTACGGAAACTGGGATATGAGTATTTTCTTCCGCGGAGTATTCGGTCATGATCTCAACAATAACTTCAGAGGATTCTATGAAGTTCCGAAAATGATCGGTTCATACAATCTTCCAAAAACAGCTGCAGATCTTAAGAATCCTCAAACCGGAACTTATCTCAATAACTCCTCCGGAGTATTGTCGAGTTTCCATATTGAAGATGCAGGCTTTGTCGCACTCGACAACATGAGTGTAGGTTATAATTTCAAATTACCGGCAAGTGCCGCATTTGACAAGATCAGGTTATACGTTGCAGGCAATAACCTTTTCTATATTACCAATTACAAGGGTGTTGATCCAAACCCCAGATATGGTGATATTGAAAACAATAACAATCCGCTCATACCGGGTATCGACAGAAGGAATACCTGGTTCAGAACCAGATCGTTTACCTTTGGTGCAAACTTTGTTTTTTAATCCTGAAATAGTATAAGACATGAAAACAATAGTAAGAAATAATATAAAAAGGTATGGGATGCTGGTAAAGGTTACGATACTTACGCTAATAATATCAGTGTTCAGTCAGTCCTGTACAAATCTGGATGAAGAACTTTTCGATTCAGTTACACCGGATAACTTCTTTAAAACCCAGGAAGAATTTATTTCAGCTCTGGGTGCCGCGTATACACAATTTGGTGATTATGCTTCAAATGATCCATGGGCTTTGCATGAAATTATGTCGGATGAAGGTGTTTATCCCACAAGGGGTCAGGACTGGGATGACGGAGGAACCCTGAGAAGGGCCCATCTCCATTCCTACAATCAGGAAGATGGCTATTTCAACGGTGGATGGAATTTCGGATTCGGTGGTGTAAACACTGCCAACAGGCTGATATTCCAGTTCCAGAGCCTTGTTGAAAGCGGAAAAGTTGCACAGGCAGACGCAGATGCCTTCATTGCTGAACTTCAAACTGTAAGAGGGTTCTTCTACTGGCAGCTTATTGACTGGTTTGGTAATGTACCTCTTGTAACAGATTTCGAAACTGCCGATGCTGCACCGCCAACCAAAACAAGACTTGAAGTGTACAACTTTGTAGTCGGGGACCTCGAGGCAGCTGTTCCGAAGTTGTCAAAAGCAGTTGATGGTTCAACCTATGGCCGTATGAACTACTATGCAGGACAGGCGCTTCTGGCAAAACTTTACCTCAATGCCAAAGTGTACAGCGGAACTGCACAGTGGACTAAGGCTATTGCAGCCTGCGATGCGATAATCAACTCAGGCAAATACACACTTGAAAGCAATTATTTTGCAAATTTCAATGTGAATAATTCAGGCTCCAAGGAGTTTATCTTTGCCATACCCTATGATGAGGTATTCTTCCAGAACTTCAATCTTGCTGTACGCACACTGCATTATGGCAGCCAGCAGACATATAACCTGACCGCACAACCCTGGAACGGCTTCTGCGCGATGGAGGAGTTTTACAAGTCATACAGCGATGCTGATATACGTAAAGGTGATGTTGGTACAGTTACCGGTCCTGCAACAAAAAGAGGTAACTTCATTGCCGGATATCAGTATAAAGCAGGAGGAGGAAAGGTTATGGATGACGGATTTGAAGTAGCTCAGCCTAACAGGGCCCCTGTGCCACTTCTCGGAGATCCCGATGGTGCTCCCCTTAATTTCGGTAATATTGGCTCAACCCAGCCGCAGATCAATGAACTGGGACCACAGGCATATCGCCAGGCAGGTGTAAGAGTCGGAAAATGGGAAATTGCACTTGGAAGTCAGCCTAACAACATGAGCAATGATTATGCCGTCTTCCGGTACGCCGATGTACTCCTTATGAAAGCTGAAGCTCTCTGGCGTAATGGCAATACTGCCCAGGCGCTTACTCTCGTCAACCAGGTAAGAGCCCGTGCAGGTGTACCTAACCTTACTTCACTTGATGGACCCGTCAGCTATGACATGACTGGACCATCCGTACAAGGAGGTGAATTACTTAATGAAATAGGAAGGGAGATGTTCGCGGAGAACCACAGGAGACAGGATCTCATCCGCTGGGGATTGTATAATGAACTTGAGAAATGGATCCTGCCGTTTTATAACCCGGGAGATGTTGTGAAAAAGGGAGAATATCTTACAATCTTCCCGATTCATAAGGACAAATTAGCTGCTAACCCTAATCTTAAGCAGAATACCGGATATTAATCACATTATTTGAAATTTATCAAAAGAGAGCAGGCAATCATTATATTTGCTTGCTCTCTTTGATTTAATAACATTTTATTCTGCCTGACTGCATGTTTAAATCAAGTATCAAAGCCATCAGGGCAATAATAATTTTATTGATACCTTTTCTTTTTTCATGCCTCAGGGGAAGAGATGATAATTCGCCTGATCAGCTTTTCACATTACTTGACCAGGAAGAAACAAAGATTGACTTCATAAATCAGGTTAAGTACACCGAGGAATTCAATACCTACACATACAGGAATTTCTATAATGGCGCAGGTGTAGGAACAGGTGACTTCAATAATGATGGCTTGCAGGATATTTACTTTTGCGGTAACCAGGAAGGAAACAGGCTCTACATTAATAGTGGAGGATTCGTTTTTGAAGATATTTCCGAAAAAGCAGGTGTAACATGTAAAGGATCATGGTCAACAGGAGTCACTATAGTTGATATCAATGGAGACGGATGGGCTGATATTTATGTATGCAAATCCGGTCCTCCGGAGGGTAAAAACAGAAAAAATGAATTATTTATTAATAATAAAGATCTGACATTTTCAGAGAAGGCATCCGAATACGGACTGGACAATTTCGGGTTATCCAATCATGCATCATTCTTTGATTATGACAGGGACGGGGACCTTGATTGTTATCTTCTTAACAATTCATTTCAATCGGTTACCGGTTTTGATATGAAAGAGGGCCAGCGTGAAATCTCCGATTCACTCGGTAGTAACAAGCTTTTCAGGAATGATGACGGCAAATTTACAGATGTAACAAAAGCAGCAGGTATTTATTCAAGTAAAATCGGATTCGGACTTGGTGTAACTGCCGGCGACGTCAACCGTGACGGCTGGATTGACATATACGTATCTAACGATTTTTTTGAGAGAGATTACCTGTATATAAATAACCAAAATGGCAATTTCACGGAATCTCTTACTGATCAGATGAATGAGATTAGCCTGGGCGCCATGGGTGCCGATATGGCTGATATAAATAATGATGCCTGGCCTGAGATATATACAACAGAGATGACTCCTGAAGATAATGCCCGCCTTAAGACCAAGGCTTTTTTTGAAAACTGGGAAACCTACCAGAGAAAAGTCGGTAAGGGTTATCATCATCAGTTTGCCAGAAATACACTTCAGCTGAATAACAGAAATGGTACCTTCAGTGAAATTGGCCGGTTCAGCGGTGTCAGCACGACAGACTGGAGTTGGGGAGCCCTTATAATGGACCTTGATAATGATGGGTGGAAAGATATCTTTGTTGCTAATGGTATCTATAAAGATCTCCTTGACCGTGATTTCCTTGATATTTATTCTGATCCGTCTATAATGCGGACAATGATCAAAACAGAAGAATCAGCAATTATTAAAATGATTGAAATGATTCCGTCTGCCAGGATTTCAAATTACCTATTCCATAATAATAAGGACCTTACATTTACCAATATTGCTGCTCAGTGGGGCCTGAACACACCTTCTTTTTCTAACGGAGCAGCTTATGATGACCTGGATAACGACGGGGATCTTGACCTTGTTGTAAATAATATTAATATGCCTCCCTTTATATACTGTAACAACTCTGAAAGCAAATCCACCTCGCACTATCTTAATGTATCTCTAAACGGAGGTGGTAAAAATACTTCAGCTGTCGGAGCAAATGTCACCTTGTATTATGATGGCTCAGTCAATTACCAGGAATTAATCCCCGCCAGGGGTTTTCAATCAAGCAGCGGAAGCAGGCTTCATTTCGGACTCGGAGAACATTCCCTGGTTGATTCAATTATTGTATGCTGGCCTGACGCGGGAACTACAAAATTGATAAATGTAAAAGCAGATCAGTTTATTACAATATCGAATAGCGAAAAAACAGGTAATGTCCCTTGTAAGATAAAAGAGACAAATACCATACTAAAGCGAACAGACAGATTTTCTGATCTCGATTTCAGGCATATTGAAAACGATTTCAATGATTTTGAACGTGATGGACTTCTTTTCAATATGTTGTCAAATGAAGGTCCCCATATGTGTATCGGAGACATAAATGGTGATGGAACAGACGATCTATATATTTGCGGGGCCAAAGAAAGTCCGGGAGCATTCTATATACAGCTCAGAAACGGAACATTCAGAAGAACTAATACTGAAATTACTGAAGCTGACAAAATATCGGAAGATACTGACTGTGCATTTTTTGATGCAGACAATGATGGTGATCTCGACCTTTATGTAGCCAGCGGAGGCAATGAATTCCCTTCAAGTTCCTCTGCCCTGATAGACCGGCTTTACCTGAATGACGGGAAAGGTAATTTTTCAAAATCTGACCAGATGCTTCCTTCATCAGAATATGTAAGTACCTCCTGTGTAAGGCCTGCCGATTTTGATAAGGACGGAGATATGGATCTCTTTGTTGGAACAAGATTGCGCCCATTTGCATATGGCCTCCCTGCTGATGCTTACCTTCTTGAAAATGATGGAAGGGGGATTTTTAAAAATGTTACAATCAAAAATGCTCCGGATTTAAAAAACATGGGAATGATTACGGATATGGCATGGTCTGATATTGATAATGATGGTTTTGCCGATATTATCATTGTCGGGGAATGGATGCCTCTGAAAGTCTTCCTTAATAAAAATGGAACCTTTGCTGATGTTATGGAGCAATGCGGATTACTTAACACTGAAGGATGGTGGCATACCATTGAAGCAAAAGACCTTAACAGGGACGGGAAAACAGATTTTATCCTCGGTAACCACGGATTGAATTCCAGGTTTAAAGCATCACCTGAGAAACCGGTTAAAATGTATGTCAACGATTTTGATCTTAACGGAACCATTGAACAGATAATTTGCACATATAATGGTGAAAAAATGTACCCGCTTGTAATGAAAGACGACCTTGTAAAGCAAATACCATCACTCCGGAATAAATTTCAGAAATTTGATGACTATAAAAATGTTACGATTGAGGAAATCTTTCCACCGGAGGTTCTGAAAAGATCAGTAATACTTGAAGCAAACATCATGGAAAGTTGTGTACTTATGAACAATGGCAACTTATCCTTTACGTTAATACCACTTCCTTCTGAAGCACAGTTTTCTCCTGTATATGCAATCAGTGCAGAGGACTTTGACAGGGATGGAATCTGTGATATCCTGATCGGGGGAAATCTGACAAGAGCAAAACCGGAAACCGGAATCTACTCAGCCAGTTATGGACTTTTATTAAAGGGGAAGGACAACGGTTTGTTTGAACCTGTTCCATCAATAACTTCGGGGATCTCTGCAAAAGGGGAAATAAGGGATCTGCAACTTATGAATATTAATGGAAACATGATTATTGTTGTTGCAAGGAATAATGATAACTTACAATTTTACAAATTTTGATGAGACATATGAAAAGGAATTTCAGGAATGCTGTTTATCTGATAATTATCATTTTTACTGGTACTTCAGGATGTACTCCGAGGGCAAAATATGAAAGAAAACTGAAGCAGGAACTCGCAACAGGAATCAGATATGATTCACTCTTCCTTGGATTGTACCTTGGTATGTCACAAAAGGATTTTTATACCCGCTGCTGGGAGCTTAACCGGATGGGTCTTGTCAAGCAGGGAATTGGCAATACCACAGTTGAATATATTATAAAGGATGAGCTGAAACACTCCGTTACTATGAATTTCTATCCGGCATTCATTGAAGGTAAAATTGCAGAAATGCCTGTGAAATTTATATACAATGGCTGGGCACCATGGAACGCACCTCTGTCGTCTGACAGTCTGCAGGTTGATTTGCTTGACCGGTTTAAAGAAACCTATGGTGAAGATTTCATAAGAATAGACCACAGGAACAGAGGAACTGCTTATGTTCTTGTAAACGGGAACCGTCGTATAACCATTTTCAAGGAAAACGAGATGAATGTCTGGGCTGTTTTCAGTGATATGACTGTAATTAAGGAGCAGAGTGATACCTCAAATACAGTCAATACACCTTTTAAAATACCGGAGACCAGTAAATAACATCATGAAAAAATCCTTTTCTCCTGTATTTATATTTCCGGCAACGGCTCTGTTGTGTATATCCGTATTCATGTTTTCCTGCAGCAAGGATAAAGCCGGAAATGGTGATCTCTTATTCACAACCATGCCTGCTTCAGTTACCAATGCCGGTTTTGTTAACCACCTTGACTACAACAAACAGCTGGAAACAAAATTCAATATTTATACCTACAGGAATTTCTATAATGGTGGCGGGGTGGCTCTCGGCGATATTAATAACGATGGTCTCATTGATATCTTCATGACTTCCAATATGGGATCAAATGTTTTGTACCTCAACAAGGGCAACTTTGAATTTGAAGATATATCGAAAAGTGCCGGAATTGAAGGGAAAGGCCGCTGGTCAACTGGAGTAAGTTTTGCAGATGTGAACGGGGATGGTTGGACAGATATCTATATATGCAATTCAGGAAATGTGGAAGGAGATGACAGAAGCAATGAATTGTATATAAACAACAGGAATCTCACATTCACCGAAAGTGCAGCGGAGTATGGTCTTGATGACCGGGGTTACTCAACCCATGGTGTTTTTTTTGATTATGACAGGGATGGGGACCTTGACATGTATCTCCTTAATAATTCGTCCAAGGCAATTGGTAGTTTCAACCTCAAGGATAATCAGCGATATGTCAGAGATTCACTTGGAGGAGACAAGCTTTTCAGAAATGATTCCAACAGGTTTACGGATGTTAGTCAGGAAGCCGGAATTCTGGGAAGTGTAATCGGATTTGGTCTGGGAGTTTCTGTCGGGGATATTGATCAGGATGGATGGATGGATATATACGTGTCAAATGATTTCTTTGAAAGGGATTATCTCTATCTGAACAATCATGACGGAACGTTCAGGGAAAACCTCCCTCAGATGATGAGATCGATTTCAGCTGCTTCCATGGGCGCCGATATGGCAGATATTAATAATGACCATTACCCGGAAATATTTGCGACTGATATGGTCCCTGAGGGTAATGAAAGGCTAAAGACAAAGACAACTTTTGATAGCTGGGAGAGCTATAAATCAGGTGTTAATAATGGTTATCACCATCAGTTCACAAGAAATATGCTGCAACTGAATAACACAGATGGAACATTCAGTGAAATCGGCAGGTTTGCCGGCGTAAATGCTACAGACTGGTCATGGGGTGCATTGATTATGGATATGGATAATGATGGTCTAAAGGATATTTTTGTGGCAAACGGTATTTTCAAGGATCTGACAGATCAGGATTACCTGCAATATTTTTCAAACCGTGATATGGTTATGAAAATTGTCTCCGGAAACAACGTAGATTATAAGACTCTTATTGATGCAATACCTTCTGTGAAAATACCCAGCTATGCCTTCAGGAACAATGGCAATTACAATTTCACCAATGTTGCAGATAAATGGGGTCTTGGCGAACCGGGATTTTCAAACGGTTCAGCATACGGAGATCTTGACAACGACGGCGATCTTGACCTGGTTGTAAACAATGTCAATATGCCTATGTTTGTATACCGCAATGAAACGAACAGGTTGTTACCCGACAATCATTACCTGAAGTTGATGCTTAACGGGGAACCAGGGAATACAGCTGCTATAGGGGCAAAAATCACTGTAAAACATAAAGGCCGGATACTTTACCTTGAACAAATGCCGATGAGGGGTTACCTCTCAACAAGTGATCCCCGGCCAAACCTGGGACTTGGAAACATCTCCATTATCGATTCACTCATTGTTCAGTGGCCAGATGGACGAATGACTATTCTAAAGGATGTAGTTGCAGACCAGACTCTTACTCTGTTTCAGAAAAATGCCGGATTAGTATCAAATAAAATTACTGATTCGCTAAACAGAAAAAACCTGTATTTCAGGGAGATAACAGATAAAAATCTCATCAGTTTTAATCATAGTGAAGATGACTTTAACGATTTTGAAAGGGAATCATTAATATATCATATGATATCCACCGAGGGACCCAGGATGTGCAAAGGAGATGTTAACGGTGACGGCCTTGAAGATTTATTTATTTGTGGTCCAAAGGGACAAGCTTCTGTTTTAATGGTACAACAGAATAACGGAAAGTTTAAATCTATAGAATCCGGGTTATTTGAACAGGATGCCATTGCTGAAGATGTTGACTGCGCAATGTTTGATGCCGACGGGGACGGCGATCTTGACCTGTACGTAGCTTCAGGTGGTAACCAGTTTCCGGAGAGTTCCTCAGCGTTGAGTGACAGAATGTATTTCAATCAGGGGAATAATCATTTTATTAAATCAGATCAGGTTCTGCCTGCAGGCAGGTATGAGAGTTCTTCCTGTGTCAGAGCAGAGGACTTTGACAAGGACGGAATTGTTGAATTGTTCGTAGGCATCAGGCTTAAACCATTTCTTTATGGAGTTCCTGTGAACGGATATATTCTTGAGAATGACGGAAAGGGGAAATTTACTGATGTTACTGGTTCTGTAGCACCTGAACTGCAAAAAATCGGAATGATAAGGGATATGCTATGGCTTGATGTGGACAAAGATGGAGACATGGACATCATAATTGCCGGAGAATGGATGGGAATCAGGGTGTTTATTAATGATAACAACACCTTCAGGGAGAAAAAAGATGCATTTGGATCATCTGTAACTGATGGATGGTGGAATTGTCTTGCTGCAGCTGATTTTGACAATGATGGCGATGTCGATTTTGTTGCAGGTAATCATGGTCTGAACTCAAGATTCAAGGCAACCCAGGAAAAACCGGTTACAATGCATGTTAATGATTTTGATCTGAACGGCGCCGTTGAACAGATCATAAGTGTATATAACGGCGATCAGTCCTACCCTCTTGCCCTGAAGCACGACCTTACAAGGCAGATTCCTGCACTCGAAAGAAAATATCCAAAATATGAATTGTATAAAGATCAGAAGATAACAGATATTTTCCCGCCGGAGCAACTTCAAAAATCAATTGTTCTGAATGCATCTGTTATGGAAACATCGGTTTTCATTAATGATGGTAAAGGTAATTTCAGCAGAATTCCCTTGCCTTCCGAAGTACAGTTTTCACCTGTCTTTGCAGCAGAAACAGGAGATTTTAATTCCGATAGTAACGCTGATATTTTGCTTGGAGGAAATCTGTATAATGTAAAACCCGAGGTGGGCCGTTATGATGCCAGCTACGGATCATTCCTGGCAGGAAACGGTAGGGGTGGTTTTTCTTTCATCCCTGTAAAACAATCAGGCATGATGCTCGAAGGTGAAATCAGAGATATCATCGGAATCTCAACACTATCAGGCGAAATTATTATTGCAGCCCAAAGTAACGGGCCGCTGCAGGTTTTCAAAATACTCTCCAGGTGAAGCTGTATATGAAAAATCTGACCATAGTTTCTGTTTTGGTCTTACTCTCCTTATCGTGCAAAAAGGAAGTAAAAAATGATACCCTTTTTACTATACTTCCTTCCTCCTTGACAAAAATTGATTTCAGGAACCAGCTGACTGAAAATGAAAAATTTAATATTATAGAATACCTCTATTTCAACAATGGTGCCGGTGTTGCTGCAGGTGATATAAATAATGATGATCTCACAGACCTGTATTTTGTTTCAAATCAGCAATCAAACAAACTTTACCTGAATAAAGGGGACTTCAGCTTTGAGGATATATCTGAATCTGCAGGTATTTCTGGTAGTGGCAACTGGAAAACAGGTGTTACAATGGCAGATGTAAACGGAGATGGCTTACTCGATATTTACGTCTGTCAGGTTGGTAATTACAAAAGCTTTAATGGAAGGAACCAGTTGTTTATAAACCAGGGTAATCTGAAATTTAAGGAGGAAGCCGGTAAATATGGAATTGATTTTCAGGGATTTTCAACACAGGCTGCTTTTTTTGATTTTGACCTTGATGGTGATCTCGATATGTTCCTCCTTAACCATTCAGTGCATACATCAAGAAGTTACGGAGGGATTGAGCTCAGAAATGATCATGATGAAATGGCCGGTGACAGGTTGTACAGAAATGACAGGAAGAACGGACAGGTGTATTTTACTGATATAACTGCTGAATCAGGAATACACTCGAGCCAGATAGGTTATGGGCTAGGAGTTGGTATTTCAGACATTAACAATGATGGATTTCCGGATATCTATATCTCAAATGATTTTCATGAAAATGATTATTTATACATCAATAACGGGGGAAGGAATTTCACTGAACGACTAACGGAATTCATAGAGCATACAAGCAGATCCTCAATGGGGAATGACATAAGCGACTTTAACAATGATGGTTACATGGATATTATCGTACTGGATATGTTGCCCGATAATGAGGAGATAAAGAAACAATCAGGAGGAGAAGATGATTATGAACTGTTTGAGATAAAAGAAAATTTCGGATATAATTATCAGTATGTTCGAAATACTCTCCAGCTAAACCTGGGCGATAATACTTTCAGTGAAATTGGGTCTCTGGCAGGAATTCAATCAACAGACTGGAGCTGGTCTCCCCTGTTCTGTGACCTTGATAACGATGGATGGAAGGACCTCTTCATCACCAATGGAATTTACCGAAGGGCAAATGACCTTGATTATGTCAATTTCCTGACCGGAGGCAACAGGTCATTTCCGGCAAAGGATAACAGCAATATTCCTGACAACGTGCTTTATGAAAAAATGCCATTGCATCCCGATATCAACTTTCTGTTCAGGAACAACATGGATTTAACATTTTCCGATGAGTCTCAAAACTGGGGAGGCGGTCCACCTTCCTATTCAAATGGATCAGCATATGCTGATCTCGATAATGATGGAGACCTGGACCTGATTGTAAATAATATCAATGATGAGGCTTTTATTTACAGAAACAATTCTGAAAGTTTGTCTGAAAACCAATATCTGAAGGTGAAATTAATTGGGAAGGAATGGAATAGAAGGGGAGCCGGGGCACGAGTTACAGTATATAGCAATGGCCTAACACAGTTTGCTGATCAGTTTTCAACCAGGGGTTTTATGTCTTCCGTTCCCGATGTTCTTCATTTCGGCTTAGGAACCTGCAATGTTATTGACTCAATAATTGTCCGCTGGCCTGATTTCCAGAAGGAAAGGAAAACAGCTATTAAATCTGATACGGTAATAACATTCAATTACACCGATGCTATTCCTGTAAATGTAAAAGAAAATGAAAAAAGTGTGACTCCAAAGTTATTTTCTGCAACAGAAATCCCGGGTCTGGATTTCAGGCACAGGGAAGACCCATATATGGATTTTTACCGTGAAAAGCTGATCCCGCATTCATTATCAGCAGAGGGTCCGGCACTTGCAATCGGAGATCTCAATAATGACGGGCTTCAGGATGTTTTTGTCGGTAGTTCAAAATTTCAGCAAAGCAGGATCTTTATACAGCATGAAGGTGGATTTAAGACATTGCCTGTACCAATACTTGGAGTTGAAATTGAGAATGAAGATGTTGATGCAGCAATTTTTGATGCAGACGGTGACGGAGATAACGATATTTTTATTGTCAGGGGAGGTAATGAATTAACAGTCGGTAATTTTCTTCTGACAGACCTGCTTTTAATCAATGATGGCAGAGGAGGGTTCAATAAAGGTAACCTTCCATTCCTTTCACATAACGGATCATGTGTAAGGCATTGCGATTTTGACAAAGATGGTGATACTGACCTGTTTTTAGGATCACGTTCCATCCCCGGATCATATGGAGTATCTCCTGACCAGTACCTGCTTGAGAACAATGGTCACGGAGAATTCCGGGATGTTACAGATTTAAGGATTCCTTCTGTCAGGAAAGCAGGTATGGTAACTGACGCAGTCTGGTTTGACTATGACGGAGATGGCGATCAGGATCTGGCCGTAACAGGTGAATGGATGAAGATATGTGTCTTCGAAAATGAATCAGGCTACTTTAAGGATGTAACCGAAAAAGCCGGATTGGGGAATTCTTCAGGATGGTGGTATTGTCTGAAATCAGCTGATATTGATAATGATGGCGACATGGACCTGATCGGAGGCAATCTGGGAAAGAATTCTTTATTAAAGGCATCTTCAGAACAACCGGTTGAGATGTATATCAATGACTTTGACAATAACGGTTCTATAGATCAGATAATATGTTCATATAATCAGGGTATAAGTTATCCTTTTGCATCATATGATGAAATCGCAGCACATATTAACGGGTTTAAAAAAGCCTTTCCCTCTTATTCTGATTTTGCAGGAAAAACAATTCCGGATATCTTCAGTAAAAACATGATAGACCAGTCAATTGTTAAAAGAACCGAAACTTTTGAAAGTACATTGTTCCTGAATAACAGAGATGGAACGTTTGTCAGTAAGCATCTTCCGGTCGAAGCACAGTTTTCAACTGTACGCGATATCATGGTAAAGGATTTTAACAGTGACGGCAAAAATGACATGGTTCTTATTGGCAATAATTATAAAGTTAGTCCGACATATGGCCGATATGATGCAAGTTTTGGTTGGTTCTTAGCTGGTGATACCGCCAGTATGTTCAAAGTTCTAAAACCTGCGCAAAGTGGCTTCAGAATAAAAGGGGATACAAGGAAAATCCGCTTAATTGAAATCAATGGAAATCCATACCTGCTGGTAGCAGTAAATGATGGCAACTTAAATATTTTCAGGATCTACGAATAAATTTACCGCTTTATCAGTTCGTCAGGACTACATAGCTCCAGGCCTCAAGACTCATGGATTCACCATTCTTCAATGTTTTCGGATTCCCGGTAAAAAATTCAGTATAATCTCCTTCAATATTAGCCAGGTCAGGTTTAATACTTACAGCCTTTTTTGTGAGATTAAGAAACACTATAACTCTGTTTCCATCCTTCTCTCTGTAAAAAGAAAACACCTTGTTATCCTTACCTGATTTTATTCTGACCATTGGCCCTCCGAAATCTCCGTTCCACAGGGCTTTGTTTTTCTTTTTTAACTGTATCAGTGAAGCATAGAAACTGGTTAAATCACAAGTGTCCCATTCGATGGTATCGCGTGTAAAGAATCGCAGTTTCTTGTCGAGGCATGCTTCCTGTCCGCTGTAAAGAAGGGGTACTCCCTGAACTGTGAAAATAAGATTTGCAAATACTTTTTGAGAATCACCAAATAAAGAATCCAGGGTTCCAGCCCAGGAATTCTCATCATGATTGGTAATGAACTGAAGTCTGTAAACATTATTCGGATTAACCACCCACTCTTTCTTATAATACCTGTCGATTACACTTACACTATCCTTTCCCTGGGCAACTCGCTTCATGAGATGATGTAATTCCCATGCATAATTCATATCAAAGCCTTTCTCCATAAAAAATCCGGGACCTTCGTGTTCTGCAAGCATAAAGACAGGTTTAATAGTATTGAGTTCAGTTCGGGCCCTTTCCCAGAATTCCTTCGGTGTATTATGCGGATGATCAACCCGGAATCCATCGACTCCCAGCTTCACCCAGAATGACATTGCTTCGATCATATAATCATGAAGACCTGTGTTCTTCCAGTCGAGCTGAATAACATCAGTCCAGTCAGTTCCAATTGGTGGGGTGAAGTTCCCCTTCGCATCCCTGACATAAAATTCGGGATGTTCCTCTGTAAGTTTGTTATCCCAGGCAGTATGATTGGGAACCCAGTCAAGTAAAACATACATCCCAAGTGCATGAGCCTTATCAATTACATCAGTAAGATCCTCAATTGTTCCGAATTCGGGATTAACTGCTTTATAATCCTTCACTGAGTAATAGCTTCCGAGTTTATCTTTCCGGTTAACTTCACCAATGGGGAATGTGGGCATAAACCACAGGACATCAATTCCAAGTGCTTTCAGCCTTGGCAGATGATCAGCAAAAGCTTTGAATTTACCTTCAGGAGTAAACTGACGTATATTTACTTCATAAAGGACAACATTTTTAGACCATTCGGGGTGAACAACTTCAGAAACATATGGCCTGATATCTTCTTTTTTTCCAAAAAGAGAACATCCGGCAACAAAAAGTGAAACCGCAATAATCAGCAGAATAAGTTGTAGGTGCAGTTTTTCCATATTTTTGATTATTTATTATAGTCTATAATTTAACCACATTCTCATCGTATCCTTTAACTATATGATCTTTCCCGGCTATTATCAGATGTAACTGACTGCCAGAAAGATTTCTGATAATTACACTTTGCCTGGTTACCCTGACTTCAAAAAGCAATCCCCTGAATCGCGCATGAAAGGAATATGATCTCCATTTTTCAGGGATCAGAGGACGTAAAACCACCTTCCCGTCGTGTATCCTCATGCCTCCGAATCCTTCAACTATTGACAGCCAGGTGCCTGCCATACTGGTTATGTGAAGCCCTTCTTTCACCTCATGGTTATAATCATCAAGGTCCAGCCTGGCTGTACGAAGATAAAGTTCATAAGCTTTATTTATATTCCCGATACGGGAAGCAAGAATTGAATGTATACATGCTGAAAGCGATGATTCATGCACTGTCATTGGTTCATAGAAATCAAAATTTCTTGAAATAGTCTCAACGTCATAGTCATCCTCGAATATATATAGCCCCTGCAGGACGTCAGCCTGCTTTATGAAACATGATCGTAAAATCCGGTCCCATGACCAGTGCTGATTTATTGGTCGATCACTTTTGGGAATACTACTTGCAGGCATCAGCTCCTTGTCAAGGAAACTATCCTGCTGCAGAAAGATCTTTCTTTTTTCATCATAAGGCAGCCATAGCTGTTCAATAATGTTTTTCCAGTGCTTAGTCTCTTTAATAAAATCGAGCTTCGTCTTCTTTGAAATTTTATTGAACTTTGCCGGAGAGATCTTTTTAGTTTTTACAAGGTTTTCGATTGTATAGCCCAGCGTCCAGATTGCAAGCCTGTTGGTATACCAGTTATTGTTCACATTGTTTTCATACTCATTGGGACCTGTTACTCCCAACATCACAAATTTCTTTCTGTTCTCCGACCAGGAGACCCTCTGGCTCCAGAACCTTGATATTCCAATAAGCACTTCCAGACCATAATCCGCCATATATGATTCATCTCCGGTATGCCTTATGTAGTTGAAAACAGCATATGCAATTGCGCCGTTCCTATGGATCTCTTCGAATGTTATTTCCCATTCATTATGGCATTCTTCCCCATTCATTGTTACCATGGGGTAAAGGGCTGCTCCATTTTTGAATCCGAGTATTTCAGCATTCCTTATACTTTTTGCAAGATGATTGTAACGGTATAGCAAAAGGTTGCGTGAGACCTCAGGGTCAGATGTTTTCAGATAAAATGGCAGAGCGAAGGCTTCAGTATCCCAGTATGTGCTTCCTCCGTATTTCTCACCGGTAAATCCTTTAGGGCCAATGTTCAGCCTCGCATCTTTACCTGTATAAGTCTGATTAAGATGAAATATATTGAACCTGATTGCCTGCTGGGCAGCCGGATCACCTTCAATCACTATATCCGATGAGGCCCATATTTTCGCCCATTCTGAAATATGTTCCGAAAATAACTTATCATATCCCTTCTGTTTAATCTGCTTTAACCTTCCCGACACATCAGCTTTAAGATTCTCCTTCCGGTTATTCAGGGAAGAGAGTACAGAAGCATATTTAATTATGGTCAGGTTGTCACCATGGGAAATTTTTGAACTAATAATGTTAGCAACATATTTTTCACGATTCACAATTTCGCATTTACTGCTTAACTGTTTCCCGTTTTTTATTAATTCATAAGACATTCCGGTAGCGACATGAAAGTCGGTCTTCAACGTTCTTGAAATAAGTATCCCTGATCCCTGCGAAACTTCTCTGTCAGCCTCCTTCCAGAATTTCTTACCGTAGTTGGCATCCTCATTTTTCACATCAGAATCAAGATATAATTCCAGGGTTATATTACCTTTAAAACTTACTGACCTTAATGAGTATTTGATTATCCCGGCATCCGGTTCCTTCATACTTACAAATCTTCTGGCACTGAATTCAATTGTTCCTGAACCCTCGGTTTTCAGTGTAAAACTTCGCTCAAGGTATCCTTCCTTCATGTTAAGTATCCGTTTAAAAGAAGTCACTTTGTCGCTGGCAAGGTCAACCTGTTTTCCATTTACAGATATATTAATCCCTATCCATTTTGGAGCATTAAGCACTTTTGCAAAATACTCAGGATAACCATTTTTCCACCATCCTACGCGGGTTTTGTCAGGATAATAAACACCTGCCACATAATTTCCCTGAAGACTTTCACCAGAGTATTTTTCCTCGAAATTTGCCCTCTGACCCATATATCCGTTGCCAATCGAAAATATACTTTCCGACTCACGATTTAACTCAGGGTGAAAACCCTCTTCAACTATAAGCCAGTCATAAATTTCATAATTGGTCTTCATGGTCATTTTATGTTAAAAATTTTGAGTAATAATTTCAGGTCCAGCTTATCAAGTCCTGTGACAATATAATGAGCTTCCGTAAGAACCTGGTCTGATCCGATGCCTATGCACATCATCCCTGCAGTTTTTGCTGCACGAATCCCTGCAATTGCATCTTCGAACACTATGCAGTCCTCAGGATTGACACCCATCATTCTGGCAGCGGTCAGAAAAACCTCAGGATCAGGCTTTGCCTTCAAAACTATATTACCGTCGGCAATAGCATCAAAGGCATTTTCCAGCCCGAGTCGCTCAAGAATAAGAGGAGTATTCCTGCTGGCAGAACCAAGGGCAATCTTTATACCAGCCTTTTTCAGGTCATTGATCAGGTCAAGACTGCCGGGGAGAATTTCATCAGGTGTCATCCTGTTTATGTATTCAAAATACCACCTGTTTTTCTGATCAGCATATTCATCTTTTGTCTTCTGATCAATTTTCAGGTTGGCCGAATTCAGAATTATTTCAAGGGAATCCATTCTGCTGACACCCTTAAGATGTTCGTTATCCTCTTCGGTAAATTTGATATTAAGCTGTGCTGCCAGTCTTTTCCATGCCAGGAAATGGTATCTTGCTGTATCGACTAATACACCATCAAGATCAAAAATGCAGGCTTCGAGACTCATACTTTTTTCTTGTCATCAACATCATTTACAAATTTTACCATAAGCGCGGCAATTATCATCGATACACCACCGGCGATAAGGGCGTCCATTGTGTGTCCGTTAAAAAGATGTTTTACCATGCTTCCAAGTATGCTAGCCGCAAGTATTTGCGGGATTACAATAAAAAAATTAAAGATCCCCATATATACTCCCATCTTATCGGCCGGCAAAGCTCCGGTAAGCATTGCATAGGGCATTGAAAGAATGCTTGCCCACGCAACTCCGATACCAATCATTGGAAATATCAACAACCAGGAAGTGTTGATAAGGCTTATTGAAATCAGGCTAATTCCGCCGGTAATGAGACATATAGAATGTGCCATCTTCCTCGACATAGCTTTTGCAAGAACCGGTAGCAGAAAAGCCACAATGGCTGCAAAACCATTATATATTCCGAAAAGGAAACTAACCCAGTTTGCTCCTTCATTATACTCAATTGATGTTGTATCGGATGTCCCGTATATACCTGATGTCACTGCCGAAGTAGTATAAATCCACATTGCAAATAAAGCAAACCAGGTGAAAAACTGAACCAGTGCAAGCTGTCCCATGGTTGATGGCATATTGTTCAGGTCGGTAAGTATAGAATTTAAACCATTGTCTCCCTTTCCAGCAACTCTGAGAATTCCTGAGATAATCTGCAGCAGTCCGAAAAGGCTGATCCCGCAGGTGATAACATAAAGCTCTTTCTCAAGCTCAAACCTGGAAAGAAAAAATGTCAATAACAGACCTGCTGTCAGCCAGACTGCACCCTTCAGAAAAAATTTTGGTTCTTTTCCCTCAACTGCCGGTTTCGATGCTGAAATAATATTAGTGTCCGATTGCTTCTGAATTAAAATCTCTTTTTCTGCTGCATCAAATTCCTTCAGTTGCTGCGGAGAATATTCCCTGGTTCGGATAATAGTCCAGAGAACAGCAAGGAAAAATACACCGGCTCCTATATAGAATGAAAGTTTTACGTTGAGAGGTATAAGTTTTCCGGGCAGGGGCTCAGTAGGCACATTAAACCAGTTGGTGAGTATATATGGAAGAAATGATGCAACAACGGCCCCTGTTCCAATGAAGAAACTCTGCATGGCAAATCCCTTTGTCCTTTGCTCCGATGAAAGCATATCTCCTACAAAGGCCCTGAAAGGTTCCATTGATACATTTATTGATGCATCCATTATCCATAATGTACCTGCTGCAACCCACAGAGCAGGAGAATTCGGCATCAGTATCAATGCCAGCGAGGCCAATATTGCTCCTGTCAGAAAATAAGGCCTTCGTCTTCCCAGCCTGTTCCATGTCTTATCACTCATATGCCCTATTATTGGCTGAATAATCAGCCCTGTAACAGGAGCGGCTATCCACAAAATCGGAATGTTTTCAACTTTTGCACCAAGTGTTTCGAATATTCTGCTGACATTTGCATTCTGCAGAGCGAATCCAAACTGGATTCCTAAAAACCCGAAACTCATATTCCATATCTGCCAAAAGGAGAGATCTGGTTTTGATTTTTTCATCTTTGTAATGTTTTATAAAACCTGACTTTAAGGGGGTTAATCAGGATGAATATTAATCAAAAATATATAAAATCTTTAGTAAAATCACAAATGTATCTCATTTATTTTCAACTACATCAGATAGATAAATGCAAAATAACGATTCATCATTGTTTCAAACGTTTGATGAAAAGCAGGGAATAAAATAATTATTACTGCACCAGCGTAAATTTAAGGCTGAATCCAAAATTCGTATTTGAGGTCGGAAAAGTATTGGCCACAAATGGATTTGTCATACTGTGATCTGCAAACAGCTGGAGATTGAACCTGTCACTCAGAATGTAATCGGCTGTCGCTCCTATGGAAAAGACTTTCTGACCAATTACAGGCTGGTTGACATCTTCAATAAGCTTTCTGGCAATTGTCTTGTTGTCACGCACTGAAAAGTCAAGTCGTATATTAAGATCACTTCTCAGGGCTCTCTGACCTCCTCCTGCCGTCCTGAGCATTATCTGGACTTCATCAAACCTGTATCCGGCACCGATAATTATTTCGTTGATACGGGCATCAGCTATCTGGTTGCTTGTCAGGTTAAGCGAGACAGTTCTTGATTTTCTCCATTCCATACGTGTAGTAAGGCTGTTTTTCCAGTTCATGTCAATGTTTATTAACGGACTGAATTGTTCATTTATGGATACCACATTGATTTCATACATGGGGAGGTAGTTTTTCTGCAGGTCTCTTATTGCGCTTACTCCGCTTTCATTGGTCTCGTAATTCAGATTTGTTGTGTAAGATCCTATCTGGTAAGTGCTTCTGTACTGATGCATTATGTTAATCGATCTGAATGTTCTCTGAACAAATTCATACTTTGACAGACCATCAAAATTGATCCTCCAGTTTGGCATCATACTCAGTGCAGAAGGAAAAGTTTCAAGTGTAACCTTGTTTGGGTCTGTTTTAGTATAAGCTGCAATAAATGAAGGAATAAGCACATCTCTCGAAGTCTGTCCGAATCCGCTTTTATAAGGCCCCTCTATAGGTTGTCCGGTTTCAGGGTCAGTATCCGGATCGTATGCAGGATCAACTTTGCTGCGTTCATCAGCCCTCCTTGAAGAAATTATTACCGAATTTTCCTTAAACCGTTCAAATGCAGGTGAAACATAATCCTTGTCCTTTGATATCTTTTCAAAGGAAGTTCCCCATGAAATTACACTGATGGAATAAGTACCCGACATAACCATATTCCTGGTACTGTCGGGGAAATTACCATTGTAATCAGCTATATAGTAAGAACTTATATTCTCCATATAACGCCTGTCAGCATTCAGGTCAATTCTTAAACCCGGGAAAGGTTCTATCATACTGCGGAAAGAAATGTCGTACTTGTTATACTGGATTGCAGGAGTATTGAGAAGTGAATCGGTAGAGATCCAGTTATTATTTACTGCTTTTGTGAAAAAGTCCTGATCACTGTACCCAAGTATAAAAGGCCAGCCGGGGGCAGTTGTTCCATTATAATTTGACATACCAAGGTATGAGGTACCAGGCAAATAGCCAGGGAGGAACTGTCCCTGTGAAGATGTAAAAGTCAGGCTCACCGATCGGATTCCAAGCAGGGCTCTGATAAGAAACTCACCTGTAACTATCATTGGATTACGCTTCTTCTGTACCTTTCCCTCTACAAGTACAGTTGCACCGTCAACCTGTTCATCAGCAGTAAAATTTACCCTGTTATCACTGATGATTTCCATCTTGCCCTTCACATCCTGCCCGCTTTTGTCTGTGATCTTTACCTTCACATCCCTGGTGCCCAGATTATGATTGATGGCTTTTACTGCTTTGGGTCTGAAATTCTGATTCGCCTTTGTGTATGTTACAGGCACAGTTTCAGTCTTTTGTCTTTTAGCCCCTTCGGGGCGGGTATTGTTTTCTATATTTTTCAGGAATTTGGATTTTCCGTAAAGTGTTGAAAGATTTGCCATTCCGGTAATCGTAGCCTCATTATGGTTCTTGATTGTATTGCCCATATTTATATTAAGACTGTCAGGAAAAATCGGTCCTGCAAGCCAGGTATAATCAGCACCATACCTTGCATTGGCATTTAACCAGGACAGCAACGGAAGCTTATTGACAGGGATATTATACTGAACATTAAGAAAATGATTGTAATTCACGTTCCTTCCGCCACTTTTCAGATTTGTCAATACGGAATCTTTCCAGAATTCATAACTGTCACTATACCGGTCTTTGTCAACACCACCATAAGGCTCATCTATTCTGGAAGTATTATTTGCATTAAAATCAATCTTAAGCTGTCTGGTAATATCATACTTGAAATCATACATCCTGTACCATTCAAAATCTTTTCTGTATGAGGGTGTAACCCTGAGATTGGGATTATTAATGTTTCTTGTTTTGATTTCACTGTAGTACCTGTAAAGTTCTGTTCTGAGGCCTATGCTTTGCGGATATGGATTGAAATTAAAATCTTTCAGCAGTCTGAAGACAGAAGGATTAAGAAACCTTACATTCTTCAGCGGCATAATATTAGGAGGTTGGGATTCATAATTATAATTCAGTCCTCCTCTGTAATTCTTTTCAAGATTGATTTCTGTCTTGGTGTTGCTCCTGTAGATTTCATTGTATGTATAGTTTGCACTCAGGTTAGCCGGGTCGTAAAAATGTGGTTTTTCACCCCTTGCACTTATTCCTGCGTTGCTGATTGTAAATGTTTTCCTCTGGGCAAGATCTTCTGAAATAGATCTTATTGAATCCCTTTCGGCCTCATTTTTAGCAGCATCAAGAGCTTCTTTCAGAGGGATATCAGGGTCGAGCTGGTTATACTGAGGCTGAATACGTGTTTCAGAAAATCCTGCATATACCGGTAATCGTACCGCTACTTTTTCAGGAAAGAATTTACCAAGCTCAACAGTTGATGAGATATCATACATTATTGTGTTCTCAATGCTCCTCTCGTTTACCTTTTTGTCAATACTTCCCCATCCCGGAGTAGTTGTCTGCCCAACCATATCAATGGTACCCAGGTCTGCAAGTCTTGCCTGGAGATGAGCATTGGCAGCCCATCCGCTGTTCTCGACAAAGTCGCTCAGGCGAAGTTCGTTGACCCAGACCTCACCTGATTTGGGATTTCCATCATCATAATTCCTGTTTCTGGTCACTATCGGATTTCTGACCCCAACCATGATTACTTTTATGTTACTCAGATTTGGATTCCCTGAAACAGAGACTCTGGCAGTTCCGTTTGAATAGACAAAAACATCAGATACACTCAATGATGAACCCGGAAGATCCATCTGCCTGTTTCTTTCCTGCTTGGCCTCCTGAAGAAGTTCCATATTAATGATGAAGCTGTTATCCTCCGGCCATACCTGTGATCGTGAGGCATCTGAATTATTGTCATAACGGCCGGGAGGTGTAAGTTTCAATGGAAGCTCATACTCATAAAAATTGCCTTTGTAATCCGATCCCAGACGTACAAAGGCAGTCAGTTCATCATTTTGCAGTGGCTGTCCTATCAGGGCTTCAGCATGGACTTCCATTCTTAAACTACGATACTGGCGTATATCTATGTTTACGTTTTTATATGCAGCCCTTGCATCACCATCCTCAAGATTCTGCACTTTTAGTACCATTGACTGTTCATTCAGCTGGCGGAGCTGCGGGTTCTGGGGATCAGTAACCCTGTCAAATCCGGGAGGAAGTACATAATTGACAGGTTCTTTCCCCGAGTTCTCCTCTATGCTAACTGAACTGATCTCGAAAGTACCATCAGCTGTCTCCGGAACAGTCACTCTTTCACCACCTTCCATGAAAGAAATGTTATATTTTCTCCATTCAGCCCTTACGAGGTCGAGTTCTGCGAATCTCATAATAGTTGGCTTTTCGAATCCTTTCATGAACATCCTCATGAAACGGATCGACTTGAAATCCTTTATTGAACCAACAACTTTCTGATATTCAGTTATCGGAATTTTAAACTGGTACCATTTAACCTTTGATTTTTTTGTGTTGGCGAATGTCGCCTCATACTCAATTTCGTCAACCACATAGTTAGTTCCAACCTTCATATCTCCGGGACGCATACTAACCTTATACTGATAATAGCTTTCAGTCTCACTCAGCGTGTTATCACGATTGATATCTTCCATATCAGGCAAAGTAGTACCTGAGGTGGGATAATTTTCTGCAGACATTTCAGAGGTTGGGGAGTTTCCATCCTGTCCATTATATTTTTTATACCTCTCAAGGATCCCAAGCTCCAGGGCATCATAATCGCTTCCCCTGAAATAATGAAAGTTGTCACTCGATGGATCTTCAAGTGAACTCTGGTAAACAGGAGGATCTACCCTTAGCTGAAGTTTCTGAAGGTAGTTATTAAAGAATGTCTGTTCATCCTGGTTGCTGAGACCATCAAGACCGACATCCTGATATCTTCTCGATTCATTGGCATTGTCGAATGCATGAACAACTGCCTGAACTGTGGCTACTCTTCCCCAGGAAGTGGTATCAACATTTTTTACTTCAGGCGAACCGGGAAGCCCGTTCTCAAAGCTTTTCCTGGAATCACGGAGGATATCCTCAGAGATATTTCCAAGGTTTATATAAAAATCTCCTCCTTCATTAGAAGGATCCTCTACAAATGGATCCATGAGCCAGAATTTTATATACTGGATATTGGCAGACTCAAAATCACTTGTCAGTACCTCACGCATCATAGCTCCCCACCTTGTTTGCGGATCGACAAGTGTTCCGTCAGGAGCCACACCTGATGAATATGGGCCAGGTTCTGAGTCAAAGTTGTACGATCCTTTTTCAGATGGATAAAATCCGAGGTTAAGTACAGTGATATTGGTAGGGATTCCGCTTGGGCTCTCCCTGTAAGGAAATATCTCATCCTCATAAACTTCTCTCACATAATGACTTGACTGAAGATCGGGATTTGCCTTAATGTGATCAGGTGTGGATGAACCGTTTCTGAGGAACAGAGGGTCAATTACATACCATGCAAGTTTTGCCCTGTTGAATCCGCTTTCAAGTTTATTATTCAATCTGGCTTCAGGAAACAATTGATCCTGTCCCTGAGGAATACTAGCCATTGTCCAGGCGTTAAAAGACTTGAGATCGAGAGGGATTTCACTTGCCTCAAAATCGTCAATGTACGAGTTGCCGGCATTTGAGATAGCCCGTGAATGTCCGGGGATAAGGTTTGCAAATTCACCGAAAAACGACACGGAAGATGGTGTCTTGGTTTCTATGAAAGGAAGCTTGTCAATTGCTTTTGTAAGGAACTGCCAGTCTGTTTCATAGGAAGTATTCAATCCCCATATTGTGTTTGAAATAGGTTCTTCTCCATAGTTAACTTTTTGAGTATAGGGTCTTTCATTCAGGTGAAGAATTGTACCACCGATGTCAAAATTCTTGGATATCTGGTAATCGAGATGTGTTCCGATAAGTGATTTTGTCTGGAAACCAAAGAACTGATTGCTCTCAAGTGATACCTGAATAGGTGTCTGTGACTCAATAAGTGCCTGGTTGATTATTCTTACAGTTCCCATGTTGTAGTCCACAGTAAAATCTGTATTCTCTGTAAGGGGGACACCTCCCGCTGTTACTTTTACTGATCCCTGAGGTATACTGGTTGCATTAAGACGGATCTCAGATCCCGATTCGGATGAATACTGCCCTGTCAGCTTGAATTTATTCTTCTCAGCCATCTGCCGGGCAATGGTCTGCGTTGAATCATAAAGTTCCTTGAATATGTATTTTGAAGCAACCCTGGGATCATTTATCATTTTTTCCAGGTGAGAACCGAATGGTTCAATAACAGGAAATACTATCTTTCCTCTGTTAACATTGATTGTTATCCCCTCCACAAAGTCGAAATAACCATCTGACTCCCTGTCCAGCTGCGAATTAAGATTATCAAGTCCCATCACCTGAAGAAGAACTTTATCGGCCAGTTTTCCTTCCGGCAGATAATTAATTGAGTTTCCGGTCTCATCATCCTGGTAGAGAACATTAAACTCAAAATCTTTTTTCTCAAGCTTACCTGATCCGAGAGAATAGATGTTTTTCATCATAAGGTCCCAGGTTGGCAGTCGCGGAGTCAGCGTAGTTCCCTTTAAAAGTCTGAGTATAAGTGTCTGCGGAGCTGTAATACCATCTGTTGAAAACTCCCCTACTTTATACAACTTACCACCGAGTGTGTATTCATAGGCAACAGCCAGCACTTCATCGGTGTTGAGAGCTGTATTCAGGGAAATATAGCCAAGTTGCCTGTTGTATTCAAATTCCCGGTCATTAAGCTTTCTTGCATTCTCAATTTTTTCAAAATCGCGTCCAATCTGGAAATCGGGATATAACGCATCAAAGGTATTTGTTACCTGGTTAACATCACGTATTGAACTGTATGTTGTTATAAGCTGGTCATACATATTGTTGGCGCTGTTTGAAGGATAACGCTCAGCACCAGGTGGTGCCTGGAATTCAGGAATATTATTGTAAATGTGATCTGTATTTTCTGCCAGGTCCATGAAAGCCACGATATTTCTGTTGTTTGCCTCTTCAAAGCGGGTTGTTTTGTTTGTTATCCAAACCTCTATTCTTTCTATATTGATCCCGGAGCTTACAACCGGCATATTTTTCAGCGATTCATCATAAACATCCCTGAAGTACTGGGAGAGGAAAAAGTGCCTGTTGGCTTCATAGTCATCTGCAAATATCTCGAAGTCTGTAAGCTGGGCTCCGCCCTTTACATCAATGACCGAGGATTCACCCTTTTGCTGGGAAAGTACAGTGGTAACTGTGAGTTTACCGAACTGCATTTCAGTTTTTAGTCCAAACAGACTATAACTCCCGGTAATCAGTGAGCCCGTAAGAGGGAGGGTAACATCACCCGCTTCCACTTTCTTGAGTATTTCATCTTCCGTTCCGGAATACTGAAGCTTCGTTCTGTTCTCAAATTCAAACATTGCATCAGTATTGTAATTTATACCCAGCTCCATCTTTTCTCCAATGGTACCGGTAACGTTCATCTGTATCTTCTCCTTGAAGTCGAAAGTTGGAATTGTTCTGAGTTTCTCAGACAGAGTAGGGTTTTCCGTTCTCGAAATGTTTATTCCGAATATAAGCTCCGCGCTTCCCTGAGGAATTATGTTTATTGTATTGCTTCCGAAGATTTTATCGAAGCCTGCTCCTCCGACTTCAATCTGTGGAATAAGTGTAGATCTGAATCCTGACTCTTCACCGGCAATTCTTTGCTGCCAGTATTCCTGCATAGCTCTTCTGTACTCATATTTTCTGAACTCTTCAGGAGTCATGTGAACCGGAGTCCTTATATCGAAAGTCCCGGCTTTTTCATAAAGAATATACTCATTCTTCTCCGGGTCATACAGAACGGTTGATTTTATATTCGAAGGTTTATCAAGAAAAAGGGGAGCTTTCTGTTTCTGCTCCCAGGGGACACCTGAATCATCCTTAAGTTTCAGGATTGCTTTTCGTGATGTATCAGCTGTTTCAGTATTTTGCAAAGCAGACTGCGCTCTTGCTTCTTCAGGCCTTAACAAAAGAGACGTGAACAGTACAAGATGAGAAATAATCAGAATATTTTTATATGATATCCCTGATCTCAATCTTTAGAATTACAAGTTCTTAAGCGCTCTCTTGATCATCTCCTCCACTGTCAGATTCCTCTCTTCTCTGACAATCTTGTCAAGGACCTTTGATACAGCGCTTTTGGCAAATCCAAGCATTACTAATGCAGATAACGCCTCTTCACGGTTTGTATTGTCTGAAAACGCAAATATTTCACCACCTGAGGCCTGTTTGCCAAGCTTTTCTTTGAGATCAACAATAATTCTCTGTGCGGTTTTAAGTCCGATACCTTTTACACTCTTCAAAATATTAACATCCGAACCAATTATAGCCTGTTCAATTTCTGAGGGACTAAGAGAAGAAAGCATCATCCTGGCTGTATTGGCACCAACACCTGTAACCGAGATAAGATGACGGAAAATTTCCCTTTCGCTTTTTTCGGCAAATCCATAGAGCTGATGTGTATCTTCTCTTATTACCTCATGAATCAGGATTTTCACATCGCTCTTGTTTTCCAGATTTGAAAATGTAGTAAGCGAAATGTTGATGAAATAGCCTATACCGGCTGTTTCTACGGTAACAAATGTAGGAGTAATCTGTGTTATGTTTCCCTTAATATAATCTATCATAATTGCGGCTCTCCGTTAAATATTTCTGGTGGCAATTCATCAATCCTGTCACTGTGAATCTCTATATCCTGATGTTTCAGCGGATTTTTGCTTATTTCTGCATACATCTGTCTGTTCCTGAAAATGTCACAAGCCAGATAGATAGACTGTCTGAATGAACTTTCAGAAGCTTCACCTTTCCCTGCTAAGGTAAAAGCTGTTCCATGAACCGGCGAGGTCCTTACGAAAGGAAGACCGGCAGTAAAATTAACCCCGGTGTCAAACGACAATGCCTTGAACGGGGATAATCCCTGATCATGATACATAGACAGTATTCCATCGAACTTTTTAAACATCCCTGCACCAAAGAATCCATCGGCAGGGAATGAACCGAAAGCAAGAATACCCTCCTTCTGTGCCTGCTGTACTGCCGGATTTATATATTGAGCCTCCTCAGGACCAAGCAATGAATTATCACCGGCATGGGGATTCAGTCCAAGTACAGCAATTTTTGGTTTTCGGATTGCAAAATCCATCAGAAGCGAGTTATGCATCAACCTGATTTTTCTTAAAACTGCCTCAGTATTTATCATTTCAGGAACCTTACTCAAAGGTACATGACCTGTGACAAATCCTATCCTCATACTCTCACCGATCATAAACATAAGTACCTCCTCAGCACCTGACTTCGACTTGAGGTATTCGGTATGTCCGTTAAACTGAAATTTATCTGACTGTACGTTATGTTTATCAATAGGAGCTGTTATCAGCACATCTATCTTTCCGTTCTTAAGATCAGTAACAGCGCGCTCAAGGGAAATCAGTGCAGCTTCTCCTCCATGAGGAGTGGATTTTCCAAGTTCAACCCTGGTATTGTCATCAAGGCAGCTTATCATATTCGATTTCCTTGGGTGGGCCTCATCGGCTGATCTGATATTATTGAAGCTGAAATTGGTAATATTAAGAGCTTTACGGTGATATGCTGCAACTTTAGGTGAACCATAAACAACCGGGGTACATATTTCATTCATCATCTGATCGGAAAGGGCTTTAATGATTACCTCGTATCCTATTCCATTAATGTCGCCATGTGATATTCCGGCCAATATATTTTTCTTTTCCATTATCATCTATTTCAGGTGGTTATAATTTTCAGCCAGTTTTCTCAGGAATGTTGCAAGCAATCTCAAACCTGAAGCACTGCTGTTTTTAGTCCTGTAAAAATCATCTTTCTTAAGCATTGAAGTGCCTGCGATATCGAGATGTATCAGAGGATACTCAGCAAATTTCTCAAGGAATTTCCCTGCAATAATAGCCCCCGCTTCCCTGCCTCCGACATTATTCATATCGGCAACTTCCGATTTAATAAGCTCACCATATTCATCCCAGAAAGGCAGCTCACCGAGTCTCTCATAAACATCATTACCGCACTCAATAAGAAGATTAATATATTTTCTGTCGGCGTTCGTCATCAATGCAATTGCCTGATTTCCAAATGTCATTGCAGCAGAGCCGGTAAGTGTGGCAATGTCAATTATGATTTCAGGAGTGTACTTTGATGCATAGCTGATTGCATCGGCCAGGATAAGTCTCCCTTCAGCATCAGTATTACCAATCTCAACAGTCATATTGTTATACATGGTAATAATATCGCCCTGGGTATATGCATTACCTCCCGGTCTGTTGTCAGTTGAGGGAACAAGACCAATTACATGTATCGGGATACTACCTTTGGATATAGTATACATAACCCCTGCCACCGCAGCTGCTCCTGCCATGTCACCGTTCATTCCTGCCATGTAATCACCGGTTTTGATATTTAATCCGCCGGTATCATAAACTATACCTTTACCCACAAGAACCACAGGTTTTTTGTTTACGTGCTTTTCAGGCTTCCACTCGAGAATTGAAAAAACAGGAGGATCTATGCTTCCCTTATTAACAGCTAAAAGCCCTCCCATTTTCAGTGCCTCAATTTTACCCTTTGTGAGCACTTCAACCCTGAAGCCTGCAATATCTCCAAGTTTTTTGATCTCTTCAGCAAGCATTGTTGCGTTGAGATGGTTAACAGGTTCACTGATAAGATCACGGGCAAAGTATACAGCATCAGTAAGGTTCCTCAGCCAGTTAACCTCAGAGTCATCAATTTCTCCATGAAGTAATATCCTGGCCGGATAATTATTACACGGGACATCTTCCTTTATTGTTTTATACTTTTCGAAAGAATAAATTCCAAGCAGCAGACCTTCTGTAAAATCAGCAATTGCATCCCTGTAAGCCAGGTATGAAGTCACAACAATTTCTGAATGATTGTTCTCCTTAATCAGCTTCCTGAGGTTATATGCTTCCCTTCTGAGTTCCTCCCTTAGCTTATGGTGACTGATTCCTTCCTTAAGCCTGACAATATAAATGCATCTTTTAAAAGAGTTGATAAAAACGTATCCTTTCTTCTCTTTCAGCCTCCTCATTGCATACTCACTTTCCTCTTTGTTAAGCTTAAGCCAAACGGGAAGTTTTTCATCACCTGTTACACATACAACAGAATGATCTGCAGATATATGCGATATTTTAGAAATCTCAGGTTTCATATATGGATTGCTCATAATTAAAGTAGGTAAAGTTAATTAAATTATTGAATGAATCGATTTCAAAGCGTTACCTTTGCGGTGCTTATTAAAATGTCAAATTATCAGGATGAATCTGATTTCACTTTATGAAAAAGCGCTTGATCTGGCACCGCTCACAACAGGAGAAGGGATGAAACTTTACACCAGCGCTCCGCTTGAAGAATTGATGTTTCTGGCGGGCAGGTTAAGGCAAAAGCATGTTCCCGGAAATATAGCAGGCTGGATGATAGACAGGAATGTAAACCTCACAAATATCTGCTTTTCGCAGTGTACTTTCTGTAACTTTTGTCGTAAAAAGGGAGCTGAAGATGCATATGTAACCACAATAGAGGAATATACCCGCAAGATCGATGAACTCTTTTCACTGGGAGGAGACCAGCTATTGCTTCAGGGAGGAATGAATCCGGAACTTGGCCTGGAATTTTACACTGACCTGTTCAGGGAACTTAAGAAAATCTATCCTGATTTAAAGCTGCACGCACTGGGACCACCAGAGATTGTTTACCTGGCCCGGAAAGAGAAAATTTCATTCCGTGATGTGCTTGTCATGCTTATCGATGCCGGTCTGGATTCACTGCCGGGTGCAGGTGCTGAGATTCTCTCTGACAGAGTCCGTAAAGTTGTCTCGCCCGCTAAAGCAACAACTGAAGAATGGCTTGGTGTAATGAGAGAAGCACACATTCTGAATCTGCCTACATCTGCTACCATGATGTATGGTCATATTGAATCTGTTGAAGAAAGAATTGAACATCTTATAAGGCTAAGGGATCTTCAGGCAGAGAAACCATCAGGAAGTTATGGATTTGTAACCTTTATTCCCTGGCCATTCCAGGATGAGGGAACAAACCTGAAAGTGAAATACGGAGTAAAGAGCAGTTATACAGGATACGATTATTTGAGAATGATCGCTATAAGCCGGATAATGCTATGCAATATCACCAACATACAGGCTTCTATTCTTACTGTTGGCAAGGAAATAGGTATGCTTTCACTGCATGCCGGTGCTAATGATCTGGGTTCAATAATGATTGAAGAAAATGTTGTCAGCTCTGCAGGCGGAGGAAACAGGTTCAATGCTGAAGAGATGCAGTCAATAATCCGTGAGGCAGGGTTTGTTCCGGGCAGGAGGAATCAGAAGTATGAACTGATATAGAGCCGCTTATAAGCTGGCGCCGTCCCGATAATTATCGGGATGCAATCGTGGCCTGATTCCAGACCTGATTAAAAGAGGTTGTTTCATAAGTCTGATTTTACCCCTAAATCCCCCAATGGGGACTTATTGAAAATCAGTGGATTTGAAAGCCCCCCCTGGGGGGTTTGGGGGTGGATATAGAAAAAGAGGCTTTTGAGACAGTCTCAGCATCAAATTTTAGTTTTAATCTTTTTTAACAGTTACGTTAAAAAAAAAGGTGCCCCTAAGGACACCTTTCAAATAATATTTTAAGATTAAAATTTGTCTTTTGAAGCAACTTCCTTATTATCGTCAGCAGCAGGGTCATATTTTGATGCCTTTTTGAATTCTTTCATACCCTGACCGATACCTTTCATGAGTTCCGGAATCTTACGTCCGCCAAAAAGAAGAACCACAACAAGCAATATGAGAATAATCTCAGTCATTCCTATCTTTCCCATCTCTTTTAGTTTTAGAATTTATGCAAAGTTATAAATACTTTAATCATTACCAAATCAGCACAAAATTAATACTATTTTCTTATAAGCCTCATAATATCATTACCATTTGCCAATATCAACAGTGAAAACAGTATGACCATGCCTGCTATCTGTGCGTATTCCAGGAACTTATCACTTGGCTTTCTTCCTGTAACCACTTCATACAATAAGAACATAACGTGACCACCGTCAAGGGCAGGTATCGGCAGTATATTCATCACAGCCAGTATGATTGAGAGGAAAGCCGTAAGATCCCAGAAAGACTGCCAGTCCCACACTCCGGGGAATATGTTTCCTATTGTAATAAAACCTCCCAGCGATTCATATGCTTTTGTGTCTTTGGAGAATAACAACTTAAATTGCTTCAGGTAATCAGCAATTGTCCTGAATCCTTTGGCTATTCCTGCAGGTATTGATTCAAAGAATCCATATTCTATGGTCTTCATTTCAAAAACCTGATCCAGTGATCTCCCAGTATAATAAATCCCCAGCAATCCATCTTCATCAGGCGTAACAGTAAGCTTCTGGGAATTTCCGTTACGAATTATATCGAGTGAAATGGGTTTTCCTGAATTTGTTTTAAGATATGTCTGAAATTCATCGGAATATGTAAAAGTAAGTCCGTTGATCCCGATGATCTCATCACCAGCGAGTACTCCGGCTTCCTGTGAAGGTGATTTCTTTGAAAATGACTTTATCTTCATTGCCTGAAAAGGGGTACGGTATGTTATATGTCCCCTGCCTTTCAGCATTTTTGGTATATATTCCTTTGGAATCACAATATTCAGCAACTCACCGTTCCTGTCTACCTGAATAGTCTTTTTATCGTTAAGCACAATTTCACTTGTGATTTGCATGAAATTTTCAACCGGCTGATTATCCACAGATAAAATCTTATCTCCGTTCCTCAGACCTATTGCATAACCAACGGAGTCAGTTACTATTCCATACTTAACATTGGCTGTCGGCAGGTATGTCTCGCCCCATGCAAAAAGGACAAAAACGAAAATCAGCATTGCCAGAATGAAATTGAATAACACCCCACCTGTCATAATAAGCAGTCTCTGCCACGAGCTTTTGGACCTGAACTCATATGGCTGAGGGGGCTGCTTAAGCTGCTCCTTATCCATTGATTCGTCTATCATTCCGGAGATCTTAACATATCCTCCAAGAGGCAGCCAGCCCACGCCATATTCAGTTTCTCCTTTTTTGAATTTGAAAAGGGCAAACCACGGGTCGAAGAAGAGATAGAATTTTTCCACCCTCGTCCTGAAATACTTGGCCATTATAAAATGTCCGAGTTCATGTATTATTACAAGAATTGAAAGGCTCAGGACAAATTGCAGTATTTTAATAAGTACTGTCATTTTCAAATATTAAGTTTACTAATATAACTATTTGCAACATCTCGTGCAGATCTGTCTGAAAATTCAAGAAACTCTATATCAGGAGAGGAGCGGAATTCCGTTTTCTCCATTGAGAATTGAACAACGTCAGGCATCTGTGTAAATGCTATCTGCCCGTTCAGGAATGCATTTACGGCAATCTCGTTTGCAGCATTCAGAATACATGGCATATTACCTCCCTCTCTGAGTGCATCATATGCAAGGGAAAGATTTCTGAACTTTATTAAATCGGGTTCTGAAAAAGTCAGGGAACATGTCTTAACCAGATTGAGTCGTGGCAGATCAGTAGGGAGTCTTTCAGGATAAGTAAGAGCATACAGAATAGGAACTCTCATATCGGGAATTCCAAGCTGAGCTTTCACCGATCCGTCAGCAAAATGGACCAGTGAATGTATAATTGACTGAGGATGTATCACAACTCTGATCTGATCCGGTGAAAGATCGAAAAGCCACCTGGCTTCTATCACCTCCAGACCCTTGTTCATCAGTGAGGCAGAATCGATGGTGATCTTACTGCCCATATCCCAGTTAGGGTGTCTTAGGGCTTGTTTTGGAGTTATCTCATGGAGCCGTTCCGTTGAATAATGAAGGAAGGGTCCCCCGGATGCAGTTAAGGAAATATATTCCACCGGGTTTCCCGTCTCACCGGTAAGGCATTGCAGTATGGCTGAATGTTCTGAATCCACAGGCAGGATCCGGCTGCCTGACTCCCGTGTAAGTTTCTCAATAATCTCTCCTGCAACAACAAGAGTTTCCTTATTTGCCAGGGCAATTTTCTTTCCAGCTTTAATCGCTGCAATTGTTGATCTCAATCCTGAATATCCTACAATTGATGCAAGAACCACATCAACCCTGGAAGATGTCACAACCTGTTCGACGGCCTCGCTTCCCGCGTAAACTTTAATATTTGTGTCCCTGAGGATCTCCCTGAGCTGTGGATAATGGTCTGTATTTCCGATAACAACAACATCGGGATGGAACTGAAGTGCCTGCCTCGCAAGAATTTCATAATTGTTACCTGCCACAAGAACTTCGGCACTGAACCTGTCAGGAAACTTTGAGATTACTTCAAGCGCCTGTGTACCAATAGATCCTGTAGATCCCAATATCGCAACTCTTTCAGCCATTAATCCGCAGGATATTAGAATAAAATATGCTTTTCAGGATCAAGAGGATTACCCTTATACCATATTTCGAAATGGAGATGAGGGCCTGAAGTGTAGAGTTCACCTGAATCACCGACAACAGAAATTGGTTCGCCGGCTCTCACAAGGTCTCCGGTCTCCATCAGGAGACTTGCATTATGCTTATAAATGGTAACAACGTTATTCGGATGCTGAATTTCAATGACATAACCGGTTTCCATAGTCCATCCGGTGAATATTATTGTTCCGTCGAGAGCTGCAGAAACAACAGCTTTTGGTTTTGTAACTATATCTGTTCCAAAATGTCTGGTCCTGACATCATAGCGCCCTGAAATGATTCCTTTAACAGGAGGAAAGAAGTGCATTCCTGATAATCCGGTAACAGATTCATGCGATTCAAGTCCAAGGGTAAGATTGAATTGTTCTTCTTTTTCGATACTTGCTTTCAGTGCTGAGTCTTCGGGAGAATTCCTGAAAGCAATAGCTCCATAATCCCTGGTGGAATCCTGCCTGACAATTATTTCGGCTGGTTGCTTACCCTGGATAATTGCACTTATATTGGCAAAATATTTGTCCCTTAATTCAAGTTCCCGGTCAAGCGAGTCGAGCCTGATCGCGCTCATAAGAATGTTCCTGCGCATTGTAACATCGGGGTATCCGGGGATAAACTCACGCAGGTTAGTGAATGCAATAAGAGAAGTTGTGGCCCCGATGATAAACAAGACGAGAAATGTAATCAGAAGGAATGCAGAATACTGAGTCAACCGTACTCTCCATACCTCTTCAAAAGTGGCATCGTTGCTTATTGAAAACCTGTATTTATCGCGCCAGGTTCGTTTCTTGCCTTCGCTTTTTGCCATAATGATTTATAACAGGGTGCAAAGATAATAATTTCCGGCAACCGGTTACCGGCTACCGGCTACCGGTTAAATTACTTTAACAGGCTTATCTTCACTTTGCCAAAGACCATGTTTGGTACATACAGCCATTGCCGAGAGGTTCATCGACACTTCGGGAGCGACGATATAGAAATCTATTTCAAAATGGTTAGGCTTATGACCATACACTCCGGCAGTATATCGGGCTTCGGCGAGAAGAGTCTCCCTGTTCCATAGCTGAATAACGCTTATAAAGTGATCAGCATCATCGGGATGAACATATTCTTCTCCAAGCCGAACTTTAATTTCGAATTTTTCGCCTCGTTTTACTTCATCAGCACAAAATACATGAGGCATATGCCGGTCGAGATAATCGCGTTTTACCTCTTTCTCTTCCTTTTCAATCTCTGTAGCTTTGAATACTCTTGGCATGGTTTTATCTGTTTTTCAGTTAGTAACATGGAAATAGGGCAAAATTAGCAATAATTTGAATTCCGGCTACAGGCGTCAGGCAAAGCAATTTATTTCACTTTTTTTTGGCAATTAGATTATATCGATTACCTTTGCAACCACATTGCGGGGTGGATCCGCCGGCTGGCGGATCGTTGGGCTCATAACCCAAACCTCACAAAAGATAGTGCGGGGTGGAGCAGTGGTAGCTCGTTGGGCTCATAACCCAAAGGTCGGGGGTTCGAATCCTCCCTCCGCTACAAAGCAGAAATACAGAAGCCTGTAAGAGAATAACTTACGGGTTTTCTTATTTATTCTTGGAAGCAGATTGGAAGCAATTGCCCTAATTGTTAAATCATAATTCAGAAATACACCTCAATTTCTTGATCAAAATTTTGCCGATTTTTTTTAAGAAAATTCAAGTTTTACCGGTAAACCTTAAATAACAGAAAATCATTAAAAAGTCTTCCAGAATTTCCAGAAGATTTTCCAATAATTTCTGACTTTTTTAGTGAATCCTTTATAGAAAGGTAAAATCTGCCACCATTCTAGCGGGTACTATATCCATTCTTTAAGGAAAGCACCAAATATTAACCCCTTATCATGGTCATCAAAGATTGGATCATTCTTGTTAAACAGTGATCATACCAATCCACCTTACCCTTTGCCCAGGATATCCAATTTAATAACTCCTGATTGGAAAAGCTGGTGACTTTGACCATTTGTAGCCTGATTAAATTGACCATCTGTAACCGAAGTTAATCTTTTGATATATAGACAAATCCCAAATTATTATAATGACCGGCTGTATGTGGTTAAATTTCCGGCTTTTGCAGAGAATCGTGAAAACGCCGTAAAATAGATATTGAGCAAGGTATTGTAAAGAGTATTGAGGCTTACCTGTAAAAAATCCTTCCCCAAAATAATCCTTAGGGTCAATTTCACCTTAAAAAGCCTCTGCCTCCCCCTGTTTGTGCTATAATAAATAAACATACGATTATTTGATTTCAGAATTAATATAAAAGTATCGGCACCGTATAATTTTATAATCCGAGCCCCCGGTCGCCTCCGCTGGGCTCCGTATCCCAGATTGCCAGAGGCATACACTGAATTGTAATCCGGGGGGAGACTAACATCTGTTAAATCGGAATATTCCAGAAAAATTTTCCAGGAAAATTATTAAAAATTCAAGGGATTAGGATCCTAATATAAAGCAGCTATGTTAGTCGAAATTTTTTGCAGTTCGTTTTTAAAAAATTGGCGGCCATAATAAGAAATAGGCTTAACGCCGCCAATTAAGTTAAGATGCTTAGTTATATACCTTGTCTTATCCTCGAAAGCGTTTTTAAACAACCCTTCATTTTCTTTAATAAAGTCCAAGATTCCTATTACTGCTTCCTTATGGCGCCCTAAATTATAAGAACCTAAGGTCCTTGTTGGGAAGTCTAATTGGCGAAATAAGATCTCAGTTAATTCGTACTTATCTCCTCTTGTTTCGTCCACCGATAAAAACACAGCCCACCATAACCCTGATAAAGCATGCCTAAGTAACTCGCTATGAATTGTTGATTTTAGAAACCAATGATCAAAAATATAGCTTCTACTATCCTTGGCCGTTCCCAAGTAAGCTGAATTCCACCTTTTAATCATATAAGGGTATAAATCAACGTGAGATAGGTATGTCCAAAGCCTTTCATCTGAGGCTTGAATTGGTTCAAGATTCTTAAAAGCCTCATAAAGTTGAATTGCAGATTCAAAATCACTCTGAACATTGAGTCTCAGTGAGAGGTTTTCCGGTTTTCTGATATTTGGCATCATCAGAGTCTCCTTCTTATCATAGATAAACTCGTTACTCCTGTATAATTCCACAGATGTTCCATCCTCAATGTTTTTTTTGAGTTGAAACAAGTATTTTTCTCGAAAAATCAATTGCTTTTCCATCTTAATAATCTTCAGTTTCGTTTGGTTGTTCAACAATGACCTGCAATTCCGATATCAACCTCTTAAATGGGTTACCAAGTAATTTCTGGGCTATTTCAGGAATGTCTTCATTTTCATTTATTGATAGGGATGCAAACTGTTTTTCATTCCTAAGACGATAATCGATTACTTTAGCCCACAAACAATCTTTGTTTGCCTCAAAATTATATAGCGCCGATACTAAAGCATTTTGAACAATTGATGAATGAAAAATAGGGGCAAATTTGGTTTCTTTTGAAATACTTTCATTCGCAAATATCATATATTCCTGAGTCGGAAGCTGCACCTCAATCTTACTTTTAGAAAAATCATAGTTTGTGAATATTGCATTTGGGTCTTTATTCTCAACTACTTCCATAAATGTCGATACTGCCTTAAGCTTTTCATATTTGATATCAGCATCGAATTCAAATTTCCCAAAGAAGGCTAATACATCTCCAGGTTCAATATCAAAATTGTATCCTTCATAATCAGGATGAGACAAACTGTTAGAATAATTTGCAATTGATGTCTTCGCAACGATTAGACAGGTAAAACTGACCTTCCCTTTTACTAGTTTTTTCTCAATTTCGAACTTGATTTGATTATTGTCGCTCTTAAAACAATCTCGAAATAGGGTATTTGAACAGGTAGCTTCGCAATAGTATTCAACAACACCCATCTGTAATAGTCTTTCAATATCCGGATTATTATGTTCGCACATCACGCTGATGGCGTAAGAATTACCCTCAGATAAAATTTCCGGTTCGGGGCTAAATCCTATTGTACTATTAATTGCATCTCCGACACCCAAAACGGGATGCGGAAAAGAAACATCATTGAATCTCATAGGTCTTAATTTTAACAGTATGCTTAAGGTTGTCTGCAAATTTTATTTTAATAACATTCTTGCCGGAAAATAACATAGCATTCAGAATTTTATTCTTATCAACATTACCATTGTCACTTGATGCAAGTGCAATTCCATCGTCTTTGTCATTATCTGAACTTACCAGTAATTCTATTTCAGCATTTGTGATATCTTCATCAGATTTTATAATTAAATAATGGTATAGAAACCCGTCCTCCCTTTGGGCAGCAACACTTAAACGTACTTTCTTCAATACTTTGCTCTCAGTTGGTACATCAGTTGAAGATCCTCTATTTAGGTCATCTGACCCAGGAGGTATTGGATGCTCTTGACCATTTGCACTTTCGCCTTGTCCGTAAGTTACTTCTAAAGCTCCTTCTGCATCAGGTATGACATCTTCAGCTCCTTTTATTTCTGTTTTGGTTTTAATCTTTGGTTTAATCGAGACAGGATTTTCGATATCGGTTGTTTGCATACCTGTCTCATCTTTGGTAATACCGGTGGATAAATCACCTGTCTTGTTCTCTGTCTCACCTCTTAAATCCGAATCCTCATCCTTTTCCAGTAGGTCTTCGGGGATAGATAAATAATCCTCCAAACCCAGAAATGCAACTTTCTTACTTGTGTTTGTTTTTGAAAGTGAATCCAGCTTCGAATTAATGAAATTACTTAATTCCAGCTCTGCTTTTCTTGCAATGGTATCAATCTTACCTTCTGTCTGATGGTTCTCCTTTCTCCATTCATTATGTGCGGGATTTTCTAATTGTCTTAGAATTTCATTACCGTTTTCATCGTCACAAATAAAGACTGCGGCGTACCCGTTTATTTTTCTGTTTGTTCTCTTAAATACTACCATTTTAGGTTTTCTGAAAAAGGAAGTCCGATTTGGAAGTCCCTTTTCCAAATAAACGTACAGCCTCACCTTGCCAAGAATTTCAAGTTCCTCCGTAAAAATTTGAAATTGGTCATTCGCACCTGAATATTTGACTGCTTTATAATAGGGTTTAGGATTCCAGGTCTCAATGTCACTTGCGTTTCCGCTTTCATATTCATTTGGAAAGTATTCATCAATTATTTGTTCGAGATTTTCTCTACTAATTATGATATCATTTATCTTTACGATGAGGTTCTTATCGTGAATCGCAAGCCAAAAATTATTAAGTACAGATTTTACCATCAACCTGTTTCTGTCGACATCCTCCCACAAACCAATAATATTAATATCCGTACCGATTTCCTCCCTTCTAAACATTTCTGGGATGTTATCTTCAATTACCGTGGGTTCGCCGCTATTATTATCATAAAATCCATATGCAGTTAACTTTTCCCCATTCCCATTCCTATGGGTTGTAAGCCAAGTTGCCCCTTCAAAGTAGACATTATTGTTGGTATCTCTTGAAGACACAATTATTGTTTTTATTGGTGATAAAACAAAATAAGCTCCCTTTCCAAAACCGAAGGATCCTCCTGCTCCGCCTATCATTTTTATACTAACCCCTTTTGACCTTAAAAAAGCATAGAATGGTGATTCAGTTTCACTTTGAACATATGGCATCCCTTTAGTATTCGAATCGGAAATTTTTAGACATGAAATTTTAAGTTTCTTCTTGCCTTTCTCTGTGCCATTTAAATATGAGAGCATTCCATCAAAAAGAATTTTGGCATCTCTGTTATTTTTATAAAATTCATTAGACTTGATAATGTGTTCTTCTAATTGAAACAAGCCAGGGTAATTGACCCTATCTAAATCGAAGTATGTGAAATTGACCTTAACCGGAGATAAATTATCGTTGACTACATCCAGGGAATTTTGAATTGCTTCCCTGACTATTGAATAATAGGGATTCCCTTTATATGTTTGATGTATCGGGTCATTAGGCCCAATATCTACACCGCCTTCGTTTCCGAAGTACCATTTACACCCTTTTTCCATGAGATTTTATTTTATAAATTTGAAGCCGCCGCTAGATGACTTGTTGAGATTCTTATCATAAAGTACTTTCGTTTCCTTCAAAATCTTATTAATTTCCCTGAACATCAATTCCACATCTTTTTCCGAATATTCATAATTGTTTCTATTTGAGCAGTTACCTAATAATCTCAATAAATCAATAATTTTTTGTACTCTTTTAGAGGCAACCTTTTCAAATCTTAGCCGCTTAAATGAATCCATATGTCAATTATGGTTAATATGAAATACAAATATATAAATTATATTGATATATATTCCAAATATATTTACTATATTTATATTTTGTAGTTACAAGGATGGACAAGCTTACCAAGGAACAACGGAAAAGAAATATGCAGTCTGTAAGAAATAAGGGGTCGAAAATTGAGACTACTTTAGGTAAATTTTTATGGGAGAAAGGCTATCGATATAGAAAAAATGACAACTCCGTCTTTGGGAAACCTGATTTTGTATTTAAAAAATTAAAGGTTGCTGTATTTTGTGATAGTGAGTTTTGGCACGGAAAAGAGTGGGATAAAAGAAAACGCGAACACAAAACAAATATTGATTTTTGGTATAAGAAGATATCAAGGAATATTGAACGAGATATTGAAGTTAATAAGAAGCTGAAAAGTGAAGGCTGGCTAGTCCTAAGATTCTGGGGTAAAGAAATTGAAAAAAATACTTTACTTTGTATTGAGAAAATTGACCAAGCTATTCAATGCAGAAAAACGCAATTAAGGCAGTAGATTTTTTTTGTTCCGGAGGAGGAATGACAAAAGGTATGACTCTCGCTGGGATTAAAGTCATTGCCGGAATTGACAACGATCCTAATTGTAAAGAGACTTATGAGGTTAACAACAAAGGGTCAAAATTTATTCTTGCAGATGTTTATAATCTGAAAGAGAAAGAACTTAAAAAAGAATTGGGCCTGAGAAAAAAGGATGATAATCTTCTATTTATAGGGTGTAGCCCCTGTCAATTCTGGTCAATAATTAGGACCGACAAGAAAAAGTCGGAACAATCTAAATCTCTTCTCATAGAGTTCAATCGATTTGTAAAATATTTCAAGCCCGGATATGTTGTTGTGGAAAATGTCCCTGGAATTGCGAGCCGAAAAGAAGAAAGCGGTCTTTCTGAATTTGTTGATGGTCTTGAAAGCAAGGGTTACAAAGTGACTTTTAAGAATGTAAACTTAAATGATTACGGTGTGCCTCAGACAAGGAAAAGGTTTACTTTACTTGCTTCCCGGTTAACAAAAAATCCAATATTCCCCAAACCCGCAAGGAAAAAGAAAACCACCGTAAAAGATTTCATCGGAGAAGGAAACGGTTTCCCTAAAGTTGAAGCCGGTCATCAGGATACAACTAGGTTTCACCATACTGTTGCAGC
>Ga0129298_10000022_pt1 | contig 47483 bp, 37 predicted proteins | sample I19B2metaG_FD_94707 | JGI IMG/M metagenome (GOLD analysis project Ga0129298, IMG submission 94707) | Lake sediment bacterial and archeal communities from Gulf of Boni, Indonesia to study Microbial Dark Matter (Phase II) - ​I19B2 metaG | ecosystem: Environmental > Aquatic > Freshwater > Lake >... | reverse complement strand
GTACTGAGATATTGCGATATTCATATTCCTCTCTTACAACACCAAACTCGGTTATCGATTATAATATGAGTTCGAAGGAAAAGAAGATTATGAAAGAAGAAGAGGTCCTTGGTGGTTTCGACAAGAATAAGTATGAATCCAAGCGTTTATGGGCAAAGGCTGGTGATGGAACAATGGTACCTGTATCACTCGTATACAGGAAAGGATTTGTAAAGGATGGAAAAGCTCCTTTACTTTTATATTCTTATGGTTCATACGGATCTTCGACTGACGCAGGCTTCAGATCAGCAGCTCTGAGCATTATTGACAGGGGATTTGTATTTGCATTGGCTCATGTCAGGGGAGGTAGTGAAATGGGACGATACTGGTATGAAGACGGGAAACTTCTGAAGAAAATCAACACCTTTACCGATTTTAATGATTGTGCTCAGTTTCTTGTAAATGAGAAATATACAAGTCCTGATAAGCTTTTCGCCATGGGCGGAAGTGCCGGCGGACTTCTTATGGGTGCAATAGTAAATATGAAACCCGAACTGTATAAAGGAGTGATAGCAGTTGTACCTTTTGTGGATGTTGTCTCTACTATGCTTGATGAAACAATTCCTCTTACAACATTTGAATGGGATGAATGGGGTGACCCCAGGAAAAAGGAGTATTACGATTACATGCTTTCTTATTCACCATACGATCAGGTAAAGGCTATGGATTATCCTAATATCCTGGTAACCACAGGTTACTGGGACTCACAGGTACAATACTGGGAACCTGCAAAATGGGTGGCAAAGCTTCGCGACATGAAGACAGATGACAATCTTCTTGTTATGGATGTGAATATGTCTGCAGGACATGGTGGTGCTTCGGGAAGATTTGAAAGGTACAGGATTACAGCCCTTGAGTATACCTTTATTATTGACCTTGCCGGTATTAAAGAATAAAATATCCTTATATGAAAAAATCCTTTATGATTATTATACTTCTTACTGCTATTATCAGTTCATGTAATGTTGAAAAACAGGAAGTTCTTGTTGAGGCAGAAAGTTTTACACAAAAAGGGGGGTGGGTAGTTGATCCACAATTTGTCTTTCAGATGGGATCTCCCTACCTGCTTGCTCACGGACTTGGGAAACCAGTGGAAGATGCTTTAACTGAAGTAAACCTACCTGCTCCCAGAAGATACCATATCTGGATCAGAACAATGAACTGGGCTCCTGGAAAGTGGGAAGCACCAGGAAGATTCAGGATTAATGCCGAAGGTAAAATACTCAAAGGGGATCTCGGAACTACTGAAGGCTGGGGATGGCAGTATGCAGGAAGCGCAAAACTAAAGGATACAGTTGTAACGATCGGACTACATGATATTACCGGTTTCGAAGGTCGCTGTGATGCAATCTATATGAGTACCTTAAAAAAAATGCCTCCAAACAAAACCGCAGAGTTATCCAAATTCAGAAAGTCTCTACTTAAGGAAAGTGATGAACCAGATGTGGAAGAATCATTTGATCTGGTTGTGATTGGTGGCGGAATTGCAGGGTGTGCTGCCTCGATTGCAGCTGCCGAACAGGGATTAATTGTTGCATTGATCCATGACCGTCCGGTCCTGGGCGGAAATGCCAGCAGTGAAATACGTGTTCACACTGAGGGAATTACATGGAAGTCGGGCAGAATACTTAATATGCTTAATACTGTCCATTGGCCTAATGGTTCTCCTGAAGCTGTGCGGGATGACAGGAAACGACATAATGCGATGAGTCAATACCCGGATATTCACCAGTTTCTGAATTTCAAGGCTTATGCTGCAAATACATTTTCTGATTCAATAACATCAGTTGATGCAAAACACACTTCAACTGGAGAAGTAAAACGTTTCAAAGCACCATTATTTATAGACTGCACAGGAGACGGTTGGATTGGATACTGGGCCGGAGCTGATTACATGTACGGCAGGGAAGATTCTTCCAGATTTAACGAGAACTGGGATGAACATAAGGAACTGTGGAGTCCTTCAAAGTCAGATAACAGGGTGATGGGGTCATCGGTTCTATGGAGGAGCCGTGAAACAGATGAGCCGGTGAAATTTCCCGAAGTTCCGTGGGCCCTTGAAGTTGCTGACGGACATGCAGCGATACAGGGAGAATGGCAGTGGGAATATTCAAATGACACTCTTAACCAGATTGATGATGCTGAGAAAATCAGGGATCATATGTTGAAAGCAATCTATGGATCATTCTATAACGCAAAAAAACTTCCTGAAAACTCAAAGCGTGAACTTGAATGGGTTTCATATTTGGTAGGGAAAAGGGAATCCCGACGACTGATAGGTGATTATATCTATACCTTTCAGGACGAGAAGAATATGGTTGAGTTTCCAGATGCTGTGGTTATGGAGCAAAGAGATATTGATGTCCACTATCAGGTGAATTTAAAAGATTCTTCAAAATCCGACTTTCTCTCTGAGGCTCTCTTTTATCCTGTGGATCATTACTATATTCCCTACAGATCGCTATATTCAAAGAATATCAAAAACCTGCTGATGGCCGGAAGATGCTTCAGTTGTTCACATGTGGGTCTTGGCGGTCCCAGGGTAATGAATACAACCGGACAAATGGGAGTTGCAACAGGTTATGCAGCCTCACTATGCAAAAAATACAATACCAGTCCAAGAGGGGTATATCGTGCTCACATAGAGGAGTTGAAAGATTTAATTTCCGGAGGAAAATAAAATAACCACAGAAGCTCTGTGGCCTCTATGGTTATTTATTTATCAGAATCTTGGTCCCTGCGAATCTTCAGGATGTGGCTTCATTACCGGTTTGGAAGGAAGTTTGACATTCCTCATAGCAGCATTGTATGCAAATATTGCAGTAATTACCGCATTATGCTTCAGATCAGGCATAACCAGTCTCTCATAAGTATCCATAACAGTATGATAACCACGGCCGTACTCAATCTCATCCTGAATGAACTGGAAACCTGGCAGACCAAGGCTATTGAAAGTCAGGTGGTCAGTTCCTCCGGTATTATTAGGCGATATTGTCGTAAAGCCCATATCCTTTAAAGGTACCATCCACTGATCGAATATTGGTCTGACAAGGTCATTCTCCTGGAGATAAATTCCACGGTATTTTCCGGTACCGTTATCCATATTGAAATATCCGGCAAATTTCTCAAAATCCGCTTTATGTTCTTTTGTTTCCTTATCTGCAAGGTATTTATCGGAATATCCTCTGGATCCGATGAATCCTTCTTCCTCACCGCCCCATAATGCTACCCTGATGGTCCTTTTTGGTGAAGCATCAATGGCTTTAAGTATTCTCAGAGCTTCCATCATAACAATGCAACCTGAGGCGTTGTCAGCAGCACCTGTGCCGCCATGCCATGAATCGATATGTGCTCCAATCATCACAACCTCGTTTTTCAGGATCTTGTCTGTACCGGGAATTTCGCCAATAACATTATAAACAGTCGGACTTTCGAAAAACTTATTCTGAATTTCTATCTCCATTTCAACCGGCAGATTGTGTTTCAGAATACGTTCCATTCTTCCGTGAGCTTCAACAGCCAGATTTAACTGTGCCACAGGCTCTTTGTCTCCCTTTTTGTAGTTAGCACTGTTCGACCTGGGGACGTTGAATGTTCCCGCACCGTTAAGAATAACTGCAGCTCCCTCATTACTGAGGAATTCGGATATTTTATTCCGGAGAGCTCTCTGGGCTGCATACTGGGCAAAGTCGAAAGTTGGTCTTCTTCCGGACCTTCCGGCAGATGCCTTTTCCATTTCGGCGAGTTGTGCATCAGTATACCTGCTGGCAAGAGGTTCAAAACTTGCTTCATAAGTGGTTGAAGATGGCATCAGTACTATCTTACCGGCCAGTTTTCCCTTATATTTTTCAAGATCAGCCTCTGCTTTGACATCAACATAAACTACTTCCCCTTTAACAACTCCGTTTGTACTTCCTGTCCATGCAACAGGATTACATGCAAAATTTGAATAATATGGTGCAGTCATTGCCGCATATGTTTTCACATTGTCCCATCCGGGTTTATCAAATTCGTCGGCAGCTTCAATCCTTACATTCTGGAATCCAAGTTCTTCCATTTTCTTTTTAGCCCATTCATTACCACGAGTCATACCGGTCGAACCTGTGAGCCGGGGGCCTGTAAGGTCGGTAAGTCCAAATGCAAGTTCTTCAATCTGAGAATACTTCAAGCCTTCCTGTTTGATCTTGTAGATCATTGCAAGGTCGATGTTCTCAGTCTGTGCCAGCAAAAAAGCAGGCAGTACAAACATTACTAATAGTGATGCTGTTAAGTTTCTGATTTTCATATTTTGAATTGTATTTATTTGGATTCTGTATCAAATGTATTTAAAAAACAATCCGGGGTTTAATTAAGTGTGAAAATTAACAATAATTAACCTGTAAATATATTTTTGTCGTCCTGATAGATCTTTCATTCTGGAAGCTCCCCTCCCTGGAGGGATTGGGGGTGGGTTTCATAAGGTATTACCCACCCCTGGCCCCTCCCAGGAGGGGAACCTGGGTATCCGAATCTATTTCTTCATCACAAAAATCACCGAAGGATCAACCGGATATCTGCCAAAACGTTCACCATAAATGGCGAGGCCTCCGGGAACTGACTCATCAACCTCAAATCTGATGGTTAATTTCCTGTCTGCTGCCTTTTTAATCAATTCAACAGGAATGGAAGCCCTGGTCAGGTATCCATATGATCCGGCCTCATCCAGTTTCCGGTTCTGCGGCTGGGAGAACCATGAGAGAATTCCCCGGTGATCGGCAGGATCATCATCAAGGATAAAAGTACCTATCGACTGCCCTTCAACAGTGATTCTTACAGCCGAGGTATGTTTCTTTGTATCGGTCATAGGATATGAATTGGGATTCTGTCCCGGATCATTAGTACCTTTTCCCAGCATATAATCACCATCAGGCAGCTTAGCATCTTTCCTGTCCTTGCCAAAAAGCTCCTTGGCCGACATTTCTGCAACAAATGAAACTGATTCCGTATTGTCAGAGGATATCCCTTCAGGGATCGTGATTTCATACTCAAAAAAACCTGACCCTGCTCCGTTTACCTTGAGTCCGTCTAAAACATTCCATTGCTTCTGACTCCAGCTCTGCTTTGTAAAGGATGATGGAGCAAAACGGACGACATTGATTTTCTGTCCGTCCTTATCAATGGTTTCATTACGTTTTGATGTTTTTTCTCCTATTGTGAAGGAGGTAAAGTTTCTGTGCAGAATTCTGCCCGAGGCATCCTCAGTAATGACTGTTAATATTGCAAGACCTTGTTTGTCAGGCATATTTAATGTTATCTGACCGGCATCTCCTGCACTCCATTTATTATAGCGGATTGGCAATAATGTGCCTGGCTGTGTCCAGTAGTTACCCAGCCTGTCCCATCCAAAGAGAGTTGTTTTTACGAATAGTTCATTACCCAGATCAGCATCTGTCATAAATGATGCAAACAGAGGGAGCTTAACTGATTCAAGAGGTTTTGCTTCCCTGCATAGAGGGCCTTCTACTGCAAGATAAACATCGCTGTGGAGATCATTCAGGGTCATTCCCGGTACAAGATCCCCGAGCCCGGTATATTTGTCACTTCTGTCATATTTGTAGTATCCGTTCCACTCGTTAATTACATCATGATGTTCAGTATACAGCCAGCCACAAATCTTTGGATGGCTGCGGAATTCGTTCATCATAAGATGATAGTCCCAACTCCAGTCTACATCACCGGTACTGCCGTTATATCCCCATACGTTTCCGCATTCACTGTTGAACAGAGGTTGTTCACCCTGTGTGCGCCCACCAATAAAGTTCCATTTCGAACCGGGGCTGGTGTTTGCACATACTTCATCAAGATGTTTTTTCCAGTCATAACCGGGAATATATACATGCCAGCTGTTAACATCAGTTGCAACATGATCGTAATTGCAAGGAGAGTTATCTTCCACAAGTCTTGTCGGGTCCAGTGTTTTGGCGAGTTTATATAAACTCTCGACCCACTGCTGGGTTTCGGGCAGGTAGATCCTTTCCTTTTTTGGTTCTTTTTTCTCTGTAAACAATCCCCATGTTTCATTAAAAAGAACCCACTGAAAGATTGATGGATGATTGTAATCCCTTTCTATCATAGCTTTCATTGCCACCAGATGCTCATCCTGAGCCTCTTTACCGGGCTCTCCCCAGAAATTTGGCACATCAGCCATAATCAGCAGACCTAGTTTATCAGCCCAGTAAAGTTTTCTTGGCACCTCCACTTTAATATGTATCCTGTTTGTATTCAGTCCTATACGTTTTGAGCGAAGTATCTCATCCCTCATGAATTCATCTGATGGGAATGTATAAAAGCCTTCAGGATGATAGGACTGATCGAGACACATCTGAAGATAAACAGGCTTATTGTTAAGTGCGATATATGGATAGTTCAGGCCGGGAAGCCTTACTATGCTAATCTTTCTCATCCCGAAATAGCTTTGTACCTGGTCTGTTTCTGTGTCTTTTTCCAGGATGGTAGCTTTTACATCATAAAGGAATGGATTGTTCAGATCCCAAAGGATCATATTTTCAACCGGAACCTGAAAAACCAGTTCATTTGAACCCTTTTTAAATTTCTGTATTGTTTCAGGTTTTGACTGATTGCCATTCAGTATCGTGAGTTTAAAAGCGGTAGCAGAGCCTGCTGCCTGACTTGTGATAACCTTTACTGTTATATTTTGCCGGTCAATATCCGGTGTAAAATGAACTGTTTTGATAAAATTTTCCCCTCGCGCCTCAAGGTAGACAGTCTGCCAAATACCTTTTGCCTGGCCATAACCCTGCTTACCTTCAAGCTTATATGGGAATGGAGAATCATCCACTCTAACAACAAGCTGCTGTTTCTGTCCTTTTTTAATATAGGGAGTAATATCAAATTCGAAAGGTGTATATCCGCCCTGGAAGGTTCCAAGCTTCTGACCATCGAGCCAGGCTGTCGTGATCCAGTCACTTGCTCCGAAAACAATAAACACTTTTTTCCCATTCCAGTCCTGAGGCACTTCAATTTTACGGCTGTACCAGCCAATCTCGGCTTCATTGTTCACACCAGAAAGCTTTGATCCCCAGGGAAATGGAACAACAATTTTTTTATCGAATTTATCAGTATTGTTAAACCATAGATCTTTTTCCCCTGTATTCAGGGCATCAAATCTGAAATCCCATAAACCATTAAGATTTTGCCACATTTCTCTCTGAAAATCCGGTCTGGGATGTTCCGGAAGAGGCAAAGCCTCACTGGTTTGTCCGTATATTTCACCCTGAAAAAAAATAAGAAACAAAAGAATAATTACAGTAGAAAAAATAAGCGATCTTTTCATATTATGATTATTTGTTGTCATGATGATTTTGATCTAAAAATAGCAATGCATTGTTTAATAGAAAAATAATTGGAGCTATTTATCTTTCATCTTTGCTCAATCTACATTTATTTGACATTTCTCCCCAGTTGCCTGTCGCCTGTCGCCTGTCGCCTTTTTTATTATTTTTGTCTTTAACTAATTTTAAAAAACATCCCCCTTTCCCGCTTCAAAGGGGGAATTGGAAAACATATTACTTTTATCTTTTAAATGATTTATCCGGAAAATTTCGAAAGCAAGATTGGCTTTGACAGGATCAGAACTCTTCTTAAAGAGAAGTGCCTCAGCCCTATGGGACTTGAAAAGGTTGAGAGTATTCAGTTTTCAGTTGATTTTGATTACTTGTCAAGAGAGCTGTCAGCTACTTATGAGTTTCAGCAAATTCTAACACTTGAAGACTTTTTCCCTTCAGAACATTACTATAAGATATCAGACTCACTTAACAAAATCAGGATAGAGGGTACATTTCCTGAAGTTCAGGAGGTATTTGATCTGAAGCGTTCACTTGAAACTGTTAAAACCATACTTAATTTTTTCAGGAGCAAGGATGCTGTAAAGTATCCCGTATTACGCGAGATGTGTAGCTCGGTAAAAACTTATCCATATGTACTGGAAGCTATTGACAGGATAATTGATAAGAAGGGAATGATAAAGGATAATGCATCCACCAGGCTAAGGGATATCCGTTCAGAACTTATAAGTAAGAGCATCCAGGTATCAAAACGACTTCATGCAATACTTAAACAGGCTCAGACAGACGGTATTGTTGATTCAGATACTACTGTTTCAGTCAGAAACGGAAGAGGAGTAATACCTGTAAGCGCCTACGACAAAAGAAAAATAAAGGGACTGATCCATGACCAGTCTGCTTCGGGCAAGACAGTCTTTATTGAACCTGAGGAGATAGTGGAAATGAATAATGATATCGTCGAGCTGGAATACGAGGAGAAGAGAGAAATTGTGAGGATACTTACATCATTTGCAGATAATATCAGGCCATATATAGATGATCTTCTGGAGGCAAACAGGTTTCTCGGGGATATAGATTTTCTCAGGGCCAAAGCGATACTCGGTAACAGGCTCAGCTCAATAAAACCGGGAATAAACGGCACCCCGGTGGTAAACTGGAGGAGGGCAGTCCATCCTTTATTATTTCTCGCTTTTGAAAAATCTCCGGGAAGAAAGGTGGTGCCTCTTGATATTCTGCTGGACGAAAAAGAGAGGATATTGCTTATTTCAGGTCCGAATGCAGGTGGTAAATCTGTATGCCTGAAAACAGTTGGCTTGCTTCAGTATATGATTCAATGCGGACTTACTATACCTGTAGCAGAGGGATCGGAAACAGGTATGTTCAGGAAAATACTCATTGATATCGGTGACGAACAGAGCATAGACAACGATTTAAGTACTTACAGTTCGCATCTTATCAACATGAAGTACTTTGTAAAGAACGGGGATGAAAAGACACTTATACTGATTGATGAATTCGGAACAGGTACTGAGCCAATGCTGGGCGGATCAATTGCAGAAGCTATTCTTGGCGAACTTAACCGTAAAAAGGTCTTTGGAGTGATAACCACTCATTATACAAATCTTAAACACTTTGCTTCTTTAACCCCGGGTATTGTAAATGGTGCCATGGCGTTTGATAATCACCTGATGCAGCCTCTGTTTCAGTTAAATATCGGAAAACCGGGCAGTTCGTTTGCTTTTGAGATTGCTAGAAAAATAGGATTACCGGAAGAGTTATTGTCGGCAGCATCCGAAAGAGCCGGTGTTAAGAATATTAAGTATGACCGCCATCTAAAAGATATTGCACGCGATAAGCGTTATTGGGAGATGAAGAGGCAGAATATCAGGCAGCATGAGAAACGTCTTGAGGAACTGATGGCTGAATATGAAAATGAACTTGCAGGGGCAAAGAGCCTTAGGAAGGAGATAATTACCAAAGCCAAAGATGAAGCCCGGAAGCTTCTGAGTGAATCAAACAGGATGATTGAAAATACAATCCGTCAGATAAAGGAATCACAGGCAGAAAAAGAAAAGACAAAGGAGATCAGGCAGCAGCTCGAGGAATTTAAGGAGATTGTGGAAGAAGAGATTAAGCCGGTTGTAACACCGACTGAACAAAAAGTTGCTATACTGAATTCTAAAGCAAAAAGGATCCGGAGGGAAAAAGAACCGGAGCAGGTTCCTGAAAAAGCTCAAGAGGATAATATACCATTCAAACCTGGTGATGCAGTAAGGATGATTGATACAATGGCAGCTGGTGAGATTATCTCAATAAAAGGAAAAAAGGCTGAAATTGAAACAGGAACTCTCAGATTCAAGGTTCCGATTGACAGAATCGAACAGATAACACGATCCGAACTTAAGAAAAGCCTCCGGTCAAACATGCCGGTAAAGGAAAATGACCCTGAGATTGTACAGCGTAATATCCATTTCAAACCTGAAATTGATATCCGAGGAGTCAGGGGAGAGGAGGCAATTAACCAGGTACGTGACCTTATTGACAATGCTCTGATCGTTCAGCATCGCTACCTGAGGATCCTGCACGGAAAAGGTAATGGCATACTGCGTCAGCTTGTCAGGGAATATATTGCAACATGCGGAGTTGTAAAGACCTTTCGTGATGAACATGTTGAGTTTGGAGGTTCCGGTATTACCATTGTGGAAATGGATTTCTGATTAAGTATACAACCATCCTCTATCCGAATCTGTAGTGTTTCTTAACGGGTTTTTTAATATTCCACGTACACTTTAATCCTTCACTGAAAATCACGAGATCTCCCTTTCCGAATTTTACGGTTTTTCCCCCTGCCGGTGTTACCTCAACCTCTCCTTCAAGGAGATAACATGTCTCTTTCTCATCATATGCCCATGGGAATTCTGAGACCTCTTTCTTCCATACAGGCCATGATTCAACGCCCAACTTTTCAAGCTTTTCTGCTGTCGGTTTTTCTACATGTATCATATCTTCAGGTTTTTGATTCCGTATATTTAAACTCAGAAATAATTTATATTGTAATTTAGAGAATTAATTATTCAAAGTATTTCAGATTATGAAATTAAGAAATTCATTTTGCACAGGTATAATAATTGCAGGACTTTTTATCATATCCTGTCAGAAACAAGGTAAGTTGCAGGATAATAAGCTGATATCAGACTCAATTAAGAAGCAGGAATGGGCTATTGTTATACATGGAGGGGCAGGTGCGATGTCAACAGAAAATTTGTCATCTGAACTTGACAAAGAGTACAGGGCTGCTCTTACAGATGCACTGAATGCCGGTAAGAAGATACTTTCTGAGGGTGGAACTGCACTTGATGCAGTTGAACAGACTGTCAGGGTGATGGAAGATAATCCATTGTTTAATGCCGGAAAGGGAGCTGTTTTTACACATGAGGGAAAAAATGAGCTTGATGCCTCAATAATGGATGGATCAAATCTTGCAGCAGGAGCGGTTGCCGGAGTAACAGATATAAAAAACCCGATAACAGCTGCAAGAACTGTTATGACTAATTCTCAGCATGTTATGCTTACAGGTGCAGGCGCTTCTCAGTTTGCAGGAGAACAGGGACTTGAAATTGTTCCACCATCATATTTTTATACAGACAGGAGATTTAATGAACTGCAGGAAGTTCTTAAAAAAGATAAGAATGGCACGGTTGGCTGCTGTGCGCTTGACAAAAAGGGTAATCTCGCTGCAGCAACATCAACAGGTGGCATGACAAATAAAAGATATAACAGGATTGGTGATGCTCCGATAATAGGTGCCGGTACTTATGCGAACAATAATACATGTGCCGTTTCTGCAACAGGTCACGGTGAATTCTTTATAAGATGGACCGTCGCTCATGACATCTCGGCACTTATGGAATACAAGGGACTTTCGCTTAAAGAAGCTTCAGAACTGGTTGTTAATGATAAGCTTGTAAAGGCAGGGGGCAGTGGTGGAGTAATATGCGTCGACCGGTATGGTAATGTATCCATGCCTTTCAATTCAAAAGGGATGTTCCGCGGATTTGCCACAGCTGACGGAAAGGAAGGAGTCTTTATTTTCAGGGAGGAGTGATGAGGTATGGAGACTGGGGGAGAGGGAGAGAGGGAGAGAGGGAGAGAGGGAGATGGACTGCAAGACCGCATGACAAAAAAGGCGGAATCCCTTCCGCCCATTAGCTTTTCTTTGGCCTGTAGCCTGATGCCGGTTGCCTGCAGCCTGTTATTGATACAATCTTACTGTCCCGTACGATGCCTCAACTTTCACTTTTGCCGATGGATTATCTTCCTTTCCGACAACTCCTGAAACTTCAGTTGAGTTATTTTCAACAATTCTCCTGTTGAATTTAAAGTTATCTTCGTTGTATTTAAGTCCTCCGTATCTTACATGTCCATCCAGTTCATAGCTGGCATTTTCGTCTATACCCAGCTTTACCCCCATATACCTTACAGCAATGTCAATGGATTCAAATTCGGCAGGAATATTCTCAATTGAGAACGATCCGTAACTGCCATCATATCTGAGTTTTGTAACAAGAGTACCAACATTTACATCAGAATAACCATTATCCAGATCGAGGTTTCTGATTTTTTGAATTTTCAGGTTATCGTATTTGCTTTCACCTAAAACCGAGCTGGTTTCACCAAGATTCAGTTTTGAATATCTGCTGTCAAGGAGGATTGCAGTGCTCTTGTTTATTTCCAGATTTCCGGTATATCTAATATTCAGAGTCAACCAGCCGCTTTCTTCAATTGTTCCTTTGCCATAAGCCAGGTTAAGGCTGTTCCATGGCTTTTCATTTCCCCTGGTAAGCTTACCTGCAGTCAGGTTTCCGTATTTAATATCGAGATTAACCAGACCTGCCAGCTCATTGATTTTTGTATTTCCATAACGGTTTGCCAGTTTCAGAGCTGTTTTTGATGGCATTTTTACATTGTAGTCGATACTGAACTTTTTTGAATCTCCACCCCAGCCTGTAAAGCTGAATTTATCATCTATAACGGTTCTGGCCAGAATAAGATCCCCATCCTGTGTGAATTGCACGTCAATATAACCCAGGAGTTTTTCTGCTTTCTCTTTACTCGGCAACTCAACAGTAACCTTGACATCTATCACTATCTGGTTATTGTCCCAGCTTGCTATTACCACATCACCATACCTGTTATTTATTTCAAGGTTGGTATTTGGTCCTGTTGTATACTCCTTATGAAACTCCTTAATTGCCTCTTCAGCCTGTATAATGGAGGGAAAGAATAGAAGAGCCGCTATAAGGAGCGTTCCAGCATTATAATGTAACTTTTTCATTTTCCTCAGTATTAGTGTTGTCTATACTTATTGCCTTAAGTTGATCTACAATGTATGTCATGACCTCAAGTTTCGTCTGATAGTGCTCAATCATAGCACTGATAATGCGTTCGTCATTCGGGTTCGCCTTAAGCTCTTTCTGCAGAGATACGTATACCGAATCCATGCTTTTTAATTCGCTTATAAGCATTTCCTTTTGCTCAGGACTATTTTGAATATCAGTATTTACAATCTCCTCCTGCATGAGGCTTACTTGGTGGATATAGTAATTCTCAACCTCTTTGTATTGCGGAGAGATTTGTCCGAGAGTCATCCTTTTGCTGTCTGGCCTTATAAAATGATCCCATGTCCATAATGATGAAAGTGTAACAAGCAGCGTAACAACTGCTGCTCTAAGCAGGTAGGGAACAATACTCCTCTTAGGAGCCATGGACTGCCTTCTCAGTTCAAGCTTTACGCTGAATCTTTCAAAGTGTCCGTTCTCCGGTTCCTGGTCATCCCAGAAATTCCTGCTGTTTCTGAATGCTTCCTCTATAGTTTTCATACCTGTTAAATTTTCATTACCTCTTCAATTCACTTATGAGTTTTTGTTTTGCCCTCGATAACTGTGATCTGGATGTACTGCTGTTTATTGATAGAATTTCAGCAATTTCATCATGATCATAGCCTTCGAGGAGATAGAGAGAGAGGATGATCCTGTATCCGTCAGGAAGTCTTTCAATAGCCCCCTTAACTTCTTCAACTTTAACATCGATCTCTTCGTTCCGGGTTGCTTCATCTCCCGAATCATCTCTTATCCCAATGTGTGAATCAATATCTTCAAAGATCGCTTTTCGTCTGCTCAATGCATCCAGGGACCTGTTTACCACTATCTTCTTAAGCCAGGCTCCGAAACTCACTGTACCGGAGTAAGTATCAATCTTTTCAAAAGCCGAAAGGAATGATTCCTGCATTATATCTTCAGCTTCCATTGAATCGCTCACAATTCTCAGACTTGTATTATACATTGCCTTGTAATACAACTTGTAAATCTGAAACTGAGCCTTCTGATCACCGGTTTTACACCCGTCTATTAGGTCCTGGTGTATATTTTTGAATGCGGCTTCTACATTTGCCATCTTTACATAAAGACTTGGTTTTATCTGTGTTGCTGCACCCACTTACTATCAATTTTACAATCAATAGACGTGGTAAATTTTACAATGCTGCATCTGCAGCAAAAAAAAATAGAAAAAATCAGAAAAAAATCATGGCCATTCCCTGGGTAACTTTTCCGCTGGCATAATCAAGTTCTGAACCGAACAGGCTGTGAGGTATTGAGTACACAAGAAGAAGCACAAAGGCAGCAAGAATTGTATACATGGGCTTGTCTGTTTTCCTGTTCATATAAACTGCCAGGATCCAGAATAGAAATGCTATTAGTGTTTTGTTATCTGTGAGGTCCCATCCGAACGGAACACCAGTCCATAGTTCTCCAAAGGCATAAAGCTGTACAACCGGACCAAGTATCATGCCACCTGCGGTAAGCAGAATCAGTGTCCACAGGGCATATAGCTTATAGTCAGGCAGTTTGACCAGCGCCATTAATCCGGCAAGTGTTGAAAAGAGCATGGCCACAAACATAATCAAAACATGGGGAACAAGTATGAAAGGAGGAACTCCTCCTTTGTACCTTATTACAACCGGGGACTCCCTGAATAATACCTGAGTCCCTTTTGAATCAGTTATTTCAATGTAATACTGAAGTTTTCCTGCGGCAGGCTGTTGCGGAACTGCAGCAAAATAACCCTCTTTTTCATAAACAAAATCAGAAGACTGATAGTCTTCATTGGTATTTAACCGCTTGAAGTAAAGTTTTGCCTGAATTGAAGGATCAGTTATTTTCAGTCTGACTGATGATCTCTCATCAAGGGCGATACTCCTTACAAGCTTTAATTTATGGATGGTGTCATTTAGAGTAACCGATACCCGTTTCGGATAGGTAGGTCCTGTCATTCTCTGATAATATGCAGCTGACAGAGTTATAATTACAGTAAGAGTCCAGAGTATTGTCTTTTTCATTTGTATTGCGGTTTTAACAAAATTTCAAATCAACAGTAACATAAGTCGCCTAACCCGTCGCCTGTAGCCCGTCGCCTGTCGCCCGTCGCCCGTCGCCTATAGTTGTATCAGCAGCACTTCTTTCTTCCCGTCACGTAAAACCTCAACGCTTATCGTCTCTCCATGCTTCAGCTGACCCATTCTGAACATATAATCCTGTATGTTATTTACAGGCTTCCCGTTTATAGCTGTAATGATATCGCCTTTTTTCATTCCGCCAAGAGCAGCTGGTTTGCCCGGGGTTACGAAATCGGCCCTGAGTCCGTTTTTAATATTCCCGGCAAAATCCGGCATAATTCCAAGAGTAACACCTTTTCTTCTTGCTGGTCTTGCCTGTTCTGCAACCGGACCAGCCTCATTGAATTTCAGCCTTTCAGGTTCTGATGCAAGCTGATGTGCCATGCTGTAAACCAGTGAAGAAACAGTGATCATTCCATTATAGTTAATGCTGTCGGCAACATCATGAGGGGTATGATAGTCGAGATGAGCACCGGTAGTATAAAAGAGGACAGGAATATTCTTGCCATAAAAAGCTGAATGGTCCGAAGGTCCATATCCTTCATCTGATAAAGCCAGTTTTATTACGGATGTGTCGCTTACTGACAGTATTTTGTCCCTTAATCCTTCAGCAGTTCCGACCCCGCTCACCTGAAGCACATTTGTTTCGCGAAGTCTCCCTAGCATATCAAGGTTGATCATGGCATTGACGCTCTTCATATCTATACCCGGATTTTCAGTGAAATACTTTGAACCGAGCAATCCCATTTCTTCTCCCGAAAAGCCAATGCAGATTATACTTCGTTTATGGCTGTCTTTCGTTTTGGCATATTTTTCTGCCAGCTCAAGCATCAATCCAACACCGGAAGCATTATCGTCTGCTCCATGATGAACACCAATTGTATCAACAGCCCTGCTGGATGAGCCCTGGCCTCCAAGACCGAGATGGTCGAAATGGGCACCTATTATAACATATTCATTCTTAAGTTTCTCGTCAGTTCCAGGCAGAACCATAGCCACATTTCTGGTGACCGATTCTTCTCTTGCAATCTCAGCAATTCCTTTAAGATAAACCTCTGTGGAAAAACCTAATGGCTTTCGGCTGTTATTAAGCTTTTTCTCAAGGGCAGCTGTAGTGGCGCGTGCTGGTGAAAGTATCTGATCAGCAACATCGCGTTTGATCCTGAATACAGGTATTCCTACAGAAAAATCATTCTTATTGAGAGGATCAAATGCATCCTGTTCATCTGAAGCTGGTCCGGCAACAAAAAGTACTCCTGCAGCGCCCATGTCTTTGGCAATAAGCGCTTTATCACGGTCACCGCTGTATGGTATGTAGAAGCTTTGGGTATTATTTACCTCCGGATCAGCCCGTAGTATCATCACCCATTTGCCTTTTACATCAAGATTCTGATAATCGTTCCATTTAATGCTGTCAGTATTGATATTGAATCCATATCCGGCAAAGATAACTTCCGCATCAGCCATTCCGTTAGAACTGAATCCCAGTGGAATATAGTCCTTTTCACAGGAGTAATTTTTTCCCTGTACCGAAAGCAGATTATTTTTACCCGGAAAGATCCTTTTTGTGACAGTGAATTTTTGAAATCCGTCTCCTTCAAGGGGTAAAAAACCATAGGAAGCAAGTTCATTCCTGATATAAACAGCTGCAAGGCTGTCACCTTCAGAACCAGTCAGTCTTCCCTGCAGTTCATCCGAGGACAGGTATTCTATATGTCCCTTCAATTCCTGTTGTGTTACCTCCGACTGCTTTGTAGCGGCACATGAATTAAGCAGGTATATCAATAGTATAGTGCCGGAGAATGATCTGAGGCACTTAAGGATGGTATTGATTTTCATAATGAGATTACTATTCGAATAATTTGAACGCCTCTTTGATAAGCTTGATAGCTTCCATAAGCTGTGCTTCTGTTATAATAAGTGGAGGGGCGAACCTGATTATATGTCCGTGAGTTGGTTTTGCAATAACACCCTTCTCTTTCATGGCAAGGCAGACATCCCAGGCTTCTTTGCCATTTTTGGGTTTAATCACAACTGCATTAAGAAGTCCTTTTCCTCTTACCATCTCGATCATCTCCGATTTGATATTTTTGAACTCGTCACGGAATATTTCACCAAGACGTTCAGCGTTTTCAGCAAGTTTTTCATTTTTAATGACTTCAAGAGCTGCTATGGCAACCTTGCATGCAATTGGATTACCTCCGAAAGTTGAACCATGTTCTCCCGGCTTTATTGTGAGCATAATTTCATCATCTGCAAGGACAGCTGAAACTGGTAGTACACCACCTGAGAGGGCTTTTCCAAGTATAAGTATGTCAGGACGCACACCTTCGTGGTCGCATGCAAGAAGTTTACCTGTGCGGGCAATGCCTGTCTGAACTTCATCTGCAATGAAGAGAACGTTTTTCTCCTTACAGAGATCCCAGGCTTTTTTCAGATATCCTTCATCCGGCACATAAACTCCCGCTTCACCCTGAATTGGTTCAACAAGAAAACCTGCCACATCCGGATCCTTAAGTGCATTTTTAAGTGCATTCAGATCATTATAAGGAATTATAATGTAGCCCGGAGTGAATGGTCCGTAATCGTTTCTTGCGTCGGGATCTGTTGACATGGAAATAATACTGATCGTTCTTCCATGGAAGTTTCCTTCACAGGCAATGATCTTGGCATGGTTCTCCTTAATCCCTTTTTTCTTGTATGCCCATTTGCGGCATAGTTTCAGGGCAGTTTCATCCGCTTCTGCCCCTGAGTTCATGGGGAGTACCTTATCGTACTTAAAATATTTTGTTATGTATTCCTCATATTCGCCAAGAACTGAATTATAGAATGCCCTGGATGTAAGTGTAAGGATTGAAGCCTGATCGGTAAGTGCTTTTATGATTTTGGGATGGCAATGTCCCTGGTTTACTGCCGAATACGCTGAAAGAAAATCAAAATATCTTTTTCCTTCAACATCCCATACAAACGGACCTTCACCTCTTTCGAGAACTACAGGTAGCGGATGATAATTGTGTGCACCGTATTTGTCCTCCCGTTTGATATAATCCTGAGTATTCATTTTGTTGATTATTAAATAGTTAATAAACAGATAATTGTGAATACAATCTTACGAAAGATTTTTATTATTTCAAATGATTAAATTGTAGGATTGTACCTGTACTTCCAAAGAAACAAAATCCATTAACCACAAAGAACGCAAAGAATTAACGCAAAGAACACAAAGTTTTTAAATTCAATGTTTTCACTTTGCGCCCTTTGCTAATACTTTGCGTACTTTGCGGTTAAAACCGACTTTTAAGACTGTCTCTACCAGGTTAATTATACCAATGTATGGGCGATTACTCAACCTTGCCTATTTTTCTGATGACAACAGGTCCAATAAGTCCTGACTCGTAAAGCGGATCATTCTTTTTGTAGAACCTGTGAGTTGTGAAAGTATATCTTTTAGTATGTCTCTCTTTGCCATTGATAAGCCACTCCGGCCATTTTCCATCTGAAATGCCATCCCATGGCTCCTTTTCATCACCGATAAGCCTGTTGATCCATAGATTTGCAACCTCTATTTCAAGAATGTTATCACCTGGTTTCAAATGACCTGTTATTTCAACCTGCCATGGGGCAGTCCATACAACACCAAGATCCTTTCCATTTAACTTAACCCTGGCCATATTGCATACTTTACCAAGATCCAGGAAAAGACGTTCGCCATGTTCAGAAACTGATTCTTCCGTTACATTAAATTTCTTTGAATATAGAGCAGTTCCGGAATAAAATTTAATTCCTTCATCAGTATTCTGAGACCAGTCGGAAAGTTCTTCAAATACCACATTAGAAGGTCCTCCCCAGATTGTATCAAATGTTACATTCCATGGTCCCTCAAGAGCGGTAAATGTTTTTTCTTCAGTGAGTTCAGAATCATTCTTTTTGACAGTTTCTGTACCTGGTTTTGTTTTATAGAAAATCACAAAAAAGCTTTGCCATGGTTCCATAGTGATTTTCAACTGGTACGATTTATTAAGTCTGGATGGCTTTACACTGGTTATTTCACCTGTTACAGCATCCCATATCTCTGCATTTGAAGTACCATTCCGGAATAGGCATGTATCGGATATCAAATTGCCTGTGCGGTTTGATATAAAGTAAATTTCCCTGTCAGTAAGGGAGCGGTGATTATACCTGATATTACCTGATGAAGAAAAATCCTGAATGATTCCTGATTCATTAAGTAATGCGGCAGCAGCCTGGTAGTCAGGATATATATTGAGTGAGTCTTTCGGCTGAAACCCGGTATTATTTTTTTTCAGGATCTTATCGCCCCACCACATCTGACCTTTTCCATACTTCTTTTCCTGAAGGCCGGAAGGCATATTGTCTGTTCCCCATATCTCTGTTGCCAGCACACTTATCTGTTCATCACATCCGGGATAGTTAACGAGTGAAGGTGATTTCAAAGGAGGATTTCCGATTATAATGGCACCTTCATAAACAAGTGACTTTATTTTTGTTAGAAGTTCGGGTGTCATGGTTTCAACCTGTGGAAGTACCATAATTTGGTACGATCCTCCGCCAGGAAACATTATCTTTCCATCACTGACATATGCATTTCCAATAAGGTACAGAGGCGAGCAGCCATCAAATGAATATCCTTTTTTATCAGGCATAACAGCTGTACCCTCAAGCGCTGTAGGGGGAGGAAGAAATACATGAGGTGCTCCCTCGGGCGCAAGATAAAGTATGTCTGACACCGATTTACCCTGCGAAAGTACAAACTGGCAACGTGTAATATATTTATGATAGGCATCTGCCATTCCCCACCATGTTTGTCCGCGGTCCCAGTGGACTCCATAAGGACCCATTGTCATTCCCGGCCTGTATTTATCAGGGAGTGGTTTGTGAGCAAAAGTGTGGTATATAAACCGGTTAATTCCCATGCAGAAAGCCCAGTCACCCTGGTTTTTCATATTAGAAGGATACTTTTTCCAGGCTTCCGGAGAATCAGCTGTAAATGCCTCGGCTGCCACAACAGGTGATCCCGTGACATGAGCTATAGATGTGGCTTCAATACAACTGAAAGCTGAATTGAATCCAAGACCATCCGTCCAGAATTCGCACATCGGTATATCAGCAACAGCTCCCAGATCGAGATCTGATGCCGGATTCATATCATAAGGTTCTACTGAAAGCCTGAAACCCTCTTTTCTCCCCAGGTTTTTAAACTGTTTTGCATGGTTCTCGATAATCAGCTCATTTGATGTCTGACGTATATCCCAAAGGAATCTTTCACTTTTTTCCCTGCTTCCGACTATTCTTCCGGTGTAAACAGTCAGATAGGGCAGCAGATCATAACCTCTTCTTTTCCTGAATTCTTCCCTGAATTCAGGACTCCAGTTCTGTGCACCCATTTCCCAGCTGTCGATATGTATCATTGTCCATCCGCCGCCGGATTTATCCATTTTGGGTTGAACCTTTTCTATGAGCCTGCCGGCATAAGTTTCATAATGAAAATTAAATGATGTTGTATCAAATTTATCTGCTTCAAACCCCAGTCCGGGTTCGGGTGCCGGTCGTGTCACAGCGCCGTTATTCCTTCTTGCAAATCTCATTATTGTCCACTTACCCGGAGGCACTACCCATTCCAGTGTTCCGTCCTTGTGCATACGGCCAGGTATTCTTTGCACAGAGTTTGGATCTATAGCTGACTCTTCTGATTCACCGGGTGATGCTGATGATATTATATAGGGAAGTACACCTGGTTGTGATGTGTAGGGAGCACGATAGTAAAGTGCTTTTTCATCAGTGCCTTCAATTCTTTCAGTATTTCCGTTTTCCGGAAAAGCCAGCACAAATACATCTTCATACCATTCATCCCTTATTTGCTTAAGGCCGGGTGTCAGACTTTCCTCACCGAAGAATGGCCTTTTGTTTTCAGGAACAGGGAGTTTTCCACTGAATTTAACAGGCCCTGTTACGGTTATTTCGCTTGCTACAAGATGAGTCATTGACTGGGAAGGTGTTACCCACGGACCTCCGCTGCCAGCCCAACCCGGACCTGATCCGAGAATGATCCTGATTCCGAGCCTTTCAGCTTCTCTGACAGCATGTTTATATAACTCCTGCCATTCTTCACTCAGGAAATCGACCTTGCCGCGCGGAATACCAACATTAACCTCGAGGAAGAGGACATAGCCGATACCTGCTTTCTTCATCGATTCGAGATCGGCAGTCATGGCTTCACGGTTAAGATTGCCATCCATGAAATACCAGTATACTCCCGGTCGGGCCGAGTCTGGAGGATTAATAAATCCCTCCTTAAGGTAATCTGGTTTATGATTATTTGAACAGGAAAAGATTAATAATAGAAGGGGAAGCATGCATCCCCTGACTGAAAGGTTTTGGATCTTATTCATTTGAAAGGTCTGGTCTGAGTTTGCGTGTTCTTTCCAGTGATTGTTCATGTCTCCATTTATCGATTTCGGCTGCATGTCCCGAAAGAAGTATTTCAGGTACTTTCCATCCTCTGAAATCGGCAGGTCTGGTATAGACCGGCGGCGCCAGCAGATCATCCTGGAATGAGTCGGAGAGAGCAGACTGTTCATCTGAAATTGCACCTGGAATTAGCCTTACTATTGCATCAGTTATGGCAGCAGCAGGTATCTCTCCACCTGAAAGAACATAATCACCAACAGATATCTCCCTGGTTATAAGGTGTTCGCGAATGCGCTGATCTACACCTTTATAATGACCTGCAAGAATAATAATATTGTGTTTAAGAGAGAGCATGTTTGCCATCTTCTGAGTGAACTTTTCACCATCGGGTGAAGTATAGATTATTTCATCATACTCTCTTTCACTTTTCAGCTTTTCAATTGCTTTGAACACCGGTTCGATCATCATTACCATACCTGCCCCGCCACCGAAAGCATAATCGTCTACAGTTTTGTATTTGTCTGTGGTGAAGTCCCTCAGGTTTATGACGTTTATCTCCACCAGCCCCTTGTCTCTCGCTCTTTTCACAATTGAAAAATTAAAGGGACTCTCAAGCAGTTCGGGAAGCACAGTTATTATATCAATTCTCATTGAAAAATTTTTACCAAAATTACAAAGATATTCGTTTGATGGTTCGATTGTTCATGGTTCGATGGTACGAACAGTTGGTTCCCCTCCTGGGAGGGGCTAGGGGTGGGTTTTCGATCTTTCAAACTTTTCTAAGCGTTATTCATATAACAATAAGTTTCCAGAATATTGTTTCTTTTACTAAATTTGGTTTAAGCGATGTTCCTGTTGGAAATGAAGTATTTCAACTCAAATCAGATATGAAGATAATTGACCTGGCACCTGAGTATGAAGAGTTATATTTCTGTTGTCTTGAAGACTGGTCAGATGAAATATAGGAAGCCCTAGCCATATCATAAAACCAGAAGAATGTTTGAAAAAAAGTACGGATGCTTAAAGAATAGAGTATTAACTCCTAAAAAGGTTTGTTTTTTTTACCACTAAGGCAAATAAGGTTTGCACAAAGTACCACAAAGGATATCATTTTGTGTGCCTTTGTGATGTACTTAGAGTTCCTTTGTGGTTAAATTCTTTTTACTCAAATGATAATAATAAACAGATTTGGACTGACTTTCGGTCCCTTTGGTTCTTCCACCGGTTTCTTCCTTATTCTGGGAGGTATTGCTACAACCTGGTTTTCTGTATATGGATTGCTGATTGTATTTGCTGGTCTTTTCGCTTTATTTACAGATTCCAGAACAAAGATCGATACTGAGGGAAAGAAAGTCAGACACTCGGATAACCTTTTCGGATTTATACCTGTCGGTAAATGGATTGCAATATTACCCGGCATGAAACCGGGCAAAAAACTCACGGTGAATTTATGGGATAAATACTTCTGATTGGCATATTTCTTGAGGGTCTTCAATATCATCCAGATCTGAATCATGAGGCATCACTTATTGGCTTTTTCAATAATCATTTTTTTTATTTCGTGTGAAAAATCGTCAGAATATCTTATTCCAGAATCGGAAGTTCCGGAATGGCTTAAGACAAGGATTGCACAGGATATTAAAACTCTCGAATCTGATCCCCGGTCAAGTCTGAGAATATCTGCCTGGATGAGAACTGAATTTGAAGGTGAATATTATTATGAATTTATCAACCTTTTAAGTTCTGCAGAACCAATGACATATAAATCCGATGGCACCAAATTTATTTATACTGATAATGGTTTCATGGATTACCAGTCAGGAAAATGCTGCAAAAAATACGTCTGGAAAGGACCTGATTATCAGGATAACTGATTCATAGTTATTTTATCATGTGAAAAGTTTAAACTGTAAGACAATTAATAATATATAATATGATAACTAAAATAAATTCTAGAATCTTGGCGGTTTTTGTTTTGACTTTGATCGCATTGAATTCAATAGCACAATATGGTATTCAAAATAAGGATAATATTTTGGTTGTCAAAGGTGTCGCTGTTTTGCAACAGATTCCGGAACTTATAAATGCCAGGATTGTCATAAAAGCAGAAGCGCAGAGTTATAAAGATTGCCACAGCAAATTATTGTCACAAATGGAAAAAGTAAAATCAACCTTTTTGAAATACAATATTGATAATGATCTCATAAAATCAGACCAGTTAATGATATCTGAAGAGAAACGATACAAGGATGCCAATAATTGGACAACTTTATTTATTGGAAGTGCAGCATTCACAATTGAAACAAATTATTCCATTGATTTTACCCAAAATCTTCTTACAGCACTAAAACAGGATTCTCTTTCCTTGCATTACAGTGTTAGTTTTAAATTATCCGAAGCTCAGAAAGCCTACCTTAGGGAAAATGCAATTACAGAAGCCATTGCTGATGCGAAAGAAAAGGCCATATCAATTGCCAAATCTTCAGGGGTAAATCTGGGGAGGATCAACTCGATAAAATATCTGGACGAATCAGGACCCTGGGGACGGGATTGGGATATTCAGAAGGAGGAGATTGTAGTCCAGTCTTTTGTAAACGCTTCAGTAAGAGGAGGTGGATATGAACGCCCAACAATTGATTTTAATCCGAAGGAAATCGGAATTATTAAAACAATTGAAATAGAATGGATCATAAATGATAAAGATTAAACTCAGGAACATTTTTCTCTTTCAGTCCCAACTCATAATTTTGAAAGTTCTAATAAGTGAAACAACTGAAAAAAATATTATTCTACCTTTTTATTTTATCATTTCATACTCATACTGAGATAGATTCGCAATCGGTTTATTTACCCAGATATAATCCATCAAAAAAACAGAATGCAGATAGAAATGATTCAGTCAAAATTGATACTTTCTTTTTTGAAATTCCAGATACAGGACTATATAAAGGCGCATTTATTAATTTTGATGAAATGCCTGTATTTCCCGGAGGTGAAAAGGCTATGGTTAATTATATTTTAAAGAATACAATTTACCCTGAGACTGCTGTGAAAGACAGCGTTGAAGGAAAAGTAGTTCTACTTTTTTCTATAGATGTTGATGGTACAACAGGTGATTTTAAGGTCTATAAGACTGTCAGGGAAGATATAGACAATGAATGCATAAGAGTAATAAAGGAAATGCCATTGTGGAAACCCGGCTCAACGGTGCGAAGGGCAGATAAAGGATTATACCGTACAAAAGTAAAATGCTATTATACAATTGGTATGAATTTCTCATTATCAAATGAAGATAAAAGTGGTATCATTATTAAACCAAAACCTGATTCCAGCTATTTCCACAGGTGGTATTGAGCCATATTGATTGATTGCTTAATCATGGTCAATCAGCGAAAATCTGCGAAATCTGCGGGAAATCAAAATATTAGTTCCCGCTGATCCCGCTGATATTCGCAGAGAGTTCTGACTCTTCCTTTTTCCTTACGCCTTTCGCCCTCCGCCTTTCGCCTTCATTATTTGCCAATTGCCTTTTATCTTCTTACTTTTACCTTTTTACTTTTCACTTTTTACTTAACCTATGGATTGCCGACCCGACTGCGGAGCCTGCTGTATAGCCATCTCGATATCATCGCCGATACCGGGTATGCCCGATGGAAAACCTTCAGGTGTTAGATGCATACATCTGATGGATGATTATAAATGTGCTCTCTTCGGAGATCCGTCAAGGCCTCAGGTTTGTTCTGATTACCAGGCAGAGCCCGAGTTTTGCGGCAGGAACAGGGAAGAGGCTCTTCAGATTCTGTATTCTCTTGAAGGTAAAAGCAATTACTTGTTTCCTGAGGAGTAAACAACCTTTCCTCCAACGATAGTATAATCGACTTTTGTCCTCATTATCTCATTTTCCGGAATTGAGAAAAGATCTTTGTCAGTGATCACGATATCAGCCAGGTATCCTTTTTTGATCATTCCCTTTCTCTCTTCCATAAACTGTGCATATGCTGCCCCCGTTGTGTAATATTTTATGGCATCAGCCATCGAAATTTTCTGCTCAGGATACCAGCCGTCACCCTCTTCACCCAGTCTGTCCTTTCTTGTTACAGAAGCATACAGCCCTTCCATCGGATTAAGTGGTTCCACCTGGTAATCAGAACCGAATGCTATTCTGGCACCTGCATCAGCAAGACTTTTCCAGGCATATGCTCCTTTTGCCCTATCTTCACCGATTCGTTTTATAACAAACTTTTTATCTGAGATGCAATGGGTAGGTTGCATGGAAGCAATAACACCGAGCTGAGCAAACCTCGGAATATCTCCTGGGGCAATAGTCTGGGCATGCTCATTGCGGTGCCTGCTGTCGCGTTCACCATTTATCTGCTGTGCCTTCTCGTATGCATTGAGCGTCCAGTTATTACCTTGGTCGCCAATGGAATGAACACCTATCTGGAATCCAAGCTTATCAGCGACAACAACCATATTCTCAAATTCTTCATAGGGCATCATGGATAGACCTGAGGTTTTGGGATTGTCTGTGAATGGTTCATACATGAGGGCAGTTCCGGATCCTATCGTTCCATCAATAAATGCTTTAAGATAACCGAACCTTATCCAGTCGCCATCTGCCGGATACTGTTTTGCGGTTTCAAGATATTTTTTCAGTCTTACAGTGTCTCCGGTGAGTGGTTCACCAATATCTATCCTGCTCGTCAGATGTCCCTCTGCCTGCAGCTTTTTATAGGCGTCAAAATCTCCCCACCCGGGGATCTGAATACTGGTAACTCCGAGCTCACGGGCCTCTTTAAATGCCAGAAGATATCCCTGCCATATTTTTTCTTCCTTTTCTTTTTCGGTAAATTCTGCAGCAACTTCTCCGGTCTTTATAAGGTCCATTGCATTCTCCTTGATAATACCCGTTGGTTCGCCGCTTACCGGATCCTTCTGTATTTCTCCTCCGAAAGGAGCCACAGTGGTCTTCGTAATACCTGAAGCTTTAAGTATATATGAATTCACCAGTACTGAATGACCATCGGCCCTGGTTAGGATAACAGGATTGTCTGGTGAAACCTTGTCTATAAGATCTTTACCTGGCCAATTCCTGTCAGTGAACATTTCATGTTCCCAGTGACCACCCCTTATTAGCTGACCAGGTTTTGACTTTGCGACCTGTGCCTTTACCTTTTCTGTGAAAACAGTGGGATCTGTTGTATATCTTAATTCTATATAATCGGGATCAAGAGGCCCGAAGTGAACATGGGCATCATTAAAACCCGGCAGTACAAGTCTTCCGTTGGCATCTATAACTTTGGTGGTGCCCTCCTTAATCATTTTTTTTGCTTCATTGGATGTCCCTGCAAAAATGATTTTTTCGCCCTTGATTGCGATCGCTTCAGCTGACGGATTTGTTTCATCAACAGTATAAATTTTACCATTGAGTATTACAAGATCAGCTGTTTCATTTATGCCGCAAGAACCTGTTAGGATCATACTTGCTACTGATAATGAGATGATTAGGTTTTTCATAGAATAGATATTTCGAAGCAGAAATATATAAGTAATATGTATTCAAAACAACACTTTGGGAATTTTGTCGTTTTAGCAAAGTACGCATGATGAAAACAAGTAAATTCGCAAAAAATTAAAAATATGAATATTGCGTTGATTGGTTATGGAAGAATGGGTCATGAGATTGAGGCTGCAGCTCTCAAACGTGGTCATGTTATTAAGCTGATTATTGATAAGGATAATACATCGGACCTTAACAGCATAAACCTGAAGGGTATTGATGCTGCAATTGAATTCTCGCTTCCTTCCACAGCATTTCAGAATATTTCTGAATGTCTGAATAACAGGATTCCGGTGGTTTCAGGCACAACAGGCTGGCTGGAAAAATATGAGGAAGCAGTTAAGCTTTGCCATAAGAATAACGCTACTTTTCTTCATTCCACCAATTTCAGCATCGGGGTAAACCTGCTCTTCAGGCTTAATTCGGAGCTGGCAAGACAGATGAACAGGTATAGCAATTATACCGTTTCAATAGAGGAGATCCATCATACAAAAAAACTTGATGCACCTAGCGGCACAGCATTGACTATTGTGAAAGGAATAACAGAAGAACATAAGGGATATGAGAAGTGGCATCATGGAACAAACAAAGAAGATAAGTCAGTTCCCGTTGAAGCTGTAAGGGTAGGGGAAGTACCTGGAACACACACCATATTATGGGATTCGGAAGTTGATGCAATAAGTTTGAAGCATGAATCGAAGAACAGAAAGGGTCTGGCTCTGGGTGCCGTGATTGCAGCCGAGTATATTTCGACCCGTAAAGGTGTATTCACAATGAATGATGTTATGGGATTCTGATAATTATATTACTTTTGTCGATTCTGAAAAACACTTAAATAATGAATGAGATCTTTTCACATAAATATTTCCGCTTTGGAATCAGGGCTCTGATATATATCCTTGTTGTAATCTGGATAGGTAATTACTGGCTTCTGCTTGGATTGGGTATAATCTACGATATGTATGTATCTGAAAGAGTTAACTGGACCTTTTGGAAGAAACGTCATGGAAGGAATAATGCTTTTATTGAATGGCTTGATGCTCTGATATTTGCAGTGATTGCTGTAACACTTATCAATATATTCCTTTTCCAGAACTATCGCATTCCTACGCCCTCCATGGAGAAATCACTTCTTGTGGGCGATCATCTCTTTGTGAGTAAGCTGGCATATGGTCCGAGGATGCCAAATACACCAATTGCATTTCCATTCACACAGCATACAATGCCTATTACAAACGGCAAATCCTGGTCAAATCTTGTGATCTGGCCGTATAAACGTCTTGCAGGGGGAGGCAGGGTGAAGAATAATGATCCGATAGTGTTTAATTTTCCTGCCGGAGATACAGTTGTACTTAATGAACAGGCAACAAGCTATTATGAAATTGTGAGAAGGACTGCACGTGATTTTAAATCAAGGGATGTTTATGCAGGATCGATGATAAAGCCCGAGGAGTTCTACATGCAGATGGCCAGGAGAGAGATATGGGGACAGAATGAAATAATTTACCGGCCTGTTGACAGGCGCGATAATTATGTAAAGAGATGCGTGGGGATACCAGGTGACACAGTGACAATTAAAGGAGGAGTTCTTTATGTCAATGGTGCCGAGGTTCCTGATAATACCACCCAGCAGACAACATATGTTGTTGGTACAAATGGTACTACAATTAATCCCAAGGCATTTGAGAGACTCTCAATTTCAAGAGCTGATCAGTCAATGCTTTCAGGGTCTGCTTATCTGCTGCCCCTTACAAAAGCAAATGCAGAAACAATAGCCAAATTCACAAATGTGTCGGAAGTATCACCGGTCCTAGCCCGTGAAGGTGAATGGGCACCACATATTTTCCCCCATAAATCCACATACAGATGGAATGAGGATAATTACGGTCCTCTGTGGTTACCGGAAAAGGGTTCAACAGTTAAGCTTGATACTTCAAATCTCTGTATTTATGAGCGTATAATTGATGTGTATGAAGACAATGATCTGAGGGTGGAGGGTGCAACCATATATATTAATGGAGAGACTGCAACAAGCTATACATTCAAAATGGGATATTACTGGATGATGGGAGATAACAGGCATAATTCTGCCGATTCCCGTTACTGGGGTTTTGTACCTGATGATCATATTGTTGGCAAACCGAAATTTATCTGGTTATCAATTGACAAGGAGGCTCAGGGATTGAAAAAGATCAGGTGGAAGAGGATGTTTATGAGAGTCAGGTAAAAAACCTCATCCCCCTTCCCCTTCTCCCGGGGGAGAAGAGGTGCAGGAACTTTTTCTTAAAGTCCCTCTCCCCTGGGAGAGGGATTTAGGGTGAGGTAAAAAAAGGTGAGATATAAAAAAAGGGACATGCCTTGGCGTGTCCCTTTTTTTTTTAAAGGTCCGGTATATTTATTTTACCTTTTCAACTACGGCCTGAAATGCTTCAGGGTGATTCATAGCCAGGTCTGCAAGTGTCTTCCTGTTAAGGGCAATTCCCTTCTTTTCAAGCTTTCCTATGAACTCTGAATAGCTCATGTCATACTGCCTTACACCTGCGTTTATCCTCTGGATCCAGAGTGACCTGAACTGGCCTTTCTTTTTTCTCCTGTCGCGGTATGAATACCCTAAACCTTTATCGAGTGTATTCTTTGCAACTGTTATTACATTTCTTCTTGAACCGAAATTTCCTTTTGTCTGCTTAAGAACCTTTTTTCTCCTGGCTCTTGATGCGACTGAATTTACTGATCTTGGCATAACTCATTGTTTTTGAAAGTCAGCGTCCCGTTTCAGTGGGAGCTTTAAGCTGAACATTCTGTTAATACTGTAATTTAATTCATCAATACGTTGTATAGACGTTGCATGCAACGTCTTTACCATTATTTCATAGCCAGCAGCAACTTTACATTTTTGAGGTCAGTCTTATTAACCTCGCCGTCATATCCAAGCTGCCTTTTACGCTTGGTTGACTTCTTTGTAAGGATGTGACTTTTGAAAGCATGCTTACGCTTGATCTTACCTGTTCCGGTCAGCGAAAATCTCTTCTTTGCACCGGGATTTGTTTTCATTTTTGGCATTTTCTCTGAAAATATATTAAAGTAAACTATTTCTTCTTTTTGGGAGAGAATGACACTATCATTCTCTTTCCTTCAAGTTTCGGAAGCTGATCGGGCTTTCCATACTCCTCGAGATCATTAGCAAAACGCAGTAGAAGTACTTCTCCCTGTTCTTTAAAGAGTATTGACCTGCCTTTAAAGAACACATAAGCTCTAACCTTTGCGCCCTCCTCGAGGAACCTGATGGCATGCTTGAGCTTGAAGTTGTAGTCGTGGTCATCGGTGTTTGGTCCAAACCTGATTTCCTTTACAACAACTTTTGATGTTTTGGCCTTGATCTCCTTCTGTTTTTTCTTTTGCTGATACAGAAATTTCTGATAATCAACAATTTTACAAACAGGTGGATCTGCGTTTGGAGAGATTTCAACAAGATCGAGTTCAAGGTTATCAGCCAGGCGAAGTGCATCCTGAATGCTCATTACCTGAGCTTCGATTTCTTCACCTACTACTCTGACCACTTTTGCAGTGATCCTTTGATTGATTTTGTGAGCCGGTTGGGTTATCCTTGCCGGGCTTCGCCTTATTGGTAAAGCTATGACTCTTTCCTCCTATATTTCGTTAATACTAAATGCCCTAAAAGGCTATTTCTTTTTTAATCTCTTCCTGTATAAAACTGACGAATTCTTCTGTTTTCATGCTTCCCTTATCACCTTCACCCTGCTTTCGAACGGCAATTGTTCCGTTTTCAACCTCTTTTTCTCCAATGATAAGAAGGTAGGGAATCCTCTTTAATTCATTATCCCTGATCTTTTTACCTATTTTTTCGCTTCTTTCGTCAATAAGAGTGCAAATATCGGAATTATTTAGAATTTCCAAAACTTTTCCCGCATAATCATTGAATTTTTCACTTATCGGAAGAATGACTGCTTTTTCGGGAGCAAGCCAGAGAGGGAATTTTCCGGCACTATTTTCAATAAGAACAGCAACAAATCTCTCCATCGATCCGAAGATGGTGCGGTGAATCATTACCGGTCTGTGTTTCTGATTGTCACTGCCATTGTATGTGAGTTCAAATCTTTCCGGAAGGTTATAATCGACCTGTATTGTTCCCAGCTGCCATTTCCTGCCGATTGCATCCTTGACCATAAAATCAAGCTTAGGACCATAGAACGCTGCTTCACCAAGTGCAACTGTTGTCTTGAGGTTCTTCTCCGCTGCTGCTTCAATTATATCACGCTCAGCCTTTTCCCAGTTCTCATCCGATCCTATATATTTCTGTTTATTCTCAGGATCACGCAGCGATACCTGGGCAGTAAAGTCGTTGAAATTTAGAATTTTAAAGATATATAGAATAAGATCAATAATGCTTTTAAATTCCTCCCGGAGCTGATCCTGTCTGCAGAAATGATGTGCATCATCCTGTGTAAAGCTCCTGACCCTGGTAAGTCCGTGAAGCTCTCCGCTCTGCTCATACCTGTATACTGTTCCAAACTCCGCCATCCTTAACGGAAGATCCTTATAGGAATGTGGTGTTGCATTATATATTTCACAATGGTGCGGGCAGTTCATTGGTTTAAGCATGAACTGTTCTCCTTCCTGTGGTGTTGAAATAGGCTGGAAGGAATCAGCGCCATATTTCTCATAATGACCTGATGTTTTGTAAAGGTTCACATTCCCGATGTGGGGTGTTGTAACGATCTTGTATCCTCTTTTCCTCAGAACAGATGTAAGATATGATATCAGGTTCTGCCTGATGTCCGAACCTTTAGGCATCCAGAGCGGCAGACCCATTCCCACCTTCTGTGAAAAGGTAAAAAGCTCAAGTTCTTTTCCGATTCTTCTGTGATCCCTTCTCTTTGCCTCTTCAAGAAATACAAGGTAGTCATCAAGAAGTTTTTGCTTCGGGAAAGTGATTCCATATATCCTGGTGAGCATTTTTCTGTTCTCATTTCCTCTCCAGTAAGCTCCTGCAATGCTGAGAAGCTTTATAGCCTTCATCGGTTCTGTTGAAGGAAGGTGAGGTCCCCTGCAGAGATCGGTAAAGTTACCCTGAGAATATATTGTAATGGTTCCGTCCTCAAGCTCGCTTATCAGTTCGGTCTTATATTCATCTCCCTTATTTGAAAATAATTCAAGAGCCTCTTTTTTACTTATATCCTGGCGTTTATAGGTAAGATTTTTTGAGGCAAGCTCTTTCATCCGGTTTTCGATCGTAATCAGATCTGCATCGGTAATTACCTTACCGTCACCAGGATCCACATCATAGTAAAATCCATTTTCAATTGCCGGACCAATGCCAAATTTAATACCCGGATACAGCGATTCGAGTGCTTCAGCCATAAGGTGAGCCGAAGAATGCCAGAATGCATGCTTTCCTTCCTCATCATCCCATTTGTTAAGCTTCAGGGTGGCGTCAGAAATGATAGGTCTGGTCAGATCCCAGGTTTCACCATTAACAGTTGCTGATAAAACCTCTTTGGCAAGTCTGGGGCTTATCTGTTCAGCTATCTGAAGGCTGTTTATTCCGCTGTTGTATTCCCTTACGGAGCTGTCGGGAAATGTAATTTTTATCATTCTTAGACAAGACTTAAAATTGGAGTGCAAAGATAATGATAATTTTTATATTTGCAGGTTCAACACCAATGGCACGCTATTTGACATTACATTTTTAACAATTAATAACAAGCATATGAAAAAGATATTTTACCTGGCACTTATTCTCCCTCTTGTGCTGATTTCATGTACAAAAGACCCTGAGGCAGATTTCTACATTGAGATTGATAAAGCCAAAGTCGGGTCAGAGGTATTTTTCCATAACACATCACAAAATGCAGAATCATTTGAATGGGATTTCGGGGATGGTTATATATCAACAGAAAAACATCCTGTTCATGTTTACCAGCTTACCGGAAATTATGAAGTTGTACTGACTGCCTATTCGAAAAAAGGAGAGGAGTCCAAATCAATGATGACACTTGATGTTGTTGAACCCAGCCTTCTTGTAGTTGAGGTCCTGGAATATTGGGACGAGTACGCAGTATCAGGTGCAAGCGTTATCCTGTATCCCACACTGGCAGACTGGGATGCACAGACCAGAAGCATTATTGAGGGATTTACCGATAATGACGGAATAGTTGTTTTTGCTGATCTTGACCCGATAGTACATTACGTTGATGTATGGGAAGAGAATCATGACAATTACCAGCTTCGCGATGAAGATCCGGCTTTTATTACGACGCAGAAGATCATTCCGGATAAGATCCAGTGGTTTGTGGCTTGGGTTGATTATGTTGATCATGCCAAAGGTTCCGTAAGGGGTGAGAGATCATTGGTTCTCAAAAAGCTTGAACGGAAGGTTGAGGGGAAAACCTATCCCGGTATCTATAAAGGCCCGAAGGATTATGATTATCTGCTGAATAAAAGCATAAGAAAGAAATAGATTTTCCTTCTTAAAATATGAAAGGGGCTGGATGAAAAGCCCCTTTTTCTATTTCCACCCCTAAATCCCCCAGGGGGGACTTATTTAAAATCAGTAAACTTGAAAGCCCCCCTTGGGGGGTTGGGGGTAAAATCGTTTAATAAGAATGTTTCTTTACTTCAAAACCCTGTCGAGTTCCTTCTTAATAATTTCCTGCCACACATCATATCCTTTATCATTCAGGTGCAAAAGATCGTCTCTGAATAACTCATTTTTTGGTTTGCCATCATTTCCGAGGAAGGCAAAATCGGTTGTAATGAAATGAAGGTTTTTATTTTTTTCACTGTACTCCTTAATGAGCATATTTGCCTTCTGAATCTGAGGCCATGCTTTCCAGCGTGATGTGGTCGGAGTAATAGCAATCCAGAAAACAGGAACGTCCTTGTGGTTTTTACGAATGGTTTTGACTACACTCTTATATAATGCAAGAACCTCATCCGGGCTTTTATCCTGCTCTGAACCGGTAATATCATTTGCAACAAAGATCACAGCTGCTCGAAATACATGAGGATCAAAAATCCTTCCGGCATATACAGCTAAATCACTCAATTTGGCTCCGCCGTATCCTCTGTGAATAACAGGGTAGGGAGCCATATCCTCTTTAAGTGTCGACCAGAGCAATATGCTCGAACTACCTGCGAAAATAACCGATTCATCGGGATAGTTTTCCGATTTGTCAAGCTGTTCAAATTTTTGTATAGCAGTCTCCCATGCCTTTACTTCCGGAAGTGACTGGTATTTACTTAAGGGCGAACATGCTGCGAGCAGCAGTGCAAGAAGGAGAACAGATATGCGTCTCATAATAAAATAGAGTAAATGGTAATCAGTAATCGGTAATCGGTAATCGGTAATCGGTAATCGGTAATCGGTAATCGGTAATCGGTAATCGGTAATCGGTAATCGGTAATCGGTAATCGGTAATCAGTAATCGGTAATCCGAAATCCGAAATCCCATCAACCATTGGTTGCTTTGTTCAGAGTGCTGTGCCTCATTCCATAGGTGAAATAAACAATCAATCCTATCGAAAGCCAGATTGCCATAGTGATCCACGCATAAATATTGAGGAACATTGTTACACCCAGGCATGAAATGATCCCGAATAATGGTACCCATGGTGTGAATGGTGTCCTGAATGGCCTTGGTGTATCAGGTTGCTTTTTGCGAAGTATAAGTATAGCAAGACATACTGAGGCAAATGCGAGGAGTGTACCAAGTGATACAAGTTTGCTCAAAACGCCTATCGGGAAGAGGCCGGCAAGTACCATAGCCACAATACCAACTATTATGGTTGACATATATGGAGTTTTGAACTTGGGATGGATCTTTGAGAATATAGGAGGTAGCAGGCCGTCTTTTGACATAGTCATGAATATTCTTGGTTGGCCGAGAAGCATCACAAGTATAACAGAGCTTAGTCCGGCGACAGCACCCAGTTTAATAAGAGGTGCTAAAAATGTTCTCGCAAAATTGTTATTCATTGCATCCACACCGACAGCGATAGGGTCAGGAACACCGAGTTGGGTATAGGACACTATCCCTGTTAATACCAGTGCCACAAGTATATAGAGTATTGTGCATATCAGAAGTGAACCCAGAATTCCAATTGGCAGGTCGCGCTGAGGATTTTTTGACTCCTGTGCGGCTGTTGAAACAGCATCAAAACCTATATATGCAAAGAAAATAACTGCTGCACCGCGCAAAATACCGCTGAATCCAAACTGACCGAATTTCCCGGTATTCTCAGGTATAAAGGGATGCCAGTTGGCTGTGCTTATAAACCAGACGCCTGCGATAATAAAAATAAGGATAACCGTTACTTTTATAAAAACTATAATATTGTTGAATCTGGCTGATTCCTTAACACCTACCACCAGAATAATTGTGAGAAGGAAAACTATAAAGATTGCAGGAAGATTTACTATTCCGCCGACCGACCTTATGAAACCGTTAGAAGCTTCATCATATATTATAGGAGCGGTAGTAAGGGCTGCAGGAAGATGAATTCCATTGGTTCCAACATCTCTCAGAAGACTTACAACGTATCCTGACCAGCCAACACTTACCGTTGATGCTGCAAACAGATACTCTACAATAAGCAACCATCCGATCATCCAGCCGAAAAGCTCGCCGAGAGTTGCATATGCATACGTATATGCACTTCCCGATATGGGAATCATAGAAGTAAGCTCTGCATAGCATAATCCTGCACATGCGCATGCAACTGCTGCCACAAGAAATGAAAGAACTATTGCGGGTCCTGAATAATTTGCGGATACTTCACCTGTAAGGACAAAAATTCCTGCACCGATGATTGCTCCGATTCCGAGAAATATAAGATTAGTTGCAGAAAGAGCCCGTTTCAGTCCGGCTGAATCGCTCTTTGCTTCCTGCATAAGCTGCGAAAAAGGTTTTACTTTGAATAGTGAATACTTCATCTGATTTTATTTTAAAAGTAGTTCACCAAAGTAATTAATTTTTCTGATCTCAATGAGGTTGTTGATTTAGATTCAGTCTAAATAATACCGAACTTCAGTTTGAGAAATTATAACAGTATAATTCCGGCATTTTTCAGTATTCTATTTGAATAGGTGTTTACTCAACAGTCTGAGTGCATCAACCTTATTTTTTGTATCAATAAGCAATGACAGGCTGTAAGGACTGCCTCCATATGATATCATTTTAAGAGGAATTGTATTCAGAGCTTCGAAAATCTCAGGTGCTGATCCTGTTCTTTCCGGCCTGAAGTCGCCAACTACGCAGATAATTGACAGGTTTTGTTCTATTTCCACAGCTCCGAGTTCTCTTAGTTCCTTCGCAATCTCATTAATATAACTTGCATTATCAATTGTAAGTGATACCGATACTTCTGATGTCGATATCATGTCAATAGGTGTCTTGTATGTTTCGAAAATTTCGAATACTTTCCTGAGGAATCCGTATGCCATCAGCATCCTGTCGGACCTGATCCTCAATACTGATATACCATCCTTGGCTGCCACTGCCTTGTAATCCTCCCACCTGCAGTTAGCAGTAATAAGAGTGCCTACATCTTCAGGTTCCATTGTATTTTTGAGCCTGACAGGAATATTTTTTTCACGTGCAGGATTAACACTTGAAGGATGAAGTATTTTAGCTCCGAAATAAGCCAGTTCGGCTGCTTCATCAAATGAAATTTCTCTTATGACTTTTGTATCCTCAACAAACCTGGGATCATTATTATGAAATCCGTTTATGTCTGTCCATATCTGTATTTCAGATGATTGTATGGCAGCCCCAATTATTGATGCTGTAAAATCACTTCCGCCTCTTTTAAGATTATCAATCTCTCCATGAGCATTTCGGCAGATAAATCCCTGTGTAATTATTATATTCTCCTTCGGACATTTTCTGAGTTCTCTTTTCAGGTTCTCCTCTATATAGAAATAGTCAGGTTCCCCGTCCTTATCGATCCTCATAAAAGTAAGCGCCGGGAGCAGTGCTGCCCTGATATTTTTCTCTTGCAGCAGCATGTGAAGGAGAGAGGTTGATATAAGTTCACCCTGTGCAAGAACCTCCTTTTCCTGGAGTTTTGTGAATGCCCCTGGAGTATAGTTTCTGATTTGTTCAAAATGAGTATCAATAAATTCATGACCTGATTTTCTGAATTTTTCAGTCTCATATAATTCATCTACTACCTGGTGATATTTAGTCCTCAGCTGCTCATTTTTTTTTGATGCTTCATCTTTCCTGTCAGCATAAAGCAGATCTGCAATTTCAACAAGGCTGTTGGTAGTCCCGGACATTGCTGAAAGCACAACAATCTTTTGTTCACTATCACTGATTAAAGGTATCAATGCTCTCATCCTGTCAGGATTTCCAACAGAGGTTCCTCCAAATTTCATTATTTTCATAATGTTCTTTTTAATTATAAAAAAACCTGCATTCTTCTGCAGGCCTTGTTATCTAATAATATCTGACTAAACATTAAAAAGATAATGCAGGCCTGAAAACCATATGCTTAATACACCACGATATCTCTTTCTTTCCTTTATTCATAATAAATAAAACTGCCAGCAAAAATAAACTTTTAATTAGAAAGATAAATCAGATGTGAATTTTTTTACAAACATTTATTTCAAAGAAGTGTTTTTTCATTTTTTTATTTATTTTTGCACCCGCTGTCACTCGATAGAGCCCAGATGGCGAAATTGGTAGACGCGCTAGTTTCAGGGACTAGTGTCAGCAATGATGTGCAGGTTCGAGTCCTGTTCTGGGCACATCCACCTGCCCAGGTGGTGAAATTGGTAGACACGCCAGCTTGAGGGGCTGGTGCTCGCAAGGGTGTGCAAGTTCGAGTCTTGTCCTGGGCACGAAAAAAGCCAGACTGATTACAGACTGGCTTTTTCAATTGCAACTGCCAACTGCCATCTGCCAACTGCCAACTGCCATCTGCCAACTGCCAACTGCCATCTGCCAACTGCCAACTTATTACTCTATTATTGAATCATATACAGCCTGTAAAACCGATCCCCTGACACTAAGATCCGAAATCAGATTATTATTTCTGGTAGGATAGACTCTGTTTGAAAAGAAAATCAGAGTTACTTCCTTTTCCGGATCCACCCAGGCGAAGGTACCTGTATATCCTGTGTGCCCGAAGCTTGATGGAGATGCGTCTTTTGCAGGGTAAGCCTTATCAGGTGGTAACTGTGAATTATTTAACATTGGTTTGTCGAAACCAAGACCTCTGCGATTATCATTCTCAGGATACTGAACACTTGTATATTCTGCAAGAACATCGTGTCCAATAATTTGCTCACCACCGTAATTTCCCATCCTCCTGTATAGTTCCATAAGTTTAATGAGATCATTTGTTGTGGCAAACAGACCGGCATGTCCTGATATACCGCCAAGCATGCCTGCCATCTCGTCGTGTACAGTTCCCTGCAATTGCTGCTTTCTGAATGTTGAATCATATTCGGTAGGGATAATCCTGCTTAATTGATATTTTTTATAGGGATTGAAAACAAGATCATTTGCACCTATTTTTTTATAGATGTTATCTGTTACGAACTCATTCCATTTCTGCCCTGTTATGTTCTCAAGGATTTGTGGCGTTATAATAAATGTAAGATCTGAATAGGTGTATTTCTTTTCCCGAAGTTTGCTGTTTTTGATCTGTTTCCACATCTTGTTCCTGTAATTCTTATACAGATATACATTATGGGCAACCATAACAGGATACTTTTCACTGTAGACCGGACTGCATGTATGTCTCTTATAGCTTCCGTCAGGTTTTGTTGTGTACCTGTAGAATGGAATAAAGGGTGTCAGCCCGGCCTGATGAGTTAAAATATCCCTCATTACAAGATTTTCTTTATCCGACTTCCTGAAATAGGGGAGATAGCTGCCAAGGGTATTGTCAGGTGAAAATTTGCCTTCTGTGTTAAGAAGCATGAATCCCGGGAGCGAAGAGGATATTTTTGTTACAGAGGCCAGATCAAAAAGATCATCATCTTTTACAGGAGTTCTTCCATCATAAGTCTGGTAACCATATGCCTTATGAAATATCACAGTTCCCTTCCTGGCAACCATTACCACACAACCGGGAAATGCTTTTGCAACCAGGGAAGCATTAACAACAGAATCTATTTTGTAATTCAACTGAGATGATGAAACACCAGCACTCTCAGGAATTCCGAACTGAAGCCTCAGATTACCCGGAGTAAGTATCCCGTCTTCCGATTTCCATTTAGTATTTATTGAAACAGGCAGTGCACCCCTGGCACCAATTCCTCCAAAAATAAGCTGGGCAGAAAGCTCCTCCGTATCCTTGTTTTCCTGGTAAGCAAGTATAAGACCGTCTGTTTTTTCTAGTGAAGGTATTTTGGCAATACCATAGGGATTTCCGAACCAGGTGAGTATTGTTCTCTTGTTAGCTACAAGTTTGTCAATGAAATCTGTCATTTCCCCTGTAATTCCAAACCCTTTCTGGGGTCTCTGGTCGAGACCGTATACTCCTGCAAGAACAATATCATAGCCGGCAAGCCGCCTTAGAAGGCTATCTGCTGTCTTTGCATCAGACAGATCAAAAGTATAATGGTCTCCCTTCAGATATTTATCAATCTGAAGCTGGTAGGCAGTAACCTTCTTACTGTTGACAGCAATTGTTGCGATCCTGATTTTGTCAATATTTTTCAGCGGAATAATATTCTGGTTATTATTAAGGACTGTAAGTGCATTTGCATAAAGGTCTCTGATAAGCGCCTTTGAAGATGCAGGTGATAATTCCTTATCAATATTCCCGGTATTGATTTTATTGCTTTCTGACAGACCTGACCAGTATTTCATTGCCAGTATTTTACGGCATTTAAGTGCAATCTCCTCCTGACTGATTTTTTTTGAATTAATATAATTCCTGGTTTCATCTATAGCGGCTTTGACCTGAAGAACAAATTCCACAACATCATTGCCGGCCTGTAGTGCCTTTGCATCAGCTTCTCCGGGTTTAAAGTATTTAGTTACTCCCTGCATGTTCATGGCATCCGTTATAACCAGTCCCTTAAATCCCAGTTGTTTTCCGAGTAGTTCTTTAATAATCACAGGTGAAAGGGTTGATGGCAATCCTGAAGTCGAATCAAGCGATGGAAGGTTTAGATGTGCTGTCATTACCGCTCCCGATCCTTCATCAATGAGTTTCCGGAATGGATAGATTTCGGTACTTTCCAGCCTTTCGCGGGAATGAGAAATTCTGGGAAGATCTTCATGCGAATCAACATCAGTATCTCCATGTCCGGGAAAATGCTTTGCAGTTGCAAGAATTCCATAGTCCTGCATCCCCTTCATATACATTATGGTTTTTGCTGATACATTTTCCCGGTCTTCACCAAAAGATCTGTAATTGATGACCGGATTATTCGGATTATTATTAATATCCGCAACAGGGGCAAGGTTGACATGCATTCCAAGCCTCTTAAACTGCAAGGCAACAGCTCTGCCAAAATGGTATATCAGAGAATCGTTCCTGATTGCTCCCAGGGTCATCTGGTAAGGATATTTGTCAACATTTGTCAGCCTCATGCCTATTCCCCATTCTGCATCCATGGCAATAGCCAGAGGGACCTTTGAAATACTCTGATAATAATTGGTAAGCTCAGCCTGTTTTGTTGCATTGCCCTGGAAAAATATTAATCCGCCAACGCCATATTGCCTTATCATATCGCTGATTTCCACTTCATGAGCTATGTCCTTATCTGACCATGCAGCTATCCATATGCTCTGGGCTATCTGCTGATCGGTTGAAAGTGTTTTCATCACAGAGTCGACCCATGGATGATTCACATACTTAATAAAAGGAGGATCCGTGGTCTGTGCGTATGACTGTGTGCGTAAGAAGATTGAAAATGCTGCAAAAAGTACTGCGAATGACCACCTTTTTTTACTCATGGCTTGACTGGTTTTTGGTTAAATATGATTCATATGTTGATTCTCCCCAAATGTAATTTTTTAAAGTTAAATATTGGAATGTTTCATTCAGTTTGCATTAACGAACCTGTTAATAAATGGAATCAAAGAGATAATAACTAAATCGGTTTAAATTGACCGGAATTACTATTTTTACCACTCAAATTCTTTGATTCACATGGCAAAGGGCAACAACAGGTTAGTTTCACTCGATATTTTCAGGGGGATAACAATTGCCTTTATGATAATTGTTAATACACCTGGCAGCTGGGAATATGTATATGCCCCTCTGCGTCATGCCAAATGGCATGGCTGTACTCCGACAGATCTCGTATTCCCTTTCTTTTTGTTTATTGTTGGTGTATCCACATTCTATTCCCTGAAAAAGTATGGGAATGAATTTAACACAGGATCTGTTTTAAGAATTATCCGACGGATGTTGCTGATTATTGCAGTGGGCCTGTTTCTTGCCATATTCCCTAAATTTTTGAGGGACTATTCGGCTCTGCGCTTACCGGGAGTTCTTCAGAGAATAGCGATTGCTTATGGAATAGGTGCAATTATTTGTTTAAGTGTAAGACGCGATTTTTTATGGATTGCTGTTGCTGTTATACTGCTGGCATACTGGGGATTGCTTGCATTATTCGGCGGTGCTGATCCTTATAGCCTTGAAACCAATTTCGCTGCAAAGGTCGACCTTGCAATACTTGGTCCTAACCACATATATAAAGGATTCGGTGTGCCATTTGATCCTGAAGGATTATTAAGTACAATACCTTCAATCGCCACTGTTTTAATAGGCTATTTTACCGGTGAGATGATCAGTAAAACATCTGAAGGGGGAAGGGCCGTAATCAAGCTTCTTTTATTTGGTGCTGCCTCTGCAGGTCTTGGTTACCTGTGGGGTATGGTATTTCCGATTAACAAACCACTGTGGACAAGCTCTTATGTTCTGTATACAGCAGGTCTGGCAATGGGATTTCTTGCGCTTATTTATCTTGTTGCAGATGTTTTTAAATTTCAGAAATGGGGAACCTTCTTCCTGGTATTTGGCACTAATGCCATTTTTGCCTTTTCACTTGCAGGCATATGGACAAAAACAATGCTGAATATAAAGATTGCTGCAGGGACTGATAAGATAACACTATATTCATGGATCTATCAGAAAATCTTTGCACCCCTGGCTGGTAATATGAACGGGAGCCTCTTTTTTGCCTTATTTCAGGTGCTTCTTGTCTGGTCAGCAGTTCTGATTCTCTACAGGAAGAAGATATTTATCAAGTTGTAAAGGACACAAGACACAAGACACAAGACACAAGACACATGGTTCAGAGATAATAAAGATATTTGAAATTTAAAAAACAGACTGGATGCAGATTATAGATGTTGTTTCTGAAGGATACAAAAAGTATTATGGTGTTAAGGATATCAGGATAGTTGCTCTACCTCAGTCAGGTTCCGACAGAAAGTATTTTCGCATTTTTGATGGTAGTAAGAGTGTTATCGGAGCATATAATGCCAATGCTGAAGAAAATGAAGCATTTATCGGGTTTACTCATCACTTTATTTCCAAAGGCTTGCCTGTGCCTGAAATTTATGCAAGTATCCCTGAAAAGTATATCTACTTTTTACGCGACCTTGGAGATACCAATTTGTTTACATGGCTTCAGCAACACGGTTTTAAATCTGAAGCTGAGAATCTGTATGAAAAAATTCTTGAGAAACTGATCAGGTTTCAGATTGATGGAATAAAGGGACTTGATACAGATCTCTGCTATCCTCATAAGAGTTTTGACAGGCAATCGATGATGTGGGATATGAATTATTTCAAATATATGCTTCTGAAGCTCCTGGCTGCCCCGTTCAATGAGCGGCGTCTTGAAAGTGATTTTATTACAATGGCAGACTTCCTTCTCAAAACAGGTCAGGATTATTTTCTTTACCGCGATTTTCAGTCGGCAAATGTGATGATTGTAGAAGGGGAACCCTGGTTTATTGATTATCAGGGGGGCAGAAAAGGTGCGCCCCAATATGATGTTGCGTCTCTGCTTTTTGATGCTAAGGCTCATATTCCTGAAGATTCCAGAACAAGACTGCTAGAAAAGCATATTGACAACTTTTGCAGTGTTTCAGGTGAAAAGAAGGAAGAATTCAGAGGATATTATGCAGGATTCAGCATGATCAGGCTGATGCAGGCACTGGGAGCCTTCGGTTTCAGAGGACTATATGAAAAGAAACCAACATTCACCGGAAGTATTGTACCGGCTATAGAATTGTTGACCGGTATAATAGACTCAGGTCACCTTCCGGTTGAACTGCCTGAACTTTTTACGGCGGTCCGTAATGTACCCTCAACAGAAATATTTCAGCAGCTTAAATCCGGAAACGTTATCGCCTGAAAGACCAGTAGACCAGAGGACCAGAAGACCAGAAGACCAGAAGACCAGAAGACCAGAAGACCAGTAGACCAGAGGACCAGAAGACCAGTAGACCAGAGGACCAGAAGACCAGTAGACCAGTAGACCAGTAGACCAGTAGACAATGAAAGCAATGATCTTTGCAGCAGGTCTGGGAACCAGGCTTGGAAAAATTACTGAAACAACTACCAAAGCTCTGCTTGATATTAACGGGAAAACTGTTATTCACCGAGCTGTAGAAAAATGCTTTTTATCAGGATTTGAAGACATTATTATTAATGTTCATCATTTTGCCGACCAGGTTGAGATGGAAATAGAAAATCTCAGGAAACTTGGCTACAGGATTTCTGTGTCTGATGAAAGGGACGGTTTACTTGAAAATGGCGGTGGTCTGTTTAAGGCAAAATGGTTTTTTGGTGATAATCCATTCCTGTTATATAATGCGGATATTATTTCTGATTATGATATACCGGCCCTGTTCAGATTTCATCAGAAAAAGGGTTGCATAGCAACACTTGCTACCAGGCACAGACCCGGTAAACGTTTTATCCTTGTTGATGATGAAGGCAGGTTGAGAGGCTGGAGAAACGTTGAAACAGGGGAAGAGAAGCTCAGAGGTGTTTCTACTTCGGCAGGACTTGATGAAATAGCTTTCTCAAGCATGCATATTGTTGAGTCTGAGATTTTTAATTATATGCGTCCGGGAAAGTATTCAATGATTGACCTCTATCTGGAGCTTGCGGCAGAGCACCCTGTTTATACTCTGAAGGATGACGGGGGTTATTGGGTGGATGTGGGTACACCCGAAAGTCTTGATCGAGTAAGAAAACTCCTTGTCTGATACTCTGGAATCAGTTAATCAGAAACAGTAACATTCTTTCTGTTGCCTGTCGCCTGTCGCCCGTCGCCCGTCGCCAGTCTTACACTTTCCAGAATGTCCTTGTAAACAACGCGAAAACGGAGATAATCTCAAGCCTTCCCAGTATCATAAGCAGACTAAGTATTACCTTTGTCATTTCTGGCAGATGGGCATAATTGTGCATCGGACCGACTGAGCCAAGACCGGGCCCAATATTACCAAGTGATGCAGCCACTGAACTTGCGGATGTAACAACATCAAGCCCGGTGAATACAACCAGAAGAGTTCCTGCTACAAAAATGAATAGATAGAGCACCACAAAGGAAAGTATTGATATATTGATCTTTTCTGCAATAGTCTTGCCATGATATTTAATGCCTGAAAGTGCATTAGGATGATTTATCTTGACAAATGCACTTTTTATGTTCTTGACAACAATCAGGTGTCTGGCCATTTTAATGTTTCCTGTTGTTGAGCCAGTACTTCCTCCTGTAAACAGAAGCAGAAACAGAAATAATACTGCAGATCCAGGCCAGAACAGGTAATTAGTTGAAACAAATCCCGTTGTTGTAATCAGTGAAATAACATTGAAAAAACCGTTTCTTATCGCTTTCTCAAGGTGATCTGTGGAGTTGGCCAGCAGGATTGAGGAAACAAGAGCTCCTGCAATTACAACAGAACCAACGTAAAACCAGAGTTCTTCATTTTGAAAAACCTTTCTGAAATTGAGTTTAACTATATAATAGTAGACCACCTGACTAACCCCGGCAAGGAACATAAATATCATAATTATGTACTGGCTGTAGGATGAGTATCCTGCGATACTGTCATTTTTTGTAGCGAAACCTCCTGTTGCCATTGTGCCGAATGAATAACATACACTTTCAAATAAATCCATTTCCCCGATTGCAAGCAGCAGGATCTCAGCCATTGTTAAGGTCAGGTAAATCATCAGAATCCTGTAACCAATTGATTTGGTTTTTGGATGAATCTTTTCCTGTAAAGTTGATTCAAGACTGAAAAGCTGATATCCGGTAACCCTGATAGAAGGCAATATAATTATAACAAGGACAATGAATCCGAAACCACCAAGCCAGTGTGTAAGGCTTCTCCAGAATAGTATCGAATGAGGAAGTATCTCGACATCTGTTATAATTGTCGAACCGGTTGTTGTAAAACCGGAACTTGATTCAAAGAAGGCATCAACAAATGAGGGTATTGTCCCGCTCAGTATATAAGGCAGGGTACCAAATCCAAGGAATATTAACCATGACAGTACCACAATAAGATAACCATCCCTGTTACTGAATTTCTGATAATCAGCAACATTTGTGACAAATCTGAAAACCACAGCAAAAAGTAAGGTGAATACTGCCGACCACAGAAATGGTTCCGGTGGTTCATTGTATATGAGAGCAACAGGAATACAAAGAAGAACCGAAACTGTTTCAATTAACAGAATTATACTTAATATCCTGAGAATCAGAAGCGGATTAATAAGTTTCATAGAATTCTACAAGAGAATTAGGGTTACAAATATAATCAGAAATAGTTACCCGCATTAAACAATTTGGTATCAGATATTCATTAAACTGAAATGAGTAATATCATTGAATGGTCATTTATAAGTTTTATATTTGAAATTGTTTTGTACGACAGGATTGCATCGTTCATGTAAGTTATAAAATTTAAAGATCAGAAAAATGGGAAAAGTATTGGTAATCGGAGCCGGTGGTGTTGGTACTGTTGTTGTTCATAAAATGGCATCTCTGCCTGATGTCTTTCACGAGATTATGCTTGCAAGCCGCACCAAATCAAAATGTGATGCCATTGCAGAAAAAATAGGAGGAAACCGGGTAAAAACAGCACAGGTTGATGCCGATAATGTACCTCAGCTTGTAAAGCTTATCAAGTCATTCAAACCTGACCTTGTTGTAAATGTAGCACTGCCTTACCAGGACCTTCATATTATGGATGCATGTCTTGAAACCGGTGTATCATATCTCGATACAGCCAACTACGAGCCGCTTGAAGAAGCCAAATTTGAATACAGCTGGCAATGGGCCTATCAGGACAGGTATAAAAAGGCAGGATTGACTGCAATACTTGGTTGCGGCTTTGATCCGGGTGTTACATCGATATTTACAGCATATGCCGCTAAGCATCATTTTGATGAACTGCACTACCTTGATATAGTTGACTGCAACGCAGGTGATCATGGTAAACCTTTTGCCACTAATTTTAATCCTGAGATTAATATCAGGGAAGTGACACAGGATGGAAAGTACTGGGAGAATGGCAAGTGGGTTATTACAAAACCTCATGCTATACATAAACCTCTGAATTATCCGCATATCGGACCAAAAGAATCATATGTTATCTATCATGAAGAGCTTGAATCACTTGTTAAAAATTTTCCAACCCTGAAAAGAGCCAGATTCTGGATGACATTCGGACAGGAATACCTCACTCACCTTCGGGTTATTCAGAATATAGGAATGGCAGGTATTGAACCTATCATGTTTGAAGGCAGGGAAATAATTCCTATTCAGTTCTTAAAGGCTGTCCTTCCCGATCCGGGAGAACTGGGAGAAAATTATAAAGGACAGACATCAATCGGATGCAGGATAAAAGGTATAAAGAGCGGGGCAGAAAAGACATACTATATATATAATAACTGCAGTCATGAAGCTGCTTATGCCGAAACCGGAACCCAGGGTGTGAGCTACACCACAGGTGTGCCAGCTGCTATCGGTGCAATGATGTACCTCAAAGGGATATGGAAGAAACCCGGAGTATTTAATGTTGAGGAGTTTGATCCTGATCCTTTCATGACTGAACTTAACCGGCTTGGACTACCATGGGTTGAACTTCACGATGTAGATCTTGAGGTATGATGGTGTGGCGGTACGACGGTACGACGGTGCGACGGTGCGACGGTACGACGGTACGACGGTACGACGGTGCGACGGTGCGACGGTGCGACGGTGCGACGGTTTGGTGGTTTGTCCTCGTACCCTCGTACCGTAATACCGTAATACCGTAATACCGTAATACCGTAATACCGTAATACCGTAATACCTTATAATAAACAAATCATACAATCATAATTTGTATTTATGTCGGTCAATTATAGTTCTGTTCCATCTCCCTGTTACCTTATTGATGAAGAAAGGTTCCGTAAAAACCTGTCTCTGATTAAACGTGTTGCGGATGAATCAGGTGCAGAGATCATACTTGCTTTCAAGGGATTTGCCATGTGGGGTGTATTTCCCATTCTCAGGGAATATGTTACCGGTGCGGCTGCCAGCTCAGCAGACGAAGCAAGACTTTGTTTTGATAAAATCGGATCACCTGCCCATACATATTCCCCGGTCTTTAAAGAGGATGATTTTGATAAAATCCTGAAATACAGTTCACAT
>Ga0129298_10000021_pt1 | contig 47872 bp, 38 predicted proteins | sample I19B2metaG_FD_94707 | JGI IMG/M metagenome (GOLD analysis project Ga0129298, IMG submission 94707) | Lake sediment bacterial and archeal communities from Gulf of Boni, Indonesia to study Microbial Dark Matter (Phase II) - ​I19B2 metaG | ecosystem: Environmental > Aquatic > Freshwater > Lake >... | reverse complement strand
TGATCCGATGAGATTTAATTATGCTCTCAATACACCATTCAGATTTCTGGCAGGAGTAGGTGTGCAGGTACAGAAATTTGCACTTTTGAGCGCTGATTATGAATATGTTGATTACAATTCTGCCTATTTCTTTCAAACAGGTGACGGATATAATTACAGCGATAAGAATAACACTATCCGTGAATCTCTCAAATCAACGAATAACTTCCGTCTGGGCGGGGAATTCAGACTTAATAAATTCTATTTCAGAACAGGCTATGGGTATTACGGACAGCCTTTTAAAGAAGGAGAGGAGAATGCAGATCTCGATTACAGAACAATATCAGGGGGGGTAGGATTCAGGGAAAAGAATCTATCGGTTGACTTTGGATATGTTAATTACAGAACTTCACAGTTAAAGTATCTTTATCGTCTCGATTCTTCATTTGAACCAGCTGATTATAACATTGAAACCAATAAGAATATGTTCTCCCTTACAATGGCTTTTAAATTTTGATCATAATTCTTTGAACACTTCCTGTTTTTATGGCTGCCTGTCAACGGGCAGCCTGTTTTTTATTCACAGGTATTCCTGAGTATCAGGACCAACATTAAAGAGAAGGTCAGCAATGCTTAATCCGGGAACAAATCCTTTATCTGAGGCAAAGACCTGACAGTATTCCCTGTATTCCATTTTGAATTCCTTCTTTGGCGTTAGGGTATATCTGAAGTCGGAAGGATAGAAATTTAAAGGTTCGAAGTGGGTTGTATAACCTATGTTGGTTTTAATCTTAAGTGCTTTAACCAGAAATTTCATAAGCTCCGCATTAAGATCGAGCAAAAATTCGTGATTTGCAGATATGATACCGGCAATCTCATCAAAGTAATATTCAAAATAAGGGGATGATTTATATGAAGCATTTAAGGCTCCAAGATGAACTTGCTGCCATCGTCTGGAATAATCAATCCGGATATCTTTCAGAGCAGTTTTATGAAAACTACCGAGCAGAACAGGTATTGACAGAGCCTGTATACCATTTGCAGAAAGAATGTAGCATCTGTTTCGGTAAGTCTGCTTGATATAGTTCTCCTCTTTTTCAATAAGAACCTCATCTGTCTTATTAATAAGAGAGAAGTATGAAACTGGAGGCAGGTATGCTGTAGAGACAAGGATCTTTCCAGTCATTTCCGGTACTCATTCAATTTTGTTAATCATACTTGCTGAAAAAGCAGCACCGAATCCATTGTCAATATTTACTACAGTTACACCTGAGGAACAACTTGTAAGCATTGCAAGCAACGCTGAGATCCCGCCAAAGTTTGCTCCATAGCCAACGCTGGTAGGAACAGCAATTACAGGCTTGTCGACAAGGCCTCCAACAACACTGGCCAGCGCACCTTCCATTCCCGCTATTACAATAACAACCTTGCATTTCCTTATTTCAGGTAATTTATCAACAAGGCGGTGGATGCCTGCTACACCGGCATCGTATATTCTTATAACATTATTCCCGAGCAATTCTGCAGTAACTGCAGCCTCTTCGGCTACAGGCATATCAGAAGTACCTGCTGTTATAACTGCGATAAGGCTGTCAGGCGGATGAGGCTTTTTCTTCTGAACAGATATTATCCTGGCCATTTTAAAATATACTGCTTCAGGTATTATTGACTTTACAGCATCGTACATCTCCTGGCTTGCCCGGGTTCCGACTGCATTATTTTCCCTCTCAGACATCACTCTGAAAATCTCCTTAACCTGTTCAACTGTTTTTCCGGCACAGTAAACTATTTCGGGATATCCGGTCCTAATCTCACGATGATGATCTATCCTGGCAAAACCGAGATCAGTGTACGGGAAATTTCTCAATACTTCAAGCGCATCATCCACACTTGTTTTACCTGTCTTAACATCTGTTAAAAGCTTTTCGACTTCCTTGATATTCATAGCTGTATATTTTCAGGGTTCAGACTACCTGTTCTGTATCCTTCCATATCCAAAGATATGTATCTGAAACCTATTTTTTTGAGTTTAGCCACAATTTGTTCTCTTTCAGGATTATGTATTAGTTTTTCGAGATATCCGGGGAGACACTCTATCCTGGCAACATCCTCATGCACCCTTACCCTTGTTCCGGGATACCCTCTTTCAAATAATAAGTTCTCTGCCTCCTCAATCATTCTGAGCATTTCATGTTTGATCTCCGTATTATATGGTATTCTTGTAAGAATACAGGCCATTGCAGGTTTATCCCATATACTCAGACCTTCCTTCCGCAACATCTCCCTGACTTCACTTTTTGTGATACCAGACTCCAGCAATGGGCTCCTTATACCCATTTCCTTAAGAGCTCTCATTCCGGGTCTGAATTCTCCTGAATCATCTGAATTTGATCCATCAAGTATATGTTTATATTTATGCTTTTCAGCAAACTCAAATATTTGTTTGAAAAGGGTTTGCTTGCATAAATAGCACCGCTCAACAGGATTATGTCTTATTACTTCAGGGAATTTAACTTCAATTATGGTGTGCCTGATCCCATGTTTTTTTGTAAATTCAGTTGCTTCAGTGATTTCGCGTCCAGGGATATAAGGAGTTTTGATAGTAACTGCAATAAAGCCTGATTTGTTTATTTTATGGGCTCTGTAGAGCAGAAAAGAACTATCCACACCACCTGAAAATGCAATTACTGCCGAATCAAGTACCTTTAGTATATTATTTAGTTTTTCAAATTTGCTATCTGTCATCTGTCTTCAATCTGATTAATCAATTTCCAGGCACCTTTTAATATTTCCGATTTCCGGTTTCCGGTTGCCCGTTACCTGTCGCCTGTCGCCATTCTTATGACCTATGCTTTTATTCCCGTTATGACAGCCATAATCCTGTTGTATACTTCCTTTACCGGAATATCTTTTTCTTCAGCAATCCTTTTGCAGTCATCATATTCAGGTTTTGCTGAAACCTCCACACCGTTATAAAATGATCTTTTAATCCTTACTTCACCCAAAACAGTATTGATACTTTCCAGTTTTCTGGTTAAAGTATCTTTTCTGAAAGGGAATGTTCGTATTCCCAGTGAAGTTGATTCACTGAAAATAATGTTTTTAAGCTGACCGGCTGCCTCGTTTTCACATATTACATGGAGCACAATGCCGGGACGTCCCTTTTTCATTATTATACTGGAAAGAAATACATCAGCTGCACCGGCTTTAAAAAGTTTCTCTGAAATGTGATCAAAAAATTCAGGATTCATGTCATCAATGTTACATTCCAGCTGAATAGCGTCGTGCCCGGTTTCCGGGTTTGTTACTATCTCTCCCAGAGATACCCTGAGCATGTTAGGAACATCGGGATGTTCCTTATGTCCAACTCCGTATCCGGTTTTATCTGTTTTAATAATAATGTCCGAACCGAAATGTGTTCCAAATGCTGAAATTATAGCCGCACCAGTTGGGGTTGTTGCTTCAAAATCTACACCTCCTTTTTTAACAGGAATGCCTTTAACTATTTCGGCTGTTGCAGGTGCAGGTACAGGTAACCTGCCATGGTCACATTTTACAAATCCTCCGCCCAGTTCAAGAGGTGAAACATGCACTGCATCCGGCTTGATAACATTGAAGCAGATAGCAGCACCTACAATATCTATAATTGAATCAATGGCACCTACTTCATGAAAATGGACCCTGTCGATAGAAATTGCATGAACATGTGCTTCAGCTTCAGCTATTTTCATGAAGATCTTAATACTGAGATCCTTTACTTTGCTATCGAGAGAAGAATTATTTATAATCTTCTCAATATCAGATAAATGCCTGTGAGCATGTTGGTGCCTGGTTTGACGTACAGTAACCTTTGTACCGTACATCCCGTGACGTTGTTCCTTTTGTACTACCAGTTCCCATCCCTTCAGATTCAGCTTATTCAATTCACCTATAAGAAAATCCTTATCAACTCCAAGGTCAATCATGGCTCCCAGATTCATATCTCCGCTTATGCCGGAGAAGCACTCATAGCTTAAAACCTTCATAATACTGATTTGATGACAGACTGTAATTTTGTAAACAATTTAATCCTTCAATAGTTCAGGAATTTCAATTATCATGAACTGAAGTACACCGCCTGCAAATATACTACATAGAATCTTTCAGAAATTAAAATATATTTCAAATATGATATTTGTCGTTTCCTGCTTTGCTCATGTAACATAACTTTGTATTAAAATCGGGTATTATTATGAAACCAACTCATATTGAACACATCGGCATTGCCGTCAGAAATCTTGAGAATGCAATAAGCTTATATGAAAATACCTTTGGCCTCAGGTGTTATAAAATAGAGGAAGTTGCTGATCAGAAAGTCCGAACTGCATTTTTCATGATAGGTCAGACCAAAATTGAACTACTGGAATCTACTGATCCTGAAGGACCTGTGGGTAAATTTATTGAAAATAAAGGTGAGGGAATACATCATATTGCATTTGCAGTTGAAAATATCGAGGAGGGATTAATCGAAGCCGAGAAATCGGGTATCAGACTTATAGACAGCAAACCAAGAAAAGGTGCAGACGGACTGGATATTGCATTCCTTCATCCGAAATCCACTGCCGGGGTTCTGATTGAAGTATGTGAGCATAAACAAGAGTAAATTCATTAGTTGAAATAAAGTAAATATTAAATTTACAATACCAAAACCAGAATAACTATGTATAAATGCATTGTTTGCGGATATATATATGATCCCGAGTTGGGCGATCCTGAAGGAGGCATCGAACCTGGCATAAAGTTCAGTGAGCTTCCGGATGATTACTTATGTCCTATATGCGGAGCTTCAAAAGATGAATTTCTGGAATACAATTAAACAGTTATGACTTCCTGTATATACCTGAATTAAACTTTTTCAGGCATACTTCGAATCACATCAGTCAGAAGTGTCCAGAATAACTGTGTTGAGGCTACATCTATCTTTTCTTCAGGTGTATGCGCCCCTCTGATGGTAGGACCGAATGATATCATGTCTATACCCTTGAAGGTTTCATGTATTAGTCCGCATTCAAGTCCTGCATGGATTGCCCTTACAACCGGTTCCTTTCCAAAGAGGTTCTTGTAGGAATCTCTTGTAATTCTCAGAATTTCAGATGACATGTCAGGTTTCCAGCCAGGATAGCCGTCAGAGTGTTTAATATCAGCCCTGGCCCTGTGAAGGCACCTGACCACCTTGGCTGCAGTTTCCCGCTTGGCTGCTTCTACTGAACTTCTCTGGGTGGTTACAATTATTATGCTGTTATTTTCAGCAAACTTTACCGAGGCCAGATTTGTGGATGTTTCTACAAGATCTGACATATCCTTTGACCATGCAATTACTCCGTGCGGACAGCAATCCAGAGCATCAGTCAGTTTTGCCTGACTGTCAGCATCCATAGTATAATCCGGCATGTCTGCCTCAGATACTGAAATCTTCAATTCCTTCTCTGTTTCACCAAACTCATCCGACTGAAAGTTAAAGAATTCATTTACAGATTTCACAATTTCTTCCCTGTCTGAAATATCTGCAACAATTAATGCAAATGCTTCGCGGGGTATTGCATTTCTGAGGTTCCCTGCGTCAAGATGTGAAAGGTTGATTTCATATGATTTGCTGAGACTCATCAGCAGGCTGTTCATTATCTTCACAGCATTACCCAGACCTTTGTGGATCTCGTCACCTGAGTGTCCTCCGCGCAAACCTGTAACAGATAATTCTAATGCACAGCAGTTGCTTCTTACAGGTACCTGTTTATAATTAACAATACCTAAAGTATCCATTCCTCCGGCACAACCAATATAAAGAATACCTTCATCTTCAGAATCGAGATTAAGTAGTGTTCTGCCTGTAAAAAAATCAGGTTTCAGATTGATTGCTCCGGTCATCCCTGACTCTTCATCAACCGTAAAAAGACATTCTATTCTTCCGGTTTTAAGATCTTTGTCAGTCAGAATTGCCATCTGGGCAGCAATGCCAATACCATCATCAGCTCCCAGGGTTGTACCAGATGCTGTAACCCATCCATCTATTATAACCGGTATAATCGGATCGGTTTTCCAGTTGTGAGGATGGTCGGCATTTTTTTCGCCTACCATATCCATATGACTCTGAAGTACAACAGTTTTAATATTCTCCATTCCGGGGAATGGGTGTCTTGTTATTAGTATGTTGCCAACAGCATCTTCCTTCGATTCAAGATTATTTTTAGCTGCAAAGTCCAGCAAATATCTTCGTATCTTTCCCTCGTTCCTGGATGTTCTTGGTATATTGCAGATCTCCTCAAAATGCCGCCATATTGCTCCAGGTTGTAATTCGCTCAGAATCCCCATATGAAAAAATATTCCCCTTAAAAAATAATCGTCAAATGTAGCATAATTATTATACTTAAAAGCTTTTAAGTATCATTTAATCGATGAAAATGAAATGAATGTGAAAACAAACATTCAACTATCTGAAATACAGTAGTATATAAAGATTAAAATATAATTGATTCTATTATCGGAGATATTTTTGGTATCAATGCATCAGCCAGGGCTCAGGAATATTTGATTTCTGATGTCCGGGTATTTCCAGAAGAAGTCTTAAGCCAAGTCCTCCCTCTCTCTGAAAATATTCAAGCCTGATCTTATGGTATCCCTTTCCGAGAGGGTAGTATCCACCCTCTTCCTTCATGCCATGTATGCCATCATTGGTAATTATCTCAGTGCCATTAAGAAACAGCCGGCTTCCGTCATCTGAGATCAATGAAATGCCATAGACATCATCAGCGGGAATAAGAAAATATCCCTCATATTCGATAGCAAAAAAGGAATCTCTTTTTGCAAGCGTATGTGATATCTCTGTGACAGTTTTCTTAAAGGCCGGCCTGAGTTCATGAAATTCAGGCAGCCTGTCAAATTCACCATAGAAAACTGACGCAATAAGACCTGACTTAAGGTCATATACTTCCATTGCAGGAATGGCAGTTTTCTTTTCAATTAACATAGTTGCAGTCCTGCTGCTAATATCATCCCATTGCGTAAAGGCTTTGATGACAGTTGTTTCGGAGATCTTTACCGGTTCAGTGAATATTTTTGAACTGGGCAGAGGTTCAGTTCCGTCTGTAGTAAAGAATATCTTTCCGCCAGACCTGAAATTGGAAAGAGTTATAGTATAAGAATCGGTAAATATTCTGACAGGAGAGTCAATATCCGGAGGAATCAAATTGTTGTTTGCTTTATATACGTTTTCAATTCCCATCTTGTTTATTTTTCTGTCATATGTCATCAGTCCATTGGTTTCTGTCTCAACATCGGTTGTCTGGGTATAAACTGTGGCACTGAGTCCATAATCCTTAACAAACCTGTAAACCTGATCATAATAAGACTCATATTTTGATAGTAGCTGGACTGAATCGTCCATATTCCTGTAGCCCCAGTTGTGTTGTTCCCATGTATGTCCCACCACTGGAAGGCCAAGACCTCCGAATTCTCCAAGTACAATTGCTCTGTTATTTTCAGCAGGAGGGATGGCAGGATCGGGATAGTGATGAATATCATTTATATCGCCAGTGCCCCTGTCAGTCCATCCCGACGAACTGTTAACAAGCCGAGTCGAGTCATAATCCTTAACTAGTTTTGTAATCCTTTCTGTATCAAATTGCCCCCATCCCTCATTAAACGGGACCCACATTACGATAGAAGGGTGATTATATTTTGTTTCTATCAACCTTTTAAGCTCATATTCAAATTGTTCCGCCGATTCCTGAGATTTTGTAATGTCAGGCTGATCACCGGATATATATTCGTCACCGCTCGGCATATCCTGCCAGACAAGTATTCCCATCCTGTCGCACCAGTGATAAAAAATCCTGTTCTCCACCTTGACATGTTTCCGTAACATATTGAAGCCCATTTTTTTTGTCATTTCGAGATCATAGACCATGGCCTGTTCAGAAGGTGGGGTATAAATACCATCAGGCCAGAATCCCTGATCGAGCGGGCCGTTCTGATAAACAAATTTGTTATTGAGCTGAATCCTTTTGAATCCGTCCGGAGTTTTTCCCAGGGAAATCTTTCTAAGCCCAGTAAATCCTGATAATTTATCTATAGATCTATCCCCATCTGTTAGTTCTATCAAGACTGAGTACAAATATGGACTATCAGGAGTCCAAAGCTTTGGATCAGGAATGTTTAAAGTAATAATATCACTGCAGTTGCCTGATTCACTTGCAATTAAGCCATCTTCGTTTAGAATGGATATCTTTATTTTGTTATTATCAGGATTAATTACTTCAGCAGAAAAGGAAACAGTACCGGTTTCAATATCGCAAACACTCCTGTAGGAAGCTATATATGATTTTTGTACCGGTTCTATCCAGACAGTCTGCCAGATGCCTGTAGTTGGGGTATACCAGATACCCCGGGGTTCAGATACCTGTTTACCCCTGGGCTGCGTTCCCTTATCAGTAGGATCCCAGATGCAAACCATTAGTTCATGGTTCTTTCTTCGCTCAAGATGCCCGGTAATATTAATCGAGAAAGGATCATATCCGCCTCTATGCCTTCCTGCTTCCTGACCGTCAATATAAACTATTGTTTCCCAGTCCGATGCCTCAAAATTCAGAAGTACCTGGTCCCCCTTCCATGATTTGGGTATTTTAAAAGTACGTCTGTACCATAAGTTTTCATTTTCACTGACACGTTTCTTCACTCCTGAAAGTGCTGATTCAACAGGGTAGGGGACAAGAATTTTTCCATCCCACTTATCAGGTCTGGTATTCCTTTCGGTAATTGCATAGTCCCATAAACCATTCAGATTTACCCATTCTTCTCTCCTTGCATCAGGACGGGGATACTCAGTCCATGGCAATGCAGGATCGACCTGAAGTGCCCATTCAGTCAAAAGAGGATTTTCAGAGATTTTCCATTCTGCAAGAGCTTTTTTCCTGCCATAGTTGCATGACTGGCAAAATAGAAAAAAGACAATAGTTACTATTGCAATATTCGATTTCATTTTTCTTAAGGCAGATATATTCCCGTTAATGTTACCCGAGCTTCATCTTTTCAACTTCCTCGATATTTCTTTCGTTTGTAACTACTTTTGCATCAGGGGTATAAAGGTAGTCTATCAGATCCTGGTATTTCTCCATTATTTTACCACGGACGATTTTCATAGTTGAGTTCATCAGACCATTATCTTCAGTAAAGCTTTGTTCGAGAATACCTATGGCAACAGGAAGCCATCTCTGCGGAAACATATTACCATATTTTCCGTTAATTCTGTATTCATTGATTTCATTTTCAATCAGTATAATAACAGCCCTTTTTCCTTCATCCGAATCAGCGGTCAGATTTTTCTCCTCAAGGTAAACTTTAAGGGCGTGCTGATTTGGAACCACCAGAGCTACTGTATATGGTTTCTGATTATTGTAGAGCATGCACTGATCGATATACTTTGATTGCTCGGAAATGGCCTCCTCAATACCTTCCGGGCTGAATTTCTCACCGTCATCAGCTATAAGAAGACTCTTGAATCTGCCAAGTACATAAAGAAATCCATCGGGTGACATAAATCCCATATCACCTGTGTAGAGCCAGCCATCCTTAATTGTATCCTTTGTAGCATTTTCATTTTTCCAGTAACCGTGCATAACATTGCCTCCTCTTATCACAATTTCACCTTTTTGTTCTGCCGGAAGCTCATTGCCGTCATCATCACAGATTTTTAGATCCATATTATTGACGAGAACTCCGGATGATCCCAGTTTGTGTCTTCCTGCAGAATTTGATGAAATCACAGGTGATGCCTCACTTAGTCCATAGCCCTGGAACATGGGAATTCCGAGGGCATAAAAAAACCTTTGGAGTTCAATATCCAGCAGTGCACCACCACCAATGAAATAATCCAGTTCACCTCCATATGCTTCCCTGATCTTAGAGAACAGGATTTTATCATAAAGCCTCAGAAGAGGCTTTTTCAGTTTCTGAATACCACTCCCTTTATTCCAACCCTCCTTATTGTAGGAATAAGAGATTTTCAATGCATGATTAAAAAGAAATTCGATTAATGCTCCTTTTTCCTTTATCCCTTTCTCAATATTTTTTCTGAAGTTCTTTGCTATAGCAGGAACGCTCATCAGCATGTTGGGCTTAATTTCCTTCAGACATGCAGGAAGGTTACGGAGGGTCTCCATAGGAGTTTTTCCTGTCTTTACAGATGCGATACTGGCTCCCTTGCCCATGAAAGCAAATATTCCGCAGGTATGACCAAATGAATGGTCCCATGGAAGAATGAGTAATGTTTTATAGAATGATGGGATATCAATCAAGCTGTACGCCTGGTATACATTTGTCACATAGTTTCCGTGCGTCAGGATAATACCTTTGGGATCAGCTGTTGTCCCTGATGTATAGCAAATATTTGCAAAATCAGATGGCAAAATGCTTTTGAAAAGCTTTTCAAAGCTTTCCATGCTGCCGGGCATATCCAGCCATTCACGCCCCAGTTTTCTTACCTCGTTGAAATGGATCTCGTTTGCTGAATATTCCTCCTGTGTATCAAAGTGGATGATTTTTTCAATTGTAGGGCAACCATCAATTACCTCCCTGAGTTTTATGGCCTGGTTGGATGAAACAAGAATCATCCTTGATCCTGAATGATTTATCCTGAATTTTATCTCTTCCGGATTAAGTTTGACTGATAATGGCACATTGATTGCCCCGGTATAAAGTATGCCAAGTTCTCCGATAACCCAGCTGTTTCGTCCTTCTGATATGAGACTCAGCCTGTCTCCCTTGTTAATCCCAAGTCTCGTTAGCCCGGCAGCAAACTCATATACCTGTTTTTTTGTTTCACCATATGTTGTGCCTTCATACCGCTCATTTGGTTTTTCCCACAAGTAGACGTTGCTACTGAACTTTTCAACGCTCTCTTCAAAAAATTGGATTAAGGATTTCATTTAACCACGATTTAGTTTAAGAATTCTTTATTCAACACCGAATATACAAAATTCAGCTAATCCATATTTAAATTGCATATATTATTATCATTTGTTTTGGTTCACAAATATTTGTATCTTTGATAATTATGCTTGAAAAAATCCTGACAATTAATTATTATAAATATCTTAACTTCAATATTATGAGACATTTATCTACCTTATTGTTTGTTTTAATAGTTGTGCTTGTCGTAACTCCTTCATGCAAGAACAGGGGAGGCTTATTCGGAAAGAAGAAAGCTGATACAACCGGAGTCTGGCTTGCCCGTCAGGACAGCCTGAGGGTAGTTGATTCCATAAGAAAAGCCCAGGAAGCTCTGGTTGCACTGGAAAATGCCAGGTTGGATTCGATTAGGATTGCTGAAGAAGCAAAATTGGCTTTTAAATATCATATAATTGTTGGCAGCTTCTATACTCCTGAATATGCCAGGAACCTTGCTGAAGAGTATAAATCGAAAGGATATAATGTGAGGATTCTTCAGATGAAAGGAAGCCGTTTTGAACTGGTATCTGCAGAAGCATTTGACAAATTCAGACCGGCTGTTAACAAATTACAGGATTACCAGGCTAATATAATGCCTGACGCCTGGCTATATATAGATAATTAGGATAGCTGAATTAGTTACCGGTCTTTCTGAAAATGGTTTCCTCCCTGTCGGGACCAACTGAGACAAGAGTTACAGGTACACCGCAATATTTCTCAATAAATTCAATAAAGCCTGTCAGTTCTGCAGGCAGATCGTTGTATTTTCTGATTCCTGAGATATCCTTTTGCCAACCCCTGAATTCGGTATAGACTGGTTCAATAACGTGTTCATTACCAAATGGCAGTTCATTTACCTCTTTTCCGTCAATTTTGTAGGATGTACAAACCTTTATGGTTTTGAACCACGACATTACATCAGCTTTTGTCATGAAAAGCTGTGTGGTGCCGTTTATCATTATTGAATATTTTAGTGCAGGGAGGTCAAGCCATCCGCACCTTCTTGGTCTGCCTGTTGTTGCCCCGAATTCTTTTCCTGTATTTCTGAGTGTATCACCGGTTTCATCTGTTAGTTCAGTAGGAAAGGGGCCACTGCCAACCCTGGTGCAATAGGCTTTGAAGATTCCATAGACATCACCAATTCTTTTTGGTGATATACCGAGTCCTGTGCATGCGCCGGCACTGATAGTATTTGAAGATGTAACGTAAGGGTATGAGCCAAAATCGACATCCAGCATTGTACCCTGTGCACCTTCGGCAAGTATTCTTTTCCCTCCGGATGCAAGATCATTCACCAGATACTCTGTATTTACAATCCTGAATTCCTTTAGAAGCTCAATTCCCTCAAACCATCCCTTTTCAAAGTCATTCAGGTTGAAACTGAAACTGTAGTTTTTAAGAATAGCTAAATGCCTTTCGGTACTGGCCCGGTATAGATCCATGAAATCGCTACGGAGAATATCCCCGACACGTAAACCTGAGCGCCCTGTCTTATCAGTATAGGCAGGACCGATTCCTTTTAAGGTAGAACCTATCTTTGTATTACCCTTATGCTGCTCGTATGCGGAGTCAAGTATCCTGTGGGTAGGAAGAATAAGATTAGCCCTGGTTGAAACCACAAGTCGTTTTGTAAGATCGGCTGCAAACGGTTTAAGCTCATCAATCTCTTTTTTGAAAACTGCCGGATCTATAACAACCCCATTGCCAATTATATTCAGTTTATCAGGATGAAAAATGCCGGAAGGAATAAGATGCAGTACATGTTTAATATTATTGAATTCAAGTGAATGACCTGCGTTGGGGCCACCCTGAAATCTTGCAATAACATCATATTCGGGACTCAATGCATCAACCAGTTTTCCTTTCCCCTCGTCACCCCATTGAAGTCCTAAAAGTATGTCAATGTTCATGTTATAAGATTATGTAAGTAGTAGTTTTAATGGTGTAAGTTACGAAATTATTCGACTGTGAAAAAAGTCATGGAATTTTGACTATTTCTTTTTATCCGTCTCGTTTTTGCCGCTGTTCACGTTACCATAAATATAAAGAGAATGGTAGAGAGGAGTGAAATGATGAAGTTCACTTGCCGTGCTGATTATTTCATAAATACGTGGATCACAGAATTCAATAACCCTTCCTGTTTCAATATCTATTATATGGTCATGCTGACCACACTGGTATGCCCTTTCGAACTGGGCAATATTTTTACCGAACTGATGTTTTATTACCAGGTTACAGTCGAGCAGTAATTCTATTGTGTTGTAAAGTGTTGCCCTGCTTACCCTGTAATTCTTGTTTTTCATGAAGATATAAAGCGATTCTATATCAAAATGACCTGACCTTGAATATATTTCTTCGAGTATAGCATACCTTTCCGGTGTTTTTCTGTGACCTTTCCTTTCGAGATACTCGGTAAAGATTTTTTTTACAGTGATCTTGGTACTGTCACTAATCATAATTGGTCTAATTTTAAATAATGACAAATGTACATATTTTCAATTTAATCGCAGAGAGAGAGAATATTCTTATGGAAGCATTAAGACAAGTCTTCAACTCTTCTCACATTTTCAATTCCGTTTATACCGGAGATTTTCATTATAAGGTTATTAAGATCTTTGGTATGATGAACATACAAATCAATTGTTCCTTCAAATATTCCATTATGAACAGAAATATTGATGCCTGTCATGTTTACCTTAAGCTCTGAGGAAATAATATTTGTTATTTCATTAACAAGACCAATCCTGTCGATTCCACTCATACTTACTCTTGCGAGAAAGGAGTTCAGTTTATGTATTGCCCATTTAACCGCAACTATCCGGTCCCCTTCATTGGACATGATCCTGATAGCTTCAGGGCACTTGGGCTTGTGTATCATTATTGAACCTTCGGAGGTATGATAGCCAACCACATCATCACCTGGTATTGGATTACAGCACTTTGCGATACTGTATGACTGTGATGCATTATCAACATTTTCCCTGAGAAGGAATGGAACTTTTTTGTCAATTTTTGACACCTTGTCATTATCGTCTTTCTTTTCTTTTCGTGAACCAATGAATTTCAGATCCCAGTACTTAATCACACTTCTTGAAGTGTTCTTCCTAAGTACCCTCTTAAGATCGTCAGTATTGATCTTTCCAAGCCCTATTCCAGCCAATAGATCATCCTTTCCGGTGGATTCAAATTCCTCGAGCAGCTTTTTCAGTATCTCATTATTAAGCCGGAGATTGAGAATGCCAAGCTGTGCCTCCAGTATTTCTGTTCCTTTCTGGATTATATCCTTCGATTCATTCTTCAGGGCAACTTTAATAGCCTCCTTGGCTTTTGTGGTTCTCACATATTTTAACCACTCCTTGTCGGGTTTTGCAATATCTGATGTTATGATTTCAACCTGGTCACCACTGTTGAGTATGGCACTGATAGGATTGAGTCTGTAATTTATCTTGGCCCCGATGGCTTTGTTTCCTACTTCTGTATGTATTTCATATGCAAAATCAAGGGCAGATGCTCCTTTCGGGAGACTGATAAGAAGACCCTTGGGGGTAAACACCATTATCTCTGAAGAGAACAGGTTCATTTTAAATTCATCAAGAAACTCTATCGGATCCTCCAGCGGATTCTCGAGCATCTGTCTGATTTTTTTAATCCATTTGTCAAGCTCGCTTTCAGGTGATTCATCCCCTTTGTATTTCCAGTGTGCTGCATAACCTCTCTCCGCTATCTCATCCATCCTTTCGCTCCTGATCTGTACCTCAATCCATCTTCCCTCAGGACCCATTACTGTAAGGTGCAGAGCTTCATAACCATTTGGTTTTGGGCGGCTTACCCAGTCACGTAACCTGTCAGGTTTGGGAAGATAGGAATCGGTGATGATGGAGTAAATATTCCAGCATTGCGTTTTTTCAGGAATCCCCGGTACCGGTTTGAATACTATTCTTACTGCAAGTACATCATATATCTCTTCAAATGGTACATTTTTGGCCTGCATTTTTTTCCAGATGGAAAATACAGATTTAGGTCTTCCGCTGATATCGAACTGAAAACCCGCCTCCATAAGTTTCTCTATTATGGGAAGAGAAAATTTATTTATCAGGGCTATATTCCTTTTTTCGGAATGTTTTAATTTGCCGGTAATTTCATCGTAAATCTGAGGCTGACGGAATTTGAAGCTGAGATCTTCCAGCTCGCTTTTTATTGCATATAAACCGAGCCTGTGTGCAAGCGGAGCGTACAGAAAGATAGTCTCCCCGGCAATTTTCATTTTCTTGTGCTCAGGCATTGATTCCAGGGTTCTCATATTATGAAGCCTGTCAGCTATTTTAATCAGAATAACCCTGAGGTCATCAGAAAGTGTAAGCAACATTTTCCTGAAATTCTCTGCCTGCATCGAGGTAGAGGTCTCCTTGTTGTATGTACCGGAAATTTTAGTTAGTCCGTCAATGAGAGATGCGATTTTGGAGCCGAATTCCCGTTCTATTTCATTAAGTGAGTACTCGGTATCTTCAACTACGTCATGAAGAAGAGCTGTAGCTATAGATCCCGCGCCAAGGCCAATTTCCTGGTTTACTATTTTTGCAACACAAATGGGATGAATCACATAAGGTTCTCCTGATTTTCGCCGCATATTCCAATGAGCTTCATTGGCAATTTTAAATGCCTTGTCTATCAGCTCCCTGTCACCAGGCTTGTTGCAGCGAATGAGATTGCTTACAAGCGACTCATATTCAGAATTTATCCTGTGTACATCCTCATCATCAAAAACATCCTTATTCGCCATAGAGTATAATAATACACCTTTTTGTGCAGAATACAAAGATAGCTTTTATGCTCTAATGATTGTATTGCTGCCTTTCGATATCCCGATCAAAATTTTACCGGTTAAAATAGATTGCAATTGTACCCGTTCTTGAAATTGATTTACCTGAAGGGGTCAGAACCCGAAGTGACCATAGATAAATTCCCTGTGACAGGGGATCTCCTTTATAAGTACCATCCCAGGAATCAAGGTGATTTCTTGTTTCAAAAAGGGTTTTTCCCTGTCTGTCACTAATGACAAATATATAATCAGCCGGGGTGAATGAAAGTACAGGTCTGAACAGATCGTTTATCATATCGCTATTAGGGGTGAATACATCCGGTACAGTTATAGTTTCCACCGATTCAGTACAAGCCTCACCCGAGAGTGTGGAACCTGATATACCATATGGATTTAATACCTCTTCAGCCCCAAGTTTGAAGCAAACCTCACCTGTAGTTATGTCATACATAAGGTTTTTATAATCAATCAGAATTGAAGAATCGGATGATACAATCTCTGTGACTTTATTATAACCTGTTCCTGTATTTACGAAAAGTGAGTACATACCGGTTTCCCCATTCCACTTTTCATAATGATTCCATCTGAGAACCAGGTTATTGTTTATACTTTCAATTGTCAGGACAATATTTGAAGCCAGGTTGGAAACAGTAATTGGTTTATTGCAACTGTTTATTGCGGATAGCCTGTAGTAATTTATTGCCCCGGGATCTGCCTTTTCATCTGTGTATCTAATTATACCTGAAGTGGAAAAAGGCCTTGCTATTTCTGTGAAGCTTCCAGATTTTCCGGTTTTTCGTTCAAGCCGGAATGTTGAAATATCTGATAGCGGATCTGCTGTGAAAGAGAGTGATACTTTATTGTCAGTTATTGTTGCATAATCAGCATTAATCCAGTCAGGTGGCCTTTGCATGGCAGTTGAAAGACACACCTTATTTGATCCGGATATATTTCCGCCTTCAAGTATAGCACTTACTATGAAACAGTATTCAGAATTTGTTGTGAAGTTGCTGAGTCTGAATTTGAGACTGTCCGGATCCACCACGGCAAGATCAGAAAATGTGCCTCTATTAACGGATGCTGATATCCGGTAACCTGTAACTTTCTTTGGTTCAGAAATGTAGTTATTCCAGGAGACAGTAATTATCTTATTGCATGTATCGATTTTTGCATCCGCAAAAATGGTATTCAGATGGTTTGAAAGGGGACTTGTGCAATTTGGCATCCTGTGAGCGGCGACAACATATGAAACGCTGAAGTACCTTGTTGCAGGGGTGATGTGTGTATAATTAACAGCTGACGGATTCCAGATGGTATCAATGGGTATGCCTGTACCATCGTTAAATTTATAAACAACATATCCTGCTATACCTGATGATGGACTCAGATCCCAGCTTATATTAACATTGCCGGAGATCGGATCAACAGTAACGAGATTAAGTTTTGGTGATTCAGGCACAGTACAATTTACCTGCGACAAGGCTTTGTTTGTCAGTATCAGCAGAGTTAACAGGATAATATAATACTTAATCGTGCTCACCATTTTCTTTCAAAAACTATAAGGGACAAACTTATATAAAAAACTGGCAGGGTTTAGTATTGTTTTTATATTTGCATAATTATGTTCAGATCCAATCTATTCAAAAAAATCTCAGGCAAGAATCTAGTTGATAAAGACCAGCTTAAAATTGTATACTTTCTGAGTCTTGTGGTAGGTCTTCTGAGCGCTTTTGCAGCAGCTTTCCTGAAGAATGCCATTCATTACACCCACCTCTTTATGACAAGAGGGATTACTGACGAAAAATCAGGATTTTTATACCTGGCATTTCCGATTACAGGGATGCTGCTTACCCTTCTTTTTGTCAGGTATGTTGTACGTGACAATATTAGCCACGGAATCAGCAGGGTATTATTTTCCATTTCAAAAAGAAGAGGATATCTCAGAGCCCATAATACCTGGAGTTCCATTATGGCCAGCACACTTACAATAGGATTCGGGGGTTCAGTCGGAGCAGAAGCACCAATTGTACTGACAGGTTCCTCAATAGGATCAACGATCGGGAGATTTTTCAGGTTAAACAGCAAGAGTATCACACTTCTTATTGGCTGCGGGGCAGCAGGTGCTGTTGCTGGAATATTCAAGGCACCGATTGCAGGAATTGTTTTTGTCCTGGAAATCCTTATGCTTGATCTGACTATTTCCTCCATTGTGCCTCTTCTTATTTCATCGGTCACAGCTGCCACAGTATCTTATTTTCTGATGGGAGACAAGGTTCTCTTTTCGTTTAACATCACTGAATCGTTAGTTGTCGGGAATATTCCCTGGTATATTGTACTCGGAATAATTTCCGGACTTATTTCACTTTACTTTTCAAAGATGACACTTTTTCTTGAAGGATCTTTTGAAAAGGTTAAGAATCAGTATATCAGGCTTATAATCGGAGGATCAGTGCTGGGTTTACTCATTTATATCTTCCCAGCCTTTTACGGGGAGGGTTATGATACAATAATGACATTACTTCAGGGTGATTCAGGGAAAATTTTTTACAGTAACATTTCTGTTAATCTAGCCGATAATTACCTGTTAATGTTTGGTTTCCTTGCCGGTCTGATTCTGCTGAAGGTTGTTGCCAGCAGTGCAACAAACGGAGCAGGGGGTGTTGGTGGTATTTTTGCTCCGACACTGTTTATCGGAGGAATCACGGGCTTCCTGGTTGCAGGAGTGCTTGGAAATCTTTTTCAACTTGAACTGCCCGATAACAGATTTGTACTAGCAGGTATGGCCGGAATGATGGCAGGGGTAATGCATGCTCCGCTCACTGCAATATTCCTGATTGCTGAGATTACAGGAGGCTATAACCTTCTGATACCATTAATAATAACTGCAACAATTGCTTATATCACTACCCGGAGTTTTGAAAAACACTCAATATATCATCTTGAACTGGCAAAAAGGGGAGAGCTTATTACTCATGATAAGGATAAAGCGGTTCTGACACGTATGAACTGGAAAAAGGAGATTGAGACAGATCTTAAAACAGCAGGACCCAATGACACACTTGGCGATCTTATCAGAATTATTTCCAAATCAAAAAGAAATATATTTCCGATTGTTGATGAGTACAATATTCTTGAGGGGGTGGTAAGCCTTGATGATGTCAGGGAAATAATGTTTGACCAGGAGATGTACAAAACAACCTATCTGAAAGATATTATGACTGTACCTCCAACCTATATTGATATCAGGGAGAATATAGAAGCTGTTATGGAGGCATTCAGAAAGACCGGAGCATGGAATCTGCCTGTTCTGGATAATGGTTATTATGTGGGATTTATTTCTAAGTCAAGAATTTATTCAACCTACAGGGAACTGCTGGTTGAATATTCGGAAGAATAAAAATTAATAATTCAGGATATGAAAAGAGACAAATTGATTTTCGACCTTATTGAAAAGGAAAAAGAACGCCAAATAAACGGAATAGAGCTTATAGCTTCTGAGAATTTTGTCAGCCAGCAGGTGCTGGAGGCCATGGGATCTGTTATGACCAACAAATATGCAGAAGGTTATCCTGGTAACCGTTACTATGGAGGATGTGAGATAGTAGACCAGTCGGAGCAGATTGCAATTGACCGCCTAAAAAAATTATTCAATGCCGAATATGCAAATGTCCAGCCACATTCAGGTGCGCAGGCAAACATGTCAGTATTCATGACGGTTATGAAACCCGGAGATTCATTCATGGGTTTGAATCTGGCGCATGGAGGGCATCTGTCACATGGTTCTCCTGTCAATTCATCAGGTCTGCTTTATAAACCTGTAGCTTACAGTGTAAAAGAGGATACCGGCCTTGTTGACTATGATATGATGGAAGAAGTAGCACTCAGGGAAAAACCTAAAATGATAATAGGTGGTGCATCAGCCTATTCACGTGAATGGGATTATGAGCGAATGAGAAAAATTGCCGACAGCATCGGTGCAATTTTTATTGTTGATATGGCTCACCCGGCAGGACTTATAGCAGCCGGATTACTTAGGAATCCGCTAAAACATGCCCATATCATTACTTCCACCACTCATAAAACACTGCGTGGTCCCAGGGGCGGAATTATTCTTATGGGAAAAGATTTTGTAAATCCATGGGGAATTGTGACTCCAAAGGGTGAGGTGAGGATGATGTCATCCCTGCTTAACTCTTCAGTTTTTCCAGGCGTACAGGGTGGTCCGCTGGAACATGTAATTGCCTCCAAAGCAGTCGCATTCGGTGAGGCGCTTGAACCTTCATTTGGTGAATATCAGAAGAGGGTTAAGAAAAATGCTGCAATAATGGCTGAATCATTTACTTCAAAAGGATATAAAATTATTTCCGGAGGCACGGATAATCACCTTATGCTTATAGATCTCAGGACAAAATTCCCGGACCTCACAGGAAAAAAAGCTGAAAATATTCTCGGACTTGCCCATATAACAGTAAATAAAAACATGGTGCCTTTCGACAGCCGTTCACCTTTCCTTGCATCAGGTATAAGGGTAGGAACACCCGCAATTACCACCAGAGGACTGAAAAGTGAAGATATGGGAATAATTGTTGAGCTTATAGATGAGGTTTTATCAAATTCTGATAATGAGCCATTTATTGCAAGTGTTGGTAAAAAGGTTGTAGAAATGATGAAGGATTATCCCTTATTCTCTGAATAAATCTGAATCATTTTCTATTTCAGCACCAGACTATGGAGTATTAATTGTTTTTATTGTACCTTTGTATTTTATAATGAATCATTCCATTCATGAATAATCAGAAGCTAATTTTTATTGTTGATGATGATCAGTTTATTAATACACTGGTTGCCAAAAGGTTTGAGGAAGAAGGATACCGTGTGGAGGCTTTTACTTACGGTGAGGAATGCATAAAAGCCCTGAACAGGAATCCTGATGTTATTATCCTCGATTATTATTTTATCAGCAATGACAAGGAGGTTATGAATGGGATGGAGGTTCTGGATAAAATCAAGGGAGTAAAACCCCAAATGCCTGTAATAATGCTCTCTGGCCAGGATAAGGGTGAGATTGTTCTTGAATTAGCGAGGAAAGGGATAAGTGATTATATTATAAAAGATAATAATCTCATTGATAATCTCAGGGAGGCTATCAAAGATCTTTTCAATTAATAATTCCGGTCTATTTTAGCTTAAAATTATACGTTATTGTTCCTTTCTGAAATTCCGAAGCTGAGAATGAATGATCGGGATTGAATCGTGCTTCCATTGCCGCATCCTTTGCAACTTTTAGAAGATATTCATCCAATGTGGTTGATCCTTTTACACCTGTAATTGCCCTGTTTACTTTACCTTCCCTGTCAACATACACCTCTACCACAACTCTTCCTTCTCCCTGGTAATCGTATTTGGGTTCAGGAAGCTTCTGGTAGCCTCTTCCTCCAAGATCGTAAGATATTCCGCTGTTGCCTGTGCCACCACCAGGTCCATATACTTGTGAATTGGCATCACCATTTGGAACACCCTGGTTGCCTGGACCACCCGCAATCCCCTGGCTTGTTGATGTACTTCCGGCATTTTTTGATCCGGCGAGAGCATTTTTTGTCCGGTTCATTATTTCTGCCTGGCGTTGCTGTTCTGCTTCAATTCTTTTCCTCTCAATTTCCTCCTGCTCTTTTCTTTTTCTTTCAGCTTCCAGTGTCTCCCGCTTTATTCTTTCAGCCTCAGCCAGTTCTTTTTTCTTCTTTTCGGCTTCAGGATCAATTTTTTTTACTTCAGGTGCCTCCTCATCATTCTGTGTTAGAAGAGGTTCCTCTTCTGCCTTAATAGATTCGTTTGAGGGAGGTGGAGGGACTGCCTCAGCCTGTTCAGCAACAGGAGCTGGTTCCAGTTCACCAAGCCCTGTTTCATCGGTACCAAAATTTACCATTATCCCCTCCTCAAAAACTGGAGGAGGAGGTACAGAAAAACCTACAAATACAAGTACCAGCAATAATATCAGGTGTAGTATTATTGTCCCGGCCAGACCCTTGCCTTTTTCGGAAGGGAGTTTCCGCAGGTTGCTATTTGGGAGTTGTGGCAATTATCAGTTTATAATTATTCTTCTGGGCTATGTTCAAAACATTAACAACGTTCTCGAATGGAACGCTTTTATCAGCATGAAGGGAGATATATGTATCAGGTTTTTCCCCCAGTTTCTGTTTCAGAACAGCTTCAAGATTCTCAAGGTCAACAGGTTGAAGTTCAACGTAATACTTTAAATCACTGGTTACTGATACTGTTGTAAGAGGCTTGGCCGATGTCTGGTTGCTGCCTTTTGGAAGAAGTAGTTTCAATGCCGAAGGATGAACCAGGGTTGATGTAAGCATGAAAAATATCAGAAGGTTGAATACGACATCTGTCATACCAACAGAGCTGAAATTAATACTTATCTTATTTCTCTGCGTAAGTGCCATTTACTTTGAAGTTTTAGCAGGTTCATTGAGAATATCCATAAATTCAGTCAATGTAGCCTCGAGATTAAAGACTACTTTTTCCACTCTGACAACCAGTGTATTATATGCGAAATAACCAAGAATACCAACAATCAGACCAGCAACAGTTGTAATAAGAGCAGTATAAATACCATCAGACATCATTGATACTTCAATATTGTTACCGGCCTGCGACATAGCATAAAATGACTGAACCATACCTATTACCGTTCCAAGGAATCCAAGCATGGGTTCAGCTCCTGTGATGGTAGCAAGAGTTGGAAATCCCTTTTCAAGTTTCGAGATCTCAAGCTTGCCAACATTTTCAATTGCTGTGCTTATATCATGAAGTGGCCTTCCAAGCCGGCTTATTCCCTTTTCCACCATTCTGGCTGAAGGACTATCGGTTGATTTGCAGAGAGCCAGGGCTGCGTCAATTTTTCCGTCGTGAATATAGTCTTTGATCCTGTTCATGAAGTTGACATCTTCTTTTGTCGCCTGCCTTATTACATAGTATCTTTCTATAAAAATATAAGCTGCCACAAATGACAGAAGAATTATCGGAATCATTACCCATCCTCCTTTTACCGTGAGATCCCACAGGGTTAATTCCATCGCCTTCGTACTTTCAACCGGAACCTGAGTGCCTTGCAAGAATAGCTGTATCAATGCCATAAAGTTTTAATTTTTAATTGTTTATGCGTCTGAACTGGAATATATTCATTGTTAATTCATGTGCGAAGCTATTAAAAAACGTAATTATGGACAGTTCTATTATACGGAGTTAATAACAAACCCGGAATATTTATTAACCGTCGAAGCATCTGAATGGCGAAATAATCAGTTATCACCCTCCTTCTTTATTGTGGTCTCATCTTCCTTTTTAATATCCGGTTTTTCCTTTTTGGTGAAAAGGTCGTTTAATTTATTGAATTCCTGTCTGAAGAATACTCCTACGCCCTGGGTATAAGGTTCAGACTTTCCGGTATAGGGATTATTATACCTGTTGAATACCTTGAATCTTATTTTCTCAGTTATTTTTACCTCAGCATCAAAATCACCTGTGATCTGGTTTGTATTAGGATCAGCGTTTGAACCTCTGACATCGAAATTTCCATTTATAACTACCTTGTCGTTCAGTATCTGTTTGGAAAGTGCAACCTCCAGCTGATCGGAATTAATTTCGCTGTTACCTACACCAGGACGGTATACCACACCAATATCAAAATCATTACTTATTTTGGAGAGCATGTTGCTTAACTGGCTGAATAGCATCTCGGAGGTTGTTACAGCTGCTGCGGTACCTGCAGTACCAGAACTGGCAGTAGTACCAGATCCCATCAGAGGATCAGGATAAAAGCTGTTCATTACCAGCAGGTACAGGAACTGGCGGCTCATCTGTTCCTCTGTGGCTATTGCATTTCTCAGGTATGTTCTTGTTTTTTCGTCAGCGGTGGGAAGATAAATGTCAAATCCAATTACCGGATTAAAGAGATTACCTGACAGATTCAGCTGACATTCAACCGGTACTCTTTCTGTTGATTCAGCTGTTCCATCAGGTATAATATCGGCCACCGATGCCCTGAGCTTATATATTGCTTTAAGATCAATCTCTGACTTATAGATATCTCCGTTGAACATAATTTTTCCTCCGTTTTCCACGGAAAAAGGTTTATTAAGGATATTCCCAAGGGTAAATAAATAATCACCCCGGTCAATTATATAGTCGCCTGTTATCCTGAATTCACCTTTTTTATTATAGCTTATATTGAGATTACCTGATCCGTTAGCCTTCATTATGTCACCGACTGTTTCATCAAATATCAGCTGCACTTCTGCAACAGGAGTGACTTCAAGATCCATGTTGATTTCCATGGCAGTCGTTTTGGGAGGTGCAGGAACCAGCCTGATACCGGTTGCCTGAGTTTTGATAGTGTCTTTTGAACCATTTGTAAAAGAAACAAATGAGACTTCAGAAACAGACAGACCAGTATTGAGTGGAATATAGAACCTGGTATTTCGACCGCTTCTTGCGGAAATATCAAATGCCAGGGAACCGTCTTTTGAGCTTTTTATTGTTGTTACACCGGTTGCATAGGCGGTACCATAAAATAATTCGTTATCCTTTGCCCTGGTGCTCAGAACCATACAATCAGTAGTATTGATTGTCATATTTGCCTGAAAATTCTTGAAATTATTGTGATAAACTGTTCCTGAAAGTGTAGCAGGATTACCTCGTTCATCAGTGAGTTTTACATTATTGAAGTTTATACCCTTTCTGTCAAATCTCACAGAGTCTGACATCCGGTATTTCGTTTGCAGGTAATCTATTTTCAGTATTGAGTTCTCAGCAAACAGAGCTCCGTTAAGCACGATTGAACCTGGTATACTTATTAAGTTTACTTTGCCGGTTGTCGTCCCGGATATATCCGAAGCAAATGCTTTCAGAAGAGGATTAAGCGGCTTTATTGATAGTTTTGAGGCAATTCCGGTGAGATCCAGTTTCCTTGAAGCCGGGTCATAAATTCCTGAAATATCGAGCATTTTCCGGCCATCGATATTGTTATCCGAATTAATGTTAATTACTTTACTGTTTACGTCAAACACTGAACTTACAGACAAGGTTCCGTAGTCTGTACCAAGTATACCGAAATTGCTGACAGTCAGGTTTCCCTGCAGAAGAATCTCCTTATAAAGATTTGTAAGTATTATATTCCCGTTGAGATTGCCCCTGAATTCCGGAGAGAATGCATCAGCAGGATTGCTTTTGTTCCTGGTGATAATGTAATTGAGGGGAATAATATCAATACCCTTGAATCCAATATCAAGTGTGTCGTAAGAATTCTCAGATATTGCACCGTTAATGCTATAATAGTAGTCTTTCCCACCAACCATAAATCTGTTGACACTTATTGCATTTGAGTCAACAACTATTGCTGTGCTTTTAATTTTCCATAGATTTTTTCTGGAATAAATGTCTGTTGAATCAATATTAATTATCAGAACAGCATTTCTTTGAGTGGGATCATTTTTATGATAATTTCCCCTTGCTATAAAGCTGCCGTTGTTAGACGGATTATTCTTGTTTCCCCAGTTAACGGTAAATAGTAAATTATCCGGTTTTGTATCGAGATTAATTCTTAAACTGTCAAGCTTAGATTGTCTCAATAATTCAAGCGTCCTGCTTTTTATTCCCAGATTTAGCTCATTGCCTGTAATTCTTGTATTAAGGGAAAAATCGCTGAATATGTTATTGTGAATTGAAAGTATTTTTGATGATCCGTTGATCCTGATGATACTGTCGGGATAAATATCACCTTCAATAAAGCTGTTTTCGGATATCAGAAAGCCTGTTTGAAAAAAATTGTTTATCTCATCTGTATTTTTAAACCTTATATTGAATGAAAAGTTGTTTTTCTTTAAGTCCTTTTGTTTACTGGCAGAAATGAATTTTGAGGGCATTAATTTTGCCAGCAGGTATCTTGTAAGGTTCCCGAATTCACTGAAATTATAAGATCCAGTAATATCGGCGTCAACAAAATCAGTTCTTAAGCTAAGTACAGGTTTACTGCCTGAAAGATAGGTTTTTACAGAGAAATCATATAATTCAAGATTATTGCCATATCGTACCAGATTGGAGTTTAAAAGTCTTATTTCTCCATCTATATTATCGATGCTGTTACCCCTGAAATTAGATGTCAGGAGCAGGGTCACCCTTGAACTTGTATCCTTTTTATCTAAATTGAGATTGTAAAGTTTTGCATTGGCTATATTTAGTGTAAAATCAAATTCAGGCAGTTTTTTCTCAAAATTGAAAAGTCCGAGAACGTCGATTTTAATATTTCTGTCGGAAACATTTATACTGCCATCCCAGGCTTTTTCCGTAAAAATACCATTGAGTGCTAGATCCCTGTAGACATAATTCTTTAGTGAAATGCTGTCAATTCTTCCCCTGAGGCTGGCAGAAAATTTCTTCATAGATGTTGCATAGCCATCAATATTGGCATGTATGCTCATATTACCGAGAAGGTCTTTCCTCCCGGTTATTTCACCCAGATTTATTTCTGAACCCTTCATCAACCCCTTAATCCTGTATCTTCTTTTACCTTCAGGCCGGAGGGAAAGGTCAGTTGTTATGGTACCATTTTGTGATCTGAACTGGCCGTATGTTACGAAATCAGTGATAAAACCTGTAAAGCTACCGTCAAAGGTTATATTTCCTACCTTGAATAACAATTCAGGCAGTTCAAGCTTCTTTTTTCCGGGAAGAACCACTTTTTCCAGATCTATTGCATTTGTGGTAAACCTGTTAACACCCAGATAGATAAATGAATTGTTGAGATCTGGTAATCCTGAAAAATCAAAATCGCAGTCAAGCTGGGAATAATCCCTGTATGATATTAGGATATTTCTGCCACGTAGTTCGGAGATAGTGCCGGATATTCTTCCTGAGAGCCATACAGACTCATTTATTCCTTCCATTAATGGCATGAAATAATTTAGATCGGATATACTGATAAGAGATTTCTCAAAGACGGCTTTTAAATTGACATTTCCGACAAAATTGCTGAATGATCCCGTTGAATCTCCATTCAGAGACAGTTCATCCAGATTGATAATGCTACTGTCGGTATTGATCAGAGTGCTGTTAAAACGTAAGCTTCCTTTAGAAATACCGAGTGAACTGGTAAGTTTATTTACTTTAAATCCTGATGATTCATTAAAGCTGAGATTATGGATATTGAAAAATGTTGTATCATTTTCAATCTTAAGATGCTCAATCGTACCATTAATTGCATTTATATTGATGTTTTTAATGTTTATTTTGCTTTTTCCGGGGCTGCCTCTTCTGTCAATGAGTGCAAATCTTGCATCATGAAGATCAATCAGGTCGATTGAGATTCTGCCATTTTTCTTCTTCTGTGATTCAGGTGTGCTTCTCAGTTTCTCAAGATACCAGTTAAGGTTAAGCATGCCTGTTGTATCTGTTATCAGAGCGACAACAGGTTTGATAAGATAGATTTTACCGAATTTTAATGAATTATTATTCAGGTCATATTTTCGTATTCCGGCGATTGCTTTATCTGCATAAACGAGTGTATCATTATTCTGATCTTTAATAAGCAATTCATTAATTATGAGTCTGTTAAAGAATTTATATTCAATGCTGCCCACCTGTAACGTGGATTTAAATTCCCCGGAAACTCTCTGGGTGATCCTATGGATAATATAGGTCTGTACATCCGGTATTTGCAATACAAGAAAAAGTGATAGCAGGAGCAGGGCCAGGGCTCCTGATACAATAATAAAATATTTAAGTACTTTTTTTATACTTTTGGCCATGAAGGAACATTAAATATTCAGTTATCAAAATAACCTAAAATATACCGAATAACAAAGCACAGATGGCAGTTACAATACTAGCAATAGAATCTTCATGCGATGACACATCGGTTGCAGTTATCAGGGATGGATATGTTTTATCAAACCTGATTGCCAACCAGGAAATACACAAGTCTTATGGCGGAGTTGTTCCTGAACTCGCTTCAAGAGCTCATCAGGCCAATATAGTGCCTGTTACACAGCAGGCTATGTTAAGGGCGGGTATTTCAATCGGGGATGTTGACGCTGTGGCCTTTACACGCGGACCTGGTCTTCTTGGTTCACTGCTTGTAGGGACTTCCTTTGCCAAGGGTTTTGCAGTAACACGAAATATTCCTCTGATTGAGGTTAATCATCTGCAGGCACATGTTATGGTGCACTTCATATTGGAAAGGGAGAAAGAAAACAGGATCCCTTCTTTCCCTTTTCTATGTTTGCTTGTTTCCGGTGGCCATACCAGAATAATAATAATGAGGAATCATTATGATATGGAGATGATAGGTAATACAATTGATGATGCAGCAGGAGAGGCCTTTGATAAATGTGGAAAGGTAATGGGATTTCCATATCCGGCCGGACCTTTGATCGATAAACTCGCAAGGGAGGGTAACAGCAGGGCATATTCATTCGCAAAACCTGCTGTCAAAGGTCTGGATTTCAGCTTCAGCGGACTTAAAACAAGCTTTCTTTATTTTCTTCGTGACCGGTTAAAGGAGGATCCTGATTTTATTGAGAAGAATAAGGCTGATATATGTGCCTCGCTTCAAAGTACAATTATAAGCATACTCATAAGTAAAACTATCAAAGCATCTCATGAAACCGGTATTACAGAGATAGGCATAGCGGGAGGTGTATCTGCCAACTCCGGTTTAAGAACAGGAATGACCGAAGAAGCTCAAAAAAGAAAATGGAACCTGTTTATTCCTGAATTCAGATATACGACCGATAATGCTGCTATGATTGGAATTACCGGATATTACAAATACCTCCGGAAGGAATTCACAGGACATGAAGTTATACCGCTTGCAAGATATTGACAATACTATGCAATTTAGGCTTTTCAATGGCGATTTATATGCAGATATTATTATATTTATTATTATTTTCGTAGAAAAAGTTTTCCGATGCAGGAGCTGAAAATTTCACCTACAAAGAACACACCGGAAATACTCCTGACTCCTGAAGGAGTTATCAGAGTACGGGGACGATCTATACATGAAAATGTAACTGAGTTCTTTGCACCTGTGGAGGACTGGATAACCCAGTATATTATCAATCCTGCAAATGTTACATGTGTTGATATGAATCTTGAATACTGTAACAGTTCAAGTGCCAAGGTTTTGATTCACATGTTGCAGAAAATAACCTATGTAACTCTGAAAAACAAGAAGTTCGTCTTTAACTGGTACTATGAGGAAGGTGATGACGATATACTGGAAAGAGGAGAGTACTTTGCCACCATTCTGGACGTACCATTTAATTTCATCAGGATAAACTGATCTTTCAGTAAGCCAGTATCTGGCTTTTTTCCCTACCTGAACCTGTAATCAGGATTTTATTTCTGTAAACATCAATCCTGGCGAAACTATTCTGGTCAGGGGTTTCCACCATCCCCTTGAATGTGACAAAATGAGTGGAATTTATTTTTCCGTAATTGCCGGCATGGTTATGTCCGTTAAACCAGGCAATAGTATTCTGGTACCTGCCAATAACCTTAAGTACATCTTTGTAGTTTAAGCAGATTATGAACATTATCCGGATATACCGGAAAATGGCATATTATGAAAACCTTTTCATTTTTAATGGATGCATCCTGCATCTGCTCATCAAGCCAGTCAAGTTGCAAGTTACTTATCCCACCGTTCCAGTCAATGGCATTCTGTCCTCCGTTTTTCTTAATAGTATCTATCAAAACCTCAGCATTTCTGATCGTTTTTCTGTTATTGGTGCTGTATTTACTTATTTCATTTCCGTTCAGGAATATAAACCTGAAACTACTCTCAGAAAATGAATAATACCCGGGCTTTTTGAAATATACCTCAGGTAGTCTGCGTTTATGCGCTTTGTCAACAGAATAATCATGATTTCCAGTGACATGATAGAACCTGAGTCCTGAAGATTTCATGATATCAAGCAGCGGATCGTATGATTTTATATCCCTGTCTATAAGGTCGCCAAGTGTGATGACGAAATCTACAGAATCCTTTGCCAGGGATGTCAGTGCTTCTCTCAGTTTTCTGACTGAAGACCTGTAATATCTTGTTCCTGCCGCTTCAGTATCAGCGTATTGTACGTCAGCAATAATCCCGATTGAAATAACGGGTTTCTGATCCTGACCAGAATCAGTCGGATTTTCTGAACCTTCACCTGTCGGAATGTTCATTAATGTAATTGACATAAGAATTAATCCTGCCAGAAGTTTCATAAATCAGGTTCATTTTAATACCAGATTACCTCTTTTTTCTTTTTTTAGATTCTGCTATATAATTACGCAGGTAAGCGATTGATACAAACAGGAAAACAGTTCCCAGGACCAGCAGCATAATAAATGCAAAGACTGATGGTTTTTCAAGCCCTGGAATAGGGTGCTTTAACCTGTAGAAAAATCCGATTATAGTATAAATTATTACCATTACGGCAATAATAAAACCATAGATAATAGTGGTGCCGTCAAAAATCCTGGTTGTTCTGTAATAATTACTGTTTTTAAATGTTGAATAAGGAGCTCGTGCATATGCATGAGCCCTTTTTCTTGACCGGTGCTGCCTGTACTTTCTCCAATCCTCCATTGCCTGATGGTAGGCATCTTCATGAGTCTTTATCTTTTCGTGATATGAAATAAGGAAATCATATGCTTCGGTAATTATGATAAATAAGTCTTTGGCATCCGGAGCATGATTAATATCCGGATGATACTGGCGTGCTTTGACCCTGTATGCTTTTTTTATATCTTCAACAGTAGAATCAGGTGTCAGTCCCAGAATCTTATAATAATCCGTTAATGTCATATTTTCCTCAAACAGGGAAACATAACACAATTAACGAATTATTTCCCATTTTAAAGTACTGATAAATAAATTATTTAAGACAGATCTGCCGTTTAAAGAGATTTAATAAAAGCAGCACTTTCCTTAAACGTATCTTCGCTCATTTCAACAAATATATTTTCGACGCCTCCTGTTTTAACAGAAGCAAAAAACTCTTTCCAGTCTACAATGCCCTGACCAAGCGGAACAGATTTTTTGGTTTTTTCTGACCAGTCGGCAAGATGTGCTGAAATAAACCTTCCCGGATGTATTTTAAAGTAATCAGAAGCTTTGTATCCGATATTGATTACAGCAACCTGAAACTGCAGCTTAACATATTCAGGATCAAATATCCTCAATAGCTCATCGTAAATAAGTGTATCTCCAATCTTTTCAAATTCCATATGATGGTTATGAAATCCCATTGGGATACCGGCTTTTTTCGATTTTTCACCTATTTGATTTAATTCATCAGCAGACTTCTTCCAGTCATCGAGAGTTGCTTCTTTGGGAAGCCAGAAACTTGACAGTATCATCTGTTTCTGACCAGACTCAAGTGCAAAATCGATGCGTTCCTGAAGACTTGTCCTGAGCTCACCCATTGAATAGTGAGAACTCTCACAGATAAGTCCGGCATCACTAACGATTTTTTTCATTTCACCGGCTTTCATTTTCATGAGTGGCCCAAATCCTGATGATTCATACCCGGGAGGAGAACACATTTCCATGTTCCTGTATCCCAGATCATACATCATTTTAAGCGTTCCGGGGAAATCTGCTATAAGCTTATCCTTAATTGTCCATACCTGGAAACCTAGAGGCATCTTAACGGTTTTGGCAAATGGTTCTGTTTCGGCATTGAAAGGCATACGGGAAGTAATAAGTGCAGCACCAAAGCCAGCTGTTGTTTTGCTTAAAAACTCTCTCCTGTTTAAGTTTTTCATTTTTAAAATGATCTTACGGGTTTAATAATTATGAATGTATCAGGCTATTTGTATGAATTGCATGTCCCGTTGGAAAACGAATTTACGCCATTATCCGTACCGATCCAGACTACGCCTTTGCTGTCGGTAGCCAGGCATAATATGTTATTGCTGTTAAGTCCGTTTTCAGTTGTGTAATTGGTGAATGTTTTGCCGTCAAACACAGAAATTCCACCCTGTGTTCCAAACCAGAGGTTTCCTTTCTGGTCTGCCCCGATTGCCTGTACAAAGTCATTAACAAGCCCCTCTTCTTTTGTATAAACAACCCAGTTTTCAAGTGTATTGTTACCGTAATGACTTGCAGCTCCCATGTCGGTTCCAAACCACTTCGTGCCATTTTTTTCTATATAGACGCTGTACACATTGTCAGAAGGTATAATTATTGGACCCCATTGTGCATAAACTGAAGCTCCTGAAATACCATCTACATCATTTTTAAATACCCTGGCAATACCTGCACCTTTGGTTCCCACATAAAGTGAATCACCTGTGAGGTTAGTTGCCATAGATGTTATCGGATATTCTTCAAAAATGACTGAAGGGTAAAGGTCATCATAGGAAATATCAAGCCATTTTGTTCCCGAATAAGCTGCGATACCTTTGGCAGATCCAATCCATTTCAGATTATTTTTCCCGACAACAATTTTCAACACGGAGTTGCTGAGTATCGCTGCATTGTCAGTTGTATAAGATGAAGATCCGGATCCTTCAGTAACAGGGGATTTAAGAGATGTTACACCACTGCCTGTTGCGATCCAGAATCCTGTTCCTTCCAGGCTTGCATCAAAGGCTATGTCTTTCAGATCTTTACCCTGCGAAATGTTGTTATGCAAGGTCCACTTCTGGCCATTGAAGCTTACAATCCCAAGTTCAGTCAGGAACCAAATACAATTATTATTGTCCACAGTGACAGAATAATACTTCTTTGCAGGAATACCTGTATCATTAGCATTTCCACTTAAAACAAGCAGGGAAAAGTAAAGGCAGGTTATCAGAGATTTTTTTATAAACATCATATTTTCCATTTTGACAGATAAAATTTATTAGTAAACATATAAAAAGAAAACCAATACAATTTGTTCAAAGTCTCAAATTATGTTATCCTATCAAAGATTGTGCAATATTTAACAAATATTATGATATGAAGGTTGTCAAAATTCTTAAATTTACCATCATATGCCCTATTGCCGGCTTCAGATTGAAACTTAATAAATACTTAAATCAAACCTGTTATGGTAAAAAACAGATTCAAAAACATTAGGATACTATTGATCATCATTTCTCTTCCAGGGCTGTTATTTATGCAAGGATCATTAATTGTTGCTGATGCTCAAACAATTGATATTCTTATAAAAGGTGGTCATGTTATCGATCCGAAGAATAATATCGATGAACAGATGGATATTGCAATAACAGATGGGAAAATATCCCAGGTTGCAAAAGATATCGCTGTAAAAAATGCAAAGAGGGTTGCTGACGTAAGCGGAATGTTTGTTACACCTGGGCTAATTGACATGCATGTTCATGCATTTCACGGGACCAATCCTGATTCGTACATTGCTGACGGATGGGATGCTTTGCCTCCCGATGGATTCACTTTCAGGGCAGGTGTAACAACTGTGGTTGATGCTGGCTCAGCAGGATGGCGTAATTTCAGGGCATTTAAGAAGCAGACAATTGACAGGTCACAGACAAGGATACTTGCATTTCTGAATATTGTGGGAGTCGGTATGCTTGGAAGATTTGAGGAACAGAATGTCAATGACATGAATCCGGAGCAGGCTGCCTATATGGTAACACGATTATTCCCTGATATACTGGTTGGCATTAAATCTGCACATTACTGGGGAGCTGATTTTACACAGGTTGATCAGGCAGTCAGGGCAGGGACAATTGCAAAAGTGCCCGTTATGGTTGATCTTGGCGAACATCATCCTCCTCTTTCAATAGAAGAATTGTTCATGAAGCATTTGCGTCCGGGAGATATCTGGACACATACTTATGCAAATGCACCAAAAGACAGGGAAGTTCCTGTTGATGAAAACGGGAAGGTTAAACCATTCATTTTTGATGCTCAGAAGAGAGGGATTATTTTCGATGTAGGTCATGGTGGTGGTGCTTTTCATTTTGCACAGGCAGTTCCTTCCATAAAGCAGGGATTTGTAGCTGATGTAATAAGTTCGGATCTGCATATCGGCAGTATGAATGGAGGTATGAAGGATATGACCAATCTGCTTTCAAAGTTCATGGCTATGGGATTGACTATTCAGGATGTCATACTCCGTTCGACATGGAATCCGGCAAAGGTTATTAACAGACCTGAACTGGGTAATCTCAGTGTGGGTACAGTAGCTGATGTTGCTGTTTTCAGTCTCAGGAAGGGTGATTTTGGATTTACCGATGTAAGGGCAAAAAAGCTTAAAGGCACTCAAAAGCTTGAAGCTGAACTGACTTTGAGGGCCGGGCGAGTTGTATGGGACCTTAATGGTGTGGCTTCCCAGAATTGGGATGCGAAGCCATGATCTGTTACTTTGATTTAATCATTTCAACAAAATATTATGTTTCCAACTTCATTTACAGGCAGGTGTGTTAAGATATTATTGATCATCCTGATGCTGGTTATTGTTAATGCAGCAGCTGCCCAGGAGATCGACATTCTTATTAAGAATGGTCATGTGATTGACCCAGGTAACAGTATCGATGAGCCAATGGATGTTGCAATAACAGGAGGCAAAATTCTGAAGGTCGCAAAAGGAATCCCTGCTTCAGGTGCCAGGCAGGTGATAGATGCAACAGGAATGTTTGTTACTCCGGGATTTATAGATCCTCATACTCATGTTTTTGTTGGCAGCAATCAGGGTTTTGCCGACGGGTTTTCGTGTGTATCTCCCGATGATATTACCTTAAAAGCAGGTATTACCACAGTAGTGGATGCGGGTACCTCAGGATGGAGGAATTTTCCTCTGTTCAAGAAAAATATTATTGACAGGTCGACAACCAGGGTTCTTGCTTTTCTGAACATAGCAGGCGATGGTATGACCGGCTTTCCTTCGGAGGAGGATATGAATGATATGGATGCCCGTATGACTTCACTGGTTATTAAGCAATATCCGGAAATTATAGTAGGAGTGAAGCTGGGTCACTTCAGGGGAAAGGAATGGACTCCCTTTGAGAGTGCAATGGAAGCCTGTGAAATTGCGAATGTGCTATTTTTTCTGGAGTGTCATCTGCCGGAGTATCCTCTTGATGAGCTTCTTAAGCGCATGAGGCCGGGTGATATATTCTCACATACCTATTGTACTGCATCGGACAGGGAATGTATTCTTGATGAAGCAGGAAGACTTAAAAATTCGGTTATTGAGGCAAAGAAAAAGGGTATTTTATTTGATGTTGGCCACGGAGGAGCAATGTTCCATTTCGATATTGCTGTTCCTGCCCTGAAACAGGGGCTCGTTCCTAACTCATTCGGGTCAGATCTTCATCGCTCCAGCATGAATTCAGGCATGAAGAATATGCTGGAAACTATGTCAAAGTTTCTTAACATGGGGATGAGTCTGAAGGATGTAATAAACTCTGCTACATGGAGTACTGCGAATGAGATTAAGAGAACAGATCTTGGAAACCTTAAAGCCGGAGCAGAAGCTGATGTTGCAATTATCAGCGTGCGAAAAGGAAACTTCGGATTCATTGATACAAAAAACAATAAATTGCAGGGAGATCGCAGGCTTGAGGCTGAAATGACAATAAAAGGCGGAAAGGTGGTCTGGGATCTGAATGGACTGGGGGCAAAAAACCTTTCAATGAAATAATCTTATATCAACTGCTGGCACACAGGATACAATTCTGAATATTACATAACATAAATTAATTTAACATGGAACGAAGAGATATTATTAAGAGCTTGTCGGTTTTACCATTCGCAGGCAGCTTTCTCCCGATGGATTCATTATTGTCTCCGGCCAGCGGACCACTTGCTCCCGGACAGAACATCTATCAGTCAATTGGTGTTGAACCGGTAATAAACTGTGTAGGAACATATACAATAATAGGTGGTTCGATTGAAAGGCCGGAAGTAGTTTCTGCAATGCACGATGCTTCGGGATTTTTCATACAGTATGATGAACTGGCCTTTGGAATAGGCAGACGACTAGCCGAAATTACGGGAGCAGAGTGGGGGATGGTTTCTGCAGGTTGTGCCGCCGGAATGAAACATGTTACTGCTGCATGTGTCACAGGTGGTAATCCTGAAAAGTTGATCAGAATCCCTGATCTGACAGGTTTTGATAAAACTGAGGTAGTTATACCAAGAAGATCAAGGAACTCCTATGATCATGCAATTAGAAATATTGGTGTGAAAATAATAACAGTGGAAACCCCTGAAGAGCTTGAGAAATCTCTGAATGGCAGAACCGCTATGATATACCTGATGGCTAACAACGAAGTACCTGCCGACCAACCATGGTCGCTTGAATCAATTGCCAAAATGGCCAATCCTTTGAATATTCCCATACTTGTTGACGCTGCTGCAGAGGATCTCACATTTCCGAATGTTCATCTCCAGAGAGGTGCAACAGTTGTAGCCTATAGTGGTGGGAAAGCTATCTGCGGACCACAGTGCGCAGGACTACTTCTTGGTAAAAAAGATATCCTGATGTCTGCATGGCAGGCTAGTTCTCCGCATCACGGGCCCGGACGCGATAACAAGGTAGGTAAGGAAGAGATGATGGGCATGCTGGCAGCAGTCGAAGCCTGGGTAAAAAGAGATCATGTTGAAAAGATGAAAACATGGCGAACATATCTTGAGAATATTTCCAAACGATTATCATCTGTAAAAGGAGTAACCTGCACAATCAGGGAGCCCAGGGGGCTCTCAAATCATAGCCCTTCATTGATTATTTCATGGGATCCTGATGAACTTAATACCAATGGTATGGATGTGGCAGAAGAACTGGCAACAAAGCAGCCAAGAATTGCTGTACATAACACTTATCTTGACGATACAGGTAAAACATCGATAAACCTCTCTTCAGGACAGATGCAGCCTGGAAACGACAAAATCGTCGGAGACAGGATTTATGAGATCCTTTCAAGGAAAAATCCGAAGCCGAAACAGATGTCGGCACCTGTTGCAAGTCTTGATGGAAGATGGGATGTGGAAATAGAATTCTACAGCAGCAAAAGCCAGCATACATTCTTCATTGAACAGGATGGAAACTGGATAAAAGGATCACATAAAGGTGAATTCTCATTGCGCGATATGTACGGTATCATAGATGGTGACCAGATAAAACTCAGCAGCAGTGACAGACTTGTAGCTGATCATGTCCCGTTTGTATTTTATGGAACAGCAATGGTTGACAAGATGGAAGGTAAGATCTATATGGGAGAATATATAGCTGCCAGGTTTACCGCCAAACGGCATGACCAGAGACAGAACAACAGACCAATCAGGGTGCCAAATGGCCAACCTCTTGCAACCTGATATTCAGAATTAGATTTTTGAATAAGAGTAAATTGATTTTACAGCACCTGTGCTAAATCCGCAGGTGCTGTTTTATTTGTTAATCGAAATTAATTATTTCAATGATCTCATTTAACATTATTTAATGCTTTGGGAAACTTTTTGAACTCTTATTTGTTTAATTTTATATCCCAAAGAAAATCCTGGATTTGTAATGAAAAGACGTGATTTTATCAAGGTCTCCTCTGCAGCAGGAATTGCTGGTCTGGTTGGAAGAAGTTATGATTCATTCTCTTCTCCGTTTGATGCAAAAACTGAAGGTTTTGACCTTCACCCGTTTATAAAGGAGCATCCTGAAGCTGTCTTTATCAACCTTACTTCGGTAAAGGAAAAGACTGACGCTAAAGCAATTTATGATGCCGCTTTCAAGCTTTCATCAGAGATGTTTGTAAAAACCGCCAGAGGTAAGGGTTATCCAAACTCCACCAAAATTACCTGCAAGCCAAACTGGACAAGCAGCAGGATTGATAAAAATGATCCCACAGCCAATATGGGTATTACAACCGACAATAATTACATTGAAGGTTTTCTCAATGGTGTTAAGACTAAAGGACCACAGGAATTTTATCTGAGGGAATGTGCTTCACCTAATTCATGGCAGGCAAATGGTTATATAGCAATGTGTGAAAGAAATAATTTCAACCTGAAAAATCTTTCAACAACAGATTTCTGGGATTTGGGAAATGAGATTATTTTCAAGGAGATAAATGGAGTGGTATTTAAGAAAGCTGGCTACATGGCTCCAATGAATGCCCCTGATACTTTCCTTATAAATATTGCCAAGTTCAAGTCGCATCAGATGGGTATCACCGCTTCAATCAAAAACCTGCAGGGTATTACGGGAAGAAAATTCCATCAGTTCTGCGGTGGTCATTTTGACATCTTCAAATCGTACGACAAGCGTTACCATGAATTCTTCCAGCCCGATTATATGGCAAGGGTAGCAGAATTGCACAAGAAGCATGTTGCAGCCGGTATTCCGCGCTGGGAAACAGTAATGGACAGACCTCCTTACGGTGGTGGCCTTTTTATGGAGCAGTGGGTAAACAGAATGCTCGATTCATACAGTGTTACTCCTACAGGAATCAATATTGTAGAAGGTGTTTACGGCCGTGATGGCGATGGTTTCGCCGGTGGTCCACACAATGGAAGAGCACAGGACTTCATGAGCAATAATATTATTTTCGGAAAAGATCCTTTCCGGGTTGATATTATTACTCACTGGCTTGCAGGACATGAACCCGGAAATTTTGGACTGTTTCATGTTGGGATCGAAAGAGGATATTCAAATGTCCTTGATCCTAATGATATACCGATTTATCTGTGGGAAGACGGTAAAGCAAAGAAGGTGAAGCTAGATTCTTTAAAAAGAACACCTCTGGTGACATATTACCTCAGAAGGAATACTAATGGTCAGAATGAAGATAAATTCCATTTGTGTGATGAACCATTTGATTACAAAGCATGGAAGAATGGAACTTTATCAAGGGTTGAAACTCCTGCAATAAGGGCCCTTGGAACTGATGCCAGCGAAAAAGTTGTTATGGAGGTATCAGTCCCGGAAAAAGGAGATGTTTATGTTGATATTCTCAATCGTAACGGAGAGCTGGTCTGGCGAATGCATGCTGACGATCTTGAACCAGGAACCCATCAGGTAGTGTGGGACGGATTTTCTTCTCCCGGCATTTACAATACCTATGTAAAGGGAATGGGATGGGATGCGGAGAGTGAGATGGTAATCTATACTTAATAATGAAACGACGCGATTTCATTAAGGTATCTTCGGCAGCAAGTGTCCTTGGACTTGTTGGATCGCGGCTGAATTCTTCGGCCAGTTCACCTGATGATTCATCAGATGGATTTGATCTTCATCCCTTTATAAAGGAACACCCCGAAACAGTTTTTATCAATCTGACTTCTGTTAATGAAAAGACAGACAAAGCTGCAATATATGATGCAGCCTATAAGCTTGCGGGTGAGATGTTTGTAAAGACATCGGGGGGAAAAGGATACTCAAACAAAACAAAGATTACATGCAAGCCCAACTGGACATGCAGTATTGGAAGTAAGAAGGACCCGACAGGTAACCTGGGTATAACAACTGACCTGAACTATATTGAAGGTTACCTGAATGCAGTTAAGGAAAAGGGTCCTGAGGAATTCTATCTTCGTGAATGCGCCTGTGCATTCATGTGGAAGACTAACGGATATCAGGAAATGGCTGACAGGAACAATTTCAATCTGAAGGACCTGACATCAAAGAATTACTGGGAACTTGGAGATGAGATAATATTTAAAAAGGTTGACGGGGTTGTGTTTAAGGAGGTTGGATTTATGGCTCCGATGACAGCTTCAGATACATTCCTTATAAATATTGCCAAATTCAAGGCCCACCAGATGGGTATCACAGGATCAATCAAAAACCTACAGGGTATAACCGGGAAAACATTCCATTCATATTGTGGAGGAAGTGTTGATATTTTTAAAACTTATGATAAACGGTATCATCAGTTCTTCCAGCCCGATTACCTGCAGAGGATTACAGAACTGCATAAGAAGCATTCAGAAGCAGGTTACCCGAGATGGAATGAAAAGATGGACAGACCTCCGTTTAATGGTGGTTTCTGGATGGAACAGTGGGCACAGAGGATGTGCGATTCATTCAGTGTAACCCCTACAGGTATAAACATCGTTGAAGGAATCTATGGCCGTGACGGTGATGGCTTTCAGGGTGGTCCGCACGATGGTAAGGCCATGGATTTCATGAGTAATAATGTAATATTCGGGAAAGATGCTTTCAGGGTTGATATTATTGCCCACTGGCTGGCAGGTCATGAACCCGGTAATTTCGGATTATTTCATATCGGAATTGAGCGTGGTCTTTCTGATGTTCTTAATCCGTTTGATATACCTGTATATTTATGGAAAGACGGTAAAGCAAAAAAGGTAAAGCTCGATACTTTGAAAAGAACGCCTCTGCTTACATATTATCTTCAGCGTAATACAAACGGCATTAATGAAGATAAGTATCACATGGTTGATGAACCATTTGATTACAGCTCATGGAAATCCGGTAAGATTACCAGGATAAATGACCCTTCCATAAGGGCCCTGGGAACTGATTCCAATGAAAAGATTGTCATGGAAGTTAGTATACCCGAGAAAGGGGATGTTTATGTTGATATACTCAATCGTCACGGCGAACTGGTATGGAGAATGCATTCAGATGATCTTGAACCCGGAATTCACCAGGTTGTCTGGGATGGATTTTCTCAGCCGGGGATGTACAATATGTACGTTAAAGGAATGGGTTGGGATGCTGAACGGGAAATGGTAATTTATACCTGATATGTAAAGAAGGGGCTGTCTCGTAAGTCCGATTGTACCCCCAAACCCCCCAAGGGGGGCTTTCAAATCAACTGATTTTCAATAAGTCCCCCTTGGGGGATTTAGGGGTGGATTTAGAAAAATTGACTTTTGAGACACCCTCTTCTTTCTTTATTAAAGCCCTTTTACAACCGGAAGTAAAATATGGCTGAGTGTTGTACCTCCGTGATAAATAGTCTGTCTGGCAACTCTCGTTTTTGAACTGCTTCCCAGAGGTTCTCCTGTATTTGGGTTCCTGTCAAACTGTGGAAAATTACTGGAAGTAATATCTATCCTGATCCGATGACCCGGGAGAAAAGCATTTGCAGTACCTGTCAGTTCGATGTCATATTCATAAGTCTGGTTTGGTTTCAGAAGTTTCATCTTGTCGAGACCTTCGCGGAAACGGGCTCGAAGAATGCCTTCTGAAACAGGCATTGCATAACCGTTTGGATAGACATCCACAAGTTTTATCATCCAGTCTGTGTCTGTGCCGTCAGTTGCAGCATGCAGCTTCATGCGTACGGGGCCGGCGATAGTAATTGTATCAGAAAGAAATTCACTTGTATATACGAGTAAATCTTCACGTCTTTCAAGGGGTCTTTGATCATAAGGGCCAGCCTGGGTTGGTGTACCACAACAGTTATTGCCACCGGTTGTTGGAACCGGATTCAGAGGATCATAATTATAGCTGTCTGAAGAACTAGATGATGGTTTGGTAAATGTCAGTTTCCCGTCACCCCGAACTGAATTGGCTTTTCCTTTACTGTCGATATATAATTCCCTGAACTCTGTACCGGGTATTGGCCAATCAGTTTCGCCCCTCCACTTATTTACACCCATGTAAAAGAGCTGAACAGGTTTTTCATTTTCTATCCCTGTCTTTATGCCTTGAAGGTAATAGTCATAAAGACGCATATGGAACTGGAACATGTCGAGCATGGCAGCAGGAGTGAAATCAATTCCACCGAAAGACTGTGAGGGGCCGTGTCCCCAGGGGCCAATTATCATTCTTGCACCATTCCTGGCTTCCTCAGTGGCACCATTTTTTTTCATTCCGGTATAACCGTTAATGGTTCCCATCAGAAAGATATCAAACCAACCTCCTAAAGTTTGTGTCGGTACTTTTATTTTATTGAATCTCTCCTCATCACTTATTGCTTTCCAGTACTCATCGTAGCTTTCATGTTTCAGCCAGTCCCTGTAGTGCTGTACCGGCGATCCTTCATAAGTCATGTCCATATCATTCAGAGGGAGATGCATCAACACATTATCATATTTCAGATTTTCAGGCATAAAGCTCTCTGTATGCCAGTATTGGGGAAGCATTATTCTGTTAGGCATTCTTACAACACCCCAGCCATAATTGAAGCTCAGACGATAAGCCCCACCCATGGTAAGCCAGTTTGCATAGATATTGGTTGATGCAAGGGAAGGAAATGATACAACAAGATGTGGAGGAGCCTGGGAAGCAGCAGCCCACTGGTTATGGCCGACATAACTTCCGCCATAGGTTGCCACTTTACCATTGGAAAAAGGCTGGGCTGCAGCCCATTCTATTGATTCATACCCATCCTTTGCCTCATTTCTGAATGGTTCCCATTTCCCTTCACTTTCATACCTTCCGCGGACATCAAAAAACACAACTGCATAACCATGCTGTGCAAACTTTACGAACATCTCATGCGATCCGTCCCTTTGAACTCCGTAAGGTGTACTCGAGACAATCGTAGGATATCTGCCTGGTTCAGCCGGAAGATACACATCGGCGAAAAGAGTGACTCCGTCACTCATTTTAACTGCCTTGTGTCTTTCAATCCTGATATCATTTGCAAGGGTGCTTTTCTGGGAATCAGAAATGAATGAGAATGAACAAAGAATGAAACTTAGAAAGAAGAGTATCCTCAGGTTCGTGATCAGATTATTTTTAATTTGTGATATCATTGGGTTATTAATTTGATTATTAATAAGATCCATTAAAAAAAATAACCTATATGAACTTCATATAGGTTATCAGGCTTTTGCTGAGCACTAAATATATGCAATACAATCCATTTCCACAAGTGAATCACCGGGAACACCACCCTTGGCGACAGCAACTGTTGTACGAACAGGAGGATTTTTACCAAAACGTCCTTTATAGACAGCGTTCATTCCTTTATAGTCAGCGATGTCATTGAGATAAACATTTACTTTCAGGACTTTCTCCATTGTAGTACCGGCTTTAATAAGTTCTTTCTCAAGTTCCTTGAGGACTATCTCAGTATGAGCCTCAATTGTAAAAGGAGCTACATGTGCACCTTTACCTGCCACGAATACCATATTGCCAAGTTTTGTATGACCTGAGAAAAGGGGAACATCCTGGAAATTGGTAACATTTCCTGCAACCTTTTCATCTGAAGAGGCTGCTTTAGCAGCTAATCCTATTCCTGCCAATCCAACGACTGAAGCAAACATTTTTTTTAATGCTGATCTTCTTTCTGTTTTCATAATCAATTGTTTATAGTTAATAAATATGGTTGGTTTGTATCTTTTATTTGAAGTTGGTGTGATTCAAAATTTTTTAAATTCATTAGCCGCCATTCCGTTGAGGTCCCATACAATTTTTCCGGCTCTGATGGTAAGTTCAGCAACCAGTTTTTGAGTGCCTTTAAGCTTATCTGTACCTATATCAATAAACCCATAATCCCCCTTGCTGATACTGAAAACAGCAACATCAGCTTCCGTGCCCACACTAAGATTTCCCAGTTCCGGTCTGTTGATCATTAATGCTGCCTGCCATGTTGAACGGTTTATAACATCCTGTAGCGGTAGTCCAAGTGCAAGGAATTTTGACATTGTATTTGCCATATCTTTCATGCCACCATTCATACTGCCTGTATGAAGATCTGTGCTGATTACATCAGCATAGAAACCTTGCTGAATTGAAGGAACTGCTACTTTCCATCTGAATGATCCTCCGCCATGGCCGACATCAAATTTAATTCCCCTTTTCTGAGCTTCAAAAATATAAGGTTTTACTTTTCCGTTTTCATCAATAACCGATTCACGGGTATCAGGAAAATAAGCATAGGCATGGGTAAAGATATCTCCCGGTCTGAATTTTCTTAGGAGAAGTTCTTCAAGTGAAAGGGGAGGAGTGGCTCCTCCAAAGTCGACCATCACGGGAAGGCTTGCCATCTTTCCGGCAGCCATAAGGCTATCAACCGGTCCCCATTCATGTCCGCTGTAGTGAGCTAACTTAAAACCGACAACAATATCGGGATATTTTTTTGCCACTTCCACGGCCCTGCGGGAAATCATATCTTTTGTTGTTTGTTCAAAAGGGCCGCCTCTCATTCCTTCCCCTGCAATATTTATCAGGGCAAGGATCCTGGTCTGTGATCCATCAATGCTTGTCTCCTTAAATTTTGGGAAAGTCCTGTAACCTGCACTTCCGACATCAACCATTGTTGTAACACCAGCGCGGAAAGAAAATGCATCAGCCTGAATAGAATTAGGGCCGTCCATCAATCCCTGATCCATGTTATTCCCAAAATAAACATGTACATGGGCGTCTATAATACCGGGCGTTACATAAAGACCTTTGGCATTAATTATTCTTTTACCCTCTTTTTCATCAATGGTTTTGGCTACCAATGCAATCTTCTTATCCTTGATTGCAAGATCCATAACTCCGTCAATTTTGTTTTTAGGATCTATTAAATGGCCACCCTTGATTATGATGTCATAATTCTGAGAAATACAAATCCCTGGTATCAGCAGTATTAATGCTGTAAAAAAAAGAATCCGGACTTTCATGTGTTAATTATTTCACAGTTTAGATAATTTATGAACTAATGTTTAAACAGATGCTTTTTTAAGTTCCTCTGCAAGTTTTGAAGCTACAATTTTGTCTTCACCATCTCTCAGCATCCACGCAGTTATGACAAGATTTTCCTTTCCACCCATCATTTCAATGGAAGGATTACCCTTTCTGAGCCTGCTTCTCATTTCATTTGCGTCGACCGGTATTTTAGTGATATCCCAGGAGATCGTGAGGGTAGGTGTAATATTAGCAACCGGAGGAACTGTAACTGTGGTTGTAACACCAGCCACACTTTTTGCTCCCTTTTCCATCACAGCGATCCTGTTTTCCCATATAGTCCATTGTTTCTTATGATCCCTGTTTATAAATTTCTCAAGGGCAACATACATAGCGAGAATTTCTTCCTTATTAACTTTCATTCCCCGGCCAATATTTCCTCCGCGTGGAGGTGCATTGAGTCTTGCAGCAGCAATCAGGTCTTTTTTACCCATGAGAATTCCTGCACTCTGCGGACCTGTAAGGCCTTTTCCTCCTGATACACAAACAAGGTCAAATCCCATATCATTGAATTTCCAGAGGTTTTCTACAGGAGTGGCATCAGCAGCCATATCAATCATTGTGGGGATTCCGTGCTTTCTACCGAGTGCGACCCATTCCATATCTTTGATTTTGCCATTGGGACCGGCATAATTGAGAAACCACATCATTGCGGTATTATCATTGATGGCTTTTTCGACATCCTCAGCTGTTTCTACTTCAACAACCCTGATACCGGTATTCGTAAGTGCATGAACATAACCATGGTTATGTTCTTTCTGTACGAGCACCTCCGATTTCATATTCTCGAGATGAGGCAGTTGTGCAACTTTTTTAGAATCCAATCCTGTCAGAACACCTGCAGTGCCTAATACAAGCGCGGACCAGCAACCTGCGGTTACCATTGCAGATTCGGCATGGCACAGTTCTGCAATCTTTTTACCCACAGCATCCTGGCATTCATCAATAGCAGCATATTTCTGAGAAGAGTACCTGATTGTTTCTACTACTTCCTCATGCATTATGCAACCTGATAAGGCAGTGTATGTTCCTGCTGCATTGATAAAAGTTCGTATTCCCAGCTCTTTGAAAATGTCCCTCTTTGGCGCAGCGGTAGCTGATGCCATTGATTCAAAAGGAATTGCACTGCCTAATACGACTCCTGATACCGGAAGTACAGACAGATTTCTGATCACTTCTCTTCTTTTCATTTCGATAATTAATTAAAATCCTTTAATTCATTTTTCAAATATATGTTATATGTCGACCTGAATTTAGGAAATACAGGCCATTTCACCATGCTGGAGAAGAAATGCTTCAGGGATATCTTCTCCGTGAAACCACAACAGGTGTTGCTATGCCGTTCAGATCATATACAATTCTTCCTTCTCTGAGAGTCATTTCGCATTCCAGCTTTTTATCTGTCTCAAGCCTGGTGCCGGTATAATCAAAGAAACCGAATTTACCCGACCTCATATTGAGGATAGCAATATCAGCCTCTGATCCTACAGACAGATGTCCCAGTTCCTCACGTTTAATGATCTGGGCAGGTTTCCAGGTACTGGCTTTTATCACACTCTGAAGATCCATGCCTATTGCCAGGAATTTATTCATTGTGGTAAGCATGTCTTTAGTTGCACCATTCATGCTTCCTATATGCAGATCAGTGCTTATGGCATCGGGATACAATCCGCTTTTTACTGCCGGAATAGCCTGGGAATATGTAAAACTTATCCCTCCGGCAGCCACATCGAAAATAACACCCTTTTTCTGAGCGTCCCATACAAACGATCTTACTTTACCTGTTGTTACATCAACAATACTTTCCCGGCTGGCGCCCAGTTGTCCGTAACAATGCGTAAAAATATCCCCCGGACGAAATATCTGCATAAATAAAGTATCAAGTGATAATGCAGGTCTGGCACCTCCCAGATCTACCATAAAAGGCATATTGCAAAGTTTGCCTGCTTCCTCAGCCAGAAGAACAGGATTCCAGTCACGACCACTGTAATGTGCCAGTTTTATACCGACAATGTCCTTTGAATTCTTCAAGGCAAATTCGGCGGTAACTTTTGGGTCCATATCCTTCTGGTTCTGTTCAAACGGACCTCCTCTCATTCCTTCACCAACAATATTAAGGAAAGCAAGAACACGTGTCTGTGAAGCATCGATGGTCTGCTTTTTGAACTCAGGAAAAGTTCTCCATCCTGCACATCCGGCGTCGACAACTGTGGTAACACCCTGACGGAAGGTAAAACCATCAGGAGGTATGGAGTTTGGTCCGTTCATATATTGCTGATCCATATTGGTACCATAGAATACATGAACATGAATGTCGATCAGCCCTGGTGTAACATACATTCCTTTTGCATCAACAACCTGAATACCCTCTTTCGGATCAATGTTTTTCGCCAGTAGGGCAATCTTGCCATCTTTTACGGCAATATCCATTACTTCATTAATATTATTCTTAGGATCAATTACATGACCACCTTTTATAACAATACTATAGGTCTGTGCAGACAAAAAACCTGCGCTAATAAAAACTAGAAACAATAACAATGGGACTTTTCCTTTCATTTCTTAAGTTTTTAGAATAATGAAATTCCGAATCCTGATCATTGAGTGACCAGACTTAAACAAATTTAAGGAAATTCCCGTAATGCGGCAGGAAATTAAGTTTTTTTATATTTTTTAAGGAGTATCAGGTAATTTATTCTGAATATAAATAAGTGACAGGTCAGCTTATATTACTCCATGTCTGCTTTTTGCTGAATAACCTGCTAAGTTCAAGCCTTAGAATAACATTTGATGATTCGGAAAGCATCGGATCGATATCAAGTATTTTCTCTGCTATATGCCTTACATATTCGATTATCTGTCCGTCTTTTCCAAGATTTGAGATTTTAAGGTCAAAGGGTATTCCGCTTTGCTGGGTTCCTTCAATATCCCCCGGACCTCTGAGCTGAAGGTCTGTTTCTGCAATTTCAAATCCGTCATTTGTCATTGTCATAACCTCGATTCTTTTAATTGCTTCCCTCGACATTTTATCTGAGGTCATAAGGATACAATAAGACTGATCAGCTCCCCTGCCTACACGTCCCCTTAACTGATGTAGCTGTGAGAGGCCAAATCTCTCAGCGCTTTCAATAACCATAACGGTTGCATTCGGAATATCAACACCCACCTCAATAACAGTTGTAGCTACAAGTATATGTGCATGTCCATCCTTGAAAAGCTGCATCGATTTATCCTTTTCTGCAGAAGTCATTCTGCCATGGACTATGCTTATACAATATTCAGGCGGAGCAAAGACCCTGGATATTGTGTCCCAGCCATCTTCCAGATCTTTGTAATCCATTGATTCTGATTCTTTTATCAGTGGGTACACAAAATATACCTGTCTGCCTTCCCTGATCTGATTTCTTACAAATCCAAAAACCTTATTTCTTTCAGGATCGGAGAAGTTCATTGTTTTTACAGGTACTCTTCCAGGTGGCAGTTC